>ERZ1035032.193-NODE-193-length-52382-cov-52.588090_pt1 | contig 52382 bp, 49 predicted proteins | sample MGYA00520693_ERZ1035032 | MGnify/ENA primary metagenome ERZ1035032 (study PRJEB33766, sample SAMN09781740) | gut metagenome | biome: gut microbiome | host: Homo sapiens | place: Madagascar | study: EMG produced TPA metagenomics assembly of the PRJNA485056 data... | reverse complement strand
GATTACCAATCACAATGTCAAAGCCGTTCCTGCCGTTGCAGTCATTCGGTCGGTTCTTTTCCCCACTTTAAATATCGATAAAGTGTTGTGCGGTCAACTTTCAACTCTTTTGCAAGCTGTGTTTTTGTGCAACCTTCAGAAATCCGCTGTTTTATATATTCATCTTTTCCTGTAAGTTTTGTGTATGAATTTCGCGAACCTTTTATTCTGCCAATATGGACCCCCTCCGCTTTCTTCAGTTTTAAAGCTTCCTTAGTTCTCTGGCTAATCAAGTTGCGCTCAATTTCCGCACTCAGAGCGAAGGCAAATGCCAGCACTTTGCTTTGAATGTCATCGCCAAGACGGTAGTTGTCTTTTATTGTCCAAACATTGCAGTTTTTTTTCATGCAGATTGAAAGAATTTCCATAATCATAAACAAGCTTCGTCCAAGCCTGCTAAGCTCCGCACAGATTATCAGATCGCCGCTCTGAACATGATTCAGCAGGTTTCCGAGTTTTCGCTTGTCATAGTTTTTTGTTCCGCTGATTGTCTCTTCTATCCAGCCGTCAATCTCAAGATTTTCTTTTTTGCAGAAATTGCAGATTTCAAACCGCTGATTTTCAACCGTCTGCTTGTCCGTGCTTACGCGGATATATCCATAAGTCATTTTACACCTCTGCGGATATTTTAAATGAAAGCTATAATCCGTACCCGATTACATTTATGAAATTGTGAAAAAAAGGCGCAACGTTTCGTAAAATCTCAGGCAATCAGCACCCTCGTAACGTTTTTCAAAAGCACGTCAGTTCCACTGCATTTCCGTTTTCTTTTATCAGATTGAGCAAATCGGCGGTTTTAAAACAGACGGTCGCGGTGTTTTCGTTCGGGTGGATTCCGATGAGTTCAGGTTACTGTAATCAGAAAATATTCGTGCTTTTTGTCGTCGCGCACAAAAAGATTTTTCGCGTCACATTCCGGGTAAGGCAACACGACATCGCAGATTTCGTCCATGCTGAAAACCGCCTTGTGCCTGGTGATTTCGTATTCAATGTTTTTCGCGTTCAAAAAATTGTAGGTTTTCTGTTTCGTCATGGTTTGAAAAGTATATCAGGATTTTTGGGAATTTGCATTTTCAAAACAGACAGCCGTGAAAAAATTTTGCTATTGTCTATTTGATATTTTTATTCAGGCAGCCCCAAACGAGCCGCCATTTTTTCTTACTCTTTTATTAAATCAGAACCGCTTGCTGTTCCGTTTTCGCACTGGACATTCAAGGACATGAGTTTGTATTTTAAATCCTTAAAATCAGTTTTGACCTGCTTCCATTGCTCGACTGTGCCTTTATATGTGATTGTCTCAAGTGCCGTGCAGCCGTCGAAAGCATCACCATATATACAAACAATGCTTGTTGGAATCTCTACGTATTCAAGAGATGTACAGTCCTTAAATGTAATTATCTTATATTCACCTGAACTGTTTAAAATGATGACGGATTTTAGATTCTTGCATCCTTCAAACATCAAGTCAGGAATCAAGATAATTGGATTGTTTTTATCCGGCGACTCAATTGCCGGGATTACGATGCCAATAAGATTTTCACAGTCCGCAAACTTACACCTTTGCCAGTCATAAAAATTTATGGCTGTTCCGCCAAGGTCAAGATAGACTTTTGCACCGTTTGAATTGCCTTTGATTGCCGCTATTACGCCGTTCAGATTGTCTTTTGTCATTTGACCTGTAACCGCAATCTTGTGCTCGCCGGTTGGAAGACTGTTTATTGCGTTGACTGCATTTTCCGCCGCAACCGTCCACTTTGCGTAGAGCATAATGTTGCCGGTTGAGCCTTTTGTAATTTCATTTTTTTTGCTTGAATCTGAGAATTCGCTGTCGGTGTACCAGCCACCGAAGTCAAAATATTCTCTTAACGGAGCAAGGAGAGTTATCGTTTCCGTTTCGGAAGTGTAGCCTGCCGGATTTCCATCCGCATTTGTTCCGCCGTTCGGTTCATAGGTGATTGTGTAAGTGACTGCAGTCCATTTTGCGTAAAGTGTAGTGTTGCCAGTTACGGTGATTTTTGCCTTGTCGGAGTATGAAACATTTCCATCGGCGGATGTCGCCCAGCCTGCAAAACTATATCCAGTTTTTGTGAATGTGTTTTCCGGAAGTGTAATTTCGCTTCCTTCTTCCACGGAAATGCTTGCGATTGTGCCGTTTCCGCCGTTCGCGTCAAAAATTACGGTGTAAGTTGTTTTTGGCGTTGAAGGAGTTTCTGGGATTTGAGGTTGCTGTGGCTTAGTTGGATTTTGTGGATTTTGTGGATTTTGTGGTTGCGTGGGATTTTCCGGATTTGAAGGTGCTGCCTTTTTCTCCTTCCACTGCGCATGGAGCGTTGTGTCTGTATTGAATGTGAATTCCGCACCGTCTGTGTATGATGTGCCGCTTCCGTCTGCCACAGTATTCCAGTTCAAGAACTCAAAGCCTGTTCTGGAAAACTTTACGGCAGGAAGATTTATTTTCTCATTCTCCTCTTTTGTTATGCTCTCCATTTCGCCTGTTCCGCCGTTTGCGCTGAACGAGAGCTTGTATTCTGTAGTTTTGCTGTCATCTCCGGTCATACAGCCGGTGAGCAGCAAAAGCGCTGCCACTAATGTTGTGAATAGACTGGGTGTTAGGGGGGGGTAGTAAAGAAGTTGATTTTCATTGCTTTCTCCATTTGCCGTTCGATTTTTGAACGGTTTCTTTTTCTTATCATTATACAACATGGAGAGAAAATTATCACGGCAAATTAAGAAAAAACCAGGAAATTTTACGGAAGCATGAAAAAATCACTTTTTACATATTTGTTTAATCCTGTCTGCCAGGTAAAGCGGAACATTTATCATATCTTCCTGTTCTTTGTATTCCAATGCCGAGAATCTTATCGCACAGTCAGGATTTTCTTCCCTTCGGTAGCGCTTGAAACTGGCAGAAGCCACATTTCCGCCTGCCTTGCATTCAACAGGAATTATCTGCGTTTCATTTTGTAAAAGAAAATCCACTTCGTAATTTCTGGAAGGAGAATAATAGTGAGGAGCAACATCGAACTGTCCTCTTAACTGCTGAAGACAATAGTTTTCTGTCAACGCTCCCTTAAACTGAAAATCTGAATTCAGTATTATTGCCTCATTGCTTACACCTGCGGCGCATTTTGCAAGTCCAACATCAAAATAGAACAGCTTAAAACTGGAAAAATCTTCAAAAACGTTTAAAGGATGTTCAGGTTTTGTAACATCATAGATGCGTATGACAATTCCCGCGCTGACAAGCCATTCGATTGCCTCTTCAAATTCACGTGCCCTTGCTCCAGATTTGACGCAGCCATAAACAAATTTTTCATTTTCTTTAGAAAGCTGTGAAATAATGCTTCGCATTACCAGAAGTATGCGGCCGGCATTTACCTTTCCATTGTATTTGGAAATATCATTTTCATAGAGAGCCAATAACTCATTTTGTATTTGCAAAACGACTCCGGAATTTTTTTCTGTCATCCAGGAGCATACACAATCCGGCATTCCGCCGACAATCAAATAATTTCTGTATTGTTCTATCAATCTGTCATGCTGAATTTTCAATATTTCCGCCGGAGGAGTTTCTTCAATATAGTTAAACAGCATAGGTTCCACAGCATTCAGAAATTCTTCAAAATCCATAGGATATATATCAAGAAGATTCACTTTTCCAACAGGATAAGACATTGGTTTTGCAAGCAGAGTTCCTAAAAGACTTCCTGCGGCAACAATATGATATTCGTTTGCTTCTTCATTAAAATACTTAAGAGAATTCAGAGCTTCTGGACACTCCTGCACTTCATCAAAGATAATCAAATCTTCTTCAGGAAGAATTTTATCGCCTCTAATTACGCCGAGAATCTCTATAATTCTATGCGGCTCTTTATTTACCTTAAAAATTTCATGGAGGCTTTCTTCCTTGTCAAAAGAAAAATAGAAAGTCTTCTTATACTTGCGCCTGCCGAATTCTTTCATAAGCCAGGTTTTACCAACCTGACGGGCGCCTTTTAAAACAAGCGGTTTTCTATGAGAAGAGTTTTTCCACTCCTCCATTTTCTGCAATGCTTTGCGTTCCATACTTTGTAATTAGCATAGCAGATTATACACATTTTTGCACTGTTTTTTTTATATTTTTACACATTTTTGCATATTATAACGTATAGTTTTTACACATAATTGCAAGTTTTTTTTGAACAAAATTACACGTTTTGCACATTTTTCACCCGAAAATTTTAAATCTTGCGGCAAAAGCATAGCAAACCGAAATTTTTTCTTGACAATTCTTTTTCATCCAGTTAATATGCAACCGTGTTGCAAAAGTCTTATCACACTAAAAGTTCGGATTTGATTTCTCAGTTTGTTCAGGAAAGAACGGAAAGCGGATTTTCTGCGATGGAGCTGCTTGCTTTTCTTTCCGAGCGCGGGGAAAGTGTGAACAAGACGACTGTTTACCGCAACCTTGAAAAGCTTGTTGAAAGCGGACGGCTCATAAAACGCAAGTCGGCTGTTTCTGACGGTTTTGTTTATCAGAGGGCGGAAGAAGACGGACAGTGCTACGGGCATATTCACTTTCAGTGTGAAAAATGCGGCGCGATGATTCATCTTTCGGACAAGTTGACGGTGGATTACCTTAAGTCGGTTTCTGAAAACTTTGGCTTCAAGGTTGATTTTTCTTTGTCGTCACTGAACGGACTTTGCGAAAAATGCAGGACTTTTGAATGAGAGCGAATCTGGATTCAAAATTGAACAGGCTGCGCGCGGTTTTTGCGGCGGTCTTCATTGCATTTACAGTTTTCTCAGTGTTTTTTGCGGCTGCTGAAGCCGGACACGACTGCTCAGGCGACGACTGTCCAATCTGCTTTGTGATTCAGGTTGCCGCTCAGAACGTAAAGCTTTTGAGCCTTGCCCTTTGCGCCGCCGGCGTTTCTCTTGCCCGGCACTGTTTTGCCTCGAAAATTTCCTTTAAAAACTCATATCAGACTTCTTTCAATAATTCTTTAATCTCCCTAAAGACACGTCTTAACAACTGAAAATTCTCTTTTCATCTTTATGTGGCAGGGATTTTGTATTCGCAATGCTGCGAATGTCCTTGCACTGCGCGCTAGGGATTGTAGGGGCGGCGGAGCCGTTGCGGAACTAAGCAACGCGAAGTGTAGCAATGAAGGTAGCACGAAGTGCGTACGGAACCCCGAAAAGCCCGGTCTGCCTTTAGGCAGAAGCGCCCGTATTCAAAGAGAGAAAAAATCGCGTCTGTCAAATCTCTGAAAGACTTGGGATGCGAACTTTTTACAATTTTTTACAAACTGGAGTAAATATGAAAAGAAATAAATTCATCATCGCCGCATTGTGCGCTTTTACATTGTGTTTTTATGTTTCCGCAAAGACGGACAAAAATATCTCATCAAAAAAATCAATCGTCTGCACGACTTTTCCGCAGTACGACTGGTGCCGCGAGATTCTTGGAGACAAAGCGAAAGATTTTGACCTTACTCTTCTTCTTGACAAGGGGACTGACCTTCATTCGTTCCAGCCGAGTTTTTCCGACATCGCAAAAATTTCCGCAAGCGATATGTTCATCTATGTTGGCGGCGAGAGCGACGGCTGGGTTAACGGAGTTCTAAAGGAAGCGAAGAACAAGAACCTTGTTCCAGTCAATATGATGGAAGTTCTTGGAGAGCGCGTAAAGGAAGAGGAAGTTGTGGAAGGAATGCAGGAAACCGAGCATGAACACGGCGAAGAAGGACATCACCACGACCACAGCAAGGAAGTTTCAACTTTTGACGACAGCGAGGTTAAAAGCAGAAATCTTTCTGACTGGGCAGGCGAATGGCAGTCGGCTTATCCGCTTGCTCTTGACGGAACCTTGGACGAGGCTTTTGAAGAAAAGGCAGAATCCGGAAAAATGACAGCCGCAGAATACAAGGCTTATTATCAGAAAGGCTATAAAACTGACATAGCGAAAATCAGCATAAAGAAAGACAAAATTGAATTCACTTATGCTGACGGAAGAAAAGCAAGCTCAAAATACAAAAATATCGGATTTTACATCCAGAACTGGTCAACAGGAACAAAGGCCGCGATGTACCGCTTTGTCGCAAAAAACAAGAAGTCAGGCGCGCCGCTTTTCATTGAATTCAACGACCACATGATTGAGCCTGCGACTGCGGAGCATTTCCACATCAGAATGAGCAACGAGAGCTTTGACGCGATTGTTGATCCTGAAAATTCTTTCCCTACATTCTTTCCTGCAAGCATGAGCGGCGAGGAAATCTGTGAGCATTTGGCAGGACACGGACACAGCCACGATGAGGACGAAGATGGACACGGACATGACCACGAGCATGACGAAGTTGAATACGACGAGCACGTCTGGCTTTCTGTCAAGAATGCTGCCGTTTTGACAAATGCGATTGCTTCCCAGATTGAAAAGCTTGACCCAAAAAACGCTTCTGTTTACGCGGCAAATGCAAAAAATTATGTTGAAAAACTCAACACTCTGGACAAAAAGTATTCTGAAACCGTAGCGTCCTCAAAGTTCAGGACAATTCTTTTTGGCGACAGATTCCCGTTCCGCTATCTTGCTGACGACTATGGCCTGAAATATTACGCGGCTTTTGTCGGATGCAGCGCGGAAAGCGAGGCAAGCTTTGAGACTGTGATTTTTCTTGCGAAGAAAGTTGACGAGCTTGGACTTGGCAGCGTTCTTACAATCGAGAATTCAAACGGAAAAATCGCGCGCACTGTAATTGAAAACACATCAAAAAAGAACCGGAAGATTCTGAAGATGGACTCATTGCAGTCAGTGAACCAGAATGACATCAAAGGTGGAAAAAACTATCTTGGCACAATGACAGAAAACCTTTCCGTTCTGAAAGAAGTCTTGAACTAGTTCTAGCATATTTTAGCTTAGGGGATAAGGGGCTATAAAAAAATCGCTTGCAGTGGTAATTGACTTCGTCCGGTCATTGAGCCTGTCGAAATGACCGCTGTAACTTTATGTGTTGGTTTTGGAAAATTAGACCGTCGCTACTTTGTCTTTGAATTTTTTGTCTAAAAAATGAGGTTTATTATGAATAAAAAAACACTTTTGGCGGCTTTTGCAATTGCCGGAATTTTTTGTCTTTCTGGATGCGGAAAAAAAGCTTATGCCCAGTCTTCAAAGCCGGTTGTAAAAATTCCATCTGCGGAAGAAGAAAAGTTCAGCAGAGTTTTTCAGAAAATGTCTGCCAGAGCAAAAGAAGCCATTTGTGTTACAGAAGAAAACAAGACGGAATTTATAAAAGATCTTTATGCGATTCTTGAGGAGGAAAAAACATTCCGCCCAGACGACAAAAGCCTTTTCTTTTTAATTGACAAAAAGCATACCGCGTCTTCTTCTTATGTGCCAAAAGACTTGGTTTCTTTGAAAAAGAACAGCCTTTTTGACTTGAACAAAGCTGGAATGAAAATCCGCCCGGAAGCTTATTCTGCTTTAAATGAAATGGCGCAGGCCGCGTTAAATGAAGGAATAAGACTGTTGGTAAGCTCTGCCTACCGTTCTTATTCTTATCAGGAAAATCTTTTTAACTACTGGGTAAGTGTTGACGGACTTGAAGAGGCTGAACGTGAAAGCTCGCGCCCCGGAACAAGCCAGCATCAGCTTGGAACAGCAGTTGACTTTGGATCGATTTCTGATGACTTTGACAAAACCCAGATGGGGCAATGGATCTATAAAAATGCCGCTGATTACGGCTGGTCTCTTTCGTTTCCAAAAGGCTATGAAGATGTTACCGGCTACCGCTGGGAATGCTGGCACTTCCGCTACATAGGAAAAAACGCCTGCCGTTTTCAGCAGAAGTGGTTCGGCGGAATCCAGCAGTTCATGCTTGAATTTATAGACTGCTGGAAAAACTGCTGAGGAGGAAAAAAATGGCGTACATTTCTTGCGGGAATCTTGTTGTCGGGTATAATGGAAAGGCAGTTTCGCCGCCGGTGAGTTTTACTGTGGAAAAAGGAAGCTACGTTTGCATTCTTGGCGAAAACGGCAGCGGAAAAACGACTCTCATGCGAACTCTTGTTGGACTTCAGAAAAAAATCAGCGGAGAGATTTTGTTCGGAGACGGGCTTTGCCGAAACGAGACCGGCTACCTTCCTCAGAAACTTTCTGTTAGCGCGGATTTTCCGGCTTCCGTTCGCGAGATTGTGCTTTCTGGAACGCTCGGCCAGTTTAAAAACCGTTTTTTTTACGGAAAGGCGCAGAAAATGATTGCGGAAGAGCAGATGGAAAAGGTGGGAATCTCTTCTCTTTCACGCAGGCGTTTTACGGAGCTTTCGGGCGGACAGCAGCAGCGGACTCTTCTTGCGCGAGCCTTGTGCGCCGCAAAAAAGCTTATTTTTCTTGACGAGCCAGTTTCCGCGCTTGACCCGGCAGCCGCAAAGGAATTCTACGCCATCTTGGAAAAACTCAACAATGAAGGGCTTTCCGTTGTAATGGTGAGCCACGATTTGGACTGCCTTGATTACGCATCGCACATTCTTTCGTTCAGAGGCGGAAAAGTTCAGTTTGAAAGCCGCGCGGATTTTTGCAAAGACACATCGTCTGGCAAATCTGATGAAAAACACAACTGAAAAACCGGAAATACTGGAGACTTCGATGGAAATTCTTGAAAAACTTTCTTATTATCTTTCATTTTCGTTTGTGAGATACGCGCTGATTGTCGGCATTCTGGTTTCTCTGTGCGCGTCGCTTCTGGGAACGGTTCTTGTTCTGCGCCGCTACTCGCTGATTGGAGACGGACTTTCGCACGCCGCATTCGGAGCGTATTCGGTTGCCGTTACGATGAAGCTTGTGAGCGACAGTTTTTTTACAATTCCGGTTACGGTTCTTTGCGCGGTCTTTCTTTTGTGCATGGACAAAAAAAGAAAAGTACAGTCAGACTCCCTGATTGCGATGATTTCCGTGGGCGAGCTTGCGTTCGGTTATCTTGTGATGAACGTCTTTTCAACTTCGGCGAATGTCTCAGGCGATGTCTGCACAACGCTTTTCGGCTCAACCTCGATTCTCACTCTCACAAAAGGCAAGGTCGCAGTCTCGGTTCTGATTTCCTGCGTTACGATTGCCGCGTTCATCTTTTTCTGCAACAGGATTTTTTCAGCGACTTTTGACCCTGACTTTTTGCGCACGGAAGACAGATTCGCAGGCATTTACGACATTCTAGTCGCCGTAATCACAGCCGTTGTGATTGTGCTTGCGATGAATCTTGTAGGCTCTCTTCTGATAACAGCGATTCTTGTTTTTCCGCCTTTAAGCGCAATGCGCATCATGAAAAGCTTCAAGTCCACGGTGATTTATTCCGCCGCGCTTGGAGCGTTCTCGTCGTTCTTGGGAATTATGATTTCGATTGTTCTTTCGACGCCGGTTGGAGCCACAATTGTGATAATCGATATAATGATTTTCGCACTTCATTGCTTTGCCGGGAGATTTTTATGAAAAAGGAAATTGTTCAGATTTCAGCCTCGATTTTGATTTTGCTTGCAGTTTCGTCATGCTCTGAAAAAAGCTCCTACAGCGCAGGCGGAGTTCCGAAACAGAACAAAGTTGCAAATATAATAGAAGAAAAAATCAAGGAAGAAGAATCATCAGAAATAAAACCGTCGGATTCAGCCCGGCAAGAAGAAACTGGAAATTCTGAAAACTATGAATCCGGCGAAAATTTTGGCAGCGGCACGGAAAATGATTCCCCGCAAAAAACTGAGAGCGCGACGCAAGATTCATCTTCAAATTCCGATAATTACGACTTTTACGGAAGCAGCTTTGAGGAAATTTCCGCGCCAAAAACCGATGTTGAGCTTGACCTTTCAAAAATGAACGCTGACTTTGCTTATGCCTTTATTTTCCAGATTGTTGTCGAGCCTGAAAAATACGAGGGAAAGACAGTGCGCATGAGCGGAACTTACGAGGCATATTACGACAACGCTCCTTACGGACGGCACGACTACTGCATAATCACCGATGTTCTTGCGTGCTGCGCCCAGGGACTTGAATTTGAAAGCGCAAAAGTTTCCGGCGTTGAACCGGGACAAAAAATCACAGTGAGCGGCAAACTCAAGCTGTGCGACGCGGTCTCGCCCGACGGAATGGAATACAAGACAATGCGGATTGCGGAAGCGGCGGTTTTCTCGTAGAAATCAAAGGATGTCTGTTTCTTGAAGAAAAGCACAAATAAAATCCGTGTTTTCATATCAAAAAATCTTTGCGTTTCTGATAAAAGTCGATATTTTCGATATAATAAAAAAGTTGAATATATGCGGTTGAGTTTTGCGTATACAACTGCGAAGCAGATGAAACGGACAAAAAGCCACCCGGAAATTTAAAATCTGAACAAACTCAAAATGGAGCAAAAAATGACAATACGAAGAGCGAACGAAAAGGACATTCCGAAAATTATTGATTTGTTGGGACAGGTTCTAGAGATTCATGCGGAGATTCGGCCGGACATTTTTATTCCGGGAACGACAAAGTACACGGATGAGGAGCTTTCGGAAATGCTCAAGGACGACCTGAAGCCGATTTATGTCGCCGCGGACGAGAATGACTTTTGCGTCGGGTACGCTTTTTGCCAGATCCAGGAGCAGCCTTTTTCAAACAACATGGTTCAGTTCAAGTCGCTTTTTATTGACGATTTGTGCGTTGACAAAAACACCCGCGGCCGGCACATCGGCGAAAAACTTTTTGAGCACGTCAAACGCGAGGCGAAACGGCTTGGCTGCTACGAGGTAACGCTGAACGTCTGGGCAGGAAACACTTCCGCGGAAAAATTCTACGAAAAAATGGGGCTGAAGACAAAAGAGCGGCAGCTGGAATATATTTTGTAAGGGGAGGCAGGCATGACACAACCCGAACGACGCGAATGGCTTATAAAAGCTCTTCTGAACGAGCCGGATTCGCCTGACGAATACAAAAAAATTGAATTTCCTCCGCAAAATGACGAAGTAGCGCAGAAAGACTTGCTTCGCTCGCTGATGAATGTGCGTCCGCCACGGCCGGTTTCTGATGAATTCTTGAAAATTCAGGACGAATATTTAACCGAACGCAACAAAGAGCGCGGAATCACCGATGTTGCAACGCTGAAAAATGTTCCGGCGGACAAACGGATTTTTTTGTGGCAGGACGACATTACAACTTTGAACGCGGACGCAATCGTGAATGCCGCAAATTCCGCCCTGCTCGGCTGCTTTGCTCCGCTCCACGCGTGCATCGACAACTGCATTCACACTTTCGCAGGAGTTCAGTTTCGACTTGAATGCAACGAGATTATGCAAAAACAAGGCTCGCCTGAAAAAAACTGGAAGCGCGAAAATCACTCCGGCGTTCAATCTGTCCTCAAAATATGTTCTGCACACGGTCGGTCCGATAATCCGCGCCACAGTAACCGAACACGATAAAATCCAGCTCGCCTCGTGCTACACAAGCTGCCTGAACCTTGCCGCGCAAAAAGGACTTGAAAGCGTTGCGTTCTGCTGCATTTCCACAGGCGTTTTCAGATTTCCGCAAAAACTCGCTGCTCAAATTGCAGTAAAAACAGTAAAAGACTGGCTCGACGAAAACAAAAATGCAAGCGTAAAAAAGGTAATTTTCAACGTGTTCGCAAGCAAGGACCTGGAGATTTTCAGGGAGATTTTGGGAAAAAAGCCAGAACTGGCATAAGGCAAAAGCTTAGGCTAGTCTGGCTGTATTTTTTATGAGTTATAGGTTTGAATATCCCATCAGGTATTCATCTATTTCACTTGCGCATTCTCTTCCTTCTGCGATTGCCCAGACAACGAGCGACTGGCCTCTGTGCATGTCGCCTGCGGTAAAGACTTTGTCTGTTCCCGTGAAGTATGAGTCTGCGCCGGAAGTTGCGACCGTGTTCCTTGGGGAAAGGGGAATGCCGAATGCGTTTGCGGTGTAGTCTTCGCAACCGAGGAATCCCGCGGCAATCAGAATCAGGTCGGCCGGAAGCTCTTTTTCGCTTCCTTCGATTTCGCAGAGAGTACGTTTTCCGTCCACATTCTTGAATTCAACCTGAACTGTTTTTATTCCGCAGACTTTTCCGTCTTTCTGATAGACTTCCTTGATTGTCGTTTTGTAGACGCGCGGATCATGCCCGAACTTTTCAATTGATTCCTGTGCGCCGTAGTCTGTCTTGAGGACTTTGGGCCACTGCGGCCACGGATTGTTTGGCTGACGTTCTGCTGGAGGACAAGGCATCATTTCAAGCTGGGTTACGCTTGCCGCCCCGAGCCTTATGCTTGAGCCTGTGCAGTCGTTTCCCGTGTCGCCTCCGCCAAGAATCACCACATGCTTTCCTTTAGGGTCAAAGAAATTCTTGTCCGAAAAGTCTGAGTCCAAAAGGCTTTTTGTAACGCTCTTGAGCCAGTCCACAGCGAACATTATTCCCTGCGCCTCGCTTCCCTGGGCAGACAGAGGACGCGCTTTTTTCGCTCCGCAGCACAGGGCGACCGCATCGTATTCGGAAAGAAGCTGCTTGGCATCCACGTTGCGTCCGACATCGGCGTTTGTTATGAACGTGACTCCTTCGGCTTTCATAAGATTGACCCTGCGCTCCACGATTTTTTTGTCCAGTTTCATGTTCGGAATGCCGTACATCAGAAGTCCGCCGATTCTGTCATCCCTCTCGTAGACGGTCACATTGTGTCCGCGGCGGTTCAGTAAGTCGGCGACAGCAAGTCCTGCAGGACCTGAGCCGATTACCGCGATTTTTTTGTCGCTTCTGACTTTCGGAATCTGCGGTTTCATGTAGCCTGACTCGAACGCCTTCTCGATTATGTAAAGCTCGTTGTCGTGGATTGTCACAGCTTCCTTTATGTCTCCGCCGTTTCCGCAGTTGCAGGCTTTCTCGCACAGCGCGGGGCAGACTCTTCCTGTGAATTCCGGGAAGCTTGAAGTTTTCAGAAGCCGCCAGGCCGCCATGTCGTACTGGCCTTTGTAAAGCGCGTCGTTCCATTCAGGAATAAAATTGTGGAGCGGACATCCCGTCACCATTCCCGCAAGCCTGATTGCGCTCTGGCACATCGGAACTCCGCAGTTCATGCATCTTGCCGCCTGCTCACGCCGTTCCCTGTCGTCAAGATGATTGTGGAATTCCTTGAAATTCTTTATGCGTGAAGATGGCTCAATCCAGGAATCCTCAACGCGCTTGTATATCATAAATCCGTCGTTCTTACCCATAATGTACCCCTGACTTTTTCCTATGCAGTGAGCTTTTTAAAAGCTTCAAGGACTGCTTCATCGTGATTCAAACCGCGCTCTTCGCCCTTTGCGATTTCCGTCATCATCTTCTGATAATCATTAGGAACTATTTTCTTGAAGTGCCTGATGTAGTTATCGAAGTCCTTGAGAATTTTCTTTGCAAGCTCTGAGCCTGTCTCCTTTGCATGACGCTGAATCAAATCCTTTACGAGCTCAATGTCGTGGCTGTCTGAAACTTCTGTCATTGAGACAAGCTGCTTGTTCAGACGCAGATACAAATCGTGGTTCATGTCCAGAACGTAAGCTGTTCCGCCTGACATTCCCGCGCAGAGATTTTTTCCTGTTCCGCCCAGGATTACGGCAGTTCCGCCGGTCATGTATTCAAGTCCGTGGTCGCCGCAGCCTTCAACAACCGCAACCGCCCCGGAATTTCTTACGCAGAAACGTTCGCCGGCGATTCCGTTTATGAACGCGCTTCCGCTTGTCGCTCCGTACAAGGCCACGTTTCCGATGATGATGTTCTCTTCGGCTTTGTATCCTGCTTTTGCTGAAGGGTGGACTACGATTTTTCCGCCGCTCAGGCCTTTTCCGAGGTAGTCGTTCGCGTCTCCTGTAAGGTTCAGTGTAAGTCCTTTTGGAATGAACGCACCGAATGACTGTCCGCCGCCGCCTGTGCAGTTCACAACGTAGCTGTCCTCTTCAAGCGATGAGCCGAAAGTTTTCTGGATTTCCGAGCCGAGGATTGTTCCCACGGTTCTGTCCGTCGAGGAAACTGAAAGCTCAAAAATGCCTTTCTTTGCTTTCTTTGACTTTTCAAATGCCTTCAGGAGCTTTGACTCGTCTACGGTTTTTTCAAGCTGGAAGTCGAAAATGTCCGCAGGCTCAAAATGTGTCTTCGCGTCTTCCGGAGTTTTCCAGCCGATGATTCTGCTCATGTCCACAAGGTTTGCCCTTGGGAACGCGCTTTTTTCTTTGAGGGCAAGAAGCTCCGTGTGTCCGCACATTTCGTCAATGCTGTGGAAGCCGAATTTCGCCATGATTTCGCGCAGTTCCTGTGCAATGAATTTCATGAAATTCTCAACGTATTCAGGTTTTCCTGTGAATCGTTTTCTAAGTTCGCTGTTCTGGGTCGCAACGCCGAACGGACAGGTGTCAAGGTTGCACACGCGCATCATCGCGCAGCCCATTGTGATCAGAGGCGCTGTGGCAAAACCGAATTCCTCCGCGCCCAAAAGACAGGCAATCGCGACATCGCGGCCGCTCATAAGCTTTCCGTCCGTCTCAATCACAACGCGCGAGCGGAGTCCGTTCTGAATCAGCGTCTGGTGGGTTTCCGCAAGCCCTAATTCCCACGGAAGCCCCGCATGGTGAATTGAAGAAATTGGAGCGGCTCCTGTTCCGCCGTCGTGTCCGGAAATCAGAATCACCTGCGCGCCGGCCTTCGCAACGCCAGCCGCAATCGTTCCGACACCAGCCTCTGAGACAAGCTTGACGGAAATGCGGGCGGCACGGTTCGCGTTCTTCAAGTCGTAAATCAGCTGCGCCAAATCTTCTATTGAATAAATGTCGTGGTGCGGCGGCGGCGAAATCAAAGATACACCCGGAGTCGCGTAACGTGTCTGCGCAATCCAAGGATATACTTTTTTTCCAGGAAGATGTCCGCCTTCTCCCGGTTTTGCTCCCTGCGCCATTTTAATCTGAATTTCCTTTGCGCTCAGCAAATATTCTTCCGTAACGCCGAAACGTCCGGACGCGACCTGCTTGATTGCGGAATTCGCCTCTGTTCCAAGGCGCTCCGGTTTTTCACCGCCCTCGCCGGAATTTGATTTTCCGTGCAGGTGGTTCATCGCCAGAGCCATGCAGCGGTGCGCTTCCTCGGAAATTGAGCCGTAGCTCATAGCGCCTGTCTTGAACCGCTTTACAATTTCAGAAACCGGCTCAACTTCGTCTATGCTGATTTCTTTTCCTTCCGGGAAACTGAACTTGAGCATTGCGCGCAAGGTGTGGGGATGCGCGTTGTCGTCAACCAGAGCCGTGTATTCCTTGAATCTTTCGTAGCTTCCTGTCCTAGTTGATTCCTGAAGGGCGATAATTGTTTCAGGCGAATAAAGGTGATCCTCGCAGGTCGGACCGCGGCGCAGCTTGTGGTTTCCCACAGAATCAAGATGCGTATTAACTGTCAATCCGAGCGGATCAAATGCCTTGTTGTGATGGAAGTTCACATCCTCATCAATTTCCTTAAGGCCGATTCCACCGACTCGGCTCACTGTGTTTGTAAAATATTCGTCGATTACGTCCTTGCTGATTCCGATTGCCTCGAAAATCTGCGCGGACTGATAAGACTGGATTGTTGAAATTCCCATTTTTGCGGCGATTTTTACAATTCCGTTTATGATTCCCTTGTTGTAGTCTTCGATTGCGGTGTGGTAATCCTTGTCCAAAAGCTTCTGGTCAATGAGCTCGGCGATACATTCATGCGCAAGATAAGGATTCACCGCGCGCGCTCCGTATCCAAGACACATCGCAGCCTGATGGACGTTTCTGACTTCCGCCGACTCAAGAATAATTGAAATTGCGGTTTTCTTTTTTGTGCGGATCAAATACTGCTCAACTCCGCTGACTGCAAGAAGGCTTGGAACGGCGACGTGGTTTTCGTCAACTCCGCGGTCGCTCAAAATGATTATGTTGCTTCCGTTGTGATACTCACGCTCGATTGCGACAAAAATATTGTCCAGCGCCTCTTTAAGTGAAGTGTTCTTATAATACAAAAGGGAAACAACCGCAGTTTTCAGTCCGGGGCGGTTCAGGTTCTTGAGCTTTAGCATATCGACGCCGGTCAGAATCGGATTGTTTATCTCAAGAACCGTGCAGTTCGCGCTTTTCGGCTCAAGGAGATTTCCGTCTGTTCCGACGTAGACTGTCGTGTCGGTGACAACCTTTTCACGCAAAGAGTCAATCGGCGGATTTGTAACCTGGGCGAACAGCTGCTTGAAGTAGTTGTAAAGCGGCGGATGCTTGTCGCTCATGACTGCAAGCGGCGTGTCTATTCCCATCGCTCCGGTCGGTTCAACTCCGTTCTGCGCCATAGGAAGAATCATCTCGTTCACATCTTCGTAGTTCCAGCCGAACGCACGGTACATTATGTCGCGCTCTTCCTGCGTGTAGACCGGAATTTTCTTGTTCGGAATCACAAGATCCTTCAGCTTCAGAAGGTTCATGTTCAGCCATTCGCCGTAAGGATAAAGGTTTATGTACTGTTTTTTCGCCTCCTCGTCGGAAATAAGACGCTTCTGGACTGTGTCAACAAGAAGAATTTTTCCGGGCTGAAGACGTGATTTTTTAACGATGTTTTCTTCCGGAATGTCAAGAACTCCGACTTCCGAAGAAAGAATGAGCATATTGTCTTTTGTGATGTAATAGCGGCTCGGGCGGAGTCCGTTTCTGTCGAGAGTTGCCCCGACAAAATCTCCGTCGCTGAAAAGAATCGCGGCTGGTCCGTCCCAAGGCTCCATCATTGTTGCCCAGTAATGGTAGAAGTCGCGCTTCTGCTGGCTCATCGTCCCGTCGTTTTTCCAAGGCTCAGGAATGCAGACCATCACCGCAAGCGGAAGCGGCATTCCGTTCATCACAAGGAATTCCAGAGTGTTGTCCAGCATTGCCGAGTCAGAGCCTGTCGCGTCCACAGCCGGAAGAATTTCACGCAGCTCCTCGTCCTTGAAAACCGGGGAATCAAGAGTCTCTTCTCTTGCCAGCATTCGGTCAACGTTTCCGCGGATTGTGTTGATTTCTCCGTTGTGCGCGATGAATCTGTTCGGATGCGCCCTCTGCCAGCTCGGCTGCGTGTTCGTGCTGAATCTTGAGTGGACAAGCGCAAGGGATGAAGTGTAGTCCTCGGACTGAAGGTCTTTGTAGAAAGTCCTGAGCTGCTGAACAAGGAACATTCCCTTGTATACGATTGTGCGGCTTGAAAGCGAAGCAATATAAGTGTTCAGGTGCGAATGCTCAAACTGACGGCGAAGAATGTAAAGCTTGCGGTCAAAGTCAAGTCCACGGCTGATATTTTCCGGACGCTCGATAAAGCACTGCATTATGCAAGGCATGCAGTCTTTTGCGCGCTGCCCGAGAACATCAGGATTCACAGGAACCTTTCTCCAGCCGAGAAATTTGAGGTTCTCCTTTTTTGCAAGGACTTCAAGCATTTTCATCGCCTGCGAGCGGATATATTTGTCCTGCGGAAAGAAGAACATTCCGACTCCGTAGTCGCGCGCTTCCTTCAGCCCGATTCCTTCCTGCTTTGCCGCCTGCTTGAAAAACCGATGCGAAATCTGAACAAGAATTCCGACTCCGTCGCCGGTCTCTCCGGTCGCATCCTTTCCCGCGCGGTGCTCCAGCTTTTCAACTATGCAAAGCGCGTTGTCCACGATTTTGTGAGTCGCCGTACCGTCAATGTTTACGACCGCTCCGATTCCGCAAGCGTCATGCTCAAATGACGGATCATACAAAGTTCTGTTTTTTTCAGTCATAGTAACCCCTTGCATAAAAAAAAGGCGCTTTGCAAAAAACAGACAATTAGCCTGTATTTTACAAAACGCCTTCGTTTCGTTCTTTAGACTATATAAAAAATCGAATAAATTATCAAGAGATTAGAAAGAAAAAATTGCTGAAAATATCAGGGTTGTCCTGTAAGTTTAAAAACTGCACAAGAAACACTCCCGATGTTATTGCTGCGGATTTTAGTTTGAAACTGCATCGAAAGTGTTTTCTTTGTTTTTTCCTTCTATATTAATGAATATTCCGTTTGGCAGGCAGGCGGCCCATTGTCCGTTTACGCTTATTTCTCCGCTTTGAATGCAGTTTTTATTTTCGCAAGGTGAATCTAAAAATTTCGCTTTTCCGCTTTCAACCTGAATTGAACTTTCTCCAAGAAGTCCTTTGAATTTATAAATTCCATCTTTTGCAAGGCTGTAAACAAATTTTTCTTTTGGAGTCTGCACAAAAAGTTCCGCTGTCTTTTCATTTTTTTTTCTGAACAAATTGAAAAGTGAAAGAAAAATCACAATTAAAAAAATCAGAATAAACACAATGTCGAATGGTTTTAAGCGCAAATTCATATAGATTTTTTTATAAATCTTTGGCAGTTCTGTATATTTCATTAGGCATATATCTTTATTCCCTTATTTCTTTTGTTATAACTTTTTCTTTCATTAAAGCAAATATAACATATATCGAATGAAAAATATAGTTTAGTTTTTTCATCTGGCAAACCGCAATTTTTTTTAATCTGAAATTTCTGCGGAAATTTGCCGAAATATTTAAAATATGGCTAAGAAAAATTCTTTGAAATTTATTTTTGATTCTCCGGTTGTTCTTGTTTTTTCTGTTGTTTCGGCGGTGATTTTTATTTCTGACTTGATTTTAAAGCTCAATCTTTCTGAGAAAATTTTTGAATGTCCTGGAGCAAAATCTGTTCCTGCATTTGATTTTAAATCAGCGTTGAGTTATGTAAAGCTTGTCATTTATCCGTTCGGCGGCGAAAATTCAACTTCTTTCTTTTTGAACATTGGATTCATTCTTTTGCTCGGTCCTGTTTTGGAAGAACGTTACGGTTCTATTATGCTTGCCCTTATGATTTTTATAACTTCCCTTGTTGGCGGAGTCTTGACAGCTTGCGTTTCAACGTTTGGAATTTCTGGATGCGGTGGAATTGTTTTTATGATGATAATTCTTTCGGTGCTTTCTGTTTTTATAAAAAAGCAGCTTCCAGTTTCGTGGATTTTTATTTTTACCCTTTATCTTGCGTTCTCTCTTTTCAGCGGAAAAAAGATTTCAGGATTTATGCCTTTTATGCAAAATAATGTTCCTGTTTTTATTCAGCTTGCGTCTGGAATCTGCGGAAGTCTTTTTGGATTTTTTGTCTGCCCAAAGAAGCGTTCTTCCCAAATCCAGAAAAAGCAGCAGGAAAAAACAATTGAAAATGAGCCGGAAAATTCTTCTGGCAGCGATGAAACTATAGTCGGAAATATCAGTTTGTAGCAAATTTTCTTTTAACCTCTTTTTAACTTTTTGCGCTATGGGTTTGTCTTTTCTAAACGCAATAATTGATATATAATTCAGTTTATGGAATGCAAGGTAAAAAGATTTGGAATTCTTACAAGTGGCGGAGATGCGCCTGGACTTAATGCTGCGATAAGGGCTTTGTGCCGTGCCGCAAAAAATCAGTATAATATGGAAGCTGTGGGAATTTTCAACGGCTACCGCGGACTTATAAACGGCGACATGAAGGTTCTTTCAGAAAATGAGCTTTCTGGTCTTATAGCTCAAGGCGGAACAATTCTTGGAACTTCAAGAGAAAAGCCTTTTAAAAATCCAGTTGTAAATGAAGCGACCGGTCTTTTGCCTGTTGAAGCCATAAAAGAAAACTACAAAAAATGGAATCTTGACGCTCTTGTTTGTATCGGCGGAAACGGAACAAACACAACTGCAAGCCTTTTGTTTCAGTCTGGCTTGAATGTAATTGGACTTCCAAAAACAATTGACAACGATATTGAAGGCTCTGACGTAACATTCGGATTTTATACAGCATTGGATGTTGCAACTGATGCTATTGATAGAATTCACACTACAGCCTGTAGCCACAGCAGAGTTATGATTGTTGAAATCATGGGGCACAAAGCCGGCTGGCTTGGACTTTATTCAGGAATCGCAGGCGGCGGAGATGCTATTTTGATTCCGGAAATTCCTTACGACATAAATAGCGTTGCAAAAAAAATAAAGGAACGCAAATCTTCTGGAAAGAATTTTTCAATTGTTGTTGTTGCGGAAGGCGCAAAATCAAAAGAAGAATCCTTGCTTGACAAAAAATCTTTTAAAAAGGCACGGGCGGCAATGCAATGTACCATAGGCGCAAGAGTTGCAAAGGAGCTTGAAGAAGCAACTGGATTTGAATGCCGTGCAACTGTTGTTGGCTACTTGCAGCGCGGAGGCACACCTTCTCCTTATGACCGTCTTCTTTCCACACAGATTGGAGCTGCAGCCGCTGATTTTCTTGCTCAGGAAAAATTCGGAAATCTTGTTGCGGTTCAGAATGGAAAAATAAAGCCAGTTCCACTTGACTACGTTGCTGGAAAAGTAAAAAATATTCCGCTTGATCATCCTATGATAAAAACTGCCAGAGACTTGGGTATTTGCCTTGGAGACTGATTTTAAATGCCGGTTTTGCGCTGAATGCCTTGGGTTTGGCTGCGTTGGAGAACTTCCTGGAATGGGCGGCGTAAATGCGAATAAAAATTTCATCTTGAACTGCGCCGCTTGGAAAAAATTAGATTTCGGTCCGTTTGACTTTGGCAAAAAGGAAATCCGGCTTGCACCCATGACTGGCGCTGTTGAAAATGTGGGCTACTTTGACGAAAAGCAATTTTACTTTGATTTGATAAACGAATGCTCAAAGTTTGGAATAAAACTTAGCATTGGAGATGGCGTTCCTGACACAAAGTTAAAATGGGGAATTGAAGCTGTTCAGACAGCTGGAAAAAAAGCGGCGGTTTTTATAAAGCCTTACAGCAACAAAAAAATTCTTGAGCGTTTTGAGTGGGCGCAAAATATTTCTGAATATTGCGGAATCGATATTGACGCATACAACATTGTAACAATGCGGAACAAAGCTCAACTTGAGAAAAAAGACCCGTCTTTGCTTATTGAACTGAAAAAATATTTTTCTAAAAAAGGAATTCCGTTTGTTATAAAAGGAATTTTTACAGACGAAGATTTGGAGCTTGTTAAAGAAGTGAAGCCGGATGTTGCTTTTGTTTCAAATCACGGCGGACGCATTGAAACACGTGAAGGCAGTTCCGCAGAATTCCTTTCTGAAAACTTTAAAATGCTAAAGTCAAATTGCGATGAGCTTTGGGTTGACGGTGGAATCCGTTTATGGAATGATGTGTACAAGGGGCAAAGCTATGGAGCTTCTGAAGTTCTTGTTGGTCGACCTTTTGCTTCTGCGCTTTGCAAAAAAAATTCTTTTGATAATATTTTAAAAAATTGAGGTAATAAAAATGAAAAACGAAAATAATTCCATGAACTACAAGATTGCCATGGCAGGAGCATTTTCTGCGCTTAGCATTATTTTAAGTTTTACGCCGCTTGGCTACATTCAACTTGGAAGCGCGATTCAAATAACTTTAATGCACATTCCTGTAATTCTTGCGACTCTTTTGGCTGGGCTTATTCCGGGGCTTGCAACTGGATTCGTCTTTGGCGTTTCTAGCCTTGTAAAAAATCTTATGCTTGGAGCCGCGGCAAGTCCGTTTTTTATGAATCCGCTTGTTGCTGTTTTGCCTCGCCTTCTTTTTCCAGTTGCTGTCTGGGGAATTTTTACTTTGCTCAATTTTATTCCGCACATGCCCAAAATTATAAGTGTTGCTTTTTCCGCCGCTCTTGGAACTTTTATTCATACTGTTCTTGTTATGGGCGCGATTTTTATTTTCTATGGAAACATTTTTCTCCCTATGGTTCTTGGAGCAATTGAAAAAATCGGAATCAGCACAGAAAATATTTCCGGATTCAAGGCGTTTGCGGCGATTATTGCAACAACGATGATTACAAACGGATTTTTTGAAGTTATTTGCGCGGTTGTCCTTTCATGCGCTGTTCTTGGAAGTGTTTATGCTGTCGGCTCCAGAAAGTCAAAGATTTCAAAATTTGAAGAATAGTTTTTCAACCTTAAAACAGAATTGAATTTTTATTTTCTTATGGATATATTTTTGCTATGAAAAACACTCAAAGAAATGAACTTGCAGTTTGCGGTTTTGCAGCTGTAAAAACATTGGAAAAAATCAACAGCCAGAAAATCCGCCGCTTATATTTTATGGAAGAAAAAGCTCCTTTGTTTGGCGGACTTTGCAAGAAAATGGCTGCTTCAAAACGTCCTTACAATAAAGTCGCAGATTCTGTTGAGCTTGAAAAGCTTTGCGGAAGTGTTCACCATCAGGGCGTTGTTGCGATGATTGACACTCCTGTAATTCTTCCGCTTAATACAGAGATTACAGCGCGCTGGGTTGAACAAAAAGAAGATGCTGTGATTCTTGACCGTGTTGGAAATGCAAATAATCTTGGTGCAATTGTAAGAAGTGCGGCGTTTTTCGGCATAAAAAATATTGTAATTCCATTGGACGAATCCCAGTCTTCAATCACAACCAGCAGCTACCGGGTTGCAGAAGGCGGAATGGAATTTGTAAACATTTATTCTGTAAGGTCAATTCCGTTTTTGCTCAAAGACATGAAAGGAAAAATGGCTCGTTTTGGAACTTCACTAAAGGCGCAGAAAAAAGTTTCAGAAATGAAATTGCTTTGTCAGGAAAAACCTGCTTTGGTTGTGCTTGGAAACGAAGAAAACGGAATCAGTGAAGAAGTTGCCCAGAACTGCGATTCACTTGTAATAATTCCTTTTGCCGGAATGGGAGAAGCCGGTCCTAAAGTTGACAGTTTGAATGTTGCGCAGGCGGCTTCTGTAATAATGTACGAGCTTAAAAAATAAAATGAAAAGGTATTTGTTTTTAATTTCTCTTCTTTTTCAGCTGCTTTCCGCGGAACTTTTTGCACAAACAGAAAAATCTCCGTTTAAACTAAATCCTGTTGCGGACGGAATTATTCTTGGAGCCGGAATTGCTTTTACAACTTCTGCGGTTATTGCTGAAAAAACTCTGGACTTTCCTGAGTATACAGAACGAAGCTATGATTTGGATTCAGTAAATTTCATAGACAGAAAACTTTCCCAAAAATACAACCGTACTCTCGACAACCTTGGAACTGCAACTTGCACCGTGAGCCTTGCTCTTCCGTTTGCAGTTTATGGTGCTGGATTTTTTAATGATTTTCTTTCCACGGAAGATATTCTTACGCTGACTACGATGTATGTTGAAGCTTATCTTTTTGATTATGGCGCGAAAAATTTTTTGAAGATGGGAATAAGAAGAGTCCGCCCTTATATGTATTATGATGGCTACCCGAAAGACAAACTTGACGACTATGACTTTGAGTTTTCAAGTCCAAGCGGACACACAACGGATTCTTTTTTGGGCGCAGGATTTCTTTCGTATACATTTTGCCGTTATTTTCCTGAATCAAAATGGAAAATTCCTGTAATTGCGGCATCTTACTCAGTTGCTATTGGAACGGCGGGGCTAAGAATTGCAAGCGGAAACCACTTTCTTACTGACACAATTTTTGGCGCGGCTTTGGGCACTGTCTGCGGAATTGGAGTTCCGCTTGTGCATGAGTTTATAGCTTTGCATTCAGAAAAAAAAGAAACAGCATTCAAAAAAGGAAGCGTGCATTTTTCTGTAACGCCAGTTTCCGTAAATTGGAAAATCGCCCTTTAGTTTCAATAATTTTCTTTTATCACAACAGACCATTCTTTGCCTTTGTAGGAATTGTAGCCGGGCGTTTTTGAATATCCAAAAACTTCAAGCGCTCTGCTGGTTTTGTTTGTATAGAATCCCATTTTTTGTCCTTGCGAAATATGCTCAAATGCTTCCCAGTCTGTAAGCCGCCGTTTTAAAATTTCATCCTTGTTTTTTGAAGCTATTACAAGTCCGTCACTATTTATTATGAATATTTCGCCTGAATGGGAAACTTTCGCGCTTGAAATTATGTTCAGTATGAATTTCCAGTTGAACCTTGTTGAAATTATTCCGACAATTGTTCCGTCTTGGGCGCGCACAGGACAACTGTACGAAACTGCCCAGTCTTTTACCGATTCAGAGTAATACATATCTGAATAAGTTGTGCTTTGTGATTCAGATGTTTCCTTGAACCATTTTGTGTTCTGCATTGAACGTCCGCGTAAATTTTTATTTACACCTACGCATACAACAATTCCGCTTGTGTCCGTAAGAAGAATATCATGGTAAACTTCATAAATTCTTACAAGACTTTCTATTGTGTGTTCTGCTGAAATTCTTTTTTCTTCAGTGGGATTTGCAAGGCAGTCGATTATTTTTCCGAATGTTGCCCAGGCTTGAACATCGCAGTAACGCTCAAAAAGGTTTCGGTCGACTTTGTCGATTGTGTCGAACGCCATTTCCGCAGTTCTTATTCCAATCAACTTGTGCATTTTTATTTCAATCTGGTCAACGACTTTTTGGCATGTCTGATTTTGCGTGTCGTTTTTTTCGGATATGTTTTTAATTTCGTTTGCAATTACGCGGAATCCTTTTCCGACTGTTCCGGCTCTTGCCGCTTCAATTGAAGAGTTAAACGAAAGAATTCTTATGTTTTGCGACTCGTTGTATATTTCATTGAGCGAGCTGTGCAATGATTCGTAGTCTTGAATAAGCCCGTCAAAAACTGTGCTTAGCTTTTCTGATTTTGTGTCTTCCATTTTGTTCCGCCTATATCTGCTGAAAAAAAAACGGGACTGCGCACCAAGTAAAGTACACAGCCCCATTGCTATTGCTTTCTATTATAATGAAAATAGAATAACTTTCAATAGTCAAGTTGATGTAATGACAGAGTGTCAAGTGTGGAAATTGCAATTTTTAATATACAAATCCGTGTGGCAAAAGAAACTGCATTATTGAAAATTTAGCTGGTCTGGTTTATACTCATCTCTATGTCGGAAAAAAATGCAAAGAAAAAGAGAACGGGAATCGGGCTTGCACTTTGGCTTTTGGCTGCTCTGCTCATTCTTATAATTTTCCTTATAAATCAAGACAAAATTGCAAGCAACTTAAAGGCGACTGGTTTTTTCAGCAAGACAGGCTTAAAGACTCCTGAATTTGTAGAAAAGGCGGAAGTGAAAAGCTCTTCTGTTGCTGACAAAAATGAAGTTGCTCCTATTGAAACTATTGAAATTGACTTGAACGGCGTTGGCTCTCATGTTGAAGAGAAAAATATTCAGTCAGAAGTTCAGGAAAATATATACGAAAACATAAAGGCGCAGAATGACGCTGCAAAAAAACAGCAGGAAGCCGCAGTTGAAGAAAAAATAAATTCCAAAACAGAAAAGAAAGAATCCGCGCAAAAACCAGAAGAAAAAGAAACTACAGTAAGAAAAGAGGTTTCTGTAAAAACCGCGCCCAAAACTTCCAGCATGAAGCTCAAACTTTATTTTATGACAATAAACAGCGACGGTTCAGTTTCAAGAAAAGAAATTATCCGCGAAATGAAAAAATCCGACAGTCCGCTTATGGACGCGGTAAACGCTTTGATAAAAGGACCTGTTGCTTCCGAAGAAAATTCCGGTTGCCGTTCGCTCGTTTCTGAAAACACAAGACTTATCGGTGCTTCTGTAAAAAACGGAACTGCCACCTTGAATTTTAGCGGAGACTTTGAATTTAACAAGTACGGAATTGAAGGGTTGCGCGGACAGCTTCAGCAGATTGTATTTACTGCGACCGCATTCCCTACTGTTGAAAATGTTCAGTTTTTGGTGGACGGCGAAAAGAAAGAATATCTTGGCAGCGAAGGCGTTTGGATTGGCACTCCGCTGAACCGCAACAGTTTTTAGTTCTAGTGGGAAACTTTGTAGCTTTCAAGAATTTTTGTAAAGTAGCTTCTGTTTTTCTGATAAACGCTGTCGAATATTGTAAGCGTAAGAAGTGAAATTGTTCCGTTGCCTTTATTCTGCGTTATAATTTTAAAGTCGCGGGTTACGTTTTCTGATTCAGGCTGATAGAAAATATTCATCACAGAAATTTTATTTTCATTTATTGTAATTTTTCTTTGCGGTGCAATTGAATATGACAAGTCTGTGCTTTGGCAAAGGCGGCGCAAAAGAGTATCCATTGCATGATTTTTTTGCTCTTCTGGGACTGACATTGTTGTCATTGAAAGAATTGCAAAATCCTCAAGAAGCCACAAGTTTTCCATTGACTGCTTCCACATTGTGTCCAATATGATTTTCTGACCGCCGAACTCTGCTTCGGTTTCTTGCGATTTTGTTTTTTTGAAAATTCTTTTTTTGTCTTTTGGAAGTCCTTCAATTCCCTTAAAAACAGAAAAACTTTCGTCAGTTGAAGACACAAGATGCCCGGCAGTTTCCATTGAAAAAATGCTTTGTCCGTCAGATGCCTTTATTTCTTCGATGTTGAAAATCGGAACATAAGGATTGAACAGGATATTTACGTTTCCGCCGAACTGATGAAAATCCTGCTGGCTGTTGATTTTTTTACATGAGTCAAGATTTTCTTTTTGCCTGCGCGAAGTGAATTCGTAAAACAAGTCGTGCAGGTAGTTTATGATTTCTGTGTCTTGCTCGGAAACCGCTCCTTGAATTTTTTCACCTGTAAATTCCATTCCGGCTTTTGATTCAGGATTTACAGAAACATAGATTGTTATGTCCCTTTCAGGCGTGCTGTTTTTTTCATCGGCAGGAGAATAAAAACGTGCGGCATAAGTGCTTTCATTGTAAAAAAGAAATCCGACAATAGATTCATTTTTAAAGCTTCTGTCTCTATAGTAAACATATTCCCCGGAAATGTCAGGAATGTACTGCTTTGTTCCCGGAAGAGAAAATGCAGAGAAAGACGCAATAAAAGTAAATGCCAAAGTCAGAATTGTTTTTTTCAATGTTTTTTCCTTATATATGTCAGTTTTTATGAGTTCAGCTTGTTGAATTCAGTCTTTACAATTTCGCTGGCTTTTGCGGCGGCGTTTTCAAGCGGAACAAGTTCTGCCTGCTCGCTTGAGCGCATTTTTATTTCTACATTTGGAAGATTTTTGTCTCCAACTGTAATTCTTACCGGGAATCCGATTAAATCCATGTCGTTGAATTTTACGCCAGGACGTTCGTCACGGTCGTCAAGCAAAACTTCGACACCAGCTTTTAAAAGCTCGTCATAAATTTTGTCCGCCGCTTCTTTCATTGCTCCGCTGTATTTTATTGGAACAATAGCAACTTGATAAGGCGCAGTTGACATCGGCCAGATAATTCCGCGGTCGTCATGGAAAGCCTCGATAATTGAAGCAAGAACACGGTCAACTCCAATTCCGTAGCAGCCCATGGTTGGAACAGCGGACTTTCCGTTTTTGTCAAGGTAAGTTACGTTCATCGACTCTGTGTATTTTTTTCCAAGCTTGAAAATGTGTCCAAGCTCATTTCCTTTTGTTGTGTAGAATGGTTTTCCGCAGACAGGGCAGATGTCTCCTGCTTTTGCAGTTCTAAGATCGGCTGTTTTCCATGCAGAAAAATCTCTTCCGTATTCAACGTGAACAAAATGCGTGTCGGCTTTGTTTGCTCCTACAAGGAAGTCGTGCATATCAAGCACGGAATTGTCTGCGATTACAGGCACGTTTGAAAGATTTATTGGTCCTGCGAATCCGACAGGCGCACCTGTGATTTTTGTGTCTTCTTCCGCAGTTGCAAGCTCAACTTCTGACGCTTTTAGGAATCCTGCAAGCTTTGCTTCGTTTATGTCAAGGTCGCCTCTTATGCAGACAGCAACAAAGACTTCTGGATAGAATTTTATGTTTCCTTCTGTAACTGTCTTTAAGTTCTTGCAGCAGTCAACTTCGCTAAGGTCAAGGCATACATTTGTGGCTTTGTAAATCAAAGTCTTTAAAAGCTGATGCTTTGAGCATTTTAAATATTTTTCCAAGTCATCGATTGTTCCAACGTTTGGAGTACTGATTGGCTCATAGCTTTTTTCTGTTGCCTTTACAGGATTTCCGTCTATATCAACTGGAATGTCTTTTGCGCATGAGGCTTTTTCAACATTCGCCGCATATCCGCATTTGCACAAAATAAGCGTGTCGTCTCCGATTTCACTTTCAACCATGAATTCTTCAGAGCCGCTTCCGCCCATTGCGCCGGTGTCAGCTTTTACAGTTATTACATCCAGTCCAAGCCTTTTGAAAATTCTAAGGTATGCTTTTGCGTAAGCCTGATATGACTGGTCAAGGGATTCATCGTCAGCATTGAGAGTATAGCCGTCCATCATATTGAATTCACGGCCGCGCATAACTCCGTATCTAGGACGGATTTCATCTCTGTATTTTGTGTTTATCTGATAGCAGTTGATTGGAAGCTGCTTGTAGCTTGTGAGTCCCTGACGCATAATTGCTGTGTATGCCTCTTCAGCCGTCGGGCTTACAACCATGTCCTGCTGCTGGCGGTTCTGCGCTTTGAGCATTTGTGGTCCCATAGTTTCCCATCTTCCGCTTTCTTTCCAAATGTCTCCGGGAACAATTACAGTCGGCTTAAATTCCATTGCGCCCGAAGCTTCAATTTCTTCCTTGATGATTTTTTCAAGTTTTCTGTATGCTCTTAAACCGAGCGGCATATATGTGTAAAGTCCGTTTCCGAGTTTTCTGATTAAGTCGGCGCGCATCATAAGCTGATGGCTAGAAATAATTGCTTCTGATGGAGAATCGCGAAGTGTCCTGAATGGAATTTGTGAAGTTTTCATAATCGGATATTTTAATGAAATTCAAGCCTATGTTCAATATTTTGTCTTCTATAAAATGCGCGCCGTTTTGCTAAAGTCGTTTTCTAAAATTCCGATAATCGAAAGTAGCAGTCTTGTTTTTGCAAAGCAGAAGCAAAGCTGTGGGAGGAAAAAATGGCGTATGGAAGCAATCCTTATGGCGGGTTCAGCGCTTACCGTGAAATCGGAGTAAAAACTGCCAGCCAAGGAAAACTTGTTGTAATGCTTTACGACGGTGCTGTTTCAAATTTGGAAAAAGCGATAGCCCTGATTTCTGAAGACGGAAAAATTGCACCAGGCAGCATTGAAAATTTTGGAAACTATCTGCAAAAAGTTATGGACATAATCACGGAACTTGAAGTGAGCCTTAATATGGAGCAGGGCGGTGAAATTGCAAAAAATCTTATGTCGCTTTACGTTTTTTTTAACAAGCAAATCTTGGATTGCACAATAAGCCATGACAAGAAAAAACTTTCGTTTGTGCGTGATATGCTTTCCCAGCTTCAGGATTCCTGGATTTCGGCTTCAAACAGCACTGCAAATGCCCAGACAAAAATTCCGGGAACTGTGCCATCGCTAAACATAACAGGATAGCTTTAACAGTAAGTTTGCCTTTAATTTGCTGACTTATTTTTTGATGCGGAGAAATTTTATGGAACAAAAAATTAGTAAAGAAGAACTTGACGAGCGTGTTGCGATTCTAAAAAAATTCAGAATGCTTCTTGAGCAGCAGAGGAAAAAGTTTCAGGAATATTTAAAGGTTCTGGAATCTCAGGAAAATAAAATTGCAGAAGAAGATTCGGATTCCTTGATTGCGCACAGTGAGCTTGAGGCGCAGATTGTTCAGGGAATCGGCTCGCTGCAGAAAGTGATTGTTCCGATGCAGGAGCTTTACAATAAGTCTGGAGCGGCTTTTTACAATCCAAAGGAAGCATTGCCGGTTTCGCAGATTCAAGATGATTTGTCTAAGCTTCAAAGCCAGGTTCTTGCTCAGAATGAAAAAAACCGTTCGCTTTTAAAAGTCAGAATGGTTCAGCTCAAAAAGCAAATTTCAGATTTTAGAAATCCGTACCGCTCTTTGAATTCAATCTATGCACAGAAATCTTCTTCGTCTGGAACAAGAATTCAAATTGAAGTTTAATATTTTGAAAAGAGAAAAATTATGTCGGCAACAAAAAAAATTACCAAAGACATGATAGTTGATGCTGCTCTGGAAATTTTTAGGGCAGAAGGATTCGATGCTGTTACATCTCGCCGTGTTGCTTTTAAACTTGGATGTTCAACACAGCCGATTTATTTTGAATACAAGAATATGGACGAGCTTAAAAACGACATTGTAAAAAAAGTTGTCGGTCAGCTTAATGAGATTTTCAGTTCTGTATCTAATGAAGGTAAAGAAGAGCCCGATGAATTTGTTTACCGTTCGTTTGGACTTTCGTTTCTTAAATTTGTTCAGGCAGATCCTTTTGTTTTTAGGCAGATTTATATTGTGGACGGAAAAATCGGAAGGCAAGTTGACAATCTTAGAATGCCTATAATTCTTGACATACTTGAAAATAAATATGGCTATAAAAAAGAAACTGCGCTTGCAATTCACAAAATGGCATCTTGCTCTTTAATGGGCATGGCGGTTTTTGTCAGTTCTGGATACAAAAAAATTAGTGAAGATGAAATGCAGAAAAATCTTGGAATTCTTTTTGCTTCCATTTGTTCTGTTTACGGACCGCCTCCAAAACTTATGAAAATCGAAAAATTTAGAAATCATTTAGATCAGCTTTTAGCAAGCTTAAAAAAGTAAAACTTCCGTTATCATGGCAAACGCATTATAAATGTATTCAGCATAAAACTGGCTCCCAGGCACGGTTTCCTGGTTCAAAATCGCGCAATAATGCGCTACACGCTGATTGTTGCAAAGTAACTATAGAATTGCCCGCTCACGCGGTCGCAACAATCAGAGTGTTTTTGCCCCAGAAACCGTTCCTTCGCGCAAACTTTACTTAAATTATTTATAATGCGTTTGCCCTGCTTCCGTTATTTATTTACATTGAAGAATTTCATTTTATACATTAAAATAAGACGCTATGGGTGGAAAAACTGAAAAAAAAACTTCGGCAGTAAAAAAATCATCTGCAAAAAATTCAAAGGTATCTAAGCCAGAGCCAAAACAAAAAATTTCAAAGACAGCGGCAAAGACTGCAAAAAAAACAACAGCAGTAAAAAAATCCGCTGCAAAAGAAAAAGTTCCCGTAAAGAAAATTCCTGCATTAAAAAAATCAGAAATAAAAAAAGAGTCAAATGTTGTTTCAAAAACTCCTGACGTTTCCGTTGTAAAAGCCTCCGCAAAGCCAGTTGCCTTAAAAAGCAAAGACTACGGCGATGATAAGATTATTCACCTTGATGCGCTTGAACATATCCGCTTGCGTTCTGGAATGTACATTGGACGTTTGGGTGATGGTTCAAACCAGAACGATGGAATTTATATTTTGCTGAAGGAAGTTGTTGACAATGCCGTTGATGAATTTATCATGGGATTTGGCAAAAAAATTGAAATCGAAGTAAAAGACAGCCGTGTAAAAGTCCGCGACTATGGACGTGGAATTCCGCTTGGAAAAGTTGTTGAATGCGTTTCAGAAATCAATACCGGCGCAAAATACAATGACGATGTTTTCCAGTTTTCAGTTGGAATGAACGGAGTCGGAACAAAAGCCGTAAACGCACTTTCTTCTTATTTCCGCGTAGTTTCTGTTCGTGCAGGACAATGCGCAGAAGCTGTTTTTGAGCAGGGAAAACTTGTAAGCCAGCGTTCTGGAAATTTAAAGCAAAAGCAGCCGGACGGAACTTATTTTGAATTTGTTCCCGACGAAGCGATTTTTGGAAAATACAATTTCAACATGGAATTTGTTGAAAAAAGAATTTGGAATTATGCTTATTTAAATGCAGGTCTTACTTTAAAGCTTAACGGCAAGGAATATAAAAGCGACAATGGACTTTTCGATTTGCTTAATAAGGAGATTGAAGGAACTTCGCTTTATGCAATAGGAAGCTATCAGGGCGATCGGTTGAAGTTTGCTTTTACACATACAAATAGCTACGGTGAAAATTATTTTTCATTTGTAAACGGTCAGTACACTGCGGACGGCGGAACTCATCTTGCGGCTTTTAAAGAAGGATTTGTAAAAGGAATAAATGATTTTTACGGAACTTCATATAAAAGCGAAGACATACGCGAAGGAATGGCGGCTGCGGTTCTTGTAAAGGTCAAGGATCCTGTTTTTGAAAGCCAGACAAAGAACAAGCTTGGCAACACAGATATTCGCCAGTGGATTGTTTCAGAGACACAGAGCGGACTTGATGACTGGCTGCACCACAATCCTGAGGCTGCAAAAAAAATTCAGGAAAAAATTCAGGCGAACGAAAAACTCCGTACAGAACTTAGCGCGGTAAAAAAAGAGGCCAAAGAAGCTGCAAGAAAAATCAGTATAAGAATTCCTAAATTGAAAGATTGCCGTTTTCATATTCAGGATGGTGCAAAAGGCGAAAACAGCATGATTTTTATAACCGAAGGAGATTCTGCTTCCGGCACGATGACGCATTCACGCAATGCTGATTATCAGGCGATTTTTAGTTTGCGTGGAAAGCCTGAAAATATGTACGGAAAAAAACAAAGTGAGATTTATAAAAACGACGAGCTTTACCAGCTGATGATGGCGCTTGGAATTGAGCAGGATGTTGAGAATTTAAAATATTCAAAAATCGTAATTGCGACCGATGCCGATAACGATGGATTCCATATTAGAAATCTTGTAATGACATTTTTCCTTGGATATTTTGAGGAGCTTGTAACTTCCGGCAGAATTTTTATTTTGGAAACTCCGCTTTTCCGTGTAAGAAATAAAAAAGAAAATATTTACTGCTACAGCGAGGAGGAGCGCGACAAGGCCCAGAAAAAACTTGGCTCTTCTGCGGAAACAACACGCTTCAAAGGACTTGGAGAAATCAGCCCTTCAGAATTTAAAGACTTTATTTCGCCGGAAACAATTCATCTTACACCTGTTGAAATAAGCCAGCTTAAAATGGTGCCAAAACTTCTTTCATTCTATATGGGAAAAAACACGCCTGAGCGAAGGGCTTTTATTGAAAAACATTTGCTTAGCAATGCTGACATTGATGCATAAGGATTTTTAAATGGCATTTGTAAAAAATTTATTTGACAAGAATTTTATAGAATATGCAAGTTACGTTATCCGCGACCGTGCGATTCCAGATTTGGAAGACGGACTGAAACCTGTTCAGCGCAGAATAATGCATACGCTTTTCAATATTGACGACGGAAGAATGCACAAGGTTGCAAGTGTTGTAGGCGACTGCATGAAATTTCATCCGCATGGAGACGCTTCAATTGGAGCCGCGCTAGTTGTTCTTGCAAACAAAGAAATTTTTATTCAGCGCCAGGGAAACTTCGGGAACCTTTACACTGGCGACACCGCTTCCGCCTCCCGTTATATAGAATGCTGCGTTCATCCTCTGGCGAAAAAATTCTTGTACAATCCGAATATTACAGAATATGTTCCAAGCTACGATGGACGAAGCAAAGAGCCTGTTGCTTTTCGTGCGAAAATTCCAGTTGTTCTTCTTGGCGGCGCGGAAGGAATTGCAGTCGGAATGTCCACAAAAATTCTTCCGTACAATATTAAAGAAGTTCTTGATGCCGAAATAAAAGCCTTGCGTGGCGAGCCGTTTGAAATCTATCCTGATTCTCCGACTGGCGGTTTGATGGATGTAAGTAATTACAATGATGGAAACGGAAAAATAATTACACGCGCAAAATTCGATTTGAGCGATGAAAAGAAGATTGTTATAACGGAACTTCCGCTTGAGACAACTTCCAAAGATTTGCTTGATTCAATTGATGCGGCTTATAAAGCTGGAAAAATAAAAATAAGTTCGGTTGAAGATTTTACAACTGACCACTGCAATATTGAAATAAAACTTCCTCGTGGCGTTTATTCCAAGGATGTGGAAAAAGCTTTGTATGCGTACACTTCTTGCGAAAAATCAATTGCCTGCCAGATGCTTGTTATAAAAGACAATATGCCTGTGGCAATGACAGCTACGGAAATTATAAAATATTACGCAAAAAAACTTACCGGCATTATAAAAGACGAGCTTGAATTTGAACGCGGCTCTCTGACAGAAGAACTTCATCAGCGCACGCTTGAGCGGATTTTTATTGAAGAGCGAATTTATAAATCTATTGAGCAAATGAAAACCGCCGAATCTGTAAACAAAGCTGTTAAAGATGGATTTGTTCCTTTTAAAGATGAGCTTATAAGAGATGTTACGGACGAAGATGTTGAAAAGCTTTTAAAAATTCCAATCAGGCGGATTTCACTTTTTGACATAAATAAAAACCGCGATCAGGTAAAGGCTATCAATGAGCGGTTAAAAGAAATTGCGCGTCGGCTAAAACATTTGACTGATTGCGCTGTTGAATATCTTGACGGAATTCTTGATGAGCTTAAAAAATTTTCCGCGCTGGATCCAAAGCAGGATCACACAGCGATAAGTCCTGCGCTTCTTGAACGCCAGACAAAAATAACTTCATTTTCTGCAGTCGATGTAAAGCAAATTGTCCAGCGTGATACTCCATTGCGGTATGATGAAAAAGGTTACCTTGGAACTTCTGTTAACGGCGGAAGGGAAATTTTAAAAGTTACGCCTTTTGACAGAATTCTTATTGTGCGCAAGAGCGGACTTTGGAGCGTTTGCGATGTGCCAGACAAGCTTTTTGTTGATTCAGGGATTTGGTTTTGCAATTATGCGGACAAGGACATTATCAGCAAAATTCTCTTTACAATAATTTACCGCGATCCGAAAACAAAATACTGCTTTATAAAACGCTGCCGAATTTCCGGTTGGATTATGAACCGCGACTATAATTTTGTGCCAGACGGAATGGAAGTTCTTCACGTTGATACAAGAGCTAAATTTAAATTCTCTTTGAATTACACTAAAAAGCCTCGTGTGAAAATCACAGTTCAAGAATTTAAAGCGCAGGATTTTGAAGAAAAAGGCTTGAAGACTAACGGAATCCGGCTTGAGTCCAAAGAAGTTGATTCTATAAAAGTTGAAGATTCAGGTTTGCAGACAAAACTTGATTTATAAATTATAAAACAGGAATAAAAAATTGGATAAAGAAAAATTAAAAAATCCTGAGTATAAAAGAATGTATCAGGTTTTAAGGGAGCGGCTGGCAAAAAACATTGCGCGTTCAGTTTTGCTGCTTTTGCTTTTTAATGTAATGCTGTCTTTTTTGCTTACAAGCGGATTTTCTCCTGCAATGCTTTTTAACGGCTCTGGTGCCGGGTATGCAATTTCGTTTGTTTTTACTTCTTTGATACTTATTGTTGTTTTTACTCTTGCTTATGGAATTGTCGCTGATTTTACCAATGTTGTCCTTGGCAAAAGGAATTCTCCGGGAGGAATCTTCTCTGGATTCTTTGAAAAATCAAAGCGCATATTTTACGCTTCTGTTTTTTTTACACTTGTTGTATTTTTGGTAGCGTGTATTTCTGCCGCATTGATTTTTGTTTTTAAAGAAAAAATTATTTCTTGCTCAAGTTTTTTTTCTCAAGCATTTTCAAATGAAAACTTAAATCAGCTTGATTCTGAAAAAATTGCAAAAGCTTTTACAGTTGCTCTTTTTTATACAGTGATTTTCTTTTTTGTTTTCTTCCGTTTATTTTTGTTTGGAATGCGTTTCTTGAAAATAAAAAAATCAATTTAAAGGATGCAATTAAAAAAAGCCTTTTTATTATCCGTGGAAGATATTTTCATTATATGGGCTTTGTGATTTTTGTCTGCTTGAAAAATTTTGCGGTTTTGTTTGCTGCGGTTTTTCTTAATGCAGTTCTTTCTGGAAAAAATAATTTTATTTCTCTTTTGCTTGGATTTTATGCGTTCCTCCAATATTACACAATTCTTGCAAAAATTTATTATTGCATTCCGATTTATTATTTTTCATTTTTGAGCGTTAATGGAATGATTGGCGGAGATAAAAATGAAGGTTCTTCTTGAAGAATCAAAAGCTGAGATTGTCATAAAAAATTCCCGCTTCATTTCAGAAGTTTTTCCAGTTGAAACTCAGGCGCAGGCAAGAGAAAAACTTCACGAGGTTAAGCAAAAATATTTTGACGCGACTCATGTGGTTCATGCTTTTTCCGTCGGCTTAAAATCTGAAACTTTTGGAATGAGCGATGACGGCGAGCCAAGCGGAACTGCCGGACGCCCTGTTCTTGATGTTTTAAAAGGAAGCGGAATTACAAATATTTTGCTTACGGTAACAAGGTATTTCGGCGGAACGCTTTTGGGAACAGGCGGACTTGTCCATGCTTACAGTGAAAGCGCAAAAGAAGTTCTTTCCATTTGCAAGACGGAACCCTATGTTGAAAAATCTTCATTTTCGTTTTCGTGCGGCTATGATTTGTATCAAACTGTAAAACACTTATTTGAAGGCTTTAATATTTCAAATCTGACTGAAAACTTTGGAACTGACATTTCTGTCAAAGGTGAAATTTTTCTATCTGAAAAAAATACATTTCTTGAGCAAATAAAAAACATTTCAAAAGGAACAATAAAATGCATTTGATTTTTATTCGTCATGGAGATCCTGATTATTCAATTGATTCTGTTACAGAAAAAGGAAAACATGAAATAGAACTTTTGGGCAAACGCATTTCGAAATTGAATGCGACAGAATTTTTTGTTTCGCCGATGGGACGCGCTCAGGCTACGGCAAAAGCCTGCTTGGAAAATATCCATGCAGATTTTTCAAAGCAGCCTATGAAAGTTTCAACATTGCCTTGGCTTAGAGAATTTAGTTACGACATAAAAGATTTTAAAACCGGCGAAAACAGAATTGCATGGGACTGGCTTCCGCGCGATTATTTTGGCGAAAAAAAATACAAAGACGTTCAAAGTTTTTTTAAGACAAAATCAATGAAAAGTGGAAACATAGAATTTCATTACAAGGAAGTTTGCCACGGGCTTGATGAGATTTTGGCATCTTATGACTACAACCGCATTGATTCAAAAATTCCTTTGTACAATTGCCTGCCGCATATTTCAAAAGAAGAATCTTTGATTGATACGCACCTTGAGCCTGAGCAAAAAGATTTGGATGAAAAAAATCTTGTTTTTGTTTGTCATCTGGGCGTGATGTTTGTTATGCTAAGCCATCTTACAGGTATTAGTCCTGTTCAGCTTTGGCAAGGATTTTTTGTTGCTCCAAGCTCTGTTACAATTGTTGGCGCGGAAGAAAGAGTTCCCGGAGAAGTTGTTTTTAGAATTCAGCAGATGGGAGACGTGAGCCATTTAATCGGTGCAAATGAAAAAGTTTCTGCGTCCGGATTTTTTGGAAACTGTCTTTCTATTTAAGGCAACTTTTGTTTTATGGAAAATTGAATTTTTTATTGATTCTATTTATACTTGCTTTATGAATTATAATTCAATGACTTATGAAGAGCTTGAGCTTCCGAAGAAAGGCGACAGAGTTGTTGTGGGACTTTCTGGTGGCGTTGACTCTACAATGACTGCAATGCTCTTAAAAGAAAAAGGATGCGATGTAACTTGTGTAACAATGTCTTTGTGGCAAGAGGCTGATTTAAATCTGCCTGACGATTATAAAATTCCAGATAGCTGCTACAGTCCTAAGGAAGTTGAAGACATAGAAGAAAACAGAAAGTTTTGCGCAGAGCAAGGCATTCCGTATGTCGTTGTTGACGTTAAAGAAAAATATCAGCAGGAAGTAATAGAATATTTCAAGCGCGAATATAGAAACGGCCGCACACCGAATCCGTGCATAAGATGCAACCGCTTTATAAAATTTGGCGCGATGCTTTCCGGCTTAAAAGATTTGGGAATTGAATACGATTATTTTTGCACAGGTCATTATGCAAAAGCCGTGCGCGGAACAGAGCCGCTTTTTTTAGTTTATGGAGAAAACGCTTCAAAAGATGAAAGGGGAAAATGCCGTCCAGTTCAAATTCACACTGCGCTTGATATTACAAAAGACCAGGCTTATTTTTTGTACAGAATCCCGAGTGCGATTTTAGAGAAAGTCCGTTTTCCGCTTGCAAGTTTCAGCAAAAAAGAAATTTTTAAAATGGCTCGTGAACGTGGACTAAAGGCTGCTGAAAAAGAAGAAAGTCAGGATTTTATTCCGGCTCCAATGCTAGAATATATGTTCAAGGACAAGCCTTCTGTGCCGGGAGACTTTATTGATTTGGACGGAAAAGTTCTTGGCCGCCACAAAGGAATTGAGCATTATACAATCGGGCAGAGAAGAGGACTGGGAGTGAGTGCGCCTTATCCTCTTTACGTTGCAGAAATTGACAAGGAGAAAAATCTGGTTGTCCTTGGAAAAGACAGCGACTTGTTTTGTTCAGGTCTTATTGCGGATGATTTGGTTTGGCCTGCCGACTACGATCCTTGCTGCGAATTTGATGCGATGGTAAAAATCCGCCTTGCTTCAAAGCCTGTAAAAGCCCATGTTGTGCCGTATCAGCCGTTGGAAAATGAAGAGTTTTGCGGCAAATCTTACAAGGTTGTGTTTGACGAGCCGCAGCGGGCAGTTGCTCCAGGCCAGTCCGTTGTTTTTTATAAAGACGGAATAACACTTGGCGGCGGAATTATTTCAAAGGCAATCAAAGCCTAGTAAATGTCCAGTTTGTAGGAAATTGTTGAGGCTGAATTCAGAATGTTGACAATTGTAATTGTCAGCGTGCAAGAGCCTTTGTTCAGTTGAACAATTCCTGCCAATTGCTTTGTGTCGTCTGGATAAATTTCTTTAACGCTGTAAGACTCATTTCCTTTTACGCAAAGTTTTCCGGCACTTTCTTTTAAAACATCATAAGAAATATTTTCTACAGTCGCTCCGTTTACAGCTGTGATTATTTTGTACGGAACTGCAACATTTTGTCGTGTTCTGTAGACGTAATATTTTCCTGCCGGCAATCTTCGTTCGTTCAAAAGATTGTGCGAGACTCCGTTTTTGTCTTTTAAAGTTATTGTTCCCATTGCAAGCGGAAGTTCTCTTCCTGCGCGCGGCATAAGAATCCTTGGATTTACAGCGGAACTGTTTTTTGAATCAAAGACTTTAAATTCAAGGCAGCTTTGTTCTTCCTGCCAGCCTGTGTTTCCGCTTGTTCCAAGATATTCTCCAGATTCAACAAATTGCTTTTCTTCTATTTCTTTTGAAATTGAACTGTCGTCAAGATTTGCGTAAACTGTTGAAAGTCCGTCTTCATGCGAAATAATTACGGAGTTTCCCAAAGCGGATTCAAACCAGCCAAAATCATCGCTATGGTCTGAAATTATGGCGGTTATTCTTCCTTTGTCTGCTGCCTTGACTTCTGAAGGATCTTTAAAAATCAGCGAGGAATTTATTGTGCCTCCGCGGAGCTGTCCGAAATATGAATAGAATGAATCTGAATTAGTTTCTTTTTGAGGCCAGTCGAAGGAAAATCCGCAGAAACTGAAAAATACGCAGGTTAAAGTTAAAATTATTTTTTTCATTTTTTTCTCCGCAAGAAGTATTTAAGTCCAATTTCAAGCACTATGGTTTTATGTCATTATCGGACTTGACCCGATAATCCTGTTAGACAGTTATTTTTTTGAAATTGAAATTTTAGAAATTTTTGTGTTTCGTCCAATGAAAATCGAATTTTCATAAGTCTGAATAAATGAGCATTCGCCTTCAAAACTGAACGATGCCATTGGATAAATAAAAGATTCAAGAATTGTTACCGTGTATTTTTCCTCGTCTTTGCTAAGAACAAAAACAAGCTCATTGTCATCGGAAAATTCTATTTGGGAAATTTTTCCTTTAATTGGAATTTTCTTGCTTGTAGATTTTTTTGTATTGACGATTCCAAGAAAATCTTTTCCGTTGAAATAAACGTAATCAGAATTGTTGTTGAATTTTACAAGCGTCTGGCGTGAAATGGAATTTTCAAGATACTCATGGAAAATTACTTTTGAATGTCCGCCGTTTTTTTCTGCGACAATAAATCTTTGCTGGTCTTGTCCTGAAACGCAGGCGATTCTGTTTCCGTTCTCAGAAATTGCAACTCCAAGAATCACATCGCAATTGCTTCCGCCCGGCGCAAACTTCTGGTCAATTTTTCCGTCAGGCAAAAAAGAAATGACAGTTCCGTCTGCATATCCTGCGGCAGTTCCATTTTTGCTTGATGAAAATGCGGTGATTGGCGAATAATGCTCGTAGTTCCATTCACGCTTTCCTTCTGAATCGCATTTTACAAAAGCAGTTCCGCCCGGCTGCATTACAAAGATTCTGTCTTGGTCAAAAAAGGGAAATCCGGCTTCGTTGATTGTTCCTGCCAAAGTTCCGTCCGCGAAAAAAAAGTCAGTCTTTGTGCCGCTTACCCCGAATGCAGCATACCATTTTTCTGAAATTGTTGATTTAAAAGGAAATGTTATTGCTGAAACAATTTTTCCGTCCGATGTAAAATATCCTATGTTCTGGGAAAGTTTAAACGGAATTTTTTTTGCATCATTTGAATTTTCTTGAATATGTGAAATATCTTCTGTCCATTCCGGTGTAAAATGAATTTCATGGCCCATTGGCTGCACTGAAAAAATAATGTACAAAACGCAAAATATAACGGCTATAGGAATAAGCAGATTCTTTTTTTTCTTATTAAAATTCATAATAGGCTATTTTATAGAAAGGAATGATAATTTTCAATGCCATTGGAATTTTGTAAATGAGCCATTTTGTTTGTAAACAGATTGCGCAATAAAAAAGTTAAAAAAAAATGCCCTCAAATGCTGACAAATAGAATATTTTGAATCATAATTATAAGGACTGTTGTTTTACGGTGCAGATTATCTGGTCAAGCCGGATAATGACAAGGTGATAGCATTTACTGACAAAAAAAATGTCATTCCCGCGCAGCGACACGGGAATCCCTGACAAAGGAGGAACATTATGAAAAAACTGATTTTTTCTATTTTACCAGCATTTTTATTCGCATTTATTTCGTGCATGAACATGAGCTCCGGCTCTGGCGAAAACGGCTCTGTGCGTGTCGTTCTGCCCGGAAGTTCTCGCGCCGCCTACAATAAAGACAATGCAGACAAATTCACTGTGCGCCTTTATAATGATGATTTTGACAAAACCGAGGAAGGAACTCTGGGGGGGGTAATAGAATTTGGCGAGCTTGAGCCGGGAACTTATATAGCAGAGGCTGAAGCCTGGAACACAGCAGAAAATCTTCTTGAAGGAAGCGGAAGCGCAAAAATTACTGTAAAAGCCGGCGAAACTACAGACTGCAACATCAAAATGATTCTTGAGGGCATTTTCTATTCAAAGTATATGCTTCTTCCTGATTACCGTGGGTGGATTACGTATGCCTACGACTATTCAACTTGCTCTGAGGAGAAAACATGGTCTACTGATTCTAATTCTCCTCAATATTCCTATTTTGCAGAAGGCAATGATGGAAGCATTTATTATACGAAACTTGACCAATCCACTAGTAACTACAAAATATATAACTACAACTTTACAACTAATAACGAAGGAATAAAATTTACTATTACTAAAACAAATACAGGATTTTTTGACGGTTGCTATGACAGCACAACAGATATTTATTGGCTTATTCGTAATACAAACGGTGGTAATCTATATTTATACAAAGATGGATCTGAATATAACACAGGAATTACCCAGAATAGTTTTGGAGATTGTGCAATTAGAGGTGAAAATCTTTATTATTCATTTGGTGATGATTCAATCGGCTATGCAACATTCGACTATACGAGCGGAAATCAAGCCGAAGTAAAACCTGAAAAAACTTTAGCTGATTTTGGTGTTTCAGGCACAATAACAGACATGGCGGTTCTTGAAGATGGCAGGGTGGCTGTATTGGTTCGTGATACAAGCTCTTACCCTAGTAATGACAGCAATAATCAAACCGTTATATATAATTATAATGTTGCAAATAACAGCACAGTTACTAGCCGCGGTGCGCTGCTCATTTTGTCTTCGGACTTGTCATTAATAAAAACACTTGGCTGGTCAGGTGAAAGAACAATCAGCGCAACTGGCTCAAGTTCCGGCTACAATGTACAATTGAATAAAATCACAGCAAACATTCCAAAATATGAAGAACGTAACTCGCACTTTTACGGACCAATGCGCATTGTAGCAATCCGCCCTAAGGAGCTTGTGATTGCAGACTGCGGCGCAAACTTTGTCCTGCCGGATTATAATGAAAAGAAAAACGGAAAAATGTTTGCCCACAACAGGCTTATGACCGTAGATCTTCGAAACTTTGCCATAAGCTGCAAAAAAGAGTTCAGCGAAGATGAAATAAAATTCCAGAATTTAGCAGTCAGTGGCAGTTTGACAGTTGTTAGTTCTGGTACAACAGATACAACTGATCCTTCAAAAACATGGTCAGACGGAATTGAAAAATAAAGCAACTATATTGCCCCTTGTTTTTCCGGCAGATTTCGTAGAAATCTGCAAATCCGTGTGATTCTTTTTTGTTTCTTCAAGCACCTTTTTGTTGCGTTCCTCGATAATTCTGTCCAAAAGCTGCCTGCCGGTTTCAATGGTGGTTTCGGCAGGCTCAACCACCGTAGAAATCAGCCGCCCCGTAACCGCCGCCTGCAGAATCGCTTTTCTTAATCTTGTGTCTTTTTTATCTGTGCCATGTTATTTGCTCCTGTTCAAAATACTGATGATTATCTGGCGGAACATTTCCATGTCTTCTGTTTTACTTTCGGCAATAAAAAGGGTAATTGAAAAAAGAGTGTCGTCATCTATGCGTTTCTTGCCGTTTATGTAAAGCATATTATTTTTCTGCATAAAATACAAAAAACAACTGGCGGCTATGCGTTTGTTTCCGTCATGAAAACAGTGGTCTTTTGTAATTGAATATAAAAGCATGGCAGCTTTTTCTTCCAAAGTGGGATACAATTCCTTGCCGCCAAAAGTCTGGTAAATGTTGTTTACGGCTCCTGCGAAACCGTCATCTTTTGGAACTGCAAAAACATCGCTTTCAAAAACTGGTTTCATTGTATTTATTACTTCCAAAAATTCATTTTCAGAAATTCTTTGTGCAGGAGATTCTGTTTTTCCTTTCTTATCAAGGTTTCCATGGTCAAAATCATCCAAAAGAACAAGTCCGTTTGAAAAATCCTGTAAAAAGTTCACTGCTTTCTTTATATCATCAAGATTTTCTAGCTTTTTAGACTTTATGCTTTGTGCAAGGGAATTTGTTAAAGTCTGGAGAGTTATCAGTTTTTCGTGTTCTTTTTTTAACAAATGCTCATTTACAACATACCCATTTACGACATATTGATGAAGAATATCTGTCGCCCATTTTCTGAAGCCCGTCGCAATCTTAGATGATACTCTGTAACCAACTGCAAGAATAACATCAAGATTATAATATGGAATATTTCTTGTAACAGTCCTTGTTCCTTCCATTTGGACTTGTGCAAAAAATGCACAAGTTGAATCTTTTGAGAGTTCATCTTCCTCATAGATATGCTTTATATGGCGTTGAATTGTAGACCGGTCTTTGTTGTCAAAAAGTTCTCCAATCTTTTCTGCACTAAGCCAAATAGAATTGTCCTGCATAATGACTTCCACTTGATTAGAGCCGTTATGCTCGTATATTTTTATTTCACCCTTTGACAAATCGGTCATTTTGTCTGCTCCTGTTTTCCTACTCATTAGCCACCCAGTTTTGCTGACTGCTATTTTTCTATATCCCAATTCCTCGTGAGGGTAGCCGCAAAGGTCAAAACAGAAGCTTTATGTCCTCTTCCGTCATTTCGTCTATGTCAAAAATATCACTCATTTTTACCCTCTAAAAACAAGGGAAATTATAACATAAAAAATGAAAATTATAAAAGAAATGAAAATGACGTGTCATTATGTCCGTACTCACAACTTAACAAAACGAAAGAAGCGTATTATAGTAAAAGTGTTAAGAGAACTTGATAATTGGACGGAGGCTGACTACAAATGACAAAGAAAGATTATGACATTTTTATAAAAACGTTGCCAAAAATTCTCATAAAATTCTCATAAAATAGTTGACAAATTAAAATTATCTGCTAGACTGATTCTATCTTAAAAAAAAGTCCGCATGCGGGGGGAGCACAGAAAAATGCAAACAATCGAACCGATGAATTCAAATTCTGTTCTGTTCTGTTCTGTTCGCGCTAATTGTGTTTTAAAAACTTTTCTTAAATCAAGACAGTTTAATTTTTCTCATAACAAAGACCGCTTGGCAAAGTGTCGTTATGGCATTTTGCAGGCGGTCTTTTTTTTGTTTTGTCATTAAATAAGTGTTGGAGGCTTATATGTTAAGAGTTTTAAAAATCATCTGTGCAGTATGGTATATACTTGTTGGATGGATAGGATGGTTTTTTGCAAAAATTGTACCAGGTGGTCATTATTTTAGATACTTCTTTGCAGTTTGTGCACTGGAATTTGCAAGTGCAACAAAATTTTACCATATTGCCTGGTGATGTGATTCGAAAATAAGCGAAGTGAGAGTTTTTTGCTTCCTTAATTTTACCGTCGTTGACGGTTGCCTTGAAAAACAGGCTATCTTTATTTAGGAGAAAAACTATGGCTTATACAAAACCACAGGTAATTGCACAGAACGCTTCTACAGGTTCTTACGCAGCTGGATGCCCTGTTAACGATAATGGTGGTCCCTCGTATTGCAGAAAATGTGAACGCACAGCGTAGTTAATGCTTTTGTGCAAAATCCACGGATAAATTCTTTTATAAAGGAATTTATCCGTGGTGAATCTTTTTCAAATCATCATATTGATGAAATTTAAATTGCTATTTGATTGGAGGCAATCGATGGACGGAATAAAAGTTGGAACTCTTGTTATTGAAAAAAATGAATTGAAACTGAATGTCGAAAAAGGTGTTGAAATAGAAAAAAAATCAGATAAACTGATTACAATAAAAATAAAAAAAGAATCAGCCTATGATTTATATATTGCTGCCGAAAATAAACTTTTGTGGAAAATATCCACTGAAAATGTTTAATCAAGAAATCTAAAGGCAATATTTAATGAAAGGAAAAAATATGCTCTACCGACAAAAAAAAGACACCTATATCCGCGACTATGACGGAGCAGGCTATATCACTTCAACTGGAATTTTTAACGACCGAATGGTAAACGAAAGCGGCACTGTTTTTCTTTGCGCTTTGAGCCGTGAGCCACAGACTTTGGATGAGCTTGCAGACAAAATTCTTCAGCAATTTGTTGGCGTTGATAAAGAAACAGTTAAAAAAGACGCAGAAGAATTTTATGAAACTTTGATTGAAGACGGTTTTATCATAAAAGGAGAAACTAAAGAAGAGCTTGACGCCAAAGACATTGGCTTTACATATAATCAGATTCAACCAAAAACAATCCGTGAAGATTTTACGCCAACAATTCAGCGTGCAGATACTGATACTCAGGAATTTTTGGAAAAACACTTTAAGGACAAACCCCATTTAACTTCGTTTCAGATTGAGCTGACTTCGCGTTGTAACGAGCGTTGTGTGCATTGTTATATTCCTCATGATTTAAAACTTTTTGATATTACAGATGAAATGTATTACAGCACTTTGGAGCAGCTTAGCAAAATGGGCGTTTTGTCCGTTACTTTAAGCGGCGGAGAACCGATGTGCCATCCGCACTTTAAGGAATTTTTGCGTGCCGCGAAGAAATACGACTTTTATGTGAATATTCTTTCAAACCTTACGTTGCTTGATGATGAAACAGTTCAAATTATGAAAGAAGGGAATGTTTCTTCCGTCCAGGTTTCTCTTTATTCCATGATTCCAGAACATCACGATGCAATCACGACAATAAAGGGCAGCTTTGAAAAGACAAAAAACGCAATCCTTAAATTGATTGAAAATGACATTCCTCTTCATGTAAGCTGTCCAACGATGAAAGGCAACAAAGATGATTATAAGGATGTTATGGAATGGTGTCATCAGCATAAAATACGCAGCCAGACAGATTACATCATGATGGCGGAATTCAATCACGAAACTTCAAATCTTGCAAACCGGCTTTCTGTAGAAGAATGTGGAGAAGTTATTAAACAGATTGCTCTTGGAGATGAGGAATATCAGAAAGCAATTATGGCTCCAGATTTTGTTGAGCGTTGTAGTCAAAATTGTTTTAATCCGGAACGTCGTCTTTGCGGAGTCGGTATTTCATCTTGCTGTATGGTTGCAAACGGAAATATTTATCCATGTGCAGGTTGGCAAGAAATGGTCTTGGGAAATCTAAAAGAAACTCCGTTGCAGGAAATCTGGGACAATTCAGAAAAAATAAAATGGCTTCGCGGTTTAAAAATGAAAGATCTTGGTGGTGGAGAGTGCTGCAAATGTGACAAAGCTGCTTTTTGCGCTCCGTGCTTAGTACGGAATGCTAATGAGTCGCCTACGGGAAATCCATTGGAAATAAACCGTCATTTCTGTGCTGTTGCTGCAAAGAACAAGCAGATTGTTCTTGACTGGCGTGAAAAGAAATTAAAGGAACTTAATAAATACAAAACTGAATTCGCCCTGCGAGACAAGGAGAAATAAAATATGGGATTCAATCCAATGGAAAAAATGAAGGCGGCTGCGTCTGCAAAATTGGACGAGGCTAAGGCTTCTATAAAAAACAAGGCTTCCGAACTTAAGGACAGCGCTTTTGAAAAAGCGAAAGAAGGCGCTTCTGCAGCTGGTGAGGCAATAAAGGCAAAGGCAAGCGATGCTTGGGATGATTTTAAAAACGGACAAAAGCCGGTTGAAGTAAACCATATTACGACGGCTGAAGATTATACCGGCGACCTTGAATGTCCTGTTAGTGTTTGTCTGCTTGATTACTTTGAGCAGATTTATGGTAAAATTGAACCTGAAGAAACTGATGATCCATCAGATTATAGCAGTTATGATAAATCTGATTGCTGTGCAGAATGTGGAACTCCTTTTGTAGTTGCAGGTTCTTATTACGACTACATTATTGAAAGTTTTGACAAAGAGCAGAATGCATTAGTCAAAAAAGACAAAGAAATTAAAGGAAAAAAATTTTGCTGTCACGAATGTGCCAAGAAATTTTTTGAAAAAAAATATCCGGGCTGTTTTGTTACAGAGAATAGAGATGAATACGAAGCCCGACTGATGGCTGGCCGCAAAAAAATCGGACAGGTTTCATTTGGTGACAAGCTTGCTAACAGAGCTGCTGCTCAAATGAAACAGGTTGAGAAACAGAATGAAATCCTGAAAAAGAACCGCGAAGCTATCGCAGAAAGACGGAAGGGCGGTCTTTTGGGTGCGTTGTTTCCGTTCTTAAAGCCGTTTTTGAAAAAATAAGATGGCGGCTCTGCAAGGCGGCTTAAAACACTATGATTTTCACACGCACATCGGGCAGTACAGGAATGTTTTCTATGACTGGCACGATGTGTTCCGCGCGCTCAAAAAAAACGGCGTTGACGGTGCAATCTGCGCTTACTTAACGCCAAAGTTTGATGATGAGCGTGTTGCGGTGGAATTTTTTCATGCGGTTACAGAAGAATGGCGGGAAGCCCTTGCCTTTGCTTCTTCGATTTTTCTTGACGTAAAGCCGCTTTTGTGGGCTGACCCGCTTGTTTTTAAAGCAGGCATAAAAATTGAGGACGCATTTTCTGATTTTGACTTTTATGGAATCGCGCTTCATCCTCGTTTGCATGATTGGGTGAGTGACAGAAAATCTGATTTAACTACTATTATTTTTCAATTTGCGCACAATAATAAAGTCCCGGTTTTTATTCATACTGGAGTCAGCGAGGAAGATAGTCCCTATCTTTTTGAGCCCTGGTTTAAGCAATTCCCTGATGTAGAAGTTCATCTGGCTCATTGTAAGGATTCAGCTCCGATTATTGATTTGTTCACAAAATATAAAAATCTCTTTGGAGATACAGCATTTTGTCCAACTGACAGTTATGGAGAAATCTGTGATGCAGGTTTTAAGAATCGTATGTTTTTTGGAAGCGATTTTCCTATAACACATTTTGTAAACTTAAACGAAAGAGAGCGTGAAAAAAAAGAATTACAGCCATCGTTTAAGGAACTAAAAGATAATTACGAAATGTCTTTAGCAGAAAATGCAATTCTCTTGTCAGGATGAATGATATGTTTATAGGACTGATGTTGAAAAAGAATATTGTAATAAATTCAAATAAATAAGGAGTCGATTTTATGTACGAAGGAAAATTTGGAAACAGAGAATGGGAACAGCAGAGAGGAACAGAGGAAGACCAATGTTATAGAACAAACGAATATTGCATGCTGGAAGAAATAAACTGGCGTAGTGATGAGGATATAGATGAAGAGGCTCTTAATATTTTATTGAGAAAATACTATCAAATGTGGCTCGAAAATGGAATCACAAGAACTTTTACATCAGAAGAACTTAATCAGTATCCTGTTGAGAAAGAGAAACTAAATCTTATGCTTATGTATAATGTATGTGTTGAGACATTAGGTAAGTTCTTTAGTAAAACTGTAAATATCCAAAAATATCCAGAGTATTTTATTAAATATTATGAGTTAAAAAACTTATTTGCGATGCTTGGTACTGTAAAGCCAGAATATGAAAAAAAATATGGTTTTAGTTATGATAATTATGGAGAATATGCAAAAGATGTAGAAAAGGATGTTATTGCAACAATAAAGCAAATAGGTAATCCTATTGATTACAAAAAGGTAAAAAGTGGAAGATATGTTAAGCCTGTTGATAATAAGTCGGTTCAAAAAGAAGGAACAGATACAACACGACCAGCTAACAATATAAATCAAAAAAATGAATATCAGAATTCAGCAAGTACAAAAAAACGCTTCTGGAAGGATTGGGGAATTGGAAAAAAGATTTTATTTGTAATTCTTAATCTTTGTACATATTGTATACCAGTTATTCTTTATTTAATTATCAGACTGTTAAAAAAACTTGTGGAAAAAAATAAAGTTGTAGAATAAGATTAATATGAAAATAAGTAAAATATTTAATTCAAAAATTGCAATATCAAATTGCACTATTTTTTGATTTTTTTCAAAGCTTGTAGATTAAGTCCAACTGCTCATTGAAAAGCTCATCCGGTGTTTTGTAGCCTAGTCTTTTTCTTGGTAGTCCGTTTATTAAGTCTTCAATTCTCTCAAGCTCTTCCTCAGAGATTTTGTTGATTTCTGTGCCTTTTGGAATGAAGCGTCTCAGAATTCTGTTGTGGCGCTCGTTGATTCCTCTCTCGTATGATGAGTAAGGATGTGCGAAGTATATTTTTGTGCTTTCATTTTCAAGTTCGGCAAGCGAGGCGAATTCAAGTCCGCGGTCGGCTGTCAGCGTCTTGAAGATTTTCTCCGGTCTATCTCCAAAGTCTGAGAGCAACTGCTTGATTTCCGAATTGACCGCGCTGGCTGCCTTTGCTGGAATTTTCCGCGTTATGTAGAAATCCGTGTTGCGCTCGACGAGTGTCAGAACGACAGAGTTTCTTCCTTTCTTTTTTCCGATTACAGTGTCTATTTCCCAATGTCCGAATGTTTTCCGCGTCTCGACTTCCGCAGGTCTGCTTTCAATGCTTGCTCCGAGTCTCATCTTTCCTGTCCTGTTTTTCTTGTCGTGTTTTTTTCGTTTCAGGCTTTCAGGCAGGTCTGAAACTCTCACTTCAATAAGCCCCTTGTGAATCCAGTTGTAGAGCGTCTTTGTGCAGACGGAATTTTTTTTTGTGAAGATTCTTTCAGTTCTTAGCCTTCCTGATGAGGCGTCCACCGACCATTTTTTCAGAGGGCTTGAGAAGTTGTCTTCAATGCGGTTTATGAACTCCGCGCATTCACGGAATTTTCCGGTTCTGTGGCAGTTAGCGCGGTTTGCCTTATATTTTTCCTGTCCTGTTTCTGCACGGTAGCATAAGCGGCGGCTTCTGTACATTTGCTTTGAGCCTCTTCTGATTTCGTTCTTGACGGTGTTGTATGCGCAGCCTATTTCTTTTGCGATTGAGTATACCGTGTGTCCGTCCTTGAGTCTGAGCTGGATAAGAGTGCGTTCGCAGATTGTCAGGTGCTTGTTTCTGACGTGTTCAAGTGTGTATTTCATTTGGCAGATTCCTTGCCGGACTGGATATTCAGCCGCCAAAAGAATTTGCAGGTTTCTTTCTATTCTCCGAATTCTGTGTTTTGCCGCATATCAAAGTCCGATTTGTTTAAATAAGCACAATTACCTTGATATGTCAAACTGTTTTTTCAAGATGAGAAATGAGGGCTTATGGAAAACTCAAGCCGTGCTTAGGCACGGGCGGCATCTGGAAGTGCCTCTGAGTTTCCCACAAGCCTGATGTTAGAACCGACACGTGTCGGTTCATTTTTTATTTCTTTTTTCAAACAGTGGCTCAAGCTCCCAGAAGTTATCCTTGTTCAGGATAAAGCGGCATTCATAGCTTCCGCCGTCTTTCTTCGTGCATTTTTTGAGTGCGGTCTTTTTCCCCTCGCATAAAGCCTTTATGTCCGACTTTGTGAATTTTGTTCCTCGTGTTTCTTTCCACAGCGACTTGAATTTGCAACCGTCCTTGTAGCCTGTGCAGAACCAGTTTTTCGCACTTTCTTTTACAGGCTTTCCGCAGGCTGGACATTTGATTTCATTCTCTGTGATTCCTATGTGGTCGATTTTTATTTCCGTGCTGACAGCCTGCCTCACAAAGTCCTTCATTTTTTTCTCGAAGGTTTCAGGATTTTCCGCAAGATCTTTTTCCCACTGAGTTGTCGCTGATATGTCGGCAACCTGTTTCAATGAGGAATTTCTCAATGCGGAAAGGAGTGTTTCGCCGAGTCTTGTGCAGATGAAATTTTTGTTCTGGAGTTCAATGTATCCGTTTGCAGTGAGCTTAGGAATGAACGTGTGCCGTGTCGCCGGAGTTCCAAGTCCTGTAAGTTTTTCATTTTGTTCATTATGAACCGACACTTGTTGGTCGGGCTTTGGATTTTCCATGAATGAGAGAATGCTTGCCTCGTTGAAATATTTCGGAGGTTTTGTCCATTTTTCCTTTGTCTCTGTTTCGGAAAGGACAAGTGAGTTCCAGTCGATTTCGTCAAGGCTTTGTTCTTCGCTTTCAGTTTCTTTGCTTTGAACCGACACGTGTCGGTCGGACAATATATCAGTAAACTTTTTCCAGCCTGGTTCTGTTGTCTTTCTTCCGGAGATTTTGAATGTGTTTCCTCCGACTTCAAGAATATAGACCTGCTGGATATATTTTGAGTCCGGGAGGAAGGCTGCCATGAAACGCTCAAGAATCAGCGTGTAGATGTTCATCTGTTTTTCGTCTGCGTTTTCAGGAAGGGCTTTCAGCGGAATCAGGGCATGGTGAGCTTCGAGTTTTTTGTCGTTGAAGCACCTCTTGTTTGAAACGGAAAAATCCTCGATTGCGGCAAGCTGCCTGTATTTAGGATATGCTCTGCAAAGCTCGTTAAACACATCTTGGCAAAGTCCGGTGTTTCCGCTTCCCATCACTTTGGACGGAGTTCGCGGATATGAGACGCATTTGAGGTCGTCGTATAGCGACTGGATTATTGAGAGCGTTTCGTTTGCGCTGTACCCAAAAAACTTGAAAGCATCTTTTTGCGCTGAGTTCAGGTTGTAGAACTGTGGCGACTCAACGGATTTTTCCTCTTCCTTTTTTTCTTTCAGGATTGCTTTCTTTCCGACACATTCTTTTAGTTTCAGGCTTCTTGAATCGTCTGGGAATTTTGTTGTGTTGTTTTCAAAGTAAATTCCTGTGCATTCGGTGTTCCCTGAACCGACACGTGTCGGTCGGAAAATTCCGTATTGCTCAAAATATTTCTCGCTCCTGAAATTTTTTATTGCGTCGCACCTTTCTGAGATTGCGCTTAGAATCGCTGTCTGGACTCTGCCGACAGGAAGCTTTGTGTTTGCGGCGCGGCTTATGTATCTTGAAAAATTCATTCCGACAAGCCAGTCTGCGTGCTGCCGTGCGAAGCCCTGAGCAGAAAGCACATTGTATTCTGACAGAGGTTTTGCGTTCCTGATTCCGTCTTTTATGACCTCGGCGGTGAGTGCCTGCGATACCCAGAACCTTTTTATCCTTCTGAAGTCTGTGATTCCAGCCATCAGAAGGCATTCCCTAGCAATGACTTCGCCCTCTCGGTCTGCATCGGTCGCAATCAGGATTTCCTCGTTGCGGTGCTTTTTCAGAAGGCTGATGACAATTTTAGTCTGTTCCGATGTATTTGGATTTGCTCGGTAATCGAATCTCTCTGGAATAATCGGAAAAATTTCGGAAGTGTAGTGTTTCGGCTCTTCCAGGTTGAACAGATGTCCTTTGCAGTTTGTGATTGTGGTGTCTTTTCCGGAATATATTCCGCCAGTTTTCCTGCATGAGAGCGCATCCGCAAATTCTTTTGCGACATTCGGTTTTTCTGCGATGATAAGCATTTTGAACTCCTTCGGGCGGGCAGAAGTTCATTTCCATTTATAGCCTGATATTCAGGATTTTTCAAGAGTATGTGTATTCGCTGCTGCTGTTGGGGCTGTCCCAAAAGTATGGGGGCAGCCCTAATTATTTTAAATTTACAAGAGAATTCAAATCTGCTAAAATTTAA
>ERZ1035032.188-NODE-188-length-53075-cov-21.852622_pt1 | contig 53075 bp, 61 predicted proteins | sample MGYA00520693_ERZ1035032 | MGnify/ENA primary metagenome ERZ1035032 (study PRJEB33766, sample SAMN09781740) | gut metagenome | biome: gut microbiome | host: Homo sapiens | place: Madagascar | study: EMG produced TPA metagenomics assembly of the PRJNA485056 data... | reverse complement strand
TGGCAAAATATCATATAAAATCTTTTTACCATTTGCAGAAGTAGCAACATTTAATGTTGCATTCCAAATGGTTTTATTTTTTTCCTGAACAAATACTGTATAATATTCCCAATTTGTTTTTCCTTTATCATCTAACCAACCATGAGGATATTTAGGTAATGATTGACCATCGTATTTTGAAAGCTCAATAGTTTCGTTTATAAGAGAAAGGATCTGTAGCTTAACAACTGAGTTATTATTCTTTCTGACCAAATCACCGTTAGCCTTTTTCATTTTGCCTGACTTACTTTTGAATTTTTTAGTTGTAGGAATTTCAATTAATACAGGTTCGCCGTTCTTATCCGTTGCGTAAAATCCCTGTCCGCCTAACGCATTAATGTACTTTACAATTTTAGCTTTTCGGGCTGTTTCATCAAGTCCATCGAGAATGTCACTATCAAGATAAACGCCTTTGCCATAATTCGTTCCGTCTTTGCCAATAATAGTTCTGATTGAATATTTAACAGTATCACCCTGCTTTGAGGTAGTTGTAGTTTCCTTTACGCTATCAAGCATTGTCTTAATCTTCTCTGCCGATTGTTCGAGGAAATCAATATCGTGGTTCACTTCCGAATATACAACAGATGATTTTGAAAGCTTCTGCTTAATCTCTTTGAGTTTTTCTACAAACTGTTTGAAAAAGTCATGCACCTTTTGAAGCAAGGTTCTGTTATCCTTTGCGAGAGTATTCAGAGCCTTTTCGTCAGAGAACACAGCGAGGGCGTTATCTGCTACCATTTCTTCTTCAACAAGGTCCATTTGTGTGTCTGTGTCAAAACCGTAAGCCTTTGCATAGCGTTCTACAATCTCGTTGTAATGTTCTTCACCCTTTGATTTGAGATGTTCAATAACAAAGTCGTGGTAATCGTTATACATATCCTCAGACACTTTATTTTTGAGGTAATGAGTAAGCTCGTGACCGGCATAAGACAACACGGCTTTGTCACTTTCCTTGGCAAACACAACAATAGTATCACCGTCAATGTAACCGTTTGTATTCTTCAAGCCTACGGCTTCGGCTGACTCTGCAACAAGGATTTGAGCCGAAGTACCCTTTACAAGTTCACTCAAAAAATGAAGTTGATGTGTTTGTTCGTTGCTCAACTTAACCTTGCCGACAACATGAACGCCCTTGCCCTTTGTTTCCTTTGCATTTTGGATTTCTGCACTTAATTTGTTGCTTTGCTCCAATCCTGCTTTATATAAGCTTTGAGCTTCTTCCTCGGTCATACCGAATGTACTTTCGCCAAACACCTTGGAATATTCAATTCTCTCCATACCGCTTTTGTAAGCAAGTTTCGCTTTGTCGAAATAATCAACAGGGGCTTCACCGTCATGATTTAAAAAGTAATTTGTAACAAATGTTTTTGCTCCGTCACCGAAAAAGGAAGAAAATTTAAAAAGCTGTTCCGCTTTCTTATTATCTCCGAAATCAACATTTTGCAAGGCGGTTTTTTTGCCGTCTTTTGTATCAAGGATAACCACGCCATTATCCACGCTTGAAATACCATTCACAGCCTCATATCCGACCTGCTCGCTGTCTTTAAGCACATTCTTTGTGTCGTTTGACAATAAGCTTTCATTTTCCTTTGCGATATTTTCCTGTGAATTTTCTTCAAGGCGCACCAATGCTTCCATTTTTTTGAAATGCTTAACGGCAACATCATTCATCGCCTTATTTTGCTGTTTAAATTCCGCATTGTGCTTTTGGGTAGCTTCATCGTACAACTGTTGCGGTGTTGCAAGACCTTTTGCATAACTGCCAAAATCGCCTACATGGCGTTCAGTCATATCATTAACATATTGCCGTCTGACGGTTGCGCCGTAATTTTCCGCACCGAGTTTGTCGTTAATCCTTTTTGCAAGCCTGCTGTCATTATTCTTAATTGAATGAACATAGTTTTTTGCGCTGTTGTTTTTAGGCATAGTGCCGTTTACAATCGAATCGGCAACCTGATGTGCAACTTCTTTTGACTTTGAATCGCCCTTTACAGCTTCATAAACGATATTGTACGACTTGTCGTTATATGACTTCTCATTATATTCCTGAACGGCATTCATCAATTTTGTCAATGCTTTTTTCTTTGCCGATGATGACTTTGCGGCTTCGGCTTCGGTCACCAAATTCTTAACAGTGGCATTATTAATGTTCTTTGCCTCTTTAATCAACGCAACATCGTTATAATTGGCATATACCTTTTCACCGGCAGAAGTTTTCTTTACATCATCAATCATTGACATAACATCAGCACCGCCGCCCATAGCAAAGCCTGCAAGACCTGCGGACATAGCGGCAAACAAATCATCAGATACCATATCTTTAAGTACAAGCTCTGTCGCTTCTTTCGGTGATTTGCCATTTTTAATATATTCTTGATATTTTTGTGAAACTTCGCTTGCCTTGCCGTTAACCGTTGCATCCCAAGTTCGGTCCATAGCGTTACCAATGATTTCTTCAAGCCCCTCACCGACACCCGATGTAATGGCTCTACCAATAGTGCTTTTCGGATTAACATTCGCCCATTCAATAGGAGAACCGAGCATTTCAGACATCCAATTCACAGTAGCATCTTTAAGCGCACTTTTGTATGCGTTTGACACTTCATCACCGTTATACAACTGTTCTGCAAGCTGTTCGCCCATTGTACCCGAACCAAAAGCCGTATTGATTACCGCTTGCCTTAATTTTTCATTTGCACCTTTGGCAATAATACCGCCTGTTACGCCGCCGCCAAACACAAGAGAATTGATTATATTTGTTGCGGATTGGTCTATATTTTCATAAAGAGCTTTGTTTATATCCCCTTGATTTTTACCAAAAACAATTAATTCGTTGTTATCGTTAACCTTTAATATATTGTTATTTTTTGTATCAAACAAGCCTCGCAAATTTACACCGTTTTTGCTTGCGTATTCCCCAACACCTTTTTTAATTCCTGCCGAAGCAGTTGAGTACGGATTGACTACGGTATTGCCTTTTGCCGCGTCAAAACTGTAACCGATGTTGGCAATTTCGTTAGGAATTGCAGTAGCAAGTTTAAATGTTTCCGCCAATACAGGAGCGTGCTTGCCGAACTCCGCCGCACCCTCGTAAGCCTCGCCGTTTATTTCTGCGAGCCTTGCATTTACAAGATTATCAATTTCCTTTTCTGTATAGCCGTCATTTAATAATTTTTTCTTGTAATTCTTCCAAGTGATATACTCGTTTACATCATCGGCATAGGATGTATTTTGTGCTTGCGCTTGGTCTATTGTTTTAATTCCCTTTGTGATTTTTCTGCGAGCGGCAATATCAATCATTTTGGAGAGTTCTTTGTCATTTTGAAGCGTTTTTAAGCTATCCGCTTGTGTCTCGGAATAGTTCCATTGCTTGGCATCGTCAAGAATTTTTTTGTTTTCGGCAAGTGCTGTTCGTGTTTGCTCGTATTTTGCACCCTCACCGTTATCGTTAAACATATGCAAAAGAGCTTGCTTTCGTGCCGAACGATTTTCATCTTTAGCATTTTTGTACTCTTCCTCTGCTTGTGCAATTCGTTTTTCACGGTACGCTTGGCGTTCTCTGTCGCTTCTGTTATGTTTATAATTTTCAAACTCTTTTTTATCGTTATAATTGTTTAAAAGCTGACTTGCCACGCCTCGCATTTCATTATTACTTTTTACAAAGTTCTTGTAGTCCTGCTTTCTTAACAAATTTACCGCCGAATAATCATTCGCTGCATCTGTTGAAGCATCACCCGAAAAATACGAAGGAGTACGAGAAAAAGATTTTTGAAGAGATGAGGCAGCTTTTTTATCAATACTGCCGTTTTTCTTATATTTATCTATAGCCGAATTATATGCATTTACTTGATTTGCATTATCCCTTTTCAACTGCTCAATAGTTTGACCCTGGCGAAATGCTCTCGCTTCTGCACCCTTTCTTGCAAGTTCATACAAATATGAATTTGCATTCGACACATTTTTATTTTTCTTATTGTTAGCCATAACGCTCTCCTATTTTTTCAAAAAGTTAATTGCGCTCTTCATTGCCGTTGTATTATATGGCAATCCTTTGCTGTTCTTCTTATTTTGTAAATTATCACTGCCAAACAGTCTGCGGCTCGGTTTAGAAGTTTTAGCCGCAAGCCGTTTTACATGCCAATTACCCTTTTTATCTTGATACAATCGAACATCACCGTTTTCAATTAAACTTTCAAGTTTTTTATTATTCACAGGACCGTATCCGAGTGCAAGTATTTCTTGCTTTGAAAGGACATCAAGAGTGTCTTTGTTTTTAGGCTTTTGATTTGATGTATCATCGCTGTAATCATAGCCATAGCCCGAACTGCCGCTTGACTTTCTTCCTGAGCGTCTGCCTGAGCTTCCACCGCTTCCCGAACCGCTCTTCTTTGCGGCAAGGTCTGCAAGGAGTGCAAGCTCATAATCTTGGTTTGCTTCGAGTAATTCCTGTTTCAATTTGTCCTTGCCGTAATTAAGGTCATTTTCAATACCCATAAGATTATTAAGTGCGGCTTGTCTTGCATTTGCCATATCAATATCGGTACCGTAAAGTGATTGATATAAGTTTTCCATTGTATCTCTGCCGTTTTGCATAGCGTTAATTCTATTCTGATGCTGTTCAAGTGCGGCATTGTTTGCATTGTTAAGCATTCCGCCAACATCAAGCTGGTTTTGCTTGCCCGACTGAGCAATGTTCTGCACAGTTTCCATTTGTTCAAGAGGGTTAACATAGTTACTTCTGTATTGGTCTGCAACCGCCTGTGAACCATAGTTTGCATATCCGCCCGACAACTTATCGGCATCGGCTTTTGCACCGGCTACGCCCAACCCCGACAAAGCCGAATAATCCATTGCAAACTTTGACATTGCTTCTTCTCCGCCGAAAGAATAATCTTTTCTGTTGTTAAGAATGTCATCCGCAATTTGAGAAATCTTGTTGGCGTATGCTCCGCCGTTATAAGCAGGCGCATTTGCCAACTGCTTATCATAATCATTTGCGTGTTGTTGTGCAAAGGAAGCACCGCTTGAAGCGGTGACCCTTTGATTAATGCCATTCAAGGCTTTTTTGTTATATGTATACGACATCAAATTTTCCCCTTATTATATTTATATGTTCTGTTAGCCAACGCTCTTTGTTGGTCAAGTTGTCGATAGTTCAACAAATTGTTCATAGCCTCGTTCTTCTGATTTACGGCATTATTCATCTTGCTTTCAAGAATATTCTTTCGATTGTTATAATTACTGTTATATCGGTCTGAAGCATACGACATATTTGCCGATGCGTTATTAACAGCATTTTGATATTGGTTGTAATTATTTGCTTGGAGCTGACTGTACATGTCATATGAAGATTTTTTGTTATTCAAATCATTAGAAAATTTATTATATGCAAGGTTCATCAACTGCGATTGAACATCTGATAGACCGCCTAATACCGATTGGTAAGTTTGATTGCCCATTGACTGTGCAACGGATGATGAATAACCGCCTGTTTGACTTGCATATTGTCCTGTGGCATCCTTTAAAGCCTGTTCCGCAGTAGCACGATACTGTTGACGATACGCCTGATATGCACCGTCTGTGTCGGCATTATAGCTAAATTTTGCATTTTGTATTTCGTCAAGTAAAGCCGACAGCCTGTCCGAATAATCCGCAAGTCCGTTGGCGGCGGCAAAAGAAGAAAAACCACCGCTTACAAGATTGTTATATGCCGATTCAGCTTCTGTCATTGCACTCAACTGTGTTTTTAAATCATTACCGATATTGCCGTTTGCAAAGTTGGTATAAGCATTCGTGGCAGCCTTTGCATTTTTATTAGCAGCCACATAACTTTTCTTTGCTTGCTTCGTCTGCTTACTTGCTTTAACCTTTGTAGCGTTTTTATTTTTAGCCATTGTCGCCCTCTACACTTTCACTAAATTTTTTTGTACAGTTTGCTTCGTCAATATGATTCAAGTGATAATTAAGCAAATCGGATAATCTGCACATAAAGTTATACATATTTTCAACCGTTTCATCTGTAGTTTTGCCTTTAATAGGTCGTTCAATTTTAAATGTCATACTCTCACCCCTCTGCCTGTTCAATTTCGTTTGCTATGCTTATAATGCTTGCACCTGAAGAACCGATAAACTTATATGCATAATGGTCACAAGTTTGTGGTGTGATTGTCAGTTTTGAACTTTGCGGTGTTCCGTTACCTCTTAAAGTTCCGCAATGACACCATACACCGCTACTATCATATTGAATATAAACATCAAGAACAGCATCGGCTTCTATAATCGCACGAATAATAATATTCGATATATATTTACGGTCGGGATATGAATAATCTATCGGTCCTGTTTCGGCTGTCCATTCAAGTCCATCTTCCTTACCGTAATCCAAAGTTCCTTGCATATTTGTTTTCATTCGTCCAAATGAAGCAATCGTATTGTCGTTTTTAATTGCTAAAACCGTGCCTGCCTTATCACAACAAAACTGCTTATACATTTCATTGTTTAATTTAATCCACAATGAATACAAAGAGCTGAAAACAAAGGTAGCCGAATTGTTATTTTCGTCAAGCATGGATATATAGTATTCTCCACAAGTACCGCCGCCGACTGCGTTATGATAGACTACATCACCCAAAGGCTTACTTATCTGCGACACGATGCCGTTGCTGAAAACACATATACCCATAGGCGATTTAAAGAAAATATCTCCGTCAACAACAGCTATAGACTTATCGCTTCCGCTTTCGCAACCCTGTTGTTCATAAGATATAAGCTGATAAGCAGCCGGATATGAACCATAAATCTCATATATTCCATTTTCCTTGAAAAAGTACGGATAACCGCCCAACGCTACTGCACCTGTAAACTCTGTATCATCGCCAAGAGTTAAATAATAGCTGTCCTCACTTGTATTTTGAAAAACATACCAATTTGTCGGGTCGCCGAGTGCCGAAGCGTAAATCTGATTTACTTGTTTTCCGTTTTTATCTTTTCCGAATTTACAACCCCATATCCTATTGCTTGCAACAGTAACATAATCAAAATCGGGGATTTCACGGCTGATAACAACATCCTGCGATAGTTCTTTTTTGCCTTGTATAAGCTGACTTATAACAACAGAGCCTCTATAATTATCATCGCTCAGTGTTTCATAAACATAATAAAATTCGTTGTCAAATCCTTCCAACTTATCACCATTAAGCGTAATACGAACGGCATCGCCCTTTTTGATTGAATTTATATCAACGCCATAAAGTCTTGCGTAAACAGTGCTGTAATTAACCCATAGAGCCTGTGCGGATGAATATACTTTTACACTCGGCGTACTTTGACTTATATCTACCCAATATTTATACTTTTTTGTATCTTCGGGTTCTGTTTTGCTCACAGATACGCCCTCTAACACTGTACCGTCTCTGTCACACATTGCGATATACGGTTTATTGCCGTCAACACCGTTGTTTAATGTTATGTTGACCCCTAAAGGTTGCACGCCCTTATCAAGCGCCGCAGTGTCAAGATATACATTATTAGGAAATTCGATAATTTTTGTATCCATTGAAAGAAGTCGTACAGGTGATTGCTGTATCGTACCTTGATTTATCGAATATGCAATACCCTTATAACCGATATATTTGCCGTTAGACCACGCCACACCGCCGTTTTTTAAAATAACGCTTATATCTTTAGGTTCTTGTGACGGATTGATATATTCTTCATAATCAAAATATGTAGTGATTTTCAAATCATCTGCCGTTAAACTTTCTTCTGCCTTTTTCTGCAATAAAGACACAACATCTTGTTTATCAAGTTCTGCAAATAATTCATCCGTAAAAGCCGTTTCAATACTGTCTTTACAGTCGGACAATATCTCGTCAACATCATTTTCCGTAAGATGAAAATATCCATAGTCTGTACGGGTTGAATTTGGGTCGCTAAAATACTTATGATTTAAAGTAAATAAAGTGTTAGTTACGAGTTCCGAATCCGTGCCTGTCCTTGTACAATAAGGGTCTTGCTTAAGTCTAAATTTTATATCAACAGATACTTCTTTTTGAATTGTCACCGTAGCCGTTGACCCTCTATACATAATTAGCGTCTCATTTGTTGACTTATTTCTTAAGTTACACAGCTTGTCTTTATTTTTTAATCTAAAAGTAAGAAGAATATCTACAAGTGCCTTAACGGTTACATTTTCTCCGTCATCGTCATATTCTTCTTTGTAATATTCGGACGAAGTAAGTTTCTTATCCTCAGACGGAACATATAATTTTTTCCAAGTTCTTTCGTCTCTGTACGGCTTACCGCCGATAGTAACGCCGTCACTGATAGCACCACCGTAATAATTGCCGTACTGTTTTAAATTATCTGTATTACGCAGTTTCTTTTCAAAATGAATTTTATTGATGTTTATTGCAGTTATAATATTATTTTTTGGAACATAATATTTTGAAACATTATTTAAAAGGCTTTTTTCATAAATACTGAAATTCACCTTTTCGTAATAGCCGTTACCTCTTGGATATGAAGGGTTGTGAACCTCAAAATATTTTCCACTACTCTTATAATAATAAGTCTTTCCGCTAACAGTTTCTTCATCTTTCGTAAGTATATAATCTTCATTTACTATATTAAGTGATGCATACCAAGAATTGCTTCCGTAATTCCACGAATTTTGATTAAGATATAAATCATTTTGGTTTGTAGTAAATATAATGGTGGATGCATAACCGCCTTCAGTCAAGCTTTTGTTAACATAGTCATTTCTGCCGTTCCAAGCCTGTCTTATGTTTATTCTGTTAACAACGAATTTTGTTTCATCAATTCCGCTATGGTCACTTGCCCAAGACCAACCGGTTAAAGTCGCTTTGCCAATTTCGTATCTTTCAGGGATTTTGCCTTTAAGTGCTATTCCGTTGGCAAAAGCAACAGGGGCTTTTCCCTCACCCTTTTGAACAATAGATTTTTCACACTCGAAAGCATTTTCAAATTCATTTTCTTTAACGATATTGTCAATGATATAATCGTTATTAAGTTCAATTAGCTTGTACTTTTCCGCAAGTTTTCGAGGCGATAAAACAGGGTAATTCCTCAAAGATATATTTTCAGTGTCCCAAAATTCCCCTGCGTTTTGAATTAAATTATGGTTATAGCCAAGAAAACTTGTAATCATTTCTCGACTATTAGCTGTTTCGTCTTTTAGCTGTTTAAACATAAAAGCTCCTTAAAATTTCAAATTAGTATTAATATCTTTATGCATTCGGTTGTAATAATTTCTAAATTGCAAAAGCAATTCATTATATGATGACAAATAAGTGTTGTATTTTCTTGTATCGCCGTTGTATAAAGCAATTTGCGATGCAAGATAGAATATATATAATTCGTGATAAGGTACGCCAACTAAAAGTTCTGTGTCATCGTCTGTATCTTCCGTATATCCCGAAAATTGAATCTTGTCGGCATCTTCCCTTATATCGATAATTTCCTGTTTAATTTGGGCATCTATCGAGTTTAACCACTCGATTTTTTCAGTTCTTGTGTATTGATTTGCCGCACACATTCGGTCTGCCTTGATAATTGCCTCGTTAATCGTCATAACTTCACCTTTATTCAAAAGAGGTATGGCGACTTTTACGCCACCATACCTCTCGATTTAGTTCTTTGATTTTTCCAAATACTCTGCTTCCATCTGTCGTTCTTTCTTGATATTTTGGATTTCAAGATTATCGGATTCGGTAAGCACATCGTAAATCGGTTTGGGAATCGTAACTTTTTCACCACGCTTTAGCAAAAAAGAGCCTACACCTGCGACTGATACATAAACATCATCTGTTTCTGTGCGGTCAAACGGCACAGTGTATTCCACCATTTCCCATTTATTTTCCTTTTTCGTTGCCATAAATTACTCCTTATTAACCTTTGTCGGTGTCTTCCAAAGAGTTGTATGTATAAATATCCGTTTCGTCCGAACGGAAAGACAAGCTTTCGTAACGAAGAATAGCGGTTTGGTCAAGAATGCGGCAGCCGTGTGTCATCTTCCAGCCTGTTGAACCTACAAGGTCAAGTTCATCATTGTAGCCCCTTGGCTTGATAATGTATTCAAGACCGAGACCTTCAAGCTCTGTTGTACCGTAAGCGTTTGCGCCAAGGAAAAGTGTTTGATAAACACCGAGCGCATCAGACGCAGGGCTTGCGCCTGTCAGCTTTGACGGCACGATTGGAGCTTGTGAAGTGCTCACGAATCGGCAATTACCGATTTTACCGACTTCACCGTTGAAGATGTTTGAAGCATTAGAATACTTATTAACATCAATCCACTTGTCATCGAGCATAAGCTGTGTATAGATGTCCGGGTGAACGATTGCTACATAGCTGCCACCCTCGACAGGGGCTACATCCATTCGTTGAAGTCTGTTTACTGCTTTGTACACATCGTTAACTGTAATAACATCGGCTGCTTTGTCTGTAAGAGTAGCTCTCGAAATTTTACCGTTGGCATACATAACATTTGTGCCTGCCATAAGTTTATCTCTTGTGAGCACATCAATAGTCTTACCGGCTTGAACGCCCTGTTCCTTACAGTCCTCTGTGATAATTGGGTCAAAAGCAGTTGTTTCAATAATATCAGTGTGGCGGATGTAATCGCCGTACTGCATCGGTGAAGCGGTCTTTGTAATTACAGAACGCTTGCTACCCTTTGGTACAACGCCCTCAACAATAGGAGTTGTTGCCGGTGGAAGCTTTGAAAACTTTCTCCACTCGATAGTCTTACCTGCACCCTTTGGAATAGGTTTTTTCTGTCCGAATTGGTTATATACCAACTGCGGAGCAGCATTTTTAAGCAGTTCCTTAACATAATATGTTTTGATTTCTGCCTGTAAATTGTTGTCGGTTGCTCCACCTGCCGCACCGTCTGTTGACTTCATAGGTGCTGTTTGGTCGAACAAACGCAAATTGATTTTAAATAGTTCTCTCATATAGTCTCCTTTTGCGGAGACAACAATCACCTTGTGATATACTTAGGAATATCAGCAGGTGTTTTTATTTCTCCGCTTGCAATCTTTTTGTTGATAATGTCCATTTCATCATTGGATAATGAAGAAATATCAACAGATGATTTAATCGGAGCATTGGAACGCATACCGTTTTCGGTAGGTCTATTACCTCTTGCACGGATGTCATTTGCGATGTTGGTTTGAGTAGTTCTTGCGGCATATTGCATTGCACCGCCTACCATTTCGTCAATATGACATACTTCAAAAGCCTTACGCATAGGGAAACCGCATTTGAGTAAGAGTTCAAAATCTTCATTTGCAAGCTCGGCTTCGAGGTTAAACGAATCGCCGTAAAGTGATTTACATTCGCTTGCTTCCTGTTGCCATTGTTGATATTGCTGTTGTGCCTGAATATCAGCTTGCATTTGCTGTTGAGCTCGTTCCGCTTCGTTTCTCTCTCGTTCAAGTCTTTTCATTTCTCGAAGTGTTTCAACAGGAATGCCCCTGTCAATCGCTTCTTCCTGAATATGAGGGTCAATATCGTCAAGTCGTGACAAAAGCCCTGCAAGGTCTTGTGTGTCGGTATTGCCTGTCATTTCGGCAACCCTTGCCAAGACGGCATCGGCTTCCCTCATTCTTTGTTCCGTTGCCTGATTATCCTTGAAGCGTTTGTTTATTCCCTCTTTAAATCTCTTGCCGTAGGCATTTTTATATTTGCCCTTGATAAGTTCTTCAAATTCCGCTTCAATCTCTTCATCTGTCTGTTGAACTCCTGCATCTGCATCGGCTACTTGCTGTGCATTTGTTCCTTTTGAGTCGGCGACACTCGCTCCTGCCTGTGTTCCCTCTGATGTTCCACTGCCTTCGCCATCGAACAGTTGAAGCAACATAGGGATAAAATTTTTGTTGACTATCATATGTAGTCTCCTTTTTAAATTCTGTAGTTTAAGTCTACGATTCTGTTATAAGAATAAAAAAAGTGAGGGGCGCAATCACCCCTCGCTGTTGTCTATAATAATATTTTTTGGATATTGTTCGGCTAACACTTCTAATCCAATAGTAAAAGACCTGATTACTCTTATTGTCATATCTTCATACTCCTTTTTTGGCTCTGCTTTGATATGCATATAACCGCTTTTTTGTTTTATTTTAGGAGGAGTACAAAGCAAATCGTCATAATACATATCAAGCAGAGCATTGCCAAGAGTGCCTAAAAGCGTGCTGATTGCGCAACACACCAAGTCATTATCATTAATCCTTTGAGCTTTTGCGTGCCCCTCTGCCGTCACTTCATATTTTTTGATTGTTATCTTAGTCATATTATTCCGGTGTTGTGCTGTCGGCTACTCGTTGTTTAGCTTTTTTGTTGATTCCGCTTTCGCCGTGTCCGATTACCTCGCCTAATCCGTTGGTTTGCTGTTGTTCTTTCGGATTAACGGATTGAGGCTGCCCCTGTGCATTGCCTGCAAAAGCATTTGGGTTAATCATTTGACCGTTCATCAAATCCGCTCCTGTAAGTTCTGTAATAATTTGATTGCTTGTCATCAAAACTTGAGACATCTGCTGAATATATTGAAGCATAGTTCCGTTTTGTTTAATACGATTAACAACTCTATCCTTATGAGGAATATCCAATGCATCCATTAATGCAAGTGCAGGGTCTGCGTTTTGTGGGTCAAACATTCCAAGCTGGTAAAGCTGAATATACATTTCATTATTTGCCATTTTACTGTAAGGACTTGCCTTTGAAGCCGATACTTCAACATCAAAGCACGGCAATCTTAAATATGTTTCTCCTGTGCCAAAATCGAAGCCCGATTCCTGCAACTGCATTTGAGCATTTGTAAATTCAACATATTCTTGCGTTGCTTGATTACCTATAATACGGAATGTTCTCGGCAAATCGTAAAACTGTCGTATTCTCTCGATAATCATATTGATAAGCTGACGGTATGCCCTATATGTGCCCTTGATTTGCATTCGGGATGTTTTCGCTCCTGCTTCCTGCAATGCGGCAATGGCTGAACTTGCCGTTACACCACTGTTAACTCCGCCTGTAGATACATCACGGTTGCCCGATGTTTCTTTCATTTCGTCAATCATCTGCATATACATATTAAGCGAATATGTGTTAATCGGATTGACTTGAATAGGCTGAATGCTGTCACTTCCAAGTGATGTTCCAGCCTTTACGAAATGTCTTGAAGTATCTGCAAGTGCTGATTGGTCTACATCTGCATCATCTCGAATTAACCAACGAGGAGTAGCCTGCATAAGTGTATTTTCACTCATAGCCTGCGCCATTTTATCAATAAACATTTGCGGTTCATAAAGCAAATCCATGTAGCCGTACCCTGCTGCACTATTTGCTATTGGGAACAACACATCAAAAATGAATGGATATTTACCGTCATCATATAATCCTCTGTCTGTCAATTCAGGGTCATTTTCTGTTGCGTAAAGCACATAATTATTTACGAACTTGCAGTAATGAACAACATCTTTGCCGTCAACATTTGCCTTGTAATACCAATCCACAACATATGATTTATTGTTTGTGTTGATATTCTCATCGTGAATATATTCCGTTTTGGTGAATGACGGATTACCAAGCTTCCCCTTTAATTCAGGATATTCAAGTTCCAACTGCTTGTTATTCACGAGGTCGACCGAGAAGAAGTGCGGCGATTTCTGTATGTCATCAATGCCACCTTCCCAAAACAAATTGAGAATATCGCACATTCTGATGTCAACCTCACCCAATCCGTTGAGCGCCTTTTGATTCCAAAAGCAACCGTAAACGCCTGTACCATTTTGAACTTTATACAGAGTTTCTTTGTAATATGTGTGCTCAAAATCGGTTTCATCAAGAATTGTTGGTAATATGCTTGTAAGTATTTTTGCCGTTTGCTCGTCTGACGGCTCTTTGGCAAGGACATTCGGTTCGGGATAGTTGTCCATATAATCGGCAACCTTATTGTCAATACACGAATGAAGCCAAGATGTATGAATTTTAGTTCTATTTTTATCACCGTCACCGTTATCAAGCGTGTTGTGATAGCGTTTCTTCCACCTCTCCTGATTTTCTACAATCCTGCTGTCGAGGTTTGCTTTTTGTGCCTTATATTCGTTGAGAATGTCAATAGCGGCAAGGACTTCCGCCTCACCGACCTTATGTAATTCTGTTTCTTCTTCAATAACTTCATCTTCTGCATCAACAACATCTTTCTCACTCTCATTTTGAGCATTGAGCTGCGTTTGAGCGAAAGCATTATTAAATTCCTTTTTGCCTTGAACATTTTTATTCTTCATAAATTTTTCTCCTTGTTGTAGGTAAATCAAGTGGATTATCTTCTCGCCTTTCATATGTAAACGCTCGTCTCGGCTTTATTGCCCTATGAACACACATATATCGCCAAGCATCCGCAATGTGGTCCTCTAAATCGCTGTTAAGGTCCTCAGGCTTATGTTCGTCATACATCATTAATGGAATTGTCCTGATGAAATTCTTGCAAGTGCTAAAAACATAGAACATAGGAAAGCCGTTTTCATCAAATGCAAGCCTGTAATGGCATTGCATCCAACCTTGAATACGGTTGTTATCCGCCTTTTCGAAATAAATTCCGTTTCGTTCTGCAAAGTCGTTAATGCTATAGCCTGTGCCCTTATTCCAAATGGCAGGGTCAGCAATACCGTAGATGTGCCGTCCTTTAAGTTCGCTCGTTTCATAATCTTTAATTCGCTTGAAAACCTCATCCGGCACAAGTTTCGCACCCTCATTTGGTTCTCCGCTATAAAAGTAAATCTCGTGAAAATGATACATAACGCCTTCGTAATCCATTGCAAAATAGCAACAAGCGGACGGTTTGCTGTAACCCCAGTCAAACGCCCTGTAAATCTTCCAACCGCTTGGAATAGGAAACGGCTCTATGACATGTGTCCACCGTTTATCGTGATAATGCTCAGGTCGATTTCTGAACTCTTCAAAATATTGACCTGAGAACACATCCCATCGCCCCTCTAACCACGCTTGACGGATTTTCAGCGGTAATGCTTCAAGGTTTTTTATATAATCGGGGTTTGTCGCCATTAGAGCTTTATTGTCCTGTACAAGACTTTGGATGAATGAATAATCATCAGGGTCCTCGTTATCTTCAAAATTACGGTCGATAAACAACCGCTTCACCCATTGCAAGCCGATATTATCGGGGTTGCAGGTCAAATAAATTCGCTTCGGGATATTGTTAACACCACGAACACAAGCGCACATCTTTTTGAATGTTTCTTCGTCAAACTGTGTTGCTTCATCAATAAATAGCCAATCACATTGGTTACCTTGCCACCTACCGAGCGCCTTTTCGTTGTCGCAGTACATAAACTTGATTCTGCTGCCATTTGGAAAAACAATTTCTTTGTCCGTTCCATTGTATCGAGCAAGCCTTTTGTTTTTATCTGCGTGATAACATCTAAGGATTGTTATAAATTCATTAATGTGATTGTTTATAAGTTCGGGATAAGTCTTTCTTGCGATGATAATTTTAATGCCCGGATATTTATAACAGCCGCTTATTGCTTTGCGTTGAACAAACCAAGACTTGCCACCGCCTCGTGCTCCGCCAAAACATATGTATTTGTGTCTATCAAGTAAAGCCCTTTTCTGCTTTTCGTTCGGCTCTCCGAGTTCAAGTCTATTCACCATAAGCCTCGCCCTCATTGTTAAAGATTACCTCAACGCTTTGCTCTCCGACTTCATCTCTTGTAATTCGTTCTCGTTCCATTTTGAGTCTTTCAAGTGCAATCTGTCTCGTTTCGAGTTCTTGAACAGTCATAAGGTTGTTAACACTTCTTATTGCCGGTATTAAATCTCGGTAAGCGGTAATCAAATCTTTTAATTCTTTTGTGTCTGCTCCGCTTTCGACAGCTTCTTTTATTTTGTCGTCAATGGCTTTGCAAAGATTATCACCGCTTTGGATGAGAAGTTTCAGTTTCTCAACTCCCTGCTGAACTTGTACTTTCGCAATTAAAGTGTTTATCTCTTTGCCGTTTTTGTCAGCTTGTTTCTGTCGTTCGGCATCCCATTGTTCCTTTTTTGCACGCACAGAAAGAGTGCTCCTACCGACCTTGTGCTTGTCAGCAAGTTCACTCTTGCTTATAAAAGTATTGATATATTCGCTTTTGATTTCTGCCCAATTAATATCAGTTCTCATATTTAATATTTTAAAGAAGTCAAGGGCGCATTCTCCCCTCGCTGTTGTCTGTAACATAAAGAAAAGAAGCCGATTACTCGGCTTCTTCGCTATTAGTTATCATCTTTGCTATCGGGCAATCCCACCACTTGCCTGCACAAAAGCGCTCAATTTGATTTTGCCTTTGCGGTCGGCTTTGGAACACATTTCTGATAGTCCTCGCTTCTTTAATGGGCGAAGCACAGTTAATTGTAACCGCTCTCAGCATTGCATTATCTCTTTTGACTTCTTTGTAATACGGGCAAGTGCCTGTGTGGCACGATATTGTTATGTGCTTATTTATCCATTCGGATTTGCACTTATCGGAACAAAAATAATGCGTTTTCTTCCTGTTCCTTGCCGGTCTTTCCAAATATTTTGCTTGATAATTCCCTATGTCAGAAGTGTATGTAGGCTTTCCACACTCCTCACAATTAAAATTTTTCCCTTTTGCCGAACTCATAATCTCACCTCAAAAGTTTAAATATCCTATTCACTACTGCATCGAATTGTTCTTCTGTTGTAATAGGCTTGTTTCTTTCTTCCTTTACGAACTGCTGGAATTTTTTGAAGCATTCCTCACACATATAAAGTTTAGTTCGCTTTCGGCTAAAAGAAGACAATTCCTCGTTGCATTTGATTTTATATCTTTTACTGTCTCTTGCTATGTCTTTGTAACATATATCACAATCAATTATTTTGTGTTTCATCTTCCACCTCATCCATTTTACAGCCACAGTCGGGGCAATGTCTATAAAGTTCGCTCTCATCATTAATATCATAAAAACAAACAGTATATCCACAAGCAGAACATTTGCAGTCTACATATCCTAAATCGCCTCCGACTACTATCCAATGAGCGTGTCGCTCTGTATCTACTGTCGGTGCGGTTAGAATATCATTCACAAGATTTTTAAACATCTTCTCATAATTTGGTTTTCCACTTCGTGTTGAATAAACACGGCTGTTCAATAATCGTTCTCTATCGATTAAATCAATCATTCTTCTACCTCGCTCCAATCTAACGCCTGTCCACATTCAGGGCATTTTTTTTGCTTTTTTATTCCGACAAAATCATCATTTAATTTAAAAAATATTAATTTGTCACAATACGGACAAAGAAACTTTTCAAAATTAACGCACTTGCAAATACTCCTTTCTACTCTCAATTTCTTAGGTATCTGCTTTCTGATTACCAATTTTGCTTCCCTTAACCTATCAATATCCTCTGAGTCAAGTCTATTTTTTATTTTTTCATTAATTAAAATATTATCAATTATTTCTATTGCATTTTTATTTGTCATTCTTCTACCTCCAACTTCACTAAACCGCTTTTTACAATATCATCAACGATTTGTTTAATTAAAAGATTTGCACCACTGTTTTTGCTATCTTCCAAAGCATTTTTGAGTTTTTCATTTTCCATTGCAAGATGTTTTATTTCTCTTTCCTTTTCCTCTGTTTGGCTTTTAAGGCGGTCAATTTCCACTTGCATTTTTTCAATGGCTTGTTTCTGTTTACAAATAAGACTATTTGCATTTGACAAATCCCTCAACAATCCTATTACGTCTTTCATTCTTTCACCTCACTAAACTGTATTTGTTCCGTATTTATATTTGCGGTACACATTATATTCAAAGATTTTTCCGGGTTTTCCTTATAGAATTTTTGAATATAATATTTTTCTCGTTCAAGGATATTTTCAGTTTTCGGAACAATCTCTATAACCTCAAACTTGTAATCTGTAATATTCTCGATAGGGAATCTTTCCGTTTTCAAGTGCTGACCCCAACGAAAGACAGGTGCATACATTGTTTGACCGATATAAAATTCACCTGTTGACTTTTTTGAAATCTTGTAGATATATCCTGCTATATCCTCTGTAAACATATCTTTTTGTATGTAAAATTCTTGTTCATCATCAGGCTTTAATTTTCGGCGTTCTCGTTCCTCATATACTTGTTTGCATTTGTTACAACAAAAACGCTTTTTCGCATATTTTTCTATACCATAAAATCTATTTCTGATTTCATAGTCGTTAAAATATATTGCACTACCGTAGTAAGTTTCTACGGTTGCACCGCAACAATCACAAGTGAAAGTGACTTTATTAAAATATCGTTCTGTGTTATAACAATGCTCGCCGATGATAACGCAATACAAATCACCTGCTTTTAATTTTTTTGAGTAACGAAAAGCAATCGCTTGCCCATACTGTTTTTTAATTATTTCTTTGAATTGCTCCCGGCTGTCACAGATTAGGCAGTCCATAAGGATTTCAATATTTTCCGCTTTACTTGTTGAAGAAAACAAACCAAAACCTAAATCGTTTTCACGATTTTTTGCAGCTGTTTTTTTATCTGCAACCTCATAAATTCTGTAAATTACTTCAAGCATCGTTAGTTACCTCAATCATTATGTATTTGCCGTTTATTATGTAGGGCTTGTTCAAAAAACTCTCTCGGAGACAATTACCAGTCGGACTAATAGGACAACAGTAACTGTCGCTGGCGATACTTTTGCAAAATAAATGATTTTTTCTCCACTTATCGCAAAACTCCGAATTAGTCATAGCCCTAAACTTATGAGTTTTTGTTTTTTTGCCCACATTCTTACAAATTTTAATGAAGTCAGGTTTTGCCTTTTCTTTTATTTCATCTTCCAACTCCTGTGCTTTTTGCATCCGTTTAAAAAGTTCAAGTGTTGCATTCGTAATTCGCTCGTCATATCTTTTATTTATAAATTCTTCGACTTCATCAAAATTTTCTTGTATTAATTGATTTTCTAACCATTCGCAAGCATTATTCGGCAACCCCATTCCGTCAAATGAAAACTGCAAATCTTTAGTAATCAATATAAAAAAATATCTTGCTAATTCTTTAGTCATTTTCTATCTCCTTTAGTTTTGCTTCTGCCTCTTCTTTGGTAAGAAATACAGTTTTGCCTATCGCACTACTCAGTACGAAAATATGATAACGAGAATCAAAATCACGCCTGTAAAGGGGTCTTAAATATATTAGTGATTTCATATTTTTGTCATATCGCACATTAACTACAGCACAACAAATGTAGTCTGATTTTCTTACTTCTTCTTTTAAGCAGTCCGTGCAAAACAAACGAGCATCTGCATAAACAAATCTTCCTACCTTGCAAGGCAATTCAACAAGCCTGTCGTTTTGCAACAGTTCAATAGTTTCTGCCAATGCTTGTTCGTAAACCCACAAGCCTTGATATTGGCTTTGTCCCATCGCTTCTTTAAGGTTTTCAAGCCATTTAATGCTATCTTCACGAGTCATTATTTCGCCTCCCTGATTCCAAATACCACATATCCGTTTTTAAGTCCCCAACCGTTAAGAACATAGGTTATTTCATAAACCTTTTCGCTTATAGGATGCTTTACAAACGGGTCGCTTGGACTGTACGGCTCAAAAACAACCCTGTCACCTTTTTGATAGCCTCGGTCATTTTCTCGGATTTCAAAGGTTTTATCTCCTGATAAAACATCATCGCAGAAATTCAAAAAAAGTTTGATTTTGTGTGTTTTCATTTTTCGTTCCCCCTCAAATGTTCCTGTTAGTGCAAGCCGAGCAAATTTATTCATCTGCAACGCAAATTTCACGAAATCGTCTTGTTCAATATGATATTTTTCTTTGAAATCTAAAATAAGTTTTTTCATATCTTCAAGTGATTGTTTAAATTCATTTTTCATTTGATTTTCCTCACTTTTATAATGATAATTGTTGTTCATTAAAACACGGCATTTCTTCAATAGCTTTGTTGTATATTTGTCGGTCAACTTCAAAGCCGTAACCTTTTCTGTCTAATTCCCAACACGCTTGAAGTGTAGAGCCGCTTCCTGCACAAGGGTCAATTACAACATCGCCCTTGTCTGTGAATACTTCAATTAACTTTTTTAACAATTTAACAGGCTTTTGCGTTGGATGAATTTTTGGTATTTCCTTACCGTCTCTTTCCCATTCAAAATGGTCAAATATCATCTTGCCTGTACCTCGAATGACTTTTCCGTTCTCATCATATCGTCTGCCGTTGTTAAATTTTGGTAATTTATCACGATATAGAACAACCGCAAATTCTGTTGCTCCGACTATTCGCATATTTGCTTTCAAAACTTGTGCCGAATAGTTTTTACAAAGAAAAATCGGGTAATAATTATTAAATCCGTATTTCTTGCCATACTCAACAACCGTTGGTATTTGGTCGAAAGCACAAAAAACAATCATTGCAGGGGCTTTGCCTTTTTCCTTTGGTTCAGGCTTTAACAATCTACTGCAAAAGTGCATATATTCAGCAATTTTAAAATAGCCGTCAGAATTAAAAAATGTAGCTTTGGCATATTTGCTTTCACCATTTTTGTTATCTCCGCCTTTATACCACATAGGATTACTACCGTATGCGTTTGCTCCAATATTATATGGAATGTCAGCAATGACAAGCTGTGCTTTAGGCACTCCGTATCTTTTATAATTTTGAAAATTGTCGTGCCATAATTGTGGCTGATATGTATTCATTTTTTCTTTTCTCCTTTATTTCAAATATTCAGGTGTTTCAAATCGCATTTGCAAAGGATTATCTCCAACCCACCACATCATTACAGCTTCGGGGCTGTTCCAACTGTTATTATCAAGCCCTGCTTTTTCTCTCACTTTTAGTATTCGACCAAACGCTTTCAAATAATTATCACGGTACTTTGGATAACGAACAAAATCCGATTTCATTCCCTCTCCGCCCTGCATAGGACATCCGATACATCCGATACGCTTCATTCCGCATTGATATAATGGATTCGATTTGCAACCGTAGTAATTTAAAAATTCCCACACATCCTCGTCAGTCCAATCAATGATAGGATTAACAAGTGTTGAGCTTGTCCTATAACATTGCTCCACCATTCGGCGACTTTCGTCATTATCAGTATTAAGTATCAACCCACCTTTTGGTGTTTGCTCATATTCCACTTGTAATTCTTCTGCAAGTGCGATTGTCGATTTAGGCTTGCCTATAATCTTCACAACGCCGCCGTTCTGTTGTCTGCTTACGCTCTCCGCCCACCGAACACCTGTAACCTTAACTCTGCCTTTTCCGCCTTTTTCTTTCAATTCACTGCAACAATAACGGATTAATCTTGTAGGTGGTATTTTCTTTTTTTCTATTAACTGCCACATTGAGTATTTAGGCATTTCAATTTGAACATTCGGTATTGACTTGATGTATCGAACTGTTTCAGGTGCATCAACGGTTGTAAGGTTATGTACTATATCGTGCTTTACTCCTGCAAGGTCAGCAAGAATGCGAATGCAATCGCTGTCTTTACCACCGCTGAAACATAAGTGATAAGGTTCGTCAGCAGGCTCAAATGCCTTTAAGCGGTCTATTGCTTTTTGTACTTTTTCATTATCCATTTTTTTATTTTGTATTACCTCTCCTGCTTAAATACTTTCTTATGCAGTTTACAGCTTCCTCACAGCTGTAACATATGTAACAAGCGTAATTGTTCTTGCTCAACTTTGCCATCCATTCTTTTTGCTGTTTTGTCGGCTTGTTTTTTCCGTATTTCATTTCAATGAAACATCCGTGATATTCTCCTGCCGGGATAGGAACGAACAAGTCAGGCACGCCTGCTTTAACTCCTTGTCTTTTAAGGTCAGCAGCTTCTTTGGGATTTCTTTTGCCCCCATTGGGTATTGCGAATATCAGGATATTTTGATAATCGCAAAACTGAATTAATGCTTTTTGTTCTTGCGATTCGCTCATACTTAACCTCATTTCTTTAATTTCTTTTGCTCGTACGCTCGGATATACCTTTTGCAACGGTCACATTCTTTGCGTTCGCAGATGCCTTTGTCCTCAATCCATTGTTGCCATTGCTTGAAGTCCTCAGCAGGCATTCTGCTTATTACTTCCTTTAGCGTTAAATCAAATGTCATAATCATCATTAAACATCGCTTTGCGATTAATTTCGTAAATGTTGTAGGTTTCGTCAATAGGCGGTTTGGATTTTTGTCGTTTCTTAAATTCAGCGTTTGCCCAACCTTCCGTTAGCACAGCAAAGTGACTATCGTACTTCACAGATTTTTGAGCGAGGTAACTGTCTAAAATTTGTATCAGCTGTTCGGGATTCCCGAATTGCTCAACCAAGAGGTTATACTCGTCATCAGTCAAGAAAACTTTTTTAAACTTTCCGTAAGTTTTCTTTTGCGTGCGTGCGTTATAATCTTTATCCTCTTTACTCTTAATATCTAATACTCTATTCTCTATACTCTTATCTCTATACTCTTGTGTTACATTGTAACGCTCAATTTCGTTACATTCGGTGTTACATTGTAACGCTTTGTTTTTCCGATGTTCTCTTACTCTTTTTGCCGAACTTGATTCACTTCCGATTAATTCTTCTGTATATGGAATTTTCAAAATTCCGTTTTCTTGTTCATAAATCAAGCCTAATTTTTTGAATAAGTCCATACCGACAATGACCGTATCAATGGAGAATTTTGTATCTCTTGCGATTTTCTTTGCATCGTAAGGTATCATCATTTCGCCTATTGTTGTTGCCAAATTGCCGTCAGCATTTTTTGTAAGCAAAAGTAATTTTTGATAAAGAACGATGTACTCACATCCGTGTTCTTGCCCGAATAGAAAATCAATAGTATCAAGATTAAAAAAGTCGTCTTTGAGTTTAATCCAATAGTATCTTTTTTCTGCCATTATTCCACCAACCTGTATTCGTCATAATGCTTTTGCTTGCCGGATTTATCTTTATAGTAAATAGTCGTATTCTCAAAATTATATCCACGCTCTTTAAGTTCAAATATTCTTGCTCCAAGCTGTGTTATTTCCAATTCATTAAACGCTTGTTTGCTTGTAATATATCCGTGCTTTCGGATATAATCTAATACCTCATCTCTTTGTGATTTTCCCATTTTTTCACCTCATCAGAATGGCAAATCGTCATTATCGTCAACAATTTCCTCAAAATCAGCTGTGTCGGGATTAATGTCCATACCGCCTTGCGTATATTGCTCGTTCTGTGCCGTCTGTGTGACCTGTGAGCCATTTCCCGACTTTCCGCCACAAAAAGACACATTGTTTGCAACAACTTCAATCTGCTTCCTTTGAGCACCGTTCTTGTCGGTGTAGTTGCTTGTCTGAATACTGCCCTCAACGGCAATCATTGAGCCTTTATGAAAATATCTGCTGATAAATTCCGCAGTTTGACGCCACGCAATGCAATCAATGAAATCTGCTTGTCTATTTTGGCTGTCCTTTTGATAATTTCTATCGCACGCAACCTGAAAACGAAGTACAGATACACCGCTTGGAGTAGTACGGAGTTCCGGTTCGTATGTTAATCTGCCCATAAGGGCTACCATATTAATCATTTTGTATCTCCTTAATCTATGTAATTCTTGCCAAATACGGCTCTAAAATCGTCTTTGGACCATTGGTAATGTTCCATTGCTACCTGTTGCGCAAACTCTTGCATTTGCCGTCTCAAATCATCATTAAAATGTACTCCGTAAGCAGTAGTATTGTGATACTCAGGCTCGATGAATACAACTAAACCGTATTCGATTGATTTTTGTCTGTTTGCCGTACCAAAAAATATTTCGTGCCGGTGACAGCGTTCGTTATATCTTTTGTTATGACAACTGCAAGTCATCTCAAATCCGTTGTGCATATATGTAATGTTGAAATTGGGCATTATACAAAATTCATCTGACATATTGTGTCTCCCATTCCGCTTTTAGCTTTGATAACTCCTCAGGTGTCATCGTTTCAATTCCCAACGCTTTGGCATCCTGAACAATATAATCAATTAATCGGCTCATTTGCGGTACATCATAAGACGATGAACCATAGTACATACGATAACCGACCTCTAATTCTTCGGTAAAATAGCCTATGCCGATTTTGCTCCAGCCGTAAGCAAGAGTTTCGTCAACCTCGGCAAACGGATAGTCCTTGAATTTTCCAACCTCTCTTATAGCTTTACGGTAGATTTCTTCTTTCGTATATATGTAATCACCGTCTTTCGACAATGCCTGTGCGATTTTGTTGCATAGCTGCCACATATATGCGTTAGCATTCTTTGAGCGTTTCTTTTTAAACTTCTCAATGGTAATCACATAATGACCTTTGAGCATTGCAATTATGCCTGAAAGAAAAGCCACAAATTTAATTGGATTGTCCTTTTCGGAATCGTATTCGTATTTGTTTTTTGTAAACTCAATCATAAATTTGCCTACTTTTTGTCTTTGTGAGCGTGTAAAAAAACATACTCGCTTTTTTCATTCATATTGTCCATAAGCCATTCGCTCGCTTGCTCGTGGGATAGGTGACGATTTGCCACATTTAATTCATAGCAATACTCGCCTGCTTCAAGCTTTGCATTGATGCGCTCTTGCAAGTCCTCATCGGTATAGTTTGCTTCAATCATATACAGGTCGTAACCTTTTGCGGTTATACCTTGTAAATGACCTGTATCGGTCGCATATATGCCTTTTTCGCCATTCGTAAACAGCCTATAACCGCAATTTGGTACATTGTGATATAACTTGACAGGTGACACCTTGAATACCTCATAGTCATATACCTTGCCAATTTCAAACACATCAATGTTTCGCCACGAAACTCCTGCTTCGACAAGCTCATTTGCAAGCCATTCACAACAACCAAAGCGTAATGTCGGGCGTTCTTTCGCAAGTCGTTTTATTGTGCTTCTCTTAAAATGGTCCGCATGAATGTGTGTAAGCAAGACAATTTGTAATTCCTTATATACATCTTTCAGTGCCTTAAAGCTAACGCCGCAATCAATTAGAATTATGTCATCAACAACTACGGCGTTTCCCTGTGAGCCTGTTGATATAATGTTGTAATTCATTAGATTTCATCCATATTAACTACATTCTCAACAGGTGTAGCGTCAACCTCAATAGGCTCATCCTGCTGTACGATTTCTTGGTTTTGCGTTTCGCTTGACAAATCAACGCCCATTTCTGCTTCGTCATAAATTTGTGAAAATTCTTCAACAAAGCTTTCTCTTAACGCTCTACATTTGGCAACTTTGTTTGCCATTGTTGCACCTTTACCTGCCCACATAGAGTTCAAAGAACCGTCTTTCTTTTTTTGTGCCACTTCATCAAAAGAAACGCTACAATAAGTAGGATATTGCCAACTTTTGCGATACACTTTCGCCCACGCACCTACAAGTGTTTCATTTGGCAGTTTGAAACAACCTTTGCGTTCTATAATTTCGCCGTTTTCGTTTGTTACAATGATTCCGTCTTCCATTCCGTCATAATCAGGATGTAATACTGCACGGCGCATAATAACATCTTTTGAAACAACCATTTGGGCAGGTTGCGTATCACCGTATTTAACGAGGTAAGCCTCTCTCAAAAACGGATTGAGCTTTCTCGCTTTGCACAAAGATGTGAAAAACTTAAATTCAGGCGCCGTAATTTTGCCTTTGTCTTTACCTACAATATAATTTTGAACAATAGCCGGTGACAGTTTTACTTTTTCACCGTCAACCTCAAATGTTACTGTTAATTCCTTCTTTTCTTCCTTTGCTTCTGTGTTACTCATATTTTAATACTCCTTTTGTTGTTCAAATTCTATATTGATTTTCGGACACCACGAATTGCTTACTGCTGTGGAAACATTATCAATAAATGCATCAACAAACTTTTCATAGTTCACTTTCTTTTGAAGTTCTTGCCTAATCATTTTTGTAATTTCAGGTCTTTTTTCTTCAACCATTGCTTGCATTTCTTCTTTGGCAACATCAGTAATTAAATTCTTGACATAGTAATTAAGTAAAGACTGTTCGTTATCACGAGGATAATTACTTATACAGCCTTTTCTATCAACCTTTGTATTCAAAACTGCATTAACAATTTGACTTACAATCTCGTTTTTGCCGTTTAGACTTTCGGCAATTCCTAACATCACGGATTGCTGAACAGCTTCTGCCAAATAGTTTTGGTCTACATTCAAATCAAGTCCTACAATATTACTCATAATCATAACCCCCATTATTCAAAAATTCTTTGAGTGCTTTTAACTGTGACATTGTGCCACGCACGGTAAATTTCAATGTGTATGTCTTTTCTTCCTCAACAGGCGGTGCAATCGGCTCAACTGTCGGCGGTGCTACTGCTTCAACAACACTTTCAACCTTTGCGGCGGCTTCGGCTTCTGCTTGCTCTCTCGCTTTGCGTTCTTCCTCTCTCGCCTTTGCTTCTTCAATAGCCTTGTAACGATTAGCAACCGTTGTAATGGCGTTTGATACATTCAAAGATGCCTTATATTCGTATAAAATTTCGTCTTTGTGTTCCTGCGTGTCAATCAAAATAAGGTCGCCAACAATATCGTCAACAATGTCTTTTGCCTGCTCTTTCAGGCTTTTCATACTTGCCGAAAGTGTTACATTGATATGTGCGTTCTCAAAAGTAACAAAGTCAATTCCTTTGCTTTGCAAGTATTCGTCAAAATATGCTTTGACTTCTGCTGTCTTTTGTGCTTTCAGTTCGTTTTCAACGCTGTCAATCTTGCCCTTTAATTCGGCATCAGCCTTTTTATATGTCTCGGAAATACAATCTTTATATATTTCTTCGAAATCGTTATACGGCTTCATAATAGCCGTTTTTACTGCTTTCCTGCTGTCTTCATAATCTTTCAGTTCTTTGTTGAGTTCTGACCTTACTTTTTTGACATCCTTAATGGTGTCTTCAGTACAAACAAGGCTTAAAGCCTGCTCAGCCCTTGCTGTTACTTCTGCTTTGACTTCTTGCAACTGCTCAACAATAATCGGCAACTGCTTTACTACGATAATTCCCTTTTTATTCATTTCAATTTCCTCTCCACATCAAATACCAGCTTATATAGTCGGTTAAATAGTTTTCGGCGTACTCTTGCATTCCCTCTTTATATTCGAGAGTGCCTATGTATTTCTGTATTACTTGTTCTAATTTTGCAAACGGTTCGCCTCTGTGTTCTGTTTCATCCATAAACCACACAATGAAGTCTTTATATCGTGAGTCTTCATCGGCAATCCAATCTTGCAACGCATCCTCATCATCGAGCATTTGTTCACGACATTGAGTGCAAATTCCGTATTCGTCTGCTTCGGACCTCTCGCACATTTCACATAACGGAGCCGAACCGAACATTGCGTTGTATGCTACTTCATCAAATCCGTGGAGCATCGTAATCCCCCTTTTCGATTTTGTGACAAGCCTCGCTGACTTCTTTAATTATTTTGTCTGCCTCTCTGTTAAACTCGTCTTTTTCTGCAATTTCGTAACACTCTTGCCAATCGGGAGAACGCCAATTTCTAAATTCTAAATGTCCTGTTGCTTCGCCGAACGCTTCAGGGTCCAAGTCAACTTTTGTTTTCTGAAGCATATCCATAATTTCTTCATCAGAAAAATTTACATTATCAGGTTCATCCTCGGTCATTACCTTAATTGCCTTTTTTGTTGTTGCAACATATGGAAATGTCAATCCGGTTGAAAGTAGAAACCACAAAGCACCAATCCAATAGTTCTCAACATCCCAAATGAATGTGAAGAATAGAATCCAATTTGTGAGGCAAATTCCCAAAAACACCTTGTTGATAAAGTCAATATTCTTTTTCATCGTTATTCTCCTCTATCTGCTCTTCTGTAAATCCTGTTATTTGACTGAATAACAGCCAATTAATGTAGCACCTTTTTCCAACCGTGAAACCACCGGGAAACTCTCCTGCCCGAATGTTCTTACGAACATTTTGCGGATTTTTTTGCAACAGCTTCGCAGCTTCCGAAACAGTAATCAGCTTTCTTTCTACTTTATTTGTCATGTGATAACCTTTCTATTGACAATCTGTTTGTATTCTTGTAAAATAAAGTTGAGTTATTTTTGTTGAGGCTTATAACTCACTTTTTATTCAGGTCGGTTATTCCTACATAGCCGACTTTTTTGTTTTATTCATCTTTTTTCTCTTGCAAATGCTGACACATAGGCTTGTAGAACTTGCAGTTTTCCGTTCTGCAATAAAGTCTATTAAGAGCATTAAATCCGTCATCAGAATCGTTAGCGAAAGCAAAACAATTCTTTCTTATTCCTGTTAACATTTACTCACCTCACTTTGCCACAGCTAACTTGCGTTTTCACAAGTTTATGCGTAAAAAAAATATTCTAATTTACTCAATGGCTCGCCAAGAGTGGTTAAAATATCACGCATTTCTGATTGTCGAAATTCACTATTGTTGTTCAATTTTTTATTGAATGTTGTTTCGGTGATTCCAATCTCTTTAGCCACTGTAGCTTGCGTGAATCCTTTTTCTTTGATTTTCCCAAGCAGTCTTGAATAGTCATGCATTTTCTCACATCCTTTGATTAATTTTTTAGTGACCTTTTCAAATCACAAATTCATTATAACACTTGTGAAAACACAAGTCAACAATAAATTTGAGATTTTCACAAGTTTTTTGAAAATTTCTTGCGTTTTCTTTAAGAAAATGCTATTATTGTATTAAAGTAACAATATAAGTAAGAAGGTGGTTAAATATGGCAACATTTGCAGAAAGACTTCAAGAAGCTCTAATTATAAAAGATATATCTGCTGCTGAATTGTCAAGAATAACAGGTATTGACGAGGGCACTATTTCTAATTATAAAAAAGGAAAATATGAGCCTAAACAAAAAAGAACTAAAGAAATCGCAAACGCCCTGGGAGTATCCGTATCATGGTTATTAGGTGCTGACGATGTTCCAATTAATCAAGAAAATCAATCCATCCGTACGGACAAATTGATTTCAGTTATTGATTCTATGTCTGATGACGAAATTCAGAATCTAATTGAGTATGCTGAATTTTTGAAGAGCAAAAGGCATAATTAAGCAATTCTTTCTGCTCTTCTTCAGTTAGTTCTGCAAATAATTTTAACAACTGTTCTCTTAATTCCATTTTGTTCATCCTTTCTCTAACTTCATCATACAGAACAAATGTTCAAAATGCAACAAGTAAACTTATAATAGTACAAAAATAATCCCAGGTAAATATTACCATTTGACATTTTGTGCTAATCCACAATATTATATAGGAGTAAACTATGAAGAAGCAATCAATAGTTTTAATAGTTTTATCTATTTTCTTATTTGTCTCAACAGTCACTCTAACATTTAAGTTGACTAATTTAAACAGAGAATATAAGCAAACACAAATTGAATATTCCCAAACAAACAAATCATTGAAGAAAAAATATAAGACTTTAAAAAAGAATAATGAAAATCTACAAAAGGAATATGACGAATTACAAGAAAAGGCTGCTGAAAAAGATATTGATTTTTATACCAAATGTGGTGAAAAAGAAAGCAAAAAATATGACAAATGGCTTAATTCATTATCTAACAGTCAAAAAAAGCTCTACAACGAAGCTTATGACAAAGGATATGAAGATGGCATTGATTCAGCAATAGAACAAGCTGAACAAGAAAATAATGACGGAAGTTATAATGATGGTTGGAATGATGGATATGAGCGCGGATATGAAAAAGGCAGTTTTCAATAAAAGAAACACTAAATATAATTTAAAAACGCTTTTAATATTTATCTTTTGTTTTATACTGTTCATTTCAATTTGCGGATTAGTTTTTGCGCATCCAGGCAGACTTGATGAAAACGGCGGTCATTGGGACCACAGCACAGGAACATATCATTATCACACAGGCGAGAATGCAGGTAAAAAACAAAGTTCATCCAATTCAGATAACGAATATGATTATTTCAATGATGAAAAAGCAATTAAATATCAGCAAGAAATAAACAATAAAGCAGCAGAAATAAGTGAAAAGAATGGCGAAATATTCAAATTAGACAAAGAGCTGACAAAAGTAAAAGAAAAACAAGCAAAACAAAAGAAAATTTATATTACAGTTATTGCTTTACTTGTTTTTCTCATTGTCGTTTTAATTTGTGTAATTCTGTATAATAAGAAAACCATAAAAGATTTAGCTTTTTCTAACAAATATTCTTCTGACATAATTGATGAAAACAAAAAGTTAAAGCATAAAGATACTCAAACGAGTGCTATTCTTAAGGACTTATATCAAAATTATAGGCTGAATAATCTTGCAGGCGTTCCCGGAAATATATATTTATCTGTGGAAAATAGCAAGTTATGTGTTTATGATGAAGTATACCCGTCTTTAGAATACGGCAGATACACAGGATATGTAACGCCGTTCGGTGAATGTTTTCACTCCACTAAAGGCTGTGCCGGAGCAGATTTAAAAGTATGTTTGTTAGATAAAGATTTAAGAAATCACAGAAGAACCTGTTCAATTTGTCAATACAAATATCTTGATGAAACATTACCGCAAATCCCGACTTGGGCAATAACATATCAAAATCTTGTTGAATATGCAAAGGAAAACAATATCAAATACAAGAATTAAATAAAAAATCCCCCTTGCCTGCGCCAACAGACAAAGGGGAAGAATAAGGTGTGAACACGCTTACTCCACAAAAAGCATTGTATCACACCTTGTTGTAATTTGCAACAAGGTATTTTTCTGCCCTGTTGTAAATTTAAACCCGTCGATTTCGACCGGTTTAAAACTATAATAAAGGAGTGTTACTATGGCAAAAAGAGTAAACGGCGAAGGAAGTTATTATGTTCGTAACGATACCGTTAAATTTATAATAACTATAAACGGCGAACGAAAACAATTTTACGGCAAAACAAAACAGTCTGCATATAACAAATATCTTGACTATATTAAAAATGCAGAGCACGAAAAGCCAAAATCAAAACAAACATTTGCCGAGACAATGAATAAATGGTGGAAAAGAAATTCAATCACCAAAAGCGGCGGAAATAAAAGAAACTATGAATTAAATATCGCAAAAATTGAAAATTCACTTTTAGGCACAACTCCTATTGATAAGATAAAGCCTGATGATATTAATTTGTTTTTTTCAAGTGCGGAAATAGCAAAATTAAAAAAGATAACCTATTTAAAAGCCATAATAAGAGCAACTTTTGAATATGCTATTGACGAAGAAATCATCACAAAAAATCCGATGAGACAAGTAAAAATTAAAGAGACTGCACCAGCCGAAAACCCTAAAATTTTTGATAATGACGATGCTGCCACAATCTCGAATTTTGCTCAAAATGACAAAGAATTTGGTACAATAATTTTAACGCTTTTGTACACAGGAATGAGACGAGGCGAACTCTGTGCATTATATTATAATGATATTAATTTTAAAGAAAAAACAATAAATATACACAGAGCAGTGTCAAAAGATGAAATCGGTGCTTATTACCTCAACAATACAACAAAAACAAAACACGCAAGAACGATTCCAATTAATGATTTGCTTGCGGATAAGCTGAGGGCGCTTAACAAAAAAGGTTGTATATGGAACGGCAAGGAGTTTTATTCACCTGCGACATTCGAAAACGCATATAAGAGATTTTTTACACGAATGAACGATTCTTTGCCGGAAGAACAAAAAGTACAATATTTAAGTCCTCATAAGTTTAGGCATACTTATGCAACAAAGGTTTTAAATAATAGCAACAATTTAAGAGCCGTGCAAGAGCTGTTAGGACATTCACGCTCAACAACCACCGAAATATATACCCACATTGACCTTGACAGCAAGCGTTCTGCCATTGCAGACCTTGATTTTTAATTGTGTCAGAATTGTGTCAAAAAGCCTTGAAAGCCTTATAAATAGGCAGTTTTAGTTAGACTGTAAATCTGTCGTCAATGACTTCGGTGGTTCGAATCCACCCTCTTCCACCAGAAGAAAGAGTAATCGTTTCGGTTACTCTTTTCTTTATTTTATAGAAAATTCTTTTGTGGGTGGATTCGAACCACACACTATTAATGCGACGGCTTGCGTAGCAAGCGAACTCTCGAGCATAGCTCGAGCCCACCCTCTTCCACCAAAAGCCTTGAAAGCCTTACAAACAGGGCGTTTCAAGGTTTTTTACCTAAAATCAACCGTTTTTATACGATTTTTAAACACTTATCAAAGCAAAAAAGTATTAAAAATATCGGTTAATTAGGTCAGATTTTAGGTCAAATTTTTCACCATAAAAACAGTTAAGTCTACCGCACAACAAATTAAAGTGCGATAGGCTTCTTTTTTTACGGCTTAATCAACTTACCCTTTGTTGCTTTCTTTTGCAAACACAACAATGGTATCACCGTCAATGCAAATAAATTATACTTTATTGCGAATTTGTATATTTTGCACTAAATGTCCCTCTAAAAGTGGATAAAAATTGTTGACAAAGCATTATTGCATATGTAAAATATTTACAGAATATTATTATAAGAGGGGTAGTTATGGAAAAAACGAAAAAGAAAAATTCAAGCAAAAAGATTGCCAAAATCATTATATTAGCCATTGTTTTGATATTGCTGATTGCACTTGCATGCGTTATGACTGTATCGGGAAAGCATCGTTCAAATCCCGAACAAATACAAAGCTATGTAACCGACAACAAGTACATACTTGACAACACAGACATATCCGGTCACAGAAGCGGGGGCGGAATTGAGCCTGAGGAAACGATGCTTGCCTTCAAAAACTGTGCGGAAAATCCGGACTTCAATATAGATGTTTTTGAGTTTGATTTGCACATTACAAAGGACAAACAGCTTGTGCTTTTGCATGATGACACGCTTGACAGAACATCAAACAGCGAGGAAGTTTTCGGAGAGAAAAAAGTAAGACCCGAAAACAAAACATACGATGAATTACGCACTTTGAATATGGGTGCAAAATTTGAAACGGAGGACGGCGAAACACCGTATGCCGACCTCAATGACAATGTTCCGGATGATTTGAAAATACTCAAATTAAACGACATTCTTGACTATCTCATCAAACAGGGCGGCGGAAAATACAAATATATTATCGAAATCAAAAACGGTGAAGATTTGGGCAAAGAAGGCGTTGACATTTTATACAACACCTTAAAAGAAAAAGGCATTGTTGACAAAGTGGTTTTCGGCACATTCCACAAGGAAGTGAGTGCCTATGTTGACGAAAAATATCCCGACCTTGCACGAAGCACATCAATTCCGGAGGTTCTCGACTTTTGGAAAGCCGCACTCAAGGATGACAAAGACTATGTTCCGCCTTGCAATGTTTTGCAAATTCCGTTTTGTGCCCCGTACAAAAACTTAGGTATCAATCTCGGTACCGCACAAATGATAAACTATGCACACGAGCACAATATGGCGGTGCAATATTGGACAGTAAATGACGAGGACGATATGGAATACCTGATTGATATGGGTGCCGACTGCATAATGACCGACTATCCCGACAAATTGTACAATGTAAAAAACAATAAAAACGCATAATTAATAAACATCGGCGTAACTGTAACAAGGTTGCGGCGATGTTTTTATATATTCGACGATTATATCGGAAACGAACACAGTCCGCCAACACATTTTCAAAATTTACATAAACACAGACATATAAATGCATATATTGATTTATTATAAGTTATATGTTATAATTTATAGGTTAAAATACATAAAGAGGTTTGGCATGCAAAAGTATCGGCTTGAAATAGATAACATTTTTGTTGAAAAAGGAAAACTGAATATTGAAGCTACAGCCGAATTTGAAATAAATCCGCTTGCAACAGTGCCCAAAATCAGACTGCTGTTTTGCGGACAGGGACAGACAAGACGCTTCCCTTTGCCTGTGCAGGAGTGCACAAAAGAAAACGGGATTTGCAAAGCAAAAGCACAATACAGCTACAATCTCTACTATCTGTTTTATGAGCAGACATTAACAGAACCTGCCGTGCTCACCTTTGATTTGGCATACGGTGCAGACGAATACGAGGCAGTTGATTTTACCGTAAAGAGCCATGACAACGAGCATTTAAAACTCGACGGCAACCGTGTAATAATTGACAACAAAATCAAATATCACAAGCAGCATTTCGGCTTGCAGGATTTGACAAAGCGTTCAACATACACCATCACACTCAAAAAGCCGATTGTAAAACTTCTCAATATTTACTACAAAAAATATTGGAAAATGCCCGTCAAAATGAATCGTGTCACCTTTATATCCGGCAGACGCTCGGAACTTAGCGGCAACGAAAAATTTGTGTACGACAAGCTGAAGGACATCAAGGGAATTGATTTTCAGTTTTTGATGTTCAGCAGTGCCAAAGGGCATTATAATATTGAAAACATCAAAAGATTTTTTAAACTGTACACCACTTCACGAGTTGTAATTGTTGACGACTATTTCAGGATGCTCAACATTGTACCGAAAAAGGACGATGTAAAACTGTTTCAGCTATGGCACGCCTGCGGTGCGTTCAAGACCTTTGGCTTTACCCGCATAGGCAAAGACGGCGGACCTCGCCAATGGGCAAAAAACCACCGTATGTACGACTATGCCGTGGTGAGTTCAAAAAACATTGCAAGGCATTATGCCGAGGGATTCGGTATTCCCGACAGTTGTGTACTGCCGAGCGGTGTACCGAGAACGGACATTTTCTGCGACAGCGGATACAAAGAAAAAACGAGAGCGGCATTTTTTGAAAAATATCCGCAATTAAAGAATAAAAAAATTATCCTCTTTGCTCCGACCTTTAGGGGCAAAGGTCAGATGAGTGCATATTACCCGACCGACAAATTCAACCCTAATGAGATATGTTCGGCACTCGGTGATGAATACGCAATCATCATCAAACTTCATCCGTTTTGCAAAGAAAAATACAGAATTGAAGAAAAATACAAAGACCGAATAATCGACCTGTCAAACGCAGACGAATTGAACGACCTGCTGTTTGTAACCGATTTGCTCATAACGGATTATTCCAGCGTTGTATTTGAAGCATCGCTTCTTGACATTCCTATGTTGTTCTACGCATTTGACCTTGACGAATACATTGAAAATCGTGATTTTTACTATGATTTTAAGGAATTTATTCCGGGCAAAACCGTTTTTTTACAAGACGAGCTTATAAAAGCCGTGCAAAACAACGACTTTGAAAGCGAAAAGGTTGAAAAATTCAAGCATAAATTCTTTGACGATATTGACGGACAGTCGAGTCAAAGAGTGGCAAATAAAATAATTTCTTTACTTAATTTGGAGAATTGATATATGGCATTTAGTTCAAAAACCGATCCTGCATTGCAGGCACTTCAAACAGAAAATACATCAGCGGTATTTTCTCTCAAAAGAAACATTTTGACTCATTTTCAGGATTTCACAAGAGATTTCCAGTCAAACATGCACCACAAAGGCTATCGCCGTTTTATGGACAAGCTGATGGACAAGGAAATTCCAAAGGCTTACAGAGAGGCGGCAAAAGCTCCTGTTGACGAAAAGAAAGTTGTGTTTGTTGAGGTTAGACATCCGCAGGTTACAAACAGTATGCAGGTGATGTTTGACGAACTTGCAAACAACTACGACTACAATATCCACACTCACTTTTTGCTTACAAACGGCACAATCAGAGCCGATTTCAGAAAGCGTTGCCTTGATGCGGTAAAGGATATTGCAACGGCAAAATATGTGTTTATGAACGAGGCGTCAAACACAATGTCGGCAATGCCTCTCCGCCCCGAAACAAAGATTATTCAGCTTTGGCACGGTTGCGGTGCGTTCAAAAAATTTGGTTTTTCGACCGCAGATTTGATTTTCGGTGCATCAAAAGACGAGCAACTCAAGCACCCGTTCAACAAGAATTATTCGCTTGTAACCGTAAGTTCTCCGGAAGTCATTTGGGCATACAATGAGGCTATGAACATTGACGAGAGCAAAGGCATTGTTCAGGCGACAGGTTCAAGCCGTACCGACATTTTCTACAACAAGGAATTCCTCAAAGAAGCAAGAGAGCATGTGTACGAGCTTGTTCCGCAGGCAAAGGACAAAAAAATCATTCTTTACGCTCCTACATTCCGTGGCAGAGTTGCAAAGGCAGAAACACCGGATATGCTCAACATCAAAATGTTTTACGAGGCACTCGGTGACGAATATGTGCTTCTCATCAAGCACCACCCGGTTGTTAAAAATCCTCCTGCTGTTCCGGAAGAATACAAGAACTTTGCAATGGATGTCGGCAACATTTTGAGCATTGAGGAACTTCTCTCAACGGCAGACATCTGCATTTCGGACTACTCATCTCTTGTATTTGAATACAGCCTTTTCGAAAAGCCGCTCATTTTCTTTGCATATGATTTGGACGAATATTTTGACTGGAGAGGTTTCTATTATGACTACTACGAGCTTGCTCCGGGTCTTATCGCAAAGACAAACTTTGAGATGATTGACTACATCAAGCATATTGATGAACGCTTTGACAAAAAAGCAATTCAAGATTTCAGATACAAATTTATGCGTTCGTGCGACGGTCACGCCACACAAAGAATCATCGACACTGTTTTTGAAAATCCCGAAGCACACAGAAAAGAGTGCAAGCATTTTGAACACTTCTACACCGTGCCAAAGGTTGAAAGCAGTAAAACTCCATACTTCAAGCGAGTTGAAAATGTTAAAAAGCAAAAGAAAAACGCAACAAAACTTTATGACGGCGTTAAAAACAGCGAACTTGAAAAAGGCAGTGTTATTGCACTCGACATCAAATCAAAAGAGGTCAAGACACTTGCAAAGGCAAACGGCATAAAGCTTGTTAAATCAAGCAACCTTGACGATGCAATTCCTGTCATCGCACAAAGCGAATACATCATCATTGACAAGCCGAGCACCTTGCTTGACGGCATTGAACTTCGTGAAGAAACAAAGGTTATCTACCTTCCTCCAAACGCATTTCCGCTCAAAACTTTCGGTTGCGACACAAAGGGATACAGAAGCGGACTCCGCAGAGAAATCTACGAAACAGCACCGCTGTTCAAGAGCGTTTCTGCCGTTACCGCACCGAGTGAAGCAACAGGCGAACTTTTCAAAAAAGAATTCGGCAAGGATGTCAAGGTCCTTAACATCGGTGACATAAAGACCGACATTTTCTTTAACGAAGCAAACAAGAAAAAAATTCTTGATAAGATTTACGAAACCAATCCAAAACTCAAAGGCAGAAAAATCATTGTTTACATCTCAACAAACGGTGAAGCGATTGACGATTCGGCTATGTACGAATATCTCTACAAGGACTATGTGCTTCTTAAATGCTACACAAATCTCAACAATGCAACCGAAACATTGATTTACTATTCAGACAGCATTATTGATGTGAGCAATATATTCAAGCCGTACGAACTTCTTTCTGTTGCAGATATTGCAATCGGCAACATCAACGCTCCTGTTTTGTCGTTTTTGTCAACAGGCAAGCCTGTGTTCCTCTACACAAAGAACACCAACAAAGCACTTTCGGATATGGAAACGCTTGTTGATGTCAAGGAGGACATCAAGCTTCCTATATACAACAACATTGAGGATGTAATAAAACAAATTTTAAATATTGAAAACTACGATTATTCGGGTTATAATCAAACCAAGGACAAGTACCTTGCAAACTGCAACGGAAAGAGCCTTGAAAATTTGCTTAACCAATTAAAATAAATTAACAAAACAATCTTATAATCTAAGGAGATATAATTATGACATACGGTGTTATTCTTGCCGGTGGTATCGGCTCAAGAATGGGCGGCGACAAGCCAAAACAGTACCTTACCGTTAAAGGCAAGCCTATCATCATCTATACTATCGAAAAGTTTTTGGTAGTGCCTGAATTTGAAAAAGTTATCGTTCTTTGCCCAAAGCAGTGGGTTGAACACACAAAGAACCTCATTGAAAAGCATATTGCACCTGCAAAGGACAGAGTTGCTGTTATTGAGGGTGGCTCAACAAGAAACGAAACTATCATGAACGCTGTCAAACTCATTGAATCGGAGGGCAACCTCAACGATGACACAATCATTGTTACTCACGATTCTGTTCGTCCGTTCGTTACCCACAGAATCATTGAAGAAAACATCAAGGCTGCCAAGGAATTCGGTGCTTGTGACACAGTTGTTCCTGCAACCGACACAATTGTTGAAGCTATTGACAACGCAACAATCTCAAACATTCCTGACAGAAGCAAAATGTATCAGGGTCAAACCCCCCAATCATTCAAGGCTCTCAAACTCAAGAATATGTACGAAAGCCTTACAGACGAGGAAAAAGACATTCTCACAGACGCAGCCAAAATCTTTGTTATCAAGGGTGAAAAAGTTGCTCTTGTTCAGGGTGAAACCTACAATATGAAAATAACATATCCATACGATTTGAGAGTGGCAAAATCATTGCTGGAGGACGAAACCGATGATTAATACAATCTATCGCTTGGTAGCTCCAAGACGATTTGAAATTGCATTTGAGGACATCAATATGTTTGGCGAAAATGCAATTGTAAGACCTACAAATCTTTCTATCTGCAATGCCGATATGAGATATTATCTCGGCACCCGTGACGCAAAGGTTCTTGCAGAAAAGCTGCCTATGGCACTCATCCACGAGGGTATCGGCGAAGTTCTTCACGACCCGTCGGGCAAGTTCCAAACAGGCGACCTTGTTGTTATGGTGCCTAACTGCCCTACCGAAAAGGACGACTATATTGCAGAAAACTACTTGCGTTCTTCAAAATTCTGCGGTTCTTCTATGGACGGCTTTTTGCAGGAATTTGTTGAAATTTCTCCAAACAGACTTGTAAAACTTCCGCAGGACATTGACAGAAATGTTGCGGCTTTCACCGAAATTATTTCTGTATCCGTGCACGCAATCACCCGATTTGACAAAATCGCTCACGCACGCAGAGATGTCATCGGTGTTTGGGGTGACGGCAACCTTGGCTACATCACTTCATTGTTTTTGAAGTATATATTCCCTAAATCAAAAATTGCAGTGTTCGGCACAAACAGGGAAAAACTCAACGACTTTACCTTTGCAGATGAAACCCATCTTGTAAACGAAGTGCCTGACGGTTTTACTATGGACCACGCATTTGAATGTGTAGGCGGAAACGGCAGTCCTATCGCAATTGAGCAGATTATCGGACTTATCAAACCCGAATCCACTCTTTCTATTTTGGGCGTAAGCGAATATCCAGTGCCTATCAACACAAGAATGATTCTTGAAAAAGGCATCCGTATGTTCGGCACATCAAGAAGCGGCGTTGCCGACTTCAAAAAAACAGTTGATATGTATGTTGAACATCCTGAAATTATCGACTATCTCGGCAATCTTGTAAGCAGTGTAAATGTTGTGAGAACAACAACCGACATCAAAAACGCTTTTGAGAAAGACACCCAAAAATCATTTGGCAAGACCATAATGAAATGGGAAGAATAATATGATTTTTTTTGTTCTCATTCTTCTGCTGTTGATTTTCAACAAAACGGAAATAAGCAAACCGGGCGAATTCAACAAAGATTATATTTCGCCCGACGGCACGCTGGCAGTCAAAGGCATATTTGTTGCACTGATTTTGCTGAGTCACGGCAAGGGATATATTGAACTCGGCGGAATTTATGACGAACCGTATATCGCCCTGCAAAGTCATCTTAACCAAATGGTAGTTGCAATGTTTCTGTTTTATTCGGGCTACGGTATGATGGAAAGCATGAAGAAAAAGCAATTCGCCTATGTCAAATCCATTGCAACAAAGCGTTTTCCAAATTTACTGCTGAACTATGATTTGGCTGTTCTCTTATTTTTCGTTTTAAGCTACATCATAGGCAAACCGCAAACAGTTAAAAATCTGCTGATTTCATTAACCGCTTGGAACGGTATAGGCAATTCAAGCTGGTACATTTTTGCAATACTTGCAATGTATGTTGCAACGCTCATAGCATTTATACCAAAAAAATTCAATGAGAGCAAAGCTGTCGAATTTATTTCGCTTGTCATCTTAACAGCACTCGGAATTGCTCTTGTGATCGCGCTTAAAAAAGCCGGTAAAGAAGGCTTTTGGTACAACACAATTATTCTGTTCCCTCTCGGATTTTGGTACAGCTATTTTAAGAATACCATAGAAAAAATACTGATGAAAAACGACATCATATATTCAAGTATTCTTGCTGTTGTTGTCATTGCATATATTTTTGCATATCTTCACAGATTTGACAAACTGCTGATTTTTGAAATATGGGCAATGCTGTTTTGTGCGCTTACGGTTATGCTGACTATGAAAATCTCGCTTCAAAATGAGATACTGAAATTTCTCGGCAAGCACATCTTCAGCATCTATATTATCCAAAGAATACCGATGATACTTCTTGACCATTACGGATTATCAGGCAGGCACAAATATGTCTTCCTCATTGTATCGTTTGCAATCACAATTGCAATGGCACTTATATTTGACTTTATAACAGGTAAAATATCAAGTGCGATTTGGAAGCCTAAAAAAACACAATAATAAAAAAAGATATGACATAAGCCACATTTAACTTATGCCATATCTTTTTATTTTGCAAAAAGTTTAACCGAAAATATTGCGATACCGAGAATGACAAGGATAACGCCGGTTACACGATTGAGCGTTTTAGGCTTTGCCTTATTGGCAAACAGAGCCGCAACCTGAGCAAAAACAAGTGTGCTGATTACGCACACAACAAGTGCCAAAGTATCGGGTTTGCCGCCTATTGCGAAGTGACTGACGCATCCCGTAAGAGCGGTTACGCTCATAATAAAAACGCTTGTTCCGACAGCGGTTTTAAGTTCATAACCAAGTACCGAGGTGAGCACCAAAAGCATCATCATTCCGCCGCCGGCACCGATAAATCCACAAATAAATCCAACCATTGCACCGCAAAGCACGGAGCGAATCGCCTTTTGCTTAGCCGTTGCTGTTTGAAACCGCCTTTTTGGTTCCGTAACCGGCTTTACAATAAATTTAACACCGAGCAAAAATGTCATAAACACGGAAAAATTGCCCATTGTTGTCCTCGGCACAATGCTTGCAACATAGCTGCCCGCCATTGTAAAGCATAGAACGGACGCCATCATAATAAGTCCGTTTTTTATATCAAGGTTCTTATTTTTTCCGTAAGTATAAGCAGACACGGCACTTGCCAAAACATCGCTTGCAAGAGCAATACCGACCGCCATATACGAATCCATATCCAAAAATGTGATAAGCACCGGACTGATAACCGCAGCGGCACTCATTCCGGCAAAACCCGTACCAAGCCCTGCACCCACACCGGCGATTATGCAAATCAAAATTTTAAACAGCATACAATCATCATCTTCCAAATAAATATGAAATGTATTATATAGCTTAAAAACTCACCCGTCAAGGCAAAAATCAACCCCGACCGCAAAGTCGGGGTAAAGTTTACAGATTATTAAAACAAACTTAATGCTATATTAAAACAAATGACGGTGTACGATAACTTTGGTTGTCAACTTCTTGTGTTTTGCAATAGCGTTTTGCCACGCTTGAAGCACTGCCGTACAATGTAAACTGCTTTGACACAAACGAGCCTTCATTTGCGGAAACTGCGCCGAATGCCATTGAGCAAATTCTTCTTACAGAATCGGGAACGGTTGCACTGTCGAGATTTTTGCAATCGAGGAATGCAAGTTCACCGATGAACACAAGACCTTTGTTCAGCTTGATGCTCTTAATATCTTTCGCTCCTGCAAAAGCGTACGGAGCGATATATCTCACGCTGTTTGGCAAAGTATAAGCCGTGCGTGATGATGCAGACGGATAAACGATAATCTCCGACTTTTTCTTGTTAAAGAGCACTCCCGATATTGCAGAAAAATATTTACTGTCGTTGTTAACCTTGAATTTTTCAAGTTTCTTATTGCCCAAAAATGCCTGATTGCCGATATATTTCACATTTTTAGGAACGGTCACAGTCTTTAATTTTGAATTCTTAAATGCTGTGTCGCCGATAGTCTTGAGGCTTGACGGCAAAGCGATTTTTTCAAGTTTCGACTTTCTGTCGCCAAAATCAAACGCACCGTCAGCAATAACAGTTGTTCCGTTTTTGACATTTACACTCTTTTTGCCGTAAACACCCTCGCAAAGATATTTGCCGATGTATTTTGCATTTGAAACGGTTTTTGCATTGTTTTTGTAGAACTTTGTGCCCTTAAGTGCGTCTTTACCTATTCGTTCTATTCTGTTGCCGAGTGTGATTTTTGCAATATTCTTGCTGTTTGAAAAAGCGTCTTTGCCAACAAATCTTACGCTGTTCGGCAAGGTTACGGTTTTGATTTTACCGTTTGATGACACAACCTGTGGCATAACGGCACCGTCTGCAATTCCGATTGTTCCGTCTTTTACAGCAAGTTTTTTGCCGTACTTGTCCGAATCACAGGCAACAAGGTACTTGCCGATATACACAACATTTTTTGATTTCATCTTGCTGCTAAATATTTTTGTGTTGTAAAACGCATTGAGACCTATGCTTCTCACCTTTGTGCCGAGTGACACAGAAGCAAGATTTTCGCAATTCTCAAATGCCCCCAAACCGATTTTTACAACACCGTTCGGCAAAGTTACCTTTTTAATTGCCTTGTTTGAATTGAAAGCGTTATCACCGATTTCGCTAACCGTAAGTCCGTTTATTTTGCTTGGAACATCGAGGGTTTCGGCACTTCCGTAATATTTTGTGAGGCAAGCGGAATTTGCAGAAGTCTGCAAAAATTCCCAATCACCCGATTTTTCGTTCCAACAAAATTCGCCTGTTTCCTTGTTATAAATCCACGGAGTTGATGCGTTTACCACAATGCCAACACCCATATACGACAATGCAATGATGACGGATAATAAAACGCTGATTGTTTTTTTCATAAAAACCTCCAAGTTGTTGTAATCGCATATAAAATAAATATATGATACATTTTAACAATTCAACTTTATCAAAAATTGTACACAAACGCAACCGCTTCGTCACGATTAATCATCAAGTTTGTCGTACTTTTTGATTTTGCTTTTGATAATAAAAAACACTCCCCAAAAAATAGCGGATGGTACACCATAAATTACAGCGTATGCAATAACTAAATCGCTCTTATTAAGTGATCCCGATTCATCATAGACAAAAGCTGCAAATATACATTCATATATACCCGTAGCAAGCAGTGCGATTGCGATAATAAGAACAATTGTATTAACAACTTTAAGTACTTTCAATTTTTTTGGGTTCATAAAAACACCTCATTTCGTTTTACATCACTTTGTTTTATATCTAATGTTTTTCCAGCTCTGATTATCGTCAGGTTCTTGAGATGTAAAGGTTGCGTATTGGTCAGGCTTGTAGTCAAAATTCTGCTTTTTGTATGATTGAACAAAAACATAATATTTTTTGTTTCGCTTCAAGCCCTTAATGATTGCGGAAGTTTTGTTTTTACCCTTAATTTTCACCTGCTTTACATAGCATGTGCCCACTTCTCTATTCTCGTGGTTGCCACTCATAACAGTAACAATATAGCCGTCAATATCGTACTTTTTGCCGACTTTTTTCCACTCAGCCTTAAAGCCGTTTTTGATGCCCTTAACGCTTTTTGTTTTTACATTTGGCGGATAAATCTCAAAGGTGCGACCTGCCTTGCCTGAATAGTCGCCCTTGAATTTTACAATAACCTTGTGTCTACCGATTTCTTTGCAAGTGCCGATGTATTCAACATCATAGTCCACACCCTCTGTAAGACGATTTTGCTTGTCAATCCACACATAAACAGTCGGTTTTATTGCCTTGCCTGTATACACAATATGGTTGCTGTACTTATTCGGGTCGGAAGAAAAATTAATGTAACCGGTTTCCGGAATTATCTCAACATCTTTTTTCTCACCGCAGATTTTGCATTTCAGTCCCTTTTCGCCTTTTACGCATTGAGCTTCCATTACCGAATACTTGCTTTGCTCAATGTACTCCTCATATTCGCAAATATGGTAAGGTATATATTCATCATCGGCAAAAACGGTTGTGCCCGAAAATGCACACAGCACAGTCACCATTGCCAACAAAATGCTCAATAACTTTTTCATAATAGCACCTTGTAACAAAATTTCATTCAAAAATCAATTATAAAAACAGTATGTCAATGATATATTTAAAATACAGCATAATCCGTGCACAAATATGCGCACGGATACACTATTACAATTCAATTTTATCAAAAATTGCACATAAATGCAACCGCTTTGTCACTATTAATCATCAAGTTTGTCGTATTTTTTGATTTTGCTTTTGATAATAAAAAACAAAACCCAAAAAACGCCGGATGGTACACCAAAAGTTACAGCGTATGCAATAACTGCATCACTCTTATTAAATGATCCCGAGCCATCATAGACAAAAGCTGAAAACATACATCCATATATACCCGCGGCAAGCAGTGCAATTGCAATAATAAGAACAATTATATCAACAACTTTAAGCACTTTCAATTTTTTTTGGTTCATAAAAAACACCTCATTTCGTTTTACATCACTTTGTTTTGTACTGCTTGATAGGTAAGGTTTTGAATAAATCATATCCGCCCGAAGAAAATGTTTCGCTATTTCTCTTTCTGTAATCAAGCGGTGCTTTTTTGTAGGTTTCAACAAAAACATAGTATTTGTGATTACGCTTCAAGCCTTTGACAGTTGCAGAGGTTTGCTTTTTGTTTTTGATTTTAACGGTTTTTGTTCTGTTCAAAGACGAATTTTTGTCTTTGTAGTTGCCGTCATAGATTGTAATTCTATATCCGTCAAATTGACCCGATGACTTTTTCCAAGAAATTTTGTAGCCGTTTTTAATTCCCTGAACGCTTTTGATTTTTACTTTTTTAGGGAAAATGCTGAAATATCTGTTTATATACCCTGCATAATCACCCATAAAACGCACAGTTACTCTGTATCTCGAAACATTTATTCTTTCGCCGACATATTCAACGGTATAGTCCACACCCTCAACAAGCAAATCGCCGTTTTCTTTGGTGCAAATCACTTTTGGCGTTTTTTGTTTGCCGTTGTAATTATAAAAGTCTTTACTCAAATTAACATTTGGGCAAGTGATTACTTCAACATCCTTTTTCTCGCCGCAAATCTTACATTTTTGACCTTTTTCACCGTCAAGCCAGTCTGTTCCGCCGTACAAACCTTTAACAAATTTTCCCGATTCAACATATTTCTCATATTCGCAAATATGATACGGTATGTACTCATCATCGGCAAAAACGGTTGTGCCCGAAAATGCACACAGCACGGTTACAAATGCCAACAACAGACTCAATATTTTTTTCATAATATCACCTCTAAATCACATTATATGGCAAATTTAGCATCAAGGTGCTTCAATAACTCTTGTTACCTCATTCTTGCCATTGCTGTATTTAATTTTAATTAAGCACAATATGTCACATCCGGCGGAAGCTACATTTCCGTTTTCATCAAGCAATTCACGGCTGTATTCAATCCACAAATACCCGGTGCGGAAAAGTTTTTTGTATGCGACAATTTCGACATTGCTTTTATTGATTTTGTAATGGTCCTCGTCCGTAAATTGGCACAATTTGTTCAGAGGTTGAGATATATTGCAGTCCTCTTTGCTTCCCGAATATGAAATTGCGGCTTTTACCTCGTTGAAAATCGGTTCAATTTGTTTGATTTTCTTGTCATTTAACTCGGAATTTAATGTTTCATACGCAATCACGCCAAAAGTTTGCCTGTATTTCTTATTATCATTATACGCATCACTTTTGGGCAAAAGAAAAGCACATATGCAAACTACAAAAGCAACAAATATTAAAGCTAAAGGAACAGCCGCCTTTTTCATCAAATCACCTCAAATTATACTACATAGGCAGATATTGTCCGCCCATACTTTTATGTACTTCTCACCTTGATAATATCATACTTATATAAAATAATCAACATCAGAAATTACTCAATAGATTTTTCACAAAAAGACCTCCTTTCTTACAAAATTCAATCCCTCGTATATATAACACTTCAGAAGCTAATTTAGGTTACAAAATTTTACAATTTTTTTGTAATATTTTCTGCGTACGCAATAAGAGTTTCTTTGTCTATTGAATCTGCACCTATATCAAACCAATAAGTGCCGTCGTTCCAAGTGATGTACAAATTTTTGCCCTCACCATAAATATAAGCCTTATTACCGTTTATAAGAGTTCGTTCAAAATAGTGCTCATTATCTATTGTGATAGAAGCGCTCATCGTATCTTGGCTAAAAACGAGTTGTTCTCCGTTTTCATTTCTCCAAAGACAAAAAACTCCATAGTCATTTCTGTCATATTGAACGATTTTGAAGCCGTCGGGTACTGTTTTTAGGGTGTATTCGGTTTTTATAGTTTCATCATCGAGCTGTGAATCTTTAGTCAAATCGATAGAAACATATCCCGGAAAAAGGGTTTCAACAAAATCTATAATTCTGCGCCTTGAAGCAGATACCGACATCAAGCCTGTAAACATAACAATAATTGCAACCACTGCGGCAATGAGCGATTTTGAAATTTTACGGCGGGTTGAAAACTTAATCAGGTGCTCTTTTGAAACAAGTTTTGACATTTTCTTTTCAAATTTCGGTGAAAATTCAAAAGTAAAAAACGACTTGTCAAGATAGCCTGCGTATTCGATTTTTTCAGCTTCGATAAAAGCATTTACAAACAGTTCCTTATTCGTCATTTTCATTTGCCCCCAAGCTTTCAATCAGCAACTTTTTGCCACGCACAAGCTGTTGCTTTACGGTTGACACCTTTCTGCCGAGAAGCTCGGCAACCCTTGAAACCGGCATATCGCTGACATAATGATAAAACAGCACATCCTTGTATTTTTCGTCCAAATTTACAATAGCATTTACAACTTCGTTATAGCGTTCTTTTACATCAAGACTTGCGAAAAAATCATCATCCGAAACGACATCAAAATTTTCTATATCCACAGTCTCGTATCTTTTATTTTTGCCAAGCATATTAATCGCCGTGTTTTTTGTCGCCTTAAGCACATAAGACAATGTTTGCACAGAAGCCACCTCACCTATCGAATCCATATTCTTTGCAATACCGATAAAAGCATTATGTACGGCGTCCTCGGCATCTTCATTGTTATGAAGCACCGACAAAGCGACATACATCATACGGTCACGATATTCATAATAAAGTTGTTCAAATTTTGATTTATTTTGCTCATCATCAATGAGCATCATATAAAATGCCAGCATAAATTTTACCCTTCTACTATATACAACAAAACAAAAACCAAAAACGGTTACAAAAAACACAAAATTTTTTCGGTAGCAAAAAGCGGCTCTGCTTCCATTAAACAGAGCCGTAAATTATTTCTATTTCTTCTTAATCTTATTAAGGCGCTTATTGATTGTGAGAATTTGCTCTTTTGTGAACTTTCCGCCGAGCATCGAGAACGCACGCTTGAGTGCAAATCCCTTGGCAATGTCGAGCATGGTTTTGTTAATCTTGAAGCCCATCACCGACATACCGCCCGAAGATTTTTCTTTTTTCTTTTTCTCCTTTGGCTTATCGGGTGACGAAAGTGCCTTTTTGAGCATCGGAATCATACTGAGAAGCACGATTTTGCCCCTAAAGGTTGCCATAATATCGCCCAAAGTATCGTTTACGGAAAGGTAACCCGTAGGGGTGTCAAGTTCAAACCAGTTGATAACTGCACCCTCCTCTGCCATTCTGTAAGCCTCGTTGAAAGTGTCAACCTTTTTGATAACAGCTGTGTCCTCGCACTCGCCTGCTTTTGCAACAAGTGCGGTTTCACCTGCATTTTCAACTTCAAAATGGAAGAACGGATACTTGCCCTTTGTCTGCTTGCCGACACTTTTGCCGTTTGCAAAAAGTTCAACCTCGTTTTGATTTGAATAAACGGTAACCTTGGTTACAGGCTCAACTCGGTCAACATATCTCTTTGAGCAAATGTGCACCATAGGCTTGTCCGAAAGCCAAGCCTGATAAGCATAAAAACTGTCCTTTTTGTACTTGCGGTCAAAGGTCACAAGACCCTTGTGATTCATGCCGTTTTCGCCGCCCTCGCTTCGTGCGTCTGCGGCAAAATCAAACATATTCCAAACATGAGTTGCCCACAAATACGGACGGTCGATAATCTGCTTGATTACCTCCTCGTGGTAATACGCCTGATATTCCTCGGTGTAGTCGCCCTGCTCAGGAGTAGAGGTGTGCCAATTAAGCGCTTCGCAGCCGTATTCACTTATACCGATTGCTCTGTTTGGATATTTTTTGTGAAAATCATCAAACCACGGACCGTACATCGAAACATTACCGCCGTACCAACCGAAATAATGGTTATACGACAAAATGTCGGAAATGTGCACATATTCCTCATCTATGCCACACATTGTGAGTGCCGCAAGAGTTGTCGGTCGGGTTTTATCGAGCGAATGAGCAAGGTCGTTGAGCATTTTGTGATTATCAATCAAACTCTTATCACTTGCTCCGCCCATGGTAATCTCGTTTGACAATCCCCAAGTGACGATGCACGGATGGTTATAATTTTGGCAAATAAGCTCGGTCATTTGCGTTCTTGTATTTTCAACACCGTTTGGCATATGGCGGGAAATATACGGAATTTCCGCCCAAATTACAAGACCTTTTTCATCGCACAAATCATAGAATTCCTGTGCGTGCTGATAGTGAGCAAGACGGATTGTGTTTGCGCCCATTTCGCAAATAAGGTCAACATCTTCCTTATGATGCTCATAGCTGAGAGCATTGCCGATTTGCGGTCTGTCCTGATGACGGGAAACACCACGGAGCGGATATTCCCTGCCGTTGAGAATAAAGCCTTTTTGTGCGTCAACCTTGAATGAACGGACACCGAATTTTGTGCTGACTTCATCAACAGCCACGCCGTCAACAACAAGGCTTGCTTTGAGCGTGTAAAGATAAGGGTCAATTGTTCCGTTCCAAAAGCGGACATCTTCTATAACAGCCTCGGCAGTCGGATTTTTGCCGTTTGCGGTTTTTGTGCAAACAACCTCGCCGTCTGCGATAATATCAAATTGAACCTCGCCGTCTGCAAATGCCTGCATAGTGATTTTTGCATTTTTGCCGTCAACAACAGGGGTCACCATAATGCCCGGTGCACCGTAATAGTCCAAATCAAAATGAGCCTTTGGCACGCCGATAAGTTTTACACTGCGATAAATTCCGCCGTAAAATGTGAAATCTGCCTGCTGCGGATAAACAAAATCATTTGGCGAATTGTCTGCTTCGACAACGATTGTGTTGCTGTCCTTTATGCCGTCAAGTTTTGCCCTAAAGGTTGAATATCCGCCGTGATGAACTGCTATTTCCCTGCCGTTGAAAAGCACCTTTGCGCTTGAATTTACACCGTCAAACTGAATGTAAACTTCCTCGCCGTCAGGCATATCGGCTTTTGCAATTTCCTTTTGATAAATACAAGTGCCGCGATAATAATCGTTTCCGCCGTCCTGACCGTCTGTGCCGTTCCAAGTGTGTGGCAAGTTGACTGTTTCTGTTTTATTTTCTTTGGTAAATGACCAATTTTCGTTTATTGTAATGATATTTCTCAAAATCATTCCTCCGATTTTTTATCTTTAATATTGTACAAGAAGTGCATACTGAACAAGCAGATAAGTGCGCCGATAAGCGGCAATGCACCCGTCATAGTGTAGATTTTTTCAGGTACGCCCTCTGCCTGTGAAAGTGCATCGAGTTTTTCGCTGTATCCTGTCAAATCAAGTGAAAGAGCGATGATTGAAGCACCTACGCCCTGTGCAATTTTTCTGAAAAGAGAATAGGTTGCGTAAATTGAGCCTTCCTCTCGTCTGCCTGTTTTTTCTTCTTGATAATCGATGCAATCAGCAACAAGCGCCCACATAAGAGTGAGATAGAAACAAGTGCCGAACATCGAAACACCGATGAATGCAATCCAAACATAAGGATTGTCAAATCTTACAAAAGTTGCAATGCCTGCCGCAACGGCTGAAATTGCAAACGGATAAGTGCAAAGCTGTTTCTTTGTGAACTTCTTGAGGAGCGGTTTTGTGATAACGATACCCAAGCCAATCGGAAGCCCTGCAATAATGGTTGCAATCGGGATAATTTTTGTGTTTTTGAAATAACACATAAACACATACTGCATAGAATTTGTAACAGTCATCATCAATGCAAGGTAAGCAACCGAAGAAATTGTTACGCCCATCATAGGCTTATTCTTGAAGAACGAAGCAAGAGTTTTGAAATAATTGAACTTTTGCTCGTTGTTAACCGTAGGCTCAACTCTTTCCGTTGTGAGTTTGCGAAGAAGAATAAACGATACGAAGCCGATAAGTCCCATAACACCTACAATATAGATGAACACATTGCCTCGTGGATTTGATGTTTTTGAATCGTAAACAAGCTTCGGAAGCAAAATCATTACCGGGATTTGTGCAAACATTGCACCGACACTTCGCCAAGTTGAAAGTGACGAACGCTCATCCGACTGCGTTGTGATTACAGACTGCATTGAGCCGTAAGGCACATTTACACTTGTATAAGCAACGCTCCACACGCAGTAAAGACCGAGGCACATTGCAATTTTGAGTGCATATGGTGCATTTGGCGCATAGATGAACATAAGAATACTTGACACAAGAAGCGGCAGACTCGCCCACTTAATCCACGGCTTAAATTTGCCGTCTTTACCCGGCTTTGAAGCGTCACAAATGCCGCCGATAATCGGGTCGTTAATTGCATCAAAAATCTTTGCAAGCAAAATAATGACCGCAAAATGCTTTGCCTTAATGCCCATACAAGTGACATAAAACACCATAAGATAGTTGTTGATGAAAGCGAAGCTCATATTACAGCCGAAATCACCGAGACCGTATCCTATTTTGTCACGCATACCGAAAGGTCTGACTTCCTTATTTCCCATAATTTACCCCTTTATTATTCTTGTTTATATAAATTTATTGTTTTTCACCCGATTTGTTGAGCAACTTATAAAACAAATATGTTATCAAATAACCGAGCACCGCACCCAGCGTATTGTTGATTACATCATCGGTTTCGCTGACGCCGAGAGAAAAAGCATACTGCACCGTCTCTATAACAACGCTGAACAGAAAAGCGAAAACAAAAAACATCCACGGCTTTGTCTTTTTGTTTTTATTAAAACAAGCATATACACAACCGAGCGGATAAAACATTGCGATGTTCATAACTATAACTCTAATCCACTCCTCATATCCTGTGTCAAAATAGAGTTTTAATGAGCGAAAAGGTTCTAAAACAAGTTCTCTTGTTTCACCGCCTGCCCTGATTAAAACAGAAGGATACAGTGCAATGACAACACACAACACAAAGGCAATGCCCACAATAAAATTATTCTGTTTTTTTGACTGATACAAAAATTTGTAAACCGAACAAAGAATTGACAAAACAACAAGCGACAGTAAAACAATAGTTTTATCCGTGCAGTAAATAGTGCGGATTATATCACCCATATGTCACCTCGTTTGTCAAAAAAGGACATTGAGATACTTCAAGGTATCAACAATCTTTTTTTGGTATTTTGCCTGTTCTTCTTTTCTTATCTTTTCCGTATTTTTAACAACTATTGACGGAGCGGATGAAAAAATCTTCAAAAATTTTTTTTGAGTATCCTTATCGAGCGAACGCCATGCCTCAACACCGCCCTTAAGTGACGGAATAATATTATTTTTGACATCAAGGAGACCTTCTTGATTGATTCCCGCTATCACAACATCAAAAACCTCGTCAAGTGCCTGCTCTTGCTCATTGGTAAGATTATCCACCAAGTCGTGCAAAATACCGTCATTAAGTTTACCGACCGGCGTAAGGTCATCAACTCGCTTTAACTTTCTGCCGTCAAACTGCCACGAATACAAATCGTGCTGAAGCGGACCGAGAACCTGGTCACTTTTAATTACGGTATAATCATAATCATGTGCGAGCATCATACCGATAAACGACGATTGCGGCACAAAATGGCGATATTTAGGGAGCATTTCGGCATATGCCTCGCTCTCAAGATACGAATAATCCCAAAAGCCCGGACCGTCATTGTTGTATACTTTTATTATTCTATCCCTAATCTCTTTTTTGCAAAACAAAGTTGCATATTGAGCGATGAAACCACCTTTTGAATGACCGCAAACTATGATGTTTCCGCTGAATCTGTTTGCCGCTTTTTCAAGATATTCCGTTGCAAACATATTGGACGGAATACCTTTTTTAGTAAGAATATCAATATCCTCTTTCCAGCCGATAAGGGTATCGTCTGTACCCTTGAAAAGCACAACAACATCTCCGTTAGGGAGCAAAAATGTTGCCGCCTCAAACTGAACGGCAGGCTTTTTTTCATAAATACGAACGGCAGAAACAACTTTCATCTCGGCAAAACGCTTTTTCGGAGCCATTGCCATCATAACCTCGCTTATGTACTTTTGAAGAACTAAACCGACAGGCTCATGCTTTCTGCTTCGTAAGTCAAATATTTTGTTTGCAACCTCATCGTACGGCACGGGTTCGTCATCAAAACTGTCCGAAACGACAAGGTCAAGAGGCATATAATACATATCGCAAAGAGCAACATTGTCTGCCTCGCCGAACGGAACATCGCAAAACGAGGTGTCGCCATACTTTTCTATATAATCAATAACATTAGGCATAAAAACCACTCCATTTAATGTAAATATATATTGATTATAACAAAAAGATTACATAATTTCAATTAAAAACTATGTAATTTGTACAAATGCTGCTTATTAACAGTAAAATCCTGCAATATGCCAAAGAGAACGACAGAAAGTGACACATATATAATGT
>ERZ1035032.183-NODE-183-length-53823-cov-8.160932_pt1 | contig 53823 bp, 35 predicted proteins | sample MGYA00520693_ERZ1035032 | MGnify/ENA primary metagenome ERZ1035032 (study PRJEB33766, sample SAMN09781740) | gut metagenome | biome: gut microbiome | host: Homo sapiens | place: Madagascar | study: EMG produced TPA metagenomics assembly of the PRJNA485056 data set... | reverse complement strand
AATTTAGTCATTTTTTAGGATTGAAACTTATTTTTCGGCAGAGATTATCACCATTTATAGCTATAAAACGAACAAACCTCCGCGAAAACTATTTCGCGTCCTCCAAAGAACAGGTATATCCAAGTTTCTCGACAGCCTTCTTCAATGTCGCCTCATTTGTCTTGGCCGGATCATAGGTGATAGTAACCGTCTTCTTCTCCAGATTCACCTCCAGAGCCTTGACACCCTTCTCAAAAGAAATATTCTCCTTCACCTTCTTAACGCAATTCTGGCAATGCATACCGACATTGAAAGTGACTGTCTTGACGGCCTTTTTCTGCGCCTGCGCGACAACAGATTCAGCACCAGCCGCATACGAAGATACGGGCAAGGTCAATGTCAATGAAAGAGCGGCTACGGAAGCCGCAACAAATATCTTATTCATATCTGTAAAAATTTATTTCCAAAGTGTAAATCTCGCACCGAGATAAAACTTCGTACCCATAATAGGACCCCAGACCGCACTCGCGTCAAAATCCGGACGGGAAGTGTCGATGCCGGCATGTCCGCCGTCCATCCCCGCAACAGCCGTGCCGATGATGACATCCTTCTGACGGAAATTCGTAAGATTCTCAGCACCAAGGTAAAGGTCAATGCCTTTGAACCTCTTGGTAATCTGCAGATAGAGAAGCGGATAGGTCTTCGTATATCCGTCAGCATACAGGAGATTGCCATCGCTGTCCTTGATGGTTTTCATGAAATCATAAACTCTGGCCTTGCCGTTCACCGATGCTGTGAAATCAAAAATCCACTTGTTCAGATTTGTCGCAAACTGCAGATTCAGCACTCCCTTGTAACGGCTCGTCATCGGGCGCTCCTGAAGGCCACGTCCCTCGAACTCCGTCTTGGCATCCGTGTAGCGGAATGTCGCGGTAACAGTAAAACCGCGGAACGGCACGACATTGAAATCAGCCTGATAACTGTTTGTGTATGACCGTCTTCCGTTCAGGGCATAAAAGTCAATGGCATTGACACCATTGTCATAATCGACAATCATCTGCTCGCCGAAACGGGTCCCGAAATAGTCGAAGCTCAGGTATGTATCCTCAGTCTTGCCGAAAGGCAGGTAGAAAGTCGCGTTGCCCCCGTAGGTCCACGCATCCTCAAGCAGATGCCTGTCGAAAGAGCCGGCAAAGGACTTTCCGGTAGAGAAGACACCGATATTGTCAATGAGAGGAAGCGCCCTCCTGAGGCCTCGGCCGCCATTGGCCCTCAGCACAATCTGCTCGATCGGGGTATATTTCAATGTCAGTCTCGGCACGAACTTAAGTCCGTCGCCGCGGAACCAGTCTCCACGCAAGCCAATGATGGACGAGAACTTGTCGCCCGCATGGAATGTGTACTCTCCGGAAACACCGGCATTGACAAAATTCCTGACGGCCTCGCCGGGGATCAATGTCTGCGCCGCGACTTTTCTCATAAAGTCTTCATTGTACCTGTCGGCAGTACCGCCAAGGGCTAGCGTAAACTTGTGAGAATCATTGATTTCGTCCTGGAACAGGACATTGACGAAAGCCGAATTTTGGGTCGCAAAGAATTTGGATGCACCGAACCGGGAATCCATATCTGTCAGAGTATAGTCGGCCACGAAAGCGATATTCTTCGCATTGTCTTCGCTAATCGGCACACCCACTTTTACATACGCGTTCAACTGCCTGTTGGTGATGTCCGAGCCCCACGGAGAACCAGGGGTCAATGTATATGCACGATAATCATATCCGTCCTGACCACCCTGTCTCTTGTCCTGGAGGGCACGCACTCCGAATCTTACCTGGACTCCGCTCTGACTATAATACAGCCAACGGTTTGCGACATTGAACTGAAGCATTTTAGGATCGTCGCGGAAGCCGTCGTGGTTGTGGTCGGCGGTCTTGAAATTTCCTGAAACATGTCCGAGCAGGACGGTGCTCCATTTCTCGCCCATCTGGAGGGAAGATGCAATATTGAAATCAGTCTTGGAATCGTCCATGACTGAAGCATTCAGGAACAGAGGCTTCTCGTCCGTCGGCTTTCTGTATTCCGTATTTATCTGACCGGTAATGGATTCCGCGCCATTGTTCACTGAGGACAGACCTTTCGACACCTGGATACTCTCAAGCCATTGGCCAGGGACATAGGACAGTCCAAAAGGCGCAGCAAGTCCGCGCATTGAAGGACGGTTCTCATCCAGCATCTGTGTATAGACTCCGCTGAGTCCCAGAAGACGTATCTGTCTGGCACCCGTGACGGCATCCGAATATCCGACCGTCACACTGGCCGAGTTCTCGAAACTTTCTGCAAGGTTGCAGCAAGCCATCTTCTTCAGACCTGCAGATGAAATCACTTCGGTACGCAGTTCCTTGCCGCGTGAAAGGTAATTTCCGTCCTGACGGCCCACAAAAACCGTCGCGTCCAGGCTGTCTGACCTTTCTTTATAGATGCCCGTCGTGTCAGGGGTCTGTGTCAATGCAAGTTCTCCGGTTCTTGTTCCTGCCAATGACAGGATTCCGGGAGCCAGCCCGCTTATCAGCATTGACGCTATGAAGAATAATTTGTTAACTCTCATTATACTTTGATTATCAAGAAGTTGAAACGCTACGCCCACTTGGGAACGCTCCTCTATATCTTTGCAAAGATAATCACAATCTTTGGTTTATCCATCCGGATTGCCGGACAGCAAAAAGGCCGGCATTGAGAGTCATGTCCCGACGCCGGCCTTATACATATAAGTGTATCTGACTATTTGTTCAGCTCTGCGAGATGTTTTTCCCAAGCCCATGCTGATGCGAGAGTTTCCTCAACGGTACGCTCTGCTTTCCAGCCAAGCTTCTGGTTTGCAAGTGTCGGATCTGCCCAGATTGCAGTCACGTCTCCGGCACGGCGAGGAGCGAACTTATAGTTAAGTTTCACGCCATTGACCTTTTCGAAAGCATTGACAAGTTCAAGAACTGAAACAGGGCGTCCGGTACCGATATTGAAGATTTCATAGTCCTTTTCCATCTTGCCGTCGAGCATTCTGGAGACAGCGAAGACGTGAGCCTTTGCAAGGTCAACGATATCAATGTAGTCTCTCTGGCAGGTTCCGTCAGGGGTAGGATAGTCGTTGCCGAAGATGCTCAGGCACTCACGCTTTCCGATAGCGGTCTGTGTGATGAACGGAACAAGGTTGTTAGGAACGCCTCTCGGGAGTTCACCTATCAATGCTGACGGATGCGCTCCGATAGGGTTGAAATATCTGAGGGCGATACCCTTGATGCAACCCTCTCTGTCAGTGCCTGCCATGACATCCTTGCCGTATCTCGCATAAGCCAGAACTGAATCGCGGAGGATATCCTCGCAAATCTGCTTGGTATTTCCGTAAGGAGAGGTTGCAGGCTGGCGAGGAGACTCCTCAGTTACAGGGAGTTTCTCAGGTTCGCCATAGACTGTGGCTGATGATGAGAAGAGCACATTGCATCCGCCGTGTGTGCGTGCCGCCTCAATGACATTGAGGAAAGAGCTCAGGTTGTTGCTGTAGTACTTGACAGGTTCTGCGACTGATTCACCGACAGCCTTGAACGCCGCGAAATGGATGACTGCATCAATGCGGTACTCCGAGAACAGTCTGTTAACTGCATCAAGGTCACAGAAGTCCATCTTGATGAACGGGATGTCCTCCCTTCCGGTGATTTTCTTGACTCCTTCGAAACATGTCATGTCGCAGTTTGACATATCGTCTGCGACTACCACTTCATAGCCGGCCTGAATCAGCTCGACAGTCACGTGGCTGCCGATAAATCCGGCACCGCCTGACACTAGAACTCTTTTGCTCATAGTTATTGTTTATTAAATCCAAGTTCCGCACTTGCGGGACTCAAGTTGTTAAATTCTTCATTCCTCAATGAACTGCAAATTTAAGAAATAATGCTGATAAAGGATTGTAAAATCTTCACTTGTTGCATATTCTTCATAACTTTGTCATGATTCAGGCACAACCATTATATTGCTACCGCCTCGAGAAGAGGCATTATAATTTACAGATTATGAGACGCAATTCATTTATCATATCATTGATATTGCTGTCTGTCACCGGTTTCGGGGCTTTTGCCCAGACCGGACGTCCGGCGGCAGCGCAAAAATACATTGACCTCAAACTGAAGGAAGAGCCTTTCCGTTCAGGTCTCACGGGTATTCTTGCGGTCACGTTCCGCGGGGATACCCTTGCCGAGCACAACAGCCGACAGAAACTCATCCCGGCCTCCACTGCAAAGCTCATCACTACGGGGCTGGCAATCAACGGATTGGGCGCGGATTACAGGTTCACCACCAAACTGGGGTACAGCGGAAGAATTTCCGATGACGGGACTCTGCACGGTGACCTCTATATCATCGGCGGAGGCGATCCGACCATTGCGAGCGGTAATAAAATCGCACCGTCCAGGGACAGTCTGTTCGCCGAATGGGGCAGGATGCTCAAGAGAGCGGGCATAAGGAAAATCAATGGAGCTGTCATCGGGGACGGCAGGCTTTATGACGGACCTATCGAAAATCCGTCCTGGTCCTACGATGACCTCGGAACGTTCTACGGAACCGGCGGCAATGCACTTTGTTTCCACCGTAACATCCAGAAAATCAATGTATCTCCTTCGGAGGAGGGTAGGGTCAATGTTGCCGTGGCGTACCCGGCCACGCCTTGGATGGAGCTTTATTCTACCGCCAATGTCGCTCCCGCCGGAAGCGGGGACAATCTGTACCTTATAAATACCGACCTCTTCCCCGTAGCTGAGATGCGTGGTTCATTGGCATCGGACAAGGGGGCAAAGACGGAAGAATGCAGCAACAAATACGGGGCATTGACTTGCGCCTGGTATTTTGCGAAGGCACTGGAGAGAGGCGGCGTCAATGTGGCACGTGTCGGCGACATTGACAATTTCGGGAATATCCGCATCGCGCCTTCGTGGGGGCATCTTGAGAAGACGGGGCTGAACACTCTCCGTAAGGCTCCGTCCCAGAAGGACATTACTATTATCGGAGAGAGCAAATCGCCTTCTGTCAAGGAGATAGCCCGCATCACAAATAAGCGCAGTGATAATTTCTATGCAGAGACCTTGATCAGGGAACTTTCCAGAGTAAGGACCGGTTCCGCCTGCTATGATTCCTGCAAGGTGGTGCTTCTCAGGGAACTGGATTCACTAAGCATCAATACGGAAACCGGAATCAGAATGGTTGACGGCAGCGGCCTCGCACGCCACAATTACATTGCCCCGGACTTTTTCTGCCGTTATCTGAAGGCGATGGCTGCATCCGAGGCCGGCAAGACATTCATTTCAGTCATCAATTATGCCGGCAATGAAGGTATGAAGTCCCGACTCAAGGGCCAGACCGACGCTCTGAGGCATCGTGTCCACATGAAGAGCGGGTCGATGAATGGTGTCGTCTGCTATAGCGGTTACATTCTTCCGCCGTCGGGAAAGATTGAAGACATGGTAATCTTTTCCATCATGACCAACAACATCCCGACCCAGACGTCCGTCGTCACCCGTTTCATCGACAGGCTGATCGTGCTGCTCGCGGAATAAATGAGGGACGGAGTGATCTTTGTGCACCCCGCCCCTATCACATTATATTGCAGCAAGCCTACAGTTCCCAGGCATACAGTTCCGCAAGTGAGAGATTGTAGTCACGGGCTGCCTCAAGAGCCTCATCTTCAAGGGAATAATAAAGTGAAAACTCTATGATATTGTCAATGAGAGAAATCTCGCCGGCCTGAAGCCTGTGCTCTGTCAATGCCATGGCTTCAGTCGAGACGGCAAGTGACTCTGACAATGTCGAAGAAATCTCCTGCAGGCCCTTGGCCTTTTCATACAACCCCCGGAGGCTGCTGTACAGCTGGTTGGCAGCGTCACGCTCCTCCAGTTTGGAAGCCTCATAAGAAGAATTTGCCTGGCGGACCTTGCTGCGTACGGACCAGAGCGGAATGGACAGGCCAAGAGTAAGGCCACGGAAATTGCTGCCTTTCACAAGTTCAGCCATATAACCGGCGGTAAGAGTCGGATAATTGGACATCTTGGCCGTCCTCGCCTCACTGGCATTGACCTCAACATTCTTGCGCATGTAATCGAGTTCCGGACTGCGCTGCGACATCTCGTCATACCAGACGCGGAAATCGGCAGGCAACATCACATTCTCGTCATATACAAGAGCATTGACCTCAACAGCTTCGCCGCCGTTAAGACGCTGCAAGTCAGCAAGTAGCGAAGCCCTCTCGATTTCATTGCGGGCCAGGGCGTTCTTCTGGGCAACATAGGCCAGATGAGCCTTGTTGACCTCTATCATGTCTGTCTCTCCGCGCAACTGCATATCACGGTAAGCCGCCTCGATTTTCTCGGAACGGGCAATCCTCTCAGACAGTTCCGAAGCCAGGGCATTGCAATATACAATATTGATATACAAGCTCTTGGCCTCAAGCAGAACACGCTGGCGGTCGATGCGGTACTGTGCATCAGAAAGAGCCGTCTTGGATGTCGCGAGTTTGCCGCGGGCTCCTGTCAATGCCGCAAGATCAACACTCTGTGTGACAGACACATCCTTTCTGGTTCCGATATCAGCAGGACTGCTCCAGAGATAATCGAAACCAATCTCAGGAGCATCCAAAGCACGCTCGGCCTTATAGCCATACTGCTCTGACTCGGCACGTTTCCTCAACGCCTGAAGTTCGGTATTGTTCTGCTCTATCATTGACAAAATATCCGAGACCTTCTCCTGAGCAGAAGCTGGAACAGCAGAAGCCGAAGCCGCGACAAGCGACAGGGCGACGCATGCTGCCCGGAATGAAATATTTAATTTATTGATAATCATATAATTCCTATTTATTACTCTTTCTCCTGCTGATGAAAATATAGACCACAGGGATGATGAAGCCGTTGAGCATTGTAGAAGTCAGCAAGCCGCCGAGGAGAACCTTCGCCATCGGGCTCTGAATCTCGTTGCCCGGAAGTTCGCCGCCGAGAGCGAGAGGTACGAGTGCCAATGCTGATGTCAATGCCGTCATGAGTATTGGGTTCAGTCTGTCCAGAGAGCCCTTGATTACAGCATCATGAAGAGACAAGCCCTCACTGCGAAGTTCATTGTACCTGTCAATCAGGAGCATACCATTACGTGTGGCGATTCCGAAGAGGGAAATAAAACCGATAATCGCAGGGATACTGATAATCTTGTCCGCGAAGAAGATGGCGAAGATTCCTCCGATAAGGGCCAGAGGAAGATTCAGAAGCACGGCAGAAGCCTGTCTGACATCCTTGAACTGACCATAAAGAAGTAGGAATATCACGATTATCGCCATCAATGACGTGAACAGCAATGTTCTGGAGGCCGACTGGGCGCTCTCGAACTGACCGCCATATTCCACATGATAACCTTCCGGCAGCTCGACATTGTCCTTAATCGCCTTCTGAATTCTGGTCACGGCACCCTGAAGGTCGCCATCTGAGACATTGGCAGAGATGACAATCTTGCGGGCCACATTCTCCCTGTTGATGGTATTAGGACCGGCTGCAGAACGGATTTGCGCAATCTGTCCGAACGGAATCTTTCCGCCCACGGCATCCACAGAAATGTTTCTGATTTCCTCAATGCTGTTGCGGCTGTCATCCGCAGCCTTGAGAGTAAGGTCAAACACCTTGTTTCCCTCATATACCTGCGAAACCACCTTACCTGCAAGGTAAACCTCCACCATATCATTGAATTCTGACGGAGTTATACCATATTTGGCCATCATTTCACGATTCGGGACTATCTGAAGCTGAGGACGTTCAATCTGCTGCTCGACATTCAGGTCCGCGATTCCCGGGATTCCCTCTATCTCAGACTTTATCTGATTTCCGAGCAGGAACATCTTGTCCAGATCAGTACCGAAAAGCTTGATTGCAATGTTTGCACGTGTACCGGAAAGCATGGCGTCAATACGATGAGATATAGGCTGGCCTATCTCGACATTGACACCAGGCAGCGTATTCAGTTTGGCTCTCACCTCCGCAACGACTTCCTTCTTGGAGCGTTTGCCGAGTTCGAACGGCGCTTCGATTTCTGAGACATTGACACCAAGCGCATGCTCGTCGAGTTCGGCACGGCCTGTCTTTCGTGCGACAGTCTTTATCTCAGGCACCGTCAGCAGAAGCTCCTCTGCTCTGCGGCCCACATTGTCTGACTCCTCCAGCGATACTCCGGGAAGGGTGCTGACATTGATAGTGAACGAGCCCTCGTTGAATGCAGGAAGGAAGCTGCTGCCGAGGCTGAAGAAGACTCCCAATGCCACTGCGAACAGAGCCATCACTGTGCCCAGAGTAGTTTTCTTGTGAGAAATCACCCATTCAAGCGCCACATTGTAAACTTTCTGGAGCCATCTTACGATTGCAGGATCTTTACCGGCCTTGTCGCTCTTGTCGCCGCCGAGAAGATAACTGCAAAGGACAGGGGTCAATGTCAATGCTACCAGAGTAGATGCGAAAAGTGCCGTAATAAAGGCAATTCCGAGAGGTCGGAGCATACGGCCTTCCATTCCTGTAAGGAAGAAAAGCGGCACGAAACTGACCACGATGATAAAGGTGGAGTTCAGAATCGGCAGACGGACCTCACGGGAAGCATTGAAAACGACCTCGATAACGGATTTGCGCTCCGACTCAGGGAGTCTGCGGTTCTGTCTGAGATGCTTGAATACATTCTCCACATCGACGATCGCGTCATCGACCAGCGAGCCTATCGCAATCGCCATACCGCCGATACTCATCGTATTGATAGTCAATCCCATAAACTTCAATGTCAGGATCGACACGACAAGGGACAGAGGAATGGTGACGAGTGAAATCAATGTCGTACGGACGTTCATGAGGAAGAAGAACAGCACGATTATGACGAACAGCGCACCCTCGTAAAGGGACTTCTTGATATTGTCAATGGAACTGTCGATGAATTTCTGCTGACGGAAAATGTCCGTTGCAACATTGATGTCAGCCGGAATCTGGGTTTTCAGGTCCTCGACAGCCTTGTCGAGTTTCGCGGTAAGTTCAATCGTGCTCGCGTTCGGCTGCTTGGTGACCGTCATCAGCACGGCTGGTTTGCCCCTGTGCGACGCGAGACCAAGCTTCGGAGCCTTCGCTCCTGCCTTGATTTCAGCGACACTTGCCAATGTTATAGGGGCGTCACCATCCATCTTGACCACCGCACGGCCGATGGCATCGGCATCGTTGGTGGAGAGCACTCCGCGGATGATATATTCGTTGCCGTATTCATAGAGGACACCGCCGGCAGAACTCCTGTTCATATCCTGGGCGGCATTCATAACTTCCTGAAGGGTAATGCCATAGTGGCGCATCTTCTCAGGAGAAAGCAGAATCTGGTACTCTTTTATATCGCCGCCGAGAACCGTTACCTGGGCTACACCGCCCAATGAAAGAAGGCGTGGTCTGATAGTCCAGTCAGCAATGGTGCGGAGGTCCTGCATCGACGTTTTGTCTGAAGTGAGACCGATAATGAACACCTCTCCGAGGATGGACGACTGTGGTCCCAATGTCGGTTTTCCACATGTCGGCGGCAAGGATTCGCTTACCTCGGCAAGTTTCTCGGAGACGATCTGCCTGTCTTTGTAAATATCTGTCCCCCAGTCGAATTCGACCCAGACTACGGAGAATCCGGTCGTGGATGAGGAACGTACTCGTCTGACATCAGTGGCACCGTTGACTGCTGATTCCACAGGGAAGGTAACAAGTTTTTCCACTTCTTCCGCAGCCATTCCGGTCGCCTCTGTCATAACCACGACGGTAGGGGCATTGAGGTCCGGGAACACATCCACGTCCATGTGGTACGTGGTGTAGATTCCGCCCACCATCAGCAAAACTGCAGCCATCAGAATAAACAGCCTGTTCTGCAATGAGAATCGGATGATTTTATCTAGCATAAGCTTTTATGATTTGAGTGCAGTTGCTATTAATGTTCGTGTGAGTGTCCAGGTATGGCGCTTGCTACTGAGGCAAGTTTCACCTGATATGCGCCGACGGTGACAACTTCATCGCCCTCGTTCAGGCCCTTCAGGATTTCCCTGCGGAGGCCGTCGCTCTCCCCTATCTTCACTTCCTGCTTGCGATATTCGGTCTTGCAGATTTTCACATAGACTGAATAGACGCCCTGTTCTTCTATCAATGCTGTTTCAGGCACGGAGATAACATTATCTTTCTGGCCTTCAATAAGATACATTTCGCAGAACGCTCCAGGAATGAAATTGCCGGTATTGTTGAATTCGAAGATTACTGGAATATAGAATGAGCCCTGTGCAGCTGACCTGCCGGCAGAAATCATGCGTCCCCCGAGATTTTTCACACTGTATGTTTCCTCTGAATATGAAGGTCTGAAATTGGCGCCGATGATTCTGTTGGCACTTGCCCAATACTTTTCAGGAAGGTCGGCACGGAGCTGAAGTCGCCTGTTCTGGCTTACTATCGCAACCGGCTGGCCTGATGTGACATAGTCGCCTTCATTTACAAGAACCTCCTTCACATATCCTGTCATAGGAGACATGAGGGACAGGCCTTTTGCGCCTGCTTTGCTGGCATAGGCATCGTATTCAGCTTTCGTCGTCTCATATTCTTTCTTGGCCTGGTCGTAAGCCTTCTGTGAAATGGCATTGACCTTAATCAGGCTCTCTGCCCTTTCAAATTCCTTTTTCGCGGCTTCGTATGCTGCTGCAGACTTTGCTACAGGGTCACCGTCAGCCATATTCTTGGCAGAGATTACGGCAATTGCCTGTCCTTCAGCCACTCTGGAGCCGGGAAGAAGTCTGGACTGGTTTCCGGCAGCCTTACCTCCTAAAGTAATGACTCCGGATGTTGTGGCAACGACTGCCGTCTCATCTCCCTGTGCCGGGAGAATTTCGCCGCTGGTCCTTATGACAGCGCTGAATGCTCCACCTTTAACTATTTCTGTTTCAAGACCTGCCGCTTTGGCACGCTCTTCGGTAAATTCCACTACGCCCGGCTCATGAGCATGCTCGTCGTGAGAGTTGTGATTATGGCCTTCGTGATTGTGAGCATCATGAGAATGCCCCTCATGGTCGTGCGAGTGGCCTTCTGTCTCATGATTATGTCCTTCATGATCGTGCGAGTCACAATCGTGGTCGTGTCCTTCGTGGTTATGACCGGCATGAGCCTCTGTGTGCTCATGGTCATGTGCTTCTGATCCTGCTTTGTTATTATTGTTTCCGCAGCCGACAGCCATCATAAGGCCGGCCACGAGATAATATGGTATATGTTTCATGTTTGTATGTAAGAATATATGTTCTGAATCCGGAATAGCCTTTCAGTCAGCGACTTGCAGGCCAATAAGAAATATTTTGCAGATGATTCAGGCTACAGGAGGGGCACGGAGCCCTTTGGTTCTTACACGATATTGATATGAAAGTTTGTCAGGGACAAGGATCTGTTTTTCCTTGGACTTGACTTCGACAGAGATTTCAGGAAGAATCTCCTGAGGAACGACATATTCAAGTGCCAGATGTCCTGACGGGACATTCTGAACCCTGGAAAGAAGTGTAACGAGAGAGTGGATACGGCAGTTTTCCGTGCCGTTTCCGCAGTGATGATGGTCTGAACCGCAGCAATCAGTCTGACAGTCAAAACAACCGCTGTCGTCGAAGCAGATATAGTCGATGTGAAGGGCCGTCGCGGAATTGCCGCAATGATGATGGTGCGGAACTGCCGACATAAGCAGCATTATCAATGCCGCCATGCTCATCAGTATTTTGGAAACCATCTTTTTCATATTCTCAATCTAGACAAAGATACGACTTTTTCTGATACGTTTTAGACAATTTATGGCACAAATTTACAAACTGCGCTCTGCAACCTGGTTGCGTATTTAAAAAACACGATGAAAACTTAAAAATCATAAAAACTTGCATTGACTTGAGCCACTTTTCCGGCATTGACACCGGATTTTTTGGCAGATTTGCAGATTCGGCACCAACAACATTGACCACATGGGAAAAACTTATTCTTTTGCGAGAGAACTGGGCGGCGTCCTGATGGAGGAGGCCAGAACCGTCATTGACATACTGATTCCTAAAACCTGCATAGTGTGCGGAGAGACATTGACCTCACGCGAAAGGCATCTATGCATAAATTGCCAGGCCGACCTGCCATTGACCTTTTTCTGGGAGCGGAAGAAAAATCCGATGGCCGACAAGGTCAATGCCTTCGTGCAGAAGAGGATAGAGACTGAAGTCAATGCAGGTGAGGCTATTACGCCAGAGGAAACCAGTATGGAACAAGCACTCCCGCACATTCATTACTCCTATGCGGCAGCCCTGTTTTTCTACCACGGTGAGAACAGGTACAAGAAGATTCCCCAACGGCTGAAATATATGGCGGACCTTGATGAAGGCACATTTTACGCGGGGATGCTCGGCGAATTCATGAACGACTCGGAACACTTTTCTGACATTGATTTCATCATTCCCGTCCCGTTGCATTGGGCGAGACAATGGAAAAGGGGCTATAACCAGGCGGAGGTCATTGCCAATGCCATTGCGGAAAAATTAGGGGTCCGCGTCAGGACGGATATCCTTCTGCGCAGGAAAAGCACGAAGACTCAGACCAAGTTAGGAGTAGAAGCAAAGAAAGCCAATGTAAATCAAGCGTTTACATTAGCTCCCTATATTCCGGTCCCGAGTGCCCGACATGTCCTGCTCGTCGATGACGTTTTCACTACAGGCGCCACGATGGCAGCCTGCCTGTCCGTCCTACAGCCCTTCTTCGGCCCCGAGGTCCGAATAAGCTGCGCCACTCTCGGCTTCGTGAACAATGGTTAGAAGGCTGGCAGCATTTGCATACCCTTTTGAGTAGTCCCCAAGTCGTCCCGGATAGTTTTTCGTCGGGGGTCAGACATATTTTTCGAAATAGATGCAGGACGCAGGACGATGTTACGGGATTTTTTCGTAAATTGTCGGAATTAATAAACAAAACAGTAATGACTAGCGAAATAAGAAATCCTGAACTCTGGAGAGACGGAGAATTGAAAATCGAATGGGTCAGAAGACATATGCCGCTTCTGGCAGGACTTGAGAAAGAATTCAAGGAAACCAAGCCGTTCAAGGGCAAGAAAATAGCATTGTCAGTGCATCTTGAGGCAAAGACAGCCCATCTCTGCGAGATATTGGCAGAAGGCGGCGCCGAGATGTATATCACAGGCAGCAATCCGCTTTCCACACAGGATGACATTGCTGCGGCGCTCGTTCATGAAGGACTGAACGTATTTGCGGTTCACGGAGCATCAGACGAAGAATATATGCAGGGCATCAGGCGCGTGATCGAAGTCGGCCCGAACATTATCATTGATGATGGCGGAGACCTTGTCAATATGATCCATACGGAATACAGGGAGCTGATTCCCAATGTGATAGGCGGATGCGAAGAGACCACCACCGGTATTCTGAGGCTTGAGGCCATGAACAAGAAGAAGGAACTGGAGTTCCCGATGATGCTCGTGAACAATGCGGACTGCAAGCACCTGTTCGACAACCGTTACGGTACAGGCCAGTCAGTATGGGACGGCATCAACAGGACAACCAACCTTATCGTAGCAGGCAAGAATGTCGTTGTCGCAGGCTACGGATGGTGCGGCAAGGGCGTGGCAATGAGAGCAAAGGGCCTCGGAGCCGATGTCATCGTCACCGAAATTGACCCGATCCGCGCAATGGAAGCCGTAATGGACGGATTCAAGGTTATGTCAATGTCAGAAGCCGCTGCAGAGGGCGACATCTTCGTGACTGTCACCGGATGCAATGATGTCATCACTGCAGAGCATTTCCTGAAGATGAAAGACGGAGCAATCTGCTGCAACGCAGGACATTTCGACGTGGAAGTTGCCGTGGCGGCATTGAAAGAAATGGCGGTCAGCCACGCTCCGGCAAGAAACAACATCGAAGCATACAAACTGGAGAACGGCAGGACAATATATATCATCGCTGAAGGCCGTCTCGTGAACCTTGCGGCCGGTGACGGACATCCGGCAGAAATCATGGACATGTCTTTCGCAATCCAGGCCCTCAGCGCCAAGTATCTCGTGGACAATGAGAAAACTATCGTAAGGGAGAATGGGAAGATGCTCAATGCGGTGCCACGGGAAATCGACAATGAGGTCGCATTCCGCAAACTCGCTGACTGGGGCATAAATATCGACAAGCTCTCGGAAGAACAAAGCAAATATCTCTACGGAGGCCACTGATTATACAACTAATTACTATTTATTAACTATGTTTGAGAAAAGTGTTTATGCAAGAAGGCGTCAGACGCTGTTGGAAAGAATGAAGAACAGCGCAGCCGAAGGCAGAAGGGGTATTGCCCTGTTTATCGGCAATACTGAGGCTCCTGCACAGTATAAGGACAACTGCTACAAATTCCGCCAGGACAGCACATGGCTGTATTTCTTCGGAATCGATGCTCCGCTCTATGCGGCTGTCATTGACCTGGACAACGGAGAAGAGACGATTTTCGCGGATGATGTGGAAATCGGCGATATCATCTGGATGGGTCCCCAGCCTAGCGTGGCTTCTATCGCAGCTGGTGTAGGTATCGAGAAATCAGCACCTTACAAGGCGCTCGATGCTGTAGTCGGAAAAGCTGTCGCCGAAGGTCGTCCGGTGCATTTCATAAAGCCTTCAAGGTATTACAATACCATGAAGATCGCATCGCTTATCGGATGCGGAGACGGCGAAGTGGCCGGAAAGTTTTCATTGGCATTGACAAAAGCCATCATTTCCATGCGTCTGGTGAAGGAGGATTGCGAAATCGAGGTTCTCGACGATGCAGCTGACCTCGGGTATGAGATGCATTCTGTCGCAAGGGACAGCATCAGAACAGGTATTCTGGAGCAGGAAGTCGTCGGCAAGATGGAGGCTGTCACCTTGTCGAAGGGTTGGGGCGTTTCATTTGCCACAATTCTCACACAGCATGGCGAGACATTGCATAACCATCTGCATGACAAGATTATAGAGCCTGGTAAGCTGATGGTAATCGATGCCGGTGCCGAGAACAATATGCATTACGCTTCCGACTTCACACGTACATATCCGACAAGCGGCAAGTTCACCGCAAAGCAGAGGGATATTTACCAGATTGTGTGCGACTGCAACGAGTTGGCTTTCAATCTCACCAAGCCTGGAACGACATACAGGGACGTGCATATCCAGACTATGGCCCTCATGCTTGAGCGCCTCCGCGCACTCGATATCGTCCGCGGTGATGTCCAGAGCATGGTAGAAGCGGGCGTAGCAGGCTTGTTCATGCCTCACGGCCTCGGCCACAACATGGGTATGGATGTCCATGACATGGAAGATTACGGAGAAAATTATGTCGGCTATGACGATGACCAGGTGCGTTCTACCCAGCTCGGCCTCGGCAGCCTCAGAATGGCCAGAAAGCTCGTTCCGGGCAATGTCATCACTGATGAACCGGGAATCTATTTCATTCCGGCATTGATAGAGCAGTGGAAGGCGACCAATGCTGACCATGGTTTCGTAAACTACCAGAAACTGGAGTCTTATTATGATTTCGGAGGTATAAGACTCGAGGATGATGTTCTGGTAACTGCGGACGGTGCCCGCAGACTCGGAAGGCACAGACTACCTATCTTCCCTGACGACATCGAGGCGGCAATGAAGAAATAAACTCTTAACCAGTTCCGTCTCGGGACAACTTAACGAGGACTTCACATTTAGGGGCTTAGAAGAACAGTTGAAAACAACTTTCAGTTTCTGAGCCCCTTTACTATCCTAATCAACATCAACCATGAGACACAAAATCGTATAGGGGAGAATTGGACTCCGGATAAATACGATTTCACATATAATAAACACATAACCTCTAAATAACATTGAAAATGAAAAAGTTACTTTAGGGTCAGGTTTTTGTCTGTGTCCGCGTCGTCTGTTTCGCTGGGTGATTTCCGGGGTGATTTTCGGTGCGATTTTCGGTGCGATTTTCGACCCTCTTGACAGGCAGATTCATCTGTAATCGCCTATATCTCAATTAATTAAGCAACAAGTCTCTTGCCAAGAGGTGCCAATGAAAGGTGGTCTTGACAGATTCCTGTCGTGGCTCTAATCTCGTAATGCGCTCAATTTCAGAATCTTACCGCAAATATGTCCGGAATCACGCCTGCCAAGAGGGTCGAAATTTTGCGCCTGTCCACACCATATGGGAATGTGGGTATCATTGTGGCCTGTCCCTGTAGAAGAACTATGTTTGAGGGTATCCTTGTTTTTTGTTGCCCATACCATATATCCATGCGAGTATCGCAGTGGCCTGTCCCTATCATAGAACCATGTTTGAGGGTATCCTTGTTTTGTCACTGTCCACGCCATATGACCAGTACTTTTGATCTCCGGTGCGATTTTCAGTGTGTTTTTCGGTGTGATTTTCGACCCTCTTGACAGGCAGAATCATCTGTAATCGCTTGCATCTCAATTGATTAAGCAACAAATCTCTTGCCAAGAGGTGCCAATGAAGGGTGGTCTTGGCAGATTCCTGTCGTGGCTCCAATCTCGTAATGCGCTCAATTTCAGAATCTTACCGCAAATATATCCAGAATCACGCCTGCCAAGAGGGTCGAAATTTTGCGCCTGTCCACACCATATGGGAATGTGGGTATCATTGTGGCCTGTCCCTGTAGAAGAACTATGTTTGAGGGTATCCTTGTTTTTTGTTGCCCATACCATATATCCATGCGAGTATCGCAGTGGCCTGTCCCTATCATAGAACCATGTTTGAGGGTATCCTTGTTTTGTCACTGTCCACGCCATATGACCAGTACTTTTGATCTCCGGTGCGATTTTCAGTGTGTTTTTCAGTGTGATTTTCGACCCTCTTGACAGGCAGATTTATCTGTAATTGTTTGTATCTCAATTAATTAAGTAATAAGTCTCTTGCCAAGAGATGTCATTGAAAGGTGGTCTTGACAGATTCCTGTCGTGGTTCTAATCTCGTAATGCGCTCAATTTCAGAATCTTACCGCGAATGCGTCCCAAATCACGCCTGTCAAGAGGGTCGAAATTTTGCGCCTGTCCACGCCATATGGGAATGTGAGTATCGTTGTGACCTGTCCCTGTAGAAGAACTATGTTTGAGGGCATCCTTGTTTTGTCACTGTCCACGCTATATGACCAGTACTTTTGATCTCCGGTGCGATTTTCGACCCTCTTGACAGGCAGATTCATCTGTAATTGTTTGTATCTCAATTAATTAAGTAATAAGTCTCTTGCCAAGAGGTGCCAATGAAGGGTGGTCTTGACAGATTCCTGTCGTGGCTCTAATCTCGTAATGCGCTCAATTTCAGAATCTTACCGAGAATATACCCAAAATCACGCCTGCCAAGAGGGTCGAAATTTTGCGCCTGTCCACGCCATATGGGAATGTGGGTATCATTGTGGCCTGTCCCTATCATAGAACCATGTTTGAGGGTATCCTTGTTTTTTGTTGCCCATGCCATATATCCATGCGAGTATCGCTGTGGCCTGTCCCTATAGCAGAACTATGTTTGAGGGTATCCTTGTTTTGTTGTTGTCCACGCTATATGACCATCCGGGTATGTCTGAGGTCACTCCTTGTGGCAGACCCACTGTCCGGAAAGCTACCTCTGCCACGCGGAATGGCAGTCAGGCAATCCCAGTTACGTGGTATCGTGGACAGTTGTAATATTCTGCTTGCAGTTCCTGAAAACTGTCCGGAAAAGAGGTGTTCTCTTCCAGAGGGCACTTGATGATTCGGCGTCCAATCACTATATTTGCCGGATAATTAACAATCTATAAAGACACAAGTCTAAGATTTGTAAACCAGACAGGAATTAGTAACTTGAAAGAAATAAGTTGCCTCAGATTAAGAGAAGATTTTCGAGGATAAATCCGTTTTCGAAGATAGAGTGTGCCGGTGGCACATGACTGATGAGAAGACTGATGAGAAAACTGATATAAACCGAAAAGATTCCTAAGATGATGCAGGTTATGCTTGAAGGTTGCCATATACAGATTACTAACACGTAAAACAATGGAAACAGGAATTATTGGGCAGGAGGAACTTATTGTCAATGAAATGAATACGGCAGAGGCGCTGGGCAGCGGTTCGCTGGCGGTGTTCGCAACACCTGCAATGATAGCATTGATGGAAAAAACGGCAAGGCTGAGCGTGGCACCGTTCCTGGAGGACGGACAGAGCACGGTCGGAACTCTTGTCAATGTCAAACATCTGTCGGCTTCACCGGTGGGCATGAAGATCACTTGCAGGACTGAACTCAAGGAAATCGACAGGAGACGTCTGGTATTTCACGTGGAATGCTCGGATGAGGCAGGCATCATAGGAGAGGGAGAACACGAAAGATTCATTATCGACGAAGCAAAATTCATGGCCAAGACTGAGGCTAAACTCGTAAAATAAAATCATAAAACGAACATGACAAAAAACAACCTTGCAGGTAACGGACGCCTGCTGTCGCTTGATGCTCTCAGAGGGTTCGACATGATGTTCATCATGGGTCTGAGCGGAATTATCGTAAGTATCTGTGCGCTGTTCCCTGATGGTGACACTTCATGGCTGGCAATGCAGATGAGCCATGTGAAATGGGAGGGATTCCATCACCATGACACCATATTCGCATTGTTCCTGTTCATCTCCGGCATGACATTCCCTTTTTCATCTGCAAAGAAACTGGAAAAAGGTTTGTCGAAAGGCGACATTACCAAAGAAGTCCTGAAACGTGCCTGCATATTGTTCTTCCTCGGACTGGTCTATCAGGGATTTTTCCATTTCCACTTCGCGACATTGAGAATCATGAGCGTTTTGGGAAGAATCGGTATCGCATGGGCCCTCGCGGCCATAATATACTGCTACACAGGCAGAAAGACACAGTATGGCATAGCCGCAGGAATCCTCATAGGCTATTTCCTGCTGCTGAAATTCACCATCGCGCCGGACGCCCCTGCAGGAGCAGATTCAATGTCAAAGATGGGCAACATTTCGTACTACATTGACAGAATCGTCCTCGGAAATCATGCGTTCAAGCCATACGGCGACCCGGAAGGCCTGCTGAGCACCATCCCGGCAATCGTCACCGCCCTGCTCGGCATGTTCACCGGAAGATATGTGAAAGAATCCGATGACAGCGGAGAGAAAAAGACATTGAAATTACTCGGCGCAGCAGTCATAACGGGGGTTGCGGCGGCGTTGTGGTCAATCTGGTTCCCGGTCATCAAGAACCTGTGGACCAGCACTTTCGTCCTCGCCGCGGCATCTTATTCACTCGCCGTTTTCGCGATTTTCTACTATATCATTGACGTAAAAGGCTGGAGAAAAGGCGTCATTTTCTTCCAGGTTGTCGGCATGAACTCGATAACAATTTACTTGTCGCAGGCTTTCATTGACTTTCAGAAGATCGGCGATTTCTTCCTCAGCGGAGTGGCAGAGCTTGTTCCGGAAGTCTTCGGCGCAGTCATACTCAGAATCGGATACTTTGCCGCCGCCTGGCTGATGTTGTACTTCATGTACAAGAAGAACGTGTTCCTTAAAGTCTGAAACGGGAATCAACTATGCATAAATCAATCATAAACCATATTACTGCCGCCGTTGCAGCATTGGCATTGACCTCAACGGCATTGGCACAGACCGGACTGGAGAAACGCGCCGCAATCGAGGCTGAATTCGGAGTGAAGGATGCGGTCGTAAGGTACGATACCAGGGCTGACATGATGAAAGAACTTTACCGGACCGGGGCGGAATATTATATGTATCCGTTCGACAATCCGGAGATGACGCCGGCACCGAAAGGCTACAAGCCATTCTATATCAGCTATCTGGGAAGACACGGGGCCAGATTCGCCATCAGCGACGATATCTACGAGAATGTGAGGGCGATACTTGTCAATGCCCATGAAGCGGGCAAGCTGAACGACAAGGGAGAGGAGTTGTACCGAAGATACGAGGCATTTTATCCGCACGTGGCATTCCGCGGCGGGGATCTGACAATCAAAGGTCAGGAGCAGCTCCATAAGATAGCCAACATCATGTACCATGACTTCCCGGAGGTGTTCAAAGGAAAGACTGAGGCGACAGTGCTGTCAACACCCGTCCCGAGAGTTCTTCTGACCATGCATTCTTTCATTGACGAAATCAGGGTACTGGACAGAGACTTCTCCTACAGCGTAGATGCGGGACGGAAATTCCTGCCGGTACTGGAGCCAAACGGTTCCAAAAATCCGTTCTACGAGAAGGTTCCGAGGACAAAGGCCGTCGCCGAGACAGCGGCTGCAATGCAGGCTAAACTGGCTGACCCTGAGGGATTTTGCTCCAGATTCTTCAATGATATTGACTTTGTCGAATCCTCTTACGGGATGTGGAAATTCGAGTCGGACATGAGGAGCATCATCATGGATATCCAGTGTATCGGAGATGATGCGGCAACGGACAAGTTCGATGACATTTTCACGCCTGAAGAGCTGTTCAACCTGTGGGAACTTAGGAACTACAACGGATACACTATCTGGGGATTCTCCCCTATCGCCGACAACAGGAGCGTCACAAACAATGCAGCCGTCCTGAAAGACATCATGGTCAATGCCGACAAGAATATCACCTCAGGCAAGGTCCAGCTGGACCTCAGATTCACCCATGATACGGCGGTGCTTCCGACGGCCAGTTTCATGAGAATCAACAACTTCGGGGCTGTAATCTCCGAACCGCACGAAGTAAAGAACTATTGGCGCAGCGACCAGATTCCGATGGCGTCCAACATTCAGTTCATCTTCTACCGGAGCAAGAAATCATCAGAAATCCTGATAAAGGTTCTGTATAACGGCCACGAGGCCTCACTTCCGCTGGCTGAGGTCGCGCCTTCATACTATTCCTGGAACGCAGTCAGGGACTTCTACTATAAACTAATCGAGGACGTCAAATAAGATATCCTCGATTTTCATTTTCCAGCAAGTAAGCATTAAAAAATAAATTGGTAAAGATTTGTGAAGAATTTTCGAGGATATATTTCTTTTCGAAGAAGGAGTGTACTGGACGTACACGACTGATGAGAAGAGGAATATAGACCGAAAAGGCTCGCAAAGATTACCAAGATATTTTTTAAGGATTACTAAGAAGTATAGAATCCATCTGAAGTTTGGGAACGTAATGGACCCCCTCCTTCGTATAGGGCTTGAGATCCGGCTCTCCTGAAGAATCGGCAGAGACAGGCTTAAGGAAAACACTCTCCGCCGCCTTGCCGACACATAGCACAGCCACAGGCTCGAGACCGTTTCCGGTGCCGAACAAAGAACTGAGGCCGGGCTTGTCAATGTTACCCTTGATCAGGCAGTTGAGCCCGAGCTCAGCCGCTTTCAGCGCCATGCTCTGGAGAGAAATGCCCAGGTCAATGTCTATGTATCTTTCCTCCGGAATTGTCGAATAGACAATGATATATGCCCTTGCGGACTCCGGCCTTGCCGGTTCACGGAACAGGATGTCCCTCAATGCATTGACCTTGTCCGTAGAGGCAGCATTGACCTCTCCCTCCGCGTTATCGGCCACTATCCGGAAGCGTAACGCCTGGCGGTTCATGGCCGAGCCCAATTTGACATTGACCTCAACGATAGTGCGAAGCTGCTCCTCAGTCACGGTGAAGTCCTGGCGGTAACGTCTTATGCTGCGGTTCTTCACGAGCAGTGTGTTCAGTGACGGTGTGCTGTGCTTCACGGTCACCTTTCTGGCACCGCTGCCGAACACCTCTTCATACCTCTTTTCCAAATAATTGTCAGCCATAATCCGGACTATTCTTTCGGAAGGAAACCCTTCTGTACCAATACTTCTGCAATCTGGATGGCATTGGTAGCAGCACCCTTGCGGATATTGTCGGCAACGCACCAGAAATTAAGTCCTGACTTCACGGAGAAGTCGCGGCGCAGACGGCCCACGAAAACGTCATCATGTCCGAGGGCATAACGGCACATAGGATAAATCTTGTTGGCAGGGTCGTCCTGGACCGTCAGACCAGGCATTTCGTCCCACATCCTGCGTACGTCAGCCAGTTCGAAATCTTTCTCGAACTCCAGGTTTATCGACTCGGAATGGCCTCCGATGACGGGGACTCTGGCAGTCGTTGCTGACACGCCGATGGAATCGTCACCAAGAATCTTATGAGTTTCATTGACCATCTTCATCTCCTCCTTGGTGTAGCCGTTTTCGGTAAAATCGTCGATATGGGGGATGATGTTTTCGTCGATAGGGTAAGGGAATTTCGCATCGTAAGTCCCCCACTCGGCACCGGCCCGCTCGGCCTCCATCTGGGCCACGGCCTTGTTGCCAGCACCCGTAACACTCTGATATGTAGATACTACCACCCTCTTGATTCCGTACGCCTTATGAAGCGGAGCGAGCGGAAGCATCATCTGTATGGTAGAGCAGTTGGGGTTCGCGATGATGAAGTCATCCTCAGTGAGCACATCGGCATTGACCTCAGGGACAACCAGCTTCTTCGTCGGGTCCATTCTCCAGCATGAAGAGTTATCGACAACGCGGCAGCCGACGGCAGCAAACTTGGGGGCCAATTCTTTTGACGGGCCGCCGCCTGCAGAGAATATTGCAAGATCAGGTCGGGCTGCTATTGCTTCCCCGGCGCTCATGACCGTATATTCCTTACCCTTGAATGTAACTTTACGCCCTACGGAGCGCTCTGAAGCTACCGGAAGAAATTCCGTCACAGGGAAATTCCTTTCTTCCAGGACTTCCATCATTCTGGTGCCGACAAGTCCGGTGACACCTACAACTGCTACTTTCATAATCCAATATTTATAGCTTTTCGACTATCGGACGCATAATCCTGTCCAGGTCATCGGTCTCCAAAAGGAAGCCGTCATGGCCGAAATGCGATTTAATCTCATGATATACAGAGCCTTTCACATTCTCAGACATGAATTTCATCTTATGAGGAGGGAACAGAAGGTCCGTATCAAAACAAATGAAGGTGGACTCTGCACGTATCATGCCGAGAGCCGCAACTTCGCCGCCTCTTCCCCTGCCGAGATTGTCGCTGTCCACAAGGTAAGTCAGATACCAGTAAGAATAGGCATCGAAGATGTTGGCAAGTTTGTTTCCCTGATAGCGGAGATAAGAGCCGGCCCTGTCGGCGAACATGACATCGTCGGACTGCTCACTCTGCTTACGGATATAGCCGTCCTCGCACCTGTAAGAGAGCAATGCGATGGTACGGGCACACTCAAGTCCCTTGCTGCCGCCCTTGAGGCTTTCGCAGGCGCGGAAAGTAGAGTCAGCCTCCAATGCCATTCTCTGGGACTCCTCAAATGCTGTAAGCCAAGGACTTACACGAGAACTTGTGGCAATATAGACCGCTCGAGGGAACACCTCCGGACGCAAAACCGACCACTCCAATGCCTGAAATCCGCCCATGCTGGCGCCCACAAGCAAGTCGATCTTGTCAATGCCGAGATGTATTCGGACCAAGTCGAATGCCCGGGCAACATCGCGCACGGTAACCTTCGGGAATGAGAAATAATAAGGCTTGCCGGTTTCCGGGTCAATGCTGGAAGGTCCGCTGGACCCGTAGCAGGATCCGACCATATTGCAGCACACTACAAAGTACTTCTCCGTATCGAAGAGTTTTCCCGGGCCTACAAGTGCAGACCACCAGTTTTCCGCATTGGAATCGGATGTCAGCGCATGACAGATCCAGATAACTTTCATCCCCTTCTCATATTCCACCGGGGATGTATGATAAGCCACCTCAAGGGTGGAGACGCTTCCTCCCGATTCGAAAGAGAAACCGCCGTCAAGCCGATAAGTATGCCGTTCCATTGGATATCCGTTAGAGATTTTTTTCAGGGCGCGAAGATAGTGAAACTCACGGCAAATACCAAAAAGGCCGGCCGGAAAATCATATCCCGGCCGACCCACAAATAGTATTTTCAATCTGTGTATTATTCCATCGTGAAGACTTTCTTGAAAATCGCAGTGGACTTGTCACCGTCCATACCGAAGGCGTAAGCAATATACTTTTCGCCCTTGTGGAGAGACTCGGTGGTCATCTTGGCTTTGCCCATAGTCATCTTGTACTGCATCATTGAACTGTACTTGTACATGACTTCCGCGAAGAATGCCTCATCGGTTTCGTACTTTTCATACTCAGAATATGCCAGCAAATCATAGAAATAAGCCTCCATCTTGGATGGTTCGAACTCGATTTCGGCAACACCTGCGTTCATATTGACATTGATTCCGATGGTCATGTCAGACGGGAGTCCGCTTTCGGTAGTCGTAACGGCAGCTTCTGACACATCAGTGATACGATATCCGTTCTCATCCACACCGAACACGCATACGATCTGCTTGGTGCTTGATTCGAGGCTGGCAGCAGCCTGGAGCTGGTATGAAGAAAGCAACTGGGCACCATTGTGAACCATATCCTTGTCCTTCCACCAATCCTTCACACTTTCATTGAAAGTATCGATAACGACCTCGGTCATGTTCTCGGCGCTTCCGTTGTACTTCTCGAGATACTCATAAGGAAGGGTGTATGCAGCCCATGTGACATCGGCAGTCGGAGTGATATTGGCCGCGAATGTAGTGGCGCGGACATCCTGGAAACCTACTGCAAATGAGCAGGCAACCTTCTTCAGAGTCTTGGCCGTAAATTCATAAGTCATTGCAGCTGTGGTAGGTACGCCTGTAATGTCGGCACCGAACGCATAAGCCACATAGTCCTCACCATCTGTAAGGTTAGTGTAGTTCTTGAACTTGTTGTGATAGCCCACATAATCTCTCCAGGTTCCGCCCTGAGATGCCATGTCGGCCTTGATCTTGTCCACGATGGCCTGTGCCTTGTCGCTTGGAAGGGCATTGTACTCACTCTTGGACATCACGCCCCATATGTATGAAACATGGATGTCGCTTGGATAGACATTGACACGGCCGAAGTTGATGCCAGGACGGTAATTGAACTGGAATGTGCACTCCTGGGCCTCCGGAAGAGGGGTATGGAACTCTACCCTGTAAACCTGAGGCGAGGTGACGCTGCCATCCTCATTCAAGCCGTAGGCATAGAACATATAGTCTGTATCCGGCTTGTCAATGGTGATGTCATAGTTCTCCATGTTGCCCCTGCGGAGGAACGTTGTCCAGTCACTTCCGAACACAGAGCCCCACTCCTTGAAGTACTCCATGTCGTTGGCGATAAGAGCGTTGTCATCAGGCCATTTCTCCATGTTGGACTTGTATGTCACCATAGCGATATATGTCGCCTCAGGGTCAGACGGAATGCACTCCACGATTACCTGACGGGATTTCACTTCGAGAACCTTGAGTTCGAAGGTCAATGTCTTCGGAGTTACATATTTAGCAACCTGGGAAACCTGTACTTTAACGTCTTTTGCTCCCTGGTAGGAAAGGACGATCTCGCCGTTTCTTGGTTCCTCCACCGGATTCTCGTCAGCAATGAACTTGACCTTGTCAGGATCGACGCCTTCGAAATGAAGCCATTCGGCCTGTGACGAAGCTTTCAGCTGTACACCTTCCGTAGGATTCGAGACGGTATAGTTGATGACGATTTCACTCGCCTCCTCAGGGAGACTGATGGCAGGAGTTTCAATCTTGATTTCTGGGACAGGAGCCGGCTCTGAGTCCTTCTTGCATCCTGTGGCAGCGGCGAATACAACGCCGACCAGAGCAAATGCTTTAATAAAGCGCAGTGGTTTCATAATTGTCTAAAGATATTTTGTTTATGTTATTCTTCAGGATATAACTGTTTGACCGTAATGTTAGTATATGAGGCATCCGCATGAGATATGGAAACGGGAGCGCTGCGGTAATCCGAGTAATATTTCGTGTCTGTATTCTTATCGACAGTGAATGTTACGGTATGTTTTTCAGCATCGTGAACCAAATCATGGACCCAGTCTGTGTTCCATCCTCCGACTGAAACTTCTACAGGCACGCCCTTTCTCTCGTTCTCAATGCTGTAGCCGACTGTATATGTACCGCCTTCAGCAGGCACCATCCCGAAATCATCGACCGTAATGACAGGCTTTGGTGCTGTCTCGAAAGGAATCCTGATAATCTTGTCAGTAGTCAGATTACCTTCCAGGTCCATTCCATAGACGATGATGTAATACTTCTTGACATACTCACTGATTCCTTCATCACTTACGGTCTGCACTCCTTCCCAAAGGTCACCTTCCTCATAGCCGTATTCGTCTGTGTACTTCTTCTCAATCTTGCCAGGGTTTCCGTGATAGTCGGCCCTCGTGAAATCGGCAACATCTTCTGCTACGATCTGAGCGTCTGTCATTTCAGCGGCTTTTGACGCATTCATGACTTTTGCCACATAGGTGCAGGTCAAATCTGCAGGAACAACCTGGAATTCAATGACATTCGACCAAAGTTTGGTAATCGACACCTCGAAAGCCGGTTTTTCAGGAGATGCCTGTTTGAAGGTCAATGACGCATTGTATGCCTCAGGATAACTTACGCTGATGAATCCGGTACGCGGATCGCTCCCGGGCTCTGCAGCCGAATTGGCGTCAGCAACGAATGAAATCTCAGTGTCGGTAACATTGATATCATGAATCCAGTCAACGCCATAGCCTGCAGTCGCGGTAATGGTCTTGCCTGCGATAGGATTATCCACTGTGTATGAGACAGTTACCTTTCCTCCTTCGGCCGGGATCAATGCTACCTCGCCGATGCTTACTGATGGACGCTCAGGAGCATTGAAAGTCTGCTTAAAGAGCTCCTTGGAGGTAACTTTACCTTCCTCGGTCACACCGAAAGCATAGACAACATAAGGGACGCCCTGATAAATGAGGGAGAATTCTTCCTTGTCAATGCTGCCCTTGCGCAAGCGTGAAGGGTTCTCCTTGACGTATGCGACGTCTGAGTCAATGACAGCCTGGTCACTGCCGTACTCGTCGAACTCGCTCTGTCTCATTACTGAGAACACATAGGTGGCTTCCGCATCTGAAGGAACACATGAAAGTGTTACAGTGGATGGAAGAAGTTCATCTACTGTTATCTGGAATGAGTTATAGACGGCAGAAGCCTGAGTAACATTGACTTTAACAGGCTCGGCGCCCTCATAGGAGAGGACGATTTCTGCGTTTCTGACCTCTTCCTCTGCATTTTCAGCGACATTGAAAGTAACATTGGCCTCACCTGCGGTCACATCGGTCACCCAATTTGCTTCGCAGTCTGCATGAAGTGTTACTACTTCGACAGGATTTGCAATACTGTATTTTATTTCTCCGTTTCCGCCGGCAGCGAAAAATGAAACTGTTGATTCTGATTCAAGTGTAATCACTGGTGCTGGGACCGGCTCAGGATTATCCTCTTTGCAGCCGACCAGCGCTACGGCAGCAACGGCAGCTGCCCACGTCAAAAATAGTTTACGCATAGTCTTTATTATATAAAACAATTAGGCAATAACTATCCGGAATTTGTCTTGATGCAAACTACCTCAAAGGTTGTTAAGTCGCAACGTTCAAGCAAATTCCGGATCAAAATAGCCAGACTTGTCAAAATCGCCCAGCCAATCATATCAACATCAACCAGCCGTCTGCCGTAAAATTAGAAATTATTTTCAAAAGTCAATGCTCCCTGATGGCAAAAAATATAAAATTTTATAAAATATGCCGTCCAAGGGGTCAAATCGAACATTTCATGTGTCTTAATAATAATAGAGGTCTTATTCCTCTAACCGCATAATACGAAAGGTTTTGTATCTTTGCACATAATTGCACAAACAAATAGTTTACATACAAACACGGTCAGATATGAGTTCAATAAAAATTCAGGGAAACAATCTCCCGAACATGCCATGGCAAGAGCGTCCGGAAGGATGCAAAGATGTTCTCTGGCGCTATTCCGCTAATCCTGTAATTCCAAGAGACCTTCTTCCGGATTCCAACAGCATTTTCAATTCAGCTGTAGTACCTTTCGAGGGCGGATTCGCAGGAGTTTTCCGTTGCGATGACAAGAACCGCAGAATGACACTCCACGCAGGTTTCTCAAAAGACGGTTTCAACTGGGATATCAATCCTGAAACAGTCAAATTCGAAGGCGCAGATCCTGAAATCGGAGAATGGGTATATGGCTATGACCCACGCGTTGCCAAAATCGAAGACAAATACTATGTGACATGGTGCAACGGCTATCACGGCCCTACCATCGGTGTCGCATGGACAACAGACTTCAAGACATTCCACCAGCTGGAGAATGCATTCCTTCCATACAACAGAAACGGAGTCCTCTTCCCTAAGAAGATCAACGGCAAGTTCGCTCTGCTTTCACGCCCTAGCGACACAGGCCATACCGCATTCGGTGACATCTTCTATTCAGAGTCTCCTGATATGGAGTATTGGGGACACCACCGCCACGTAATGGCACCGGCTCCATTCGAGGTAAGTGCTTGGCAGTGCATGAAAATCGGTGCAGGCCCTGTTCCTATCGAAACCTCAGAAGGCTGGCTCCTCTTCTATCACGGAGTTCTCCACTCTTGCAACGGCTATGTCTATGCTTTCGGTTCAGCACTCCTCGACCTCGAGCAGCCTTGGAAAGTCATCGCAAGAAGCGGTCAGTACCTCATCTCTCCAAGAGAAATTTACGAACTCACAGGAGACGTGCCTGATGTAACCTTCCCATGCGCAGCCCTCCATGACCCGGAGACAGGCCGCGTAGCAATCTACTACGGATGCGCAGACACTGTTACAGGACTTGCATTCGGCTACATTCCGGAAATCATCGAGTTTACAAAACGCACCAACATCCTGTAATCGAATGACTGCAAGATACTTAGTAAAAGGTCTCCTCTTCCTGGCCGCAATGTCGGGATGGGGAGTTCTTTCTTCCGGTGCCGAAAAAACCGAAATCGCGACCGCGAAAAAGCCGGTTCAGGTCAATGCCAAAGCACAGCCTGCCGACTATGTCAATCCTTTTGTCGGCACGACCAACTTCGGCACGACCAACCCCGGAGCCGTATGTCCGAACGGAATGATGAGCGTCGTCCCTTTCAATGTTATGGGCTCTGACGAGAACGTCTGGGACAAGGACAGCCGCTGGTGGTCAACTCCTTATAGCTATGAGAACAAGTTCTTCACAGGCTTTTCTCACGTAAACCTGAGCGGCGTGGGATGTCCGGAACTCGGTTCACTTCTCACGATGCCCACATCCGGAAACCTCGAAGTGGATTACCATAAGTATGGTTCAGAATATACCGGAGAGCACTCTGTTCCAGGATATTACACAAATACATTGACCCGCTACGGCATCAGGACCGAAGTCTCGGCAACAATGCGCACCAGCATTGAAAGATTCACTTTCAAGGCCGGAAAGGCGAATATCCTCATGAATCTCGGCGAGGGACTCACCAACGAATCAGGCGCCACAGTCCGCAAAATCAGCGACACCGAAATCGAAGGCTCCAAACTCATGGGTACCTTCTGCTACAATTCGCAGGCGGTATTCCCGATTTACTTCGTGATGCGTGTCAGCAAGGCACCTTCAAGCTGCGGCTACTGGAAAAAACAGCGTCCGATGACAGCGGAGGCAGCATGGGACCCTGACCAGGGCAAGTATAAACTCTACACGAGATATGCACGCGAAATTTCCGGAGACGATGTAGGTTTCTGGTTCAGCTATGACAATGTCGCTGAAGGTGAGCAGATTATGGTCCAGGTAGGAGTCTCGTTCGTAAGCTGCGAGAATGCCAGAATGAACCTGGAAGCAGAGCAGCAGGGCTTCGATTTCGACAAGGTTCAGGCCAATGCCAATGCGACATGGAACAGCGACCTGTCCAGAATCAAGGTTGAGGGCGGCTCCGAGAAGCAGAAGGAAGTATTCTATACCGCTCTCTATCACGCACTTATACATCCCAACGTCTTGAACGACGTAAACGGTGAATATCCTGTGATGGAATTCACCGGCGACGGCAAAGTGCCTTCAGAAACCAAGTCGGCGAGATATGACACCGGCAAACCGGGTATCGGAAAAGTCGCTCCGGGACATAACCGCTACACCGTATTCTCCCTGTGGGACACCTACAGGAATGTGCACCAGCTCATGACATTAGTCTTCCCTGAGCGTCAGCTCGATATGGTAAGGTCAATGATATCGATGTACAACGAGTGGGGGTGGATGCCGAAGTGGGAGCTCTACGGACGAGAGACCTTCACTATGGAGGGAGACCCGGCCATTCCGGTAATCACCGACACATGGCTGAAAGGGCTCAAAGACATTGACATTTATACTGCATATCAGGCATTTATCAAATCTGCGACTCTGCCGGGAGCGGAGAACAGGATGAGACCGGACAATGACCCTTATGTCCATGACGGATTCATTCCTCTCGGATTCTTCGCCGCGGATTTCTCCGGAGACAACTCCGTTTCACATGCATTGGAATACTATGTGGCAGACAACGCCCTTTCACTCCTTGCCGCCGACCTCGGATATGAGGATGAGGCCAAGGCCTTCAGAGAAAGATCGTTGAACTACAAGCACTACTACAGTCAGGAGTCCGGAACTCTGAGACCTCTCAACGCTGACGGGTCATTCCTTTCTCCATTCAATCCCCGTCAGGGTGAGAATTTCGAGGAAGTTCCGGGTTTCCATGAAGGCAGCGCATGGAACTACACTTTCTTCATTCCTCATGATGTAGAAGGATATGCACAGCTGATGGGAGGGCAGAAAGTCTTCGTGGACAAGCTCCAGATGGTGTTCAATGAAGGTCTGTATGACCCTGCAAATGAGCCGGATATCGCTTACGCCTACTTGTTCAGCCGTTTCAAGGGTGAAGAATGGCGCACACAGAAGATGATTCCTGAGCTCATTGCAAAGTACTTCACTACCCTTCCTGACGGAATTCCTGGCAATGATGATACCGGGACAATGTCAGCCTGGGCTGTCTTCTCCATGATGGGTTTCTATCCGGACTGTCCGGGAGATCCTTCATATACATTGACGGCACCGACCTTCGAGAAAGTCACCATTACTCTGGACCCGAAATGGTATAGTGGCCATAACGAGCTTGTAATCAGCAAGGTGGGCAGCAACGAGAACGGACGCGATTCTGTTTCTGGCAGAGGGTCATACGACAGGATCTCGTCAATGACACTCGGGCGCAAGGCTATTAAGGGTTACAGAGTTAGCCATGAGGAACTTACCCGCGGAGGTGAACTGGTATTCAAGTGCCGTTCTGCGAAATAGACAGGATACTAAAACATAAACATTGATAATATAATGAGACATAAACTTTTAGCATTGATTCTGCCGATCGCGGCCATAGTCGGATGCGCAAAGACCGGGGACAGTACAGACTACACCCGGTTCGTAAACACCAAGATAGGAAGCGGCGGACACGGCCACGTTTTCGTAGGTGCCAATGTTCCTTTCGGACTTGTCCAGCTTGGCCCTACAAGCATTCCTCAGACATGGGACTGGTGCTCAGGATATCATGACAGCGACACCACAGTCATAGGCTTTTCACATACCCACCTCGAGGGCACCGGTATCGGCGACCTTTTCGACGTGACTGTAATGCCGGTAATCGGTTCGGTAAAATATGCACGTGGCGAGGCTCCTGCACAGGATGCCACTCCTGAAGAAATCGAGGCTGCCGTGAAGACGGGACTCTGGTCTTATGCCGACAGAACCAAGGAGATTACCAAGCCGGGATATTACAGCGTTCCGCTCACACGTTTCGGCATCAGGGCCGAGATGACAGCCACTTCGCGTGTGGGTCTGCATCGCTACACATTCCCTGCAAGTGATTCATCTGCAATCGTTTTCGACCTCGAGAACGGCGGATGCTGGGACAAAGCCACACAGACATTGACAGAAGCTGTCGATAGCGTGACAATCCGCGGATACAGATATTCTACAGGCTGGGCGAAGAACCAGAAGGCTTTCTTCTATGCACAGTTCAGCAAGCCGTTCGACAAGTTCGAGAACATGGGAGCGTACAGCCGCATTGACTTTCATACTACTGAGGGTGAGCAGATTATGGTCAAGGTTGCCCTTTCTCCTGTAAGCATGGACGGCGCTGAGGCCAACATGAAGGGCGAGATGCCGGAGTGGGATTTCGAAGGAACAGTAAAGGCTGCAGAGAAGGCCTGGAACGAGGAGCTCTCGAAAATCAAGATTGATACTGACGACGCTGAGGCACGCACCGTGTTCTACACCGCGATGTACCACACGATGATCCAGCCGTCTGTTTTCAATGACGTGAACCGTGACTACAGAGGCGCCAATGACCAGATTTACAGGAACGGCAACTTCGTGAACTACACGACTTTCTCATTGTGGGACACCTACCGTGCCGCGATGCCGCTCATGACCATCATCCATCCGGAAAAGGTCAATGACATCGCGAACACCATGATCAATATCTATGAGCAGCAGGGCAAGCTTCCTGTATGGCATCTCTGGGGCAATGAGACTGACTGCATGGTCGGAAACCCTGGCGTAATCGCATTGGCGGACATCATGGTAAAAGGCTTTGACGGATTCGACAAAGAGCTGGCCTACAGAGCATTGAAAGATTCCGAAATGCGTCCGGACAGAGGTCAGGACATCCGCATGAAGTACGGTTTCATCCCTGCTGACCAGAACTTCAATGAGTCTGTCGCTTACGACATGGAATATGCAATCGCCGACGCCGCCATGGCCCAGGCCGCAAAATTCCTCGGAAATGATGACGACTACAACTACTTCCTCGACAGAAGTCATTCATACAGAAACTATTTCGACAAGGAGACACTGTTCATCCGCGGAAAGAATTCTGACGGCAAGTTCATCGAGCCGTTCAATCCTTACCGGTCAGAGCACCGCGCTGACGTTTACTGCGAGGGTAATGCATGGCAGTACACATGGCTTGCGCCTCAGGACTACGAAGGTCTCGTAACTCTCTATGGTTCAACAGAGAAGTTCATCGAGAGACTTGACAGCCTCTTCTCCGCAAAGAGCGAAATCGTAGGAGAGAACACTTCAAGTGACATTTCCGGCCTCATCGGACAGTATGCCCATGGAAATGAGCCTAGCCATCACATCATTTATTTCTACACGATGGCCGGCCAGCCTTGGAAAACTGCGGATCTCACCGCGAGAATCTTCAAAGAGTTCTATTTCAATGACCCTAACGGACTTGCAGGCAACGAGGACGTAGGCCAGATGTCTTCATGGTACATCCTTTCAAGCCTCGGCTTCTATCAGGCTGAACCTGCCAATCCTCGTTTCTGGTTCGGCAAGCCTGCCTTCAAGAATGCCGTCGTGAAAGTACCTGGAGGTGAGTTCAATGTCATTGCTGAGGGACTCAGCGAGACCAACAGATATATCCAGAGCATCACTCTCAACGGGGAGGAATACAAACTTCCTTACATTGAATACAAAGACATCTTCAGGGGCGGCAAACTCGTCTTCAAGATGGGCTCAGAACAGAAAGTATGGTATTAACACATAATCGATTATGGCAAACTATAAAACAGACTCAAGAATTGTACTTACGCTGGATGCAGGCGGTACCAATATGGTATTCAGCGCCATGCGTGGTGGAGAATATATCATTGACCCTATCACTCTTCCTTCGAATGCAAAGAATCTCGACCTGTGCCTCCAGACACTCGTGCTCGGATTCAGCACTGTCATTGACAAGCTCGAGGAAAAGCCTGTAGCCATCAGCTTCGCATTCCCAGGACCTGCTGACTATCCTCACGGTATTATCGGCGGATATCTTCCGAATTTCCCTTCTTTCCGCGACGGCGTGGCTCTCGGACCATTCCTCGAGGAGAAGTTCGGTATTCCAGTGTATATCAACAATGATGGTGACCTTTATGCTTATGGCGAGGCTCTTGGCGGAGCTCTTCCTGATGTCAATGCCAGACTTGCTGAGGCAGGAAGCGACAAGAGGTTCCGCAATCTTATCGGCTATACCTTCGGAACCGGTCTCGGCATCGGTTTCGTCATGGGCGGCGAACTGAACAGGGGTGACAACTCATGTGTGGAGACTTTCTGCCTGCCTAACTTCAAGATGCCGGGATATATCCTGGAGGACAGCGCTTCCATCCGTGCCGTAACCAGAGTTTATGGTGAGGCCAGCGGAAACATGAACCACGGACTTACGCCTAAGGAGATTGCCGAGATCTGCCATGGCGAGCGTGAGGGGAACAGAGAGGCTGCCATCAAGGCATTCAATGATCTCGGAGAAGCTGCAGGAGACGGAATGGCTATCGCTGCTTCATTGTTCGACGGTATCATCTGTATCGGCGGCGGTCTGATGAACAATTACCAGTACATCATGCCGGGTATCCTGAACTCTATGCGTTCTACCGTCAAGACTCTCTCCGGCGATACTATCGGCAAGGTCCAGCCTAAGGTTTACAACTTGGATGACCCTGAGGAGTTTGCAGCATTCGCCAAGGGTGATGCCCGTCAGATCAACATCTATGGTTCTGACAAGACCGTCACATACGATCCGCAGAAGCGTATCGGTGTCATGCGTACAAAGATCGGCGCAAGCAAAGCCATTTCTCTCGGTGCTTACACCTTCGCTCTCAGCCAGCTCGACAAATAGTAGCGTCAGAGCACCTATAATAGATTACAAAAGCCAGCCGGATCAATGTTGTAGCCGGCATTGGCTCCCGAAAAGGGAGGGGACCCACGCAGTGGGGAGGACCGGCGGAAGCATTGACCCGGCTGGCGCAAATATGAACAAAACAATGTATCCATTAAAATTCAGACCCATACTCAAGACTGTAGTATGGGGCGGCGAGAAAATCGCTCCTTATAAGGAAGTCGTTACAAATCAGCACAATATCGGTGAGAGTTGGGAACTCTCAGGTGTCAAGGGCAATGAGTCTGTCGTTGCCAACGGCGAATTCGAGGGCAAGAAGATTTCCGAACTCGTAGAGCAGTTCAAGGGCAAACTTGTCGGAGAAAAGGTTTATGCCAATACCGGCAATGAATTCCCTCTCCTCATAAAGTTCATTGATGCCAAGAGCGACCTGTCTATTCAGGTCCATCCGAATGACGAGCTCGCTGCCAAGAGACATAATTCCAAGGGTAAGACCGAGATGTGGTATGTAGTAGGTGCCGATGAAGGCGCCCACCTGCTCTCAGGTCTTTCTGAGAAGATTACTCCAGAGGAGTATGTGAAGAGAGTGGAGAACAACACCATTACTGATGTTCTTACCGATTTCAAGGTGAAGGCCGGTGATGTTTTCTTCCTCCCAGCAGGACGTATCCACGCCATCGGAACCGGTTGTTTCATAGCTGAAATCCAGCAGACTTCCGACATCACCTACAGAATCTACGACTATGGCCGTCTCGGTCTCGACGGAAAGCCTCGTGAGCTCCATACCGAGCTTGCCAAGGATGCCATCGACTACAATGTCTATCCTGAGTACAAGACCAGCTATGTGGAGAAGAAGGATGACGAGAATGTTCTGGTGGAGTGCAAGTATTTCACTACCAGCCAGTACGACCTCGACAAGCCTTTCACCAAAGACCTCTCCGGCATTGACTCATTCCTTGTTGTCATGTGCGTTGAAGGTCGCGGTTCCCTCACAGACCATGAAGACGAAGACCATACTCTTACCCTCCATCAGGGAGAGACAGTCCTCATCCCAGCCACTTCCAAGGGTGTGACCTTCACCCCGGAGAGCGGCATGAAGCTTATCACAAGCTATATCGGATAAAACTGCAGCAAGCACCTTTGCGATTACCCCGGCAAGCGTCTACGCGGTTACGTATTGACTTGACCACTGTCATTCGTTTAGACAACACGGCGGGACGAATCCACGCCACGATATCGCAATGCTCTGATATGCAGCATTTTATAAAATCACAGTGTGGAAACGCGGACTTTTTTTGCCTGCGTTTCCACACTGTTTTAAAATATCACCTGAGTATCAATACGTTACATCCTTCCCCATGGACGCGTCCCGCCGCATCGATATGTGACGGCTGAGACGTTTGAGGCTCATCAGGTATTGCAAATGAAAATTAAATAAGTATCTTTGCAACAGTGGTAAATTTTACGGCCGTAAAAATTTGTGCGATATGAAATTCTACGATAGGACTGAGCAGATTCAAGAGCTGCAAGACATTAGGAAACAGGCATTTGAAAAACATTCAACACTTACCGTTGTAACTGGACGAAGACGCATTGGAAAGACGACTCTCATTGAAATAGCAATGGGAGAAGGAGCGTATGTTTACTTCTTTGTCGGTAAAAAAAGTGAGGCCATTTTATGTTCAGAATATGCAGATGAGATCCGCACAAAATTAGGCATATTCGTACCCTCAGGGATAGCTTCCTTTAAGGACATCTTTGCATTGCTGATGGAAGCAGGAACATCAAGACAATTCACATTGGTAATAGATGAGTTCCAAAATTTCATGGACGTCAACGACTCAGTATATAGCGACATTCAGAACTTCTGGGATAAATATCGCCTGAAAAGCCATATAAATATGATAGTGTGCGGCTCTGTGTATTCACTTATGGAAGAACTCTTCAAAAACAGAAAAGAGCCTCTCTATGGACGATGCGACCATACTATCCGCTTAGAACCGTTCAGTCCTGAAGTGATGAAAGAGATTATTCATGACCATTATCCTGAATATTCAAATGACGATTTACTTGCGCTATATACCTATACAGGAGGAGTCCCTAAATATATAGAGTTGCTTGTAGATGCGGAAGCGCTATCCAAGGAGAGCATTATAAATTACATTGCAAAACAGGATTCTCCATTCATAGAAGAAGGCAGAAAACTGTTGATTCAAGAATTCGGCAAAAAATACGCAACCTACTTTTCAATACTGCAGGCAATCTCTGAAGGATATAATACTCAGGCAGAAATAAGCGATTACCTGGGCTCCAAAAGCATTGGAGGACAATTACTGAAATTAGAGGAAACATACAATCTCATCCGGAAAAACCGTCCAATGTGGGCAGGTTCCAAGACACAGACCGTGAAATACGAGATTGGAGATATATTCCTGCGATTCTGGTTCAGATACATTGAAAAGAACCAGCAGTTGATAGAGATCAACCAGTATCCCCTTTTACGTAAGATAATCTCATCGGACTACGAAACCTATTCCGGGGATATTCTCGAAAGATACTTCAGAGCCAAACTGATAGAAAGCATGAAATATCGGGCAATAGGAAATTGGTGGGACTCAAAGGGGTACACCGATAAAAAAGGTAATCGCCAACAATGCGAGATAGACATCATCGCAATACATATCGATGATAAGGAGGCTGATATCTTCGAGGTCAAGCGAAATGCAGACAAATTCCGGAGCAATCTTCTCCAAGAAAAAATATCTCATCTCAAAGAGAAAGAGAAGCGCATACGCAAATACAATCTGCACTTCGCTTGCCTATCGATCGAAGATATGTGAGCACTTTATTCCAGACCGCGGGCACGGATAAGGTCATCCGGGCCTGAGAAACCTCAACTCCGGATATACAGAAACGACCAGCCATCTTTCGCCAAATCGAGTGATTTTACAGAGATTTGGCGCAACATTTACCAAATGTTTTGCCAAATCAAATATTTTTACTTGGTTTTGGCGAAACATTTAACAAGTTATGCCACTCATCGGAAGGAAACAGAAGTAGCTGAACTTGAACACAGGAACGCGTATTCAGGTGCTGTCACAAACCAGATAACTATGGATGCGTTATTTGAATAAGGTGTAATTTAAAAAAAACGGTGTAAAAACTGTCCGTTTTTTACACCGAATTATCTGAGGGGGACTTTATTCCAGGCCGCGGGCACGGATGAGGGCATCCGGGTCAGGATCGGCGCCACGGAACTCGTGATAGAGGGTCATCGGCTCCTCGCTGCCGCCCTTCTCGAGGAAGAGGCTGCGGAACTTCCTGGCCATTTCAGGATTCCAGAGACCGTTGCTTTCCCAGTACTCGAAAGCGTCCTTGTCCAGAACCTCTGCCCAGAGATAGCCGTAGTAGCCGGCACTGTAACCGCCACCGAAAGTGTGGTTGAAATACGTGCTGCGGTAACGAGGGATAATCTGGTCGATGAGACCCATTTCACGGCAGACATTCTTCTCAAACGCCTCGATATCAAGGTTGTTCCAGTCGGTGTCAGGACCGAGCTCGTGCCACTTCATGTCAAGGATAGACGCAGCGCAAAGCTCAGTGGTCATGAAGCCCTGGTTGAACTTGGCGGCATTATTGATCTTGGTCACGAGAGAATCAGGGATAACCTCTCCGGTCTGGTAATGGAACGCATATTTTGCGAGAATCTCAGGCTGGAACGCCCAGTTTTCATTGAACTGGGAGAAAGTCTCCACGAAGTCACGAGCAACGCTGGTACCGCTCACATCCACATAATGGCACTTGGTGAGAAGTCCGTGAAGGGCATGGCCGAACTCATGGAAAGCAGTCTGTACCTCATCGATAGTAAGAAGCTTCACAGTATCCTCCGGCTGGCCGAAGTTGCAGACATTGACAACGATAGGACGGATATCCTTTCCTGAAGCATCTACATACTGCTCACGGAAATTGTTCATCCATGCGCCGCCGCGCTTGGTGCTGCGCGGAAGATAGTCGGTAAGGAAGATACCGAGTAGGCTGTTGTCAGCATCGAACACCTTGAATGTCTCCACCTCAGGGTTATACACAGGAAGACCCTTTACAGGCTCAATCTTGATGCCATAAAGCATCTCAGCAGCCTTGAACACGCCGTTGCGGACATTCTCGAGCTGGAAATACTGCTTGGTGATGTTCTCATCGAGGTCATACTGAGCCTTACGCACCTTCTCTGAATAGAACCACCAGTCCCATGGCTGGATGGTGCTTCCTGCAGGAAGAAGACCGGCAGCGATGTCCTTATCCATGAACTCCTGCATTGACACAATCTCCTTCTTCGCTCTTGCGACAGCCTTGGTCATAATCTTCGAAAGGAATGCATCTACAGTGGCGTGGTCATGAGCCATCTTGTCACTGAGAATCTGGTCAGCAGAGCAGTCGTAGCCGAGGAGCTGAGCCTTCTCGGTACGCAGACGCATGATGTCCAGAAGCACCTGCTTGTTGTCATTGGCATTGCCGTGACCGCAACGGGTAGAATAAGCCTTGAATGCAGCCTCGCGCTTTGCCCTGTCATCGCATGTAGTCATGAAGAACGGATAGCTGGAAACAGGGATGCCGACCTCAGAAGCGAAGGCATTGTTCTCAGCGAGAAGGTTATTGCCGAACTTCTGGGTAAGTGTAGCAAGCTCCGAACTGATTTCCTTGAAACGTTCCTGCTCAGCTTCGCCGAGAGCTACGCCATTGTCAATGAAAGCGTTGTAGAGCTTCTTCGTAACCATGTACTGCTCACGGTCAAGTGATGCCGTATCTGCGAAGACAGCAGCCACTCTATCGAAGAGCGCCTTGTTCATGAAAATCTCATCAGAAGATGTGGTCACAAGTGGAGTAACCTCATCCATAATAGCCTGCATTGCAGGGGTAGCATCTGACTCGGAGACATTGTAAAGCACACCCAATGTCCTTGCCAGCAACTTCCCTGAAAGCTCATAGGCGGCCACGGTGTTCTCGAAAGTAGGAGCCTCGGTATTTGCCACAATAGCATTGACCTCGGCCTTCTGCTGTTCGATTCCGGCTTTTACGGCCGGCACGTAGTCAGAAAGTCTAATCTTGTCAAATGGAGGGAACTGGTCCTCTCCTGTCCATTCCGTAAGGAACGGATTCGATCCGCAAGCTGAAAGCATCATGATTCCTGCGCTTAAAATTGCAATTTTTTTCATAACGATTACTTAGTTGTTATTTCTACACCATTAAGGTCAATGAGAGTGAATTGGACAGCGTTTTTATATACTGTTATGATACCCTTCATGTTCACTGCGGCGCCATCGAGAATCTTCTTGTCAATCTGAGTGTCAGCGAATTTCGCGTATCCGCTGGTACGGACCTGGACATCTGTCGAACCCATTCTGAAATACTGGCTGACAGCATAAGCATCAGCGTTCTTTATGAGAGTCGCCTTGATTTCCGGATCGGAAACTTTCTTGGAATAGTCAGCAACGTCACCGTCATCGAAGACGCCGGAATTCAAGTAGTTGAGGAAGCCCTGCTTGGACATCGCCCAGGTCTTGATTCCCCATGAAGGATCTTTGGCCGGAGTATAATTCTGTCCTGTAGAAGAAAGGAAAATCCTGTTGGAATTGGACTTCTTGTCTTTGTTAGAGTCAATGTAGATGAGGCAGAAAATCTCTCCTTTCGGATTCTTCACACTGCCATACTTCAATCCGTCGATTTCCACATAGCAACCGAGATTCTCTTCCTTGAGAAGGTCAGATTCAGCGACCTTCTTAGGAGCCAGAGGAGTATCAATCTCTCCCCTGAATATATGAGTGTCAATGATATACTGCACATCCAAATACGAAGTCTCGTACTCTCCGCTGGCATCCTCATAACCGAGCTGGATCATTCCGTTATAAGCACCAAGAGTAAGGCCGCTGCACTTTACATACACCCACTGGCCGAGCTTGTAATCATTGTAGAGGGAATTCTTTCCTATCTTGACCTCGATTGCGCCGGTCGCATCCTGGATATAGATACTCTTGTAGATATTGCCGGACCTGTCCTCCGAAATCACCTGACCGCCGATGATGATACCATCTTCAATCTTGACAGGAGCATTCTTATACAGCGACTTGAGCTCCAGAATCGTCTTGTTCGGAGTCAATGTTACCGGCTTATAGACATCAGCCTTACCGTAGTCTCCGGTAAAAACCGGCTCCCACTCGTCGCATGAAGCCAGAAGCGTCAATGCGGCTGCAAATGTTCCGATAGCGTAAAATATCTTGTTCATAACTAGAATCTGAAATAAATGTTCAACATGTAGTTGATTCCGCTCATGTAGAAGTACTTGGAATCGAATCTGTAGTAACGCTCCTTGCTGACGGTCTTGTCGACGAGACGTGTCTGCTCATAACCGCCTGTACGGACATCTGTATTGTTCAGGATGTTCTTCACCTGGAGAGAGAATCCGAGCTGGTAGTTTCTCTTGATGTACCAGGACTTGCCTACACTGGCATTGACAAGAACTGCTCCCTTGAACTTCTCCTGCGCGGCCATATAATCGACCTCTGCGGCGGTGATGGTGCCGTCAGGGCCGGCGGTAGCCATGTCAGTCCTGTAGAGAGGGTTCATGTCGAGGTATGCCATACCGAAGTAATCCACGTCGGCATCCACGAACCAGTAGTTCTTGTTCCATGCGAGACCGAGGCTGGTTGCAAGCTGCGGAGTACTTGAAACATAATGTTTTACAGTCTTTCCTTCAGCATTCGGATGGCTCTTCCAGTAAGGAATCTTCACGCCATAAGTCTCAGTTACGACAGCAGCGCTGTTGTCATAAGTCTGGTACATGGTAGGATTGGAAGTATAAACATACTGGCCGTAAGCAACCACTCCCTGGAGAGAGAGGTTGTTCACCGGAAGAGGGACCTTGAATCCGAGTTCCATTCCGACGTGGCGCTCATCCATTCCGCTCATCGCGAAGTTGGTGAAGGAGTTCTGGGAATCGTCATAGAAGCTCATGACCTTGGACTGGTCCTTGATGGTCGTATAGTAACCGGTGATACGGACATCATAGCCGGAGTTGCTGTACGCGTAGTTCAAGTCAGTGGTGAAGGTCTTGATGGTCTTCACATCCGGAACGATGGAGTTGCGGGTCCTTGGCGACACGAAAGTCTGGTTGAAGGTAGGCGCATCTGTCATATATGCCACATCAGCATAAATTCTGTGGCCGCCTCTTACGACATAGCTGAGGTTCAGTTTGCCGGCTCCAGTGATAAAGTCCTGCACCTTGGACTTGCCGAGAGATGTAATCGCCTCATTGGTAATAGGATCGTAGGTTGTGATTACCTTTCCGTCATAGGTCATCGGCTGTCCGTTGGCATCGAGTCCAGGGAAAAGTCCCTTTCTCACAAGACCCTCTCTCCAGAACTTGTCATAACCGATACGGCCTGAAAGGGCAGCCTCGAAGCCGCCGACAGTAACCTCGCCGGAAGCCCAAGCCTCTGCGCGACGGATGTTCGCGTAATAGTCATAGCCGTACTTGTCGCCTTCTTTCAATGTCTGGGCCTTGCCGTTCTTCATCCAGTAATCCAGGTCGTTCTGGTACATTGTCACAGAAGCGGCGTAATCCCTTTCCGCAAACTGGTCAATGTTCACGTAGTAGTCTCCTCCGAGGAGGTCATCCAGCACCTTGTAGTACTCGGTCCTGTTCCATTTGTATGAAACGCCACCGGCAAGAGAGAAATATCTGGAAGGAGTCCATTTCGCATTGGCATTGAAATTCAAATCCTGCTGGTCAGTGCGACGCTCCTCGATAACGTACTTCGAGCGGTTGCCGTCAGCAGTTGAGTTCATCGAGTTCACAGCGTAGAGCCTGTCCCAATTGATATGAGTAATGCTCGGGATATCTGACTCCCATGCATCCTTTGCCCACATAGCCTTGGCAAGATTGACACGGTTGTAGTCAGAATTCTCCATGAAGAAGTAGCTTGGAAGATTTCTGTAATAGTCCGGCCTAGGGTCTGCCGCGTCATACCAGTCGAGAGCGGTATAGCCATTCTTACCGAAACGATAAAGCGCTGTAGCAGAAGCCTTTACCTTCTTGGATTCTGGAGTGAAATCATACTTGAGGATAGCGATAGGCTCATGGGTTTTCTTCACGCGGGCATTGCGGACCTTGCCGTTGTAATAACCCCAGTTGGAGTTGTACATATTGTCGCCCATGAGGTCGTAAACTTCCTGAGTAGAACCGTTCTGCGCACCTCTCTGTCCCGGAGCGGCCATGAAGGTAAGTCCGAGTTTGTGTTCGTCGCCGAATTTCTTCTCCACTGAACCATAGTAGCCGAATGAACGGTAGTAAACGCCCTTGATCCAGTCGTTTCCACCAAGTCTGGCAGAAGCGCTGAACGCATAGGCCCAGCCGTTGTCGAGCTCGCCTGAAGAATAAGTAAGCATCAGACGGAGTCTGTACAACGCACTGTTGGTCAATACGCTACCCCTCCATCCGGTGCGGACCTTGGAAGCCATAGGGTCAATGTTGGTGAGGCCGTTGTAGCCGCCGAATCCATAATCTGAAACCTCGGCACCGTTCACCGTCTCCTTGCTGCGGGTAGCCTCATTCAGACCGCTCCACAATGAATACGGAGTGTAACCAGTGATGGCATCATTCATCTTCACGCCGGCGAGATAAACGTCCTGGGACTCGCTGGAGTAACCGCGGACTCTGAATCGTACTGAACTGAAATTGAAGCCTGCAATATTGTTGAACACGTCGTTCTGGCCGAAAAGGATGGTCGGACTGTCCTGATAGCCGGAATCGTCCAAATCGAACTCGGTGAAACTTGCGTCATCGACTTCGCTGACCTTGCGGGCCGGGGTCAATGACAGTTTGAACATATTCTTCACGTAACCGTCATTGACAGTAACATTGATTCTGGATTCCAGATAGTCAGGAGTCTTGATTACGAGGTCGTACATACCGTCCTTCAATGAAGGAATCATGAATGTTCCGTCAGGTGCGGTCTTGACTTCCGCGATTTCTTCCGCTCCTGAATAAAGTTTCAGGACGGCTCCGTCGACTGCCGTCTTGGAAGACCTGTCCACGACCGTTCCCTTCACACCGCCGGTATATGTCTGCGCGGACATAACCAGGGCTGCGAATAATGCCGGAATGGACAAAAGCTGTTTTCTATTCATATCTCTTGTATTGTCATTTTGGACCGGCGGAGCGATCATTTCAGAAGAAGGACTCCGCCTGCCGTGATTTATTTGTTGCTTACTATGATGTATGTCGGATAATGGTCACTGTAGCCGCCGATGAAGGTTCCGCTCGAGAATGTACGGAAAGGTGTGCCCTTGTACTGACCTTCCTGCTGGACCATGAAAGGCTGGCTGAAGATACGTCCGTAATACTGCTTCTTCACAATCGGCTGGATAGACAACTGTCCCTTAGGAGCATTGACCATTGCCTCATTGACAAGGATGATGTCATAGATATTCCATGTGCCCCTGTAGGCAAGTGAACCGTAGCCCGCCTTCAACATTGAAATGAACGGTGAGAAGAAGTCGTACTGGCCCACTTCGGAAACTGACTCCTTTCCGTGCATGAAGGTCGTCATGCTCTCGTCGGTAGGATTGTCGTTCATGTCGCCCATCACCATAATCTTGATTCCCGGATACTCCTTCATGAGCTTAAGTGCATGGTCATAAATGATTTCCGCTCCGCGTGCCCTGAGGTCCTGTCCCTTTCCGCCGATACGTGACGGCAGGTGGGCCACATAGAATGCAAACATTTCGCCGTCAAGCTTTCCGCGGACCATAAGGATGTCACGGGTACGGAAATAGTCCTGCGCCTCCTTGTCCATGCTGAACTCGATGACAGAGGAATTGAAATCGAACGGAATGGACTGGCTTTCCTCGACCGTGAAATGCTCCGGACGATAAAGCAGAGCCACGTCCACGCCACGTCTGTCAGGTCCGTCGTAATGGACAATCTGATAGTTCGCAGCCTCGATTTCAGGCTGGTTCACGAGGTCTTCCAACACGTGTCTGTTCTCTATCTCGCTGAGTCCCAGCACAGTATGGAAAGTCTTGTTCTCCTCGGCCATCGCCTTGATTACAGTAGCGATGTTGTGGAGTTTTTTCTCATATTTGGCCTCTGTCCACTTGTTCTTGCCCTCAGGAAGGAACTCATAGTCGTTCTTTCCCTCATCGTGGTAAGTATCGAACAAGTTCTCGACGTTGTAAAAGCCAAGAACATAGCGTTTTGGACCACCGGCGTACGCTGATACCGAGATCAGCACCAATGCCAGAACTGTGTAAATTATTCTTTTCATTGTCAATGTTATTAATTTCGTCGCTTGCGTTACCACCACCAATTGATGGTCTTAGGGTCCTGAGCCTCGACCTTCGCCGCAGCCTCCTTGCCTATAAGTTTCGAAAGGTTCGGGTAAAAGTCAATGCCTGTTTTCTTTTCAAGTTCGTCAATGGAAATCGCGTATTCCTTGAAGTTGCTCCCATCTCCGTAATCCCTATGTTCCAGAAGAATCGCACATCCCATATATCCTGAAAATCCGAGTGTCGTACTCTTGCTGTATCTGAGCACAGCCTTGTAATAATGCGAAGGGACTGTGATTTTCTTACCCACGTTATCGAGCGCATATTCAGTGCTTAGTTCTGTAAGACAGCCTGTTACGACATAGCAGGTATCTGAGCTGCCGGCCCATGAACGGACCTTGCCCTCAAGCTTGGCCCAGAAATGCTGATTCAATTCTGAAAGCTGCGGTGTCATGTTGGTACCATAGAAAGTCGCCTGATTGGCTCCGTTATGCAGCCTGTCTGCCGACGGCAACTGATGGCCCCTGTCGTAGTGTCGGGATGAAGTGCTCCTGAAACCACGCATATACAGCACCGGCTGCTGTTTCTCAGAAAGATATGGATCCACTCCCCAAGCATTTGTACGGTTACCCGAACCGATAGTCCATCGGCTGAGAGGGTAAGCTACCCATGGTGCGACAAAGTTAGTATAATCCCATGAATATGAGTAGTTTCTGGTCTTTACCGGCCCGATGGTCATGGAGTGCGAGAAGTGTCCGAGCTTAGTTCCCTCAGGAATTCCGGGGATTTCCAGCCAGCTCACTTTTCTCAAGTCCGGACTGCCTTGAGGTACCACAACGTCCTCAGATCCGCCAGATTCCTTTGCTCCCTGCTGGCTCAATGCCACTGTCGTTCTGCTTCCGTCTGCGGTCAATTCCAGAATTGCCGTGCGCGCAGACTCGCCATTGTTTTTCTCGACTGTAAGAATCACGTTGGACATGCTGCCATATCCGTTGGACGGCTTTACACTTATCCAACTGAGAGGCCCGCCTGACTGGTCCTTTACGGCAATGCTCCAATTTCCGGAAGCGGTAACGGACATGAACTGGTCACCTCCCGTAGCCTCTACGGGATTGACCCTGACCGCGATTTCCGGCTTTACTTGCGGGTCATTTCCTTCACAGGAATATATAAAAGGCACTGACACCATAAGTGCCAATGCCCATTTCGTTATTTTGTTCAATGTTTTTTTCACGTAGCGTCAATGCTTGTGGAAACATCCAAATCTTCGTTTCCTTTAGACGGACAAAGGGCAACCCGGTTTTTCCGGGCACCCTTTATAGTCTGATATTAAATTGAATTATAAGGTATTACTCCGCCCTTATTGCAAAAAGTATAGCTCTTGCATTAGTTGTAGTCGTCACTGTAACATCTGTATCAGCCTCCAATTTAGCAGGAAGAGTGATGGTGTACTTATCGGTATCTTCAACTGTCAGTTTATAAGGAGCATTACCTGTAGCACCATCATTAGCGGTCAAGGCCTGAGTAGCAACCTGAGTTTCGCCCACTGACGCTTTAAGAGTCGCGGTTTTTCCTTTCCACGTCACACCATAGAAAGACACTTTGGTAGTACCTGCCGGAATCTTCAATGTTGCGGTACCTGCTTTCTTGGAAGAGCCGATTTTCAAAACAGGAACATCTTCAACATCATTGATGGTAGCCTTTTCACTAAAAGCATTTGTTCCAAGTGTCCATTCAACGCTACTTGAGAAGTCCTCAGTTCCGGCAGCAGAAACTCCCTTATGGGTAAGAGTTACTGTGTAAGACTTGGTAGCGACCTCTGCTGTTGTAGAAACTGTAAGTTTCACAGTCACGTCCTTATCAGTAGTGTTCTCTGCAAATGATACAGTTACAGTGCCTTTGCCGTCACCTGATTCAGGAGATACCTTATAAGCGGCATTGTCAGAAGCGACAGTCCACTTGACATTGCCTCTTACGTCGAAAGAAACCGACTTGTCAGCAGCTTTTGCAGTAAGTGTCTCTGTGCTTACAGAGAATTTAGGAGTGGTGGTGTCCTTCTCCAGCTTCTCGCAGTAGCCGCTCTTCATCTCGATTGTGGTATTATATGCACCCCTCTGGCCGACTACGGTAAGCTTGTCACCTACTTCCGCTCCAAGTTCGGAGAAGCTCGTGTTACCGGCGTCCTTGTCTTTCTTCACACCATAGATGAGTACCTCTCCTGTAGCATCTTTGAGCATCAGGTTTCCGTAAGTCGTATTCTGGATTTCGGTAATGGTACCGGTGAGTCTGTAAAGCTGGGTCGTGCTGACTTCCGCTGCTATGAACTCTGCAACGGTAGCGTCCTTGATTTCGCTCGGATCAGGGGTCTCACCCTCGGTGAACGAAAGAATCTGCGCTTTGACCACTTCGTGCTGGCTCTTGCCGTCATAGTAATCGTAGAGACCTGCAAGTTCGACAGTACCGCCGTCCTTTATCTTGGATGACCACTCACCCTTGTTGGCTGTGTTGTACACATAGATTGTCCCGGTAGCATCCGTAAGGTCGAAACTACAATATGTAGAATTGTAGCCGCTTACAGTACCTTTCAGCTTATAGTATGTGGCCTTGTCCGCAGCAGCTATAAACTCGGCCACAGTCTTGGACTCTGCCTTGCTGTAGTCAGTACCAGGATCAGGGGTCTCGCCACCACCGGTACCGAGGTCAACGCCCTTTGAGAAGTCAATGACTGTACCTGCTTCAGCTGCAACACTGAGGTCGAGGTCATCCACCATATATGCGCTGGCAACTGAAGCCGTCATATATACATACAAAGACTTGGTGCCCGCAGGAACCGTGAATGTAGTAGATGCGAGATCCCAACGTCTGCTCTTGTCGCCATTAGGGAAAGCATATTCAAGAGCTACCCATTTCTTACCGTCGTTGCTGACATATACCAGGAACTCATCATGCTTGAAAGTATTGTCAGCAGCCTGATACAGATTCCTCTCTGAACCAAATGAGAGGACATAGTTCACAGTATTCTCAGGAAGGGTGATATTCTTTACCTGGAAATAGTTCTCCTTTGCAAACCAGAGATAATTTTTGCCGGAACCCGGATAATCAGAATAAGTTCCGTTGGAAGCACCTGAAGATGTCTGACGTGCACTCATTCCATTGAAAGCATAATCTATAGAAGATAATCCGCTTCCGGTTTCATTTTTCCAGCCGTCGAAAGAATCGAGATATGTCTTCCATCCGTCCTCTGACTTAACGGCATCCGTTTTATCAAAGTCATTGTGATATACTACGAGATCAGTCGCAGAGCCAGTACCTTTCTGTTTTACTGTCAATGTCTTGGTGTCGTAGCCGATAGAGAATTTCAATGCTGCCTCACGGTCCAGTCCTATATTGCCGAGCACTGAAATTGTTACGTCCATTCCGTTTGGATCTTTTCCATTCTGCGGGTCAACAGCAATCCATTCAGGGCAGTTGCTCAGGAACCACTGTCTTGTAGATGCAACCTTTATAGTCTCTGAAGACGCCTCCTGCTGAAATTCTATGACATTCTTCGAAAGATTAATTTCCGGAAGTCCTTCCGGTTCGTTCTTCTCACCACAGGACTGCACAAAAAGCATAGCAGCCAACGCGAGTGAACCCGAAATCAATGTTCTGATTCTCATAATGTGCGTGTTTATATTTAACAATTAAAATTATCCTTGCTTGAATAGTTTACAAAGATAAGTATCCTATATGAAAGAAGCAAACTAAATCGTATTACATTTACGTGACTATCATGCTACAAGTCACTTACATACCCCGCCCGTACACAGACACATAGGGACAGAAAAACGGGCGGCCCCGACCTGGGACCGCCCGCATAATATCATATCTTCAAATCAATTACTTGATGAGGAAATTCTTAAGCTCATATGTAGGAGCAACAGAAGCAGTTCCGACATACTTGAATGCAACCTGAATCTTTGAACCTACGAAATTCTTGAGATCGAAATCACCGGAATTGACAAAAGTCCACTTGGATGTCGATGTAGGATAATTAGGCATGGTAATCAGTGTCCAATCAGCGCCAACTTTCTTCACATATACGAAGATGTGATCGGTAGCATTGTCTGAACCTATAAAGTTCATTGCGTGATCGAAGTTAAGGGATGCTTCCTTAATCTTGGTAAGGTCAATCTCAGGAGAAATCAGCCAAGACTCTGACGCAAGATTCTTGCCTCCGACAAATGAAGAAGCCTTCATATAACCTCTCTCGGCATCATGCTTCCAAACAAAGGTAGAACCCTCAGGGAGAGTCACGTCATTGATGGTAAACTTGCCCATAGATGTCAGGAATGACTCTACAAAGTAAGCTGCAGGAGCCTGAATAATCTTGCAATCGCCTTCAGATGACTGCTTTGCAGTGCTTGAAGAGAACTTGACTACAGCAACACGCTCTGTGGCAGCCTCATTTGCAATAGTTGAGAATGATACAAGTGCAGTATCAGCAGGATTTGCATCAATCTTGGTAGGCTCGCCCTTCTTGTAGGTCATGCCCTTGAATGTAAGCCATGGGCAATCCTCAGGCAATGTTACGAATACACCGCTGCCCTTGTAGGCCACCTTAACTGTAACATCAGAAGCCGCCTTAGGAACGTTAACTGAAGGAGTCATGACTTTCATGAGTGACTTCTTGATGCTGAGTACGGTAGCATCGACAACCTGCTTTGTGCCTTTATAGTCACCGATAGGTCCTTCAAGTTCGATGATGTCACCGACTTCGATTCCGAGGCTTGAGAAGTTCTTCTTAGCACCCTTCTTGTCGAGGGTACCATAGATATAAAGTGAACCGGTGTTGTCTGTAATATACCAGTTTCCATAAGTTGTATTCTCGATGGATGTGCAGGTACCTTTTACCTTTACGTTCTTGCCTACAGGTGACTCATTAGCTTCCTTGCAAGAAACTGTCACAGCTGTGAGGGAGCCCTGACGGACTCTGATGAACTGCTTGCTTGCACCGGCCTTGATGGTAAGCTCGAGCTCACGTCCACCGGCTGACTCTGCAGCAGTGAATGTAACGGTGCTCTTGCCAGCCTTTCCTGACATGACGTCAGCGGAGAGCCAAGATGGAGTCTGGGACTTGATCTCACCAGTCTTGTCTCTGGTGATTACATCTGGCCAGTTGTCGTTGGTAACGAATTCCCAATCAACGTTAGCGTCGATATCGAGAGTAATCTTACCACCTTTTACAGGCATTGACATATATGACTCGGAGAGCTTGATATTGTCAAGATACCCTACCTTCTCATCTTCACATCCGATGAATGTAAAAGATGATGCCAAAAGGGCGGTCAATAAATATTTAAGTTTCATAATATTCTGATACACGATTAGTTAAACATATATTTGATACCAATTGAAGCATACCAGCACTGACCGATTGCAGTATATGGAACGAATGTCTTGACACCACTCTTGACAAGTGCAGGAGTAGAGAATACTGGATAGCCCTCGCTGTCGGTAGAATCATACTTAAGGATACGGCCCTCGTTCAAATCAGGGTTCATATACTTGGCTACACCCCACTTGGAGTTGAACAGGTTCAAAAGGTTCTTCACGTCGAGGCTGAGCTGGAGAGTATTGGTTGTCTTGCCGATCTTAACCTTGAAATCGTGCTTGTAGCTGAAATCTACTCTGTGAATCCATGGAGAATATACGCTGTATGCTTCAGCATATTCACCCTGGTGCTTGCTGAGATACTTGTCGTTGTGAACATACTCCATGAAACGGTCACGGTCGTTGTCAGAAACGAAACGGAACTGTCTGTCTGCAACTTCCTTGTCTGTAGGGATATACAATGCGTCGTATGCATAACCGTCACCATTCATATCGTTTGCAGTCATATATGAATAGTTGTAGCCGCCTCTCCATGTTTCGTAAATCAAGCTGAAGTGGTTTCCGCATTTGTCATGATGTGTGAGAGATGCGATGAAACGGTCAGGTGTCACGTACTGCGAGTTGTGGAGAGGAATGTTGTTAGGACCGGCAACTGTCGGAACGTAAGTGAATGCAGACTCAGCGTTTGAACCAGGCATACCGGTAATTTCCTTGGAAGCGGTATGGGTGTATGCAGCCATGATGCTGAGGTTCTCGACAGGACGCATATTCACAGTAAGGTTTGCAGAATATCCGTATCCCTTGTGAGTATTCTCGAGGACGAATGCCTTTGTTCCTGTTCTGAAGGTAGAAGGGAAGATAGGACGATTGTCAGCACCATTCCATCTTGCGTAACCCTCAACAGGGATGATACTCCAGTCTGACATCATGACTCCGTTCACTGTTTTGTTGTAGATACCCTCAGCAGTGATAGAGAATGGGAATGATGTAGGGAACTGGTAATCTACAGCCAATGAAGTCTTCCATACTTGAGGCATCTTGAACTTGTGGTCAACTGCAGAGATTGATGAAGGAACAGTTCCTTTGTCAGGAGAAATATCAGAAGGATAGCCGAGACCTACGAGTTTGTCGAGAAGAGCCTGTCTGTTAGCCTTTCCTGAGCTGGTAACGAGACCACCCTTGAACTCATCCATTGTGAAGCCTTTCTTCTCGGCATTTTTGGCATTGATCTGTGCCTGATACTGTACCATACCTGAGTTTGTAGGCATGTTGGTGAAGAATACGAGAGGCAGACGGCCTGAGAAGAGACCTGTACCTCCACGGACTGTGAGGGTCTTGTCCTTCAATACGTCCCAAGTAAAACCGATACGAGGTGAAACGGTAACCTTGCCTGAAGGCCACTTGCCTGTATCAATGTTGCGGACGTTGTTGTTATGATCGTAGTAATCAATAGCCTTGATAGCGTTGTTGGTCATAAGGTCGCTGTTATCGAAGAAGAGACCATCGAAACGGATACCATAAGTAAGCTTGAAATTCTCAGCTGCACTCCACTCATCCTGAGCGTAGATGCCGAGTTTGTGGAACTGTACCCTTGCAGCAGGATTCTTCTCCCCGCCGTAACCATAGGTAAGGCAGACAACCTCAGGAGCCGCACCGTTGATGAAGTCATCTACGCTGAGGTAACGGTAGTAACCTGTTCCGTTTCTCATGTAAGCGTTGTCAGCCATCTGATATTCATAGCTCAGACCTGTTGTAAGCTTATGAGTTCCGAAGTAGTATGTAAGGTCATCCTTCACATTTGCAATTGTGTTGTGAACTGCGTTGTTCCATGTGAAGAGCTCGTATCCGAGAGAGATGTACGGGGTGTTTGTACCTGTACCGTCCATGATGTCAATGAATGGGAACTCGCTTGAGTTTGTTCCTCTGACGTCGTCAAGTTTAGAGAAGGTGGCAAGCAGCTGGTTTGAAAGGTTGTCGTTGATACGGCTGTTCAAATCCAATGATACTGAGTGCACGATGTTCTCCATTGAGTACATGGAGTTTGCATATGACATAGAATAGAGGGAGGTACGTGAGTATGCAGAACGTGTACCGCCATCCATTGAAGATGCGTTAGGAGCTGACCATGAAACGTTGTTGGTATAGTTGTAACGCAATGCGAGGTGATTCTTGGAGTTGATGTTCCAGTCGATTCTCGCGAGGAGTTTCTTGTTGCTCTCGTCAGCAGGGAAGCTTGTGAAAGAACCTGTGTCATAACCGTATTTTTCTTTCACGTGAGCAGATACTCTCTCCATATCGGCTACAGTAGTGTAAGAGAGGTATTTGGTAGCATCAGGAGTAACGCTTTCGTCTGCTCTTGCTCTCCATCTGTTTGCTACAGAAGGAATCTGCGACAGCTCGGCATTGACAAAGAAGAACAGTTTGTTCTTGACGATAGGACCGCCGAGGGTAAAGCCGTAAGTTGTGGTTCTGTCTTTCTCGCGTGCGCCTGAAATCTGGGTTCCGTCAACTGTGTCACCACGCATGTTCTCGTTGCGGTGATAGATGTAAGCTGACCCCTTGAAGGTGTTTGTACCTGACTTGGTAATAGCATTGACACCACCTCCGATGAAGTTGGTCTGACGGACATCATAAGGTGAAATAACTACCTGGAGTTCCTCGATGGCATCGATAGAAATAGGGTTTCCGCCTCCCGGAAGTTTGGAGTTAAGACCGAAGTTGTTGTTGAAGTTGGCTCCGTCAACGGTGAAGTTGGCTGTACGGCCGTCAGCTCCGGCGAATGACATTCCATTTCCGCCATAAGGAGAAAGTCTGGTAACGTCAGACAGGCTTCTGCTTACAGTCGGCAAAGATGTTATCTGGCTGCTGGTAATGTTGGTTGCCGCACCGGTCTTTTCACTGCTGAACTTTGATTTTGCAGTTCCGACGACCACTACCTGCTCCAGGAACTCTGTCGATTCCTTAAGAGAAGCATTGAGGTTGTAAGTTTCAGCGAGCTGAAGTGTTACATCCTTGAAGACAATCGCATTGTAACCAACTGATGAGACCTCGACTTTGTATGGTCCACCGGAACGCATACCGTTGATGGCATACTGTCCGCTCTGGTTAACAATAGCTCCGTAAACAGTACCGGAAGGCTCGTGTGTAGCTACCACAGCTGCTCCGACAACCGGTTCTCCTTTTTCATCGGTGACACGACCGCCCATAGAAGAGGTCGTCACCTGTGCATAGGCGAATGTACCTGCCAACATAGCGATGCCGGCAAGCAACAGATGCTTTAATGAATAATTCATAGAGGTAATGTTATTATATATTTTACACGCAAATTTAGGTCTTTACTTACAAATATAAAAGTCTAAAACCATTAAAGTTGTGTTTCATACGGATTTTTCTACCACTTTTCAACTGAACAAAACCTCTAATAACCAAAAACTTCGGAAGTTTGACACTTTAAAATCCAAAAAAAGTTAAAAATATTTGATAGAGTTCG
>ERZ1035032.179-NODE-179-length-54061-cov-40.296356_pt1 | contig 54061 bp, 45 predicted proteins | sample MGYA00520693_ERZ1035032 | MGnify/ENA primary metagenome ERZ1035032 (study PRJEB33766, sample SAMN09781740) | gut metagenome | biome: gut microbiome | host: Homo sapiens | place: Madagascar | study: EMG produced TPA metagenomics assembly of the PRJNA485056 data... | reverse complement strand
CACTCGGCTGTTAACCGAGTTGTTGTAGGTTCGAGCCCTACTCGGGGAGTTTTTTAGTATAATATATGGTGACATAGCCAAGTGGTAAGGCCCCGGTCTGCAACACCGTCATCGCCGGTTCAAATCCGGCTGTCACCTTTCTTAGAAGGACTATATCAGTTTATGATATAGTCCTTATTTTATATAAAAAAACAATATAAGCCTGATAAACAGAATTATATTGCTCTTTTTAAACTTAATATTTTTACAATAGTTGTCGTATTATTCCTCTTCCGGATATTTCATACCCCATTCAGCTCTTATATCTGACATGATTTTCATAACATCATATGTATACTGAATGTGAGTGAGGTTTTCTATTTCATCGGAAGATGTAGAGTTTATGGCTTTTTCCATATCACATACTTCGTAATAAAGTGCATCTGATGTATCACCGGCATCGATTACTTCTTTATGACAATCCTCTGTGTATGTAATAGTTGCCTGCATTCCTCTTGGATACTCAAAGATTTCCACATATGCTTTGTCGAAAGATATTGTAGCTCGTTTTGGCTGTTTTGAATGAAGAGATAATGTGACAGTTGCCATTTCGGCTGCATCATCCATTAGCAGAATACCGGCCTGTTCATCAACACCGGTCGGAGCATATCTAACCTGTGACAAAAGCATGATGAATTTTCAATTACAATATATTTAGATTAAAAACAGTCAAAATCAGTCAATATAGGATAGTGATCAAATCAAAATTAGTCAATTTGAACTATTAATGTTAATTATAAATTAGTAATAGAAAAGATACTAAAAATAGTAATTAGGCAAGTATTAATGATATATATAGTATATTCTGCACAAAAATGAATGTTGCATTTGCATATATTGCACAATTATAAAACTTGCTTTATAAATTTTTAACAATTTTTAGTATGATTATTTGTGAATATAAATGACGGATTATGATTGACAATGACGGATTATGAAAATATAATTATACCACAAAGTTAAATGAACGTTGAAATGTTTGATACAGTAATAAAAAAATTAGTTGAACATGAAAGCTTTAATAATAGTCTTTGAATAATTTGATAAACAGGGGGGATTAGATGCTGGCGGAAGATAGATGCAAAAAAATACTAGATATATTAGATTCGATGGGAAGTGTGACTGTTCAGCAGCTTATGGATGAGCTTGATACATCCGAGTCGACAATCAGGCGTGATCTGGTTGCAATGGACAAGAATGGTTATCTCACCAAGGTACATGGTGGTGCGATTGCAAATAATACGAATATCCATACTCAGGATGAGAAGGTTATCAACAGGCTTAAGCAGAATCGCAGCGAAAAGGAACAGATTGCCAGATATGCGGCATCACTTATTGTGGATAATGATTTTGTTTATATAGATGCCGGTACTACAACGGCAGTCATGATTGATTATATTACTGCAAAGAATGTGGTTTTTGTTACAAACTCTCTGACTAATGCCAAGAGAATTTCCGATAGGGGATATACAGTATATATTCTGGGTGGCGAGTTCAAGTCTACTACGGAGGCTATTGTAGGAGACGAAGCGGTTGTGACGCTCGATAAATACAATTTTACAAAGGGCTTTTGGGGAACCAACGGAATTACTGTGAAGAATGGATTTACAACTCCGGAGATAAAGGAGGCCATGGTTAAAAAGAAATCCATGGAGAATAGCAAGGAGAAATACATTCTTGCGGATGACAGTAAGTTTTCACAGGTATCAAGTATCAAGTTTGCTGATTTTGAAGATGCTGAAATTATTACAAATGCACTAAGTAATGACAACTATAAGAAATACAAAAATATTAAGGAGGTCTGACATGATTTACACAGTTACTTTTAATCCATCATTAGATTATATAGTTGATGTAACAGATTTTAAGACAGGAGTAGTCAATAGAACGACTGGAGAGAAGATTTTTGCAGGTGGTAAGGGCATCAATGTTTCCATGGTTCTTAAGAATCTGGGAATGAGCAATACTTCACTTGGTTTTACAGCGGGTTTTACAGGAAATGAAATTAAAAGACTTCTAGGAGAAAAAGGAGTCGATACTGATTTTATAGAGGTGGAGGATGGTATTTCACGTATCAACGTGAAGCTTCGCTCAAATGAGGAATCCGAGATTAATGGTCAGGGACCGGTAATCACTGAGGACAATATTAAAAAGCTTTATGAGAAGCTAGACTGCTTAAAGGAGTCTGATGTGCTTGTGCTCGCAGGAAGTATTCCTGATGTTATGCCTTCATCAATGTATATGGATATTATGAAGCATCTTGAGGGCCGCGAAATAAATATAGTGGTTGATGCGACAAGAAATCTGCTCACAAATGTGCTTGCGTATAAGCCATTCCTTATCAAGCCAAACAATCATGAGCTCGGTGAGATATTCGGGGTTGAGATTACAGACAAGGACGATGTAATAAAGTATGCAAAGAAGCTTCAGGAGCAGGGCGCAAGAAACGTGCTTGTCTCAATGGCAGGTGACGGAGCTGTGCTTGTTACTGAGAACGGACAGGAGTTTAAGGCACAGGCTCCTAAGGGAAAGCTCAAAAACTCAGTAGGTGCAGGTGATTCGATGGTAGCCGGATTTGTTTACGGATACCTCAAATCAAATGATTATAAGCAGGCATTTATTTATGGTGTATGTACGGGAAGTGCAAGTGCATTTTCTGAGGAGCTTGCTACAAAGCCTGAGGTTGAAGCACTTATTGATAAATGGGACAGTGCTTCCAATTAAACAAACGGTATCAAAAAGGTTGATATAAATAATTAATATATTCTATCAGGAGGAATGATGTATGACAATCAGGGATTTATTGGCAGCTGAGAGTATCAATTTAAATGGTACGCCTGCCGGAAAAACCGAAGCATTGAATCAGTGTATTGATTTGATGGCAAAAAGTGGCAAAATAGCCGATGTGGAGAAGTATCGCAAGGGTGTTTTTGCAAGAGAGGAGGAAGGCACAACAGGAATTGGAATGGGTATAGCAATTCCTCATTGTAAGTCTGATGCTGTTACTAAAGCAGGTCTTGCAGCAATGGTTGTAAAGGATGGAGTTGAATTTGAATCACTCGATGGTACACCTGCAAAGATTATTTTCCTTATTGCTGCACCAAACACAGAGGATAATGTGCATCTTCAGGTGCTCAGCAAGCTCTCTGTTATGCTGATGGACGAGCAGTTTACAAATTCTCTTATCAATGCCGGTTCAGTTGATGAGTTTTTAAATATCATCGATAGCGCTGAAAAAGCAAAGGATGAGAAAGAGGCTGTCAAGGAGGCAAAGGCGAAAGAGCCTGTTGAGGTGAAGAAGGACGATGTATTTATCGTTGCAGTTACAGCCTGTCCTACAGGAATTGCCCATACTTATATGGCTGCTGAGGCTATTGAGAAAAAGGCCAAGGAGCTTGGATATCAGGTAAAGGTTGAGACAAGAGGCTCAGGCGGAGCTAAAAATGTGCTCACAGATGATGAGATTGCAAAAGCTGCCGGTGTTATCGTTGCATGTGATACAAATGTGCCTACAGACCGTTTTGACGGAAAGAAGGTTATTGAGTGTCAGGTTTCTGACGGAATAAATAAGGCAGAGGAGCTCGTAAAGAGAATTGCTGCCGGTGATGCTCCTGTATTTAAGGCATCAGGTAAAAAAGAGGCTTCACATTCATCTGTTGGTGGAAAGGAAAGCATTGGACATCAGATTTACAAGCATCTGATGAATGGTGTTTCACATATGCTTCCATTCGTAGTTGGTGGTGGTATTCTTATCGCAATCGCATTCCTTATCGATGGATTCAGTGTTGACCTTAATTCACTGCCGGCTGACCAGAGAGCAAATTTCGGTACTATTACACAGGCCGCAGCACTGTTTAAGGGAATCGGTGGAACAGCATTTGGATTTATGCTTCCAATTCTTGCAGGCTTTATCGCCATGAGTATTGCTGACCGTCCGGGTCTTGCAGTTGGTTTTGTAGGCGGTTCAATCGCAGCAAACGGTACATCAGGCTTCCTTGGAGCACTTGTAGCAGGTTTCGTTGCAGGATATATTGTGCTCCTATTAAAGAAGGTATTTTCTAAACTTCCGGAGAGTCTTGATGGTATGAAGCCGGTTCTGCTTTATCCGCTGCTTGGTATATTCCTGGTAGGCGTTATAATGCAGTTTGTAGTTGAGCCTCCAATCGGAGCTTTAAATACAGCTATCAACAATGGTCTTAATGGACTTAACGGTGCAAGCGCAGTAGTGCTCGGAGTACTTCTCGGAGGAATGATGTCAGTAGATATGGGTGGCCCTGTAAACAAAGCCGCTTATGTATTTGGTACAGCTTCAATCGCTGCCGGAAACTACAATATCATGGCAGCAGTTATGATTGGCGGTATGGTTCCACCAATAGCAATTGCTCTTGCAACAATCTTCTTCAAGAACAAGTTTACAGCAGAGGAGAGAAAGGCCGGACCTACAAACTTTATCATGGGATTATCATTTATCACAGAGGGTGCAATCCCATTCGCAGCATCTGATCCGCTTCATGTCCTTCCGGCATGTGTAGTTGGTTCAGCAGTGGCAGGTGGACTTTCAATGGCATTTGGATGTACACTCATGGCACCTCACGGAGGAATCTTTGTAGTTCCTACAATCGGAAATCCGTTAATGTATCTTGTTGCATTGGTAATCGGAGCCTTCATTGCATGTGGATTACTCGGATTACTCAAAAAGAAAGTAAGTGAATAAGCAATCCTCAATTATCATTTAATCCAACCTATAAACTAATCAACAAAGGCACTGCTTCGGCGGTGCCTTTGTTGTTATGTTGTGTATTAAAAATTAAAAGTATAAACATTCTCTGAAATAACAGCCTCATGCCTTGACGAGAGAATTTTCGAAGCATAAAGTAGTATTAGGATGAAATAGTAAGTCAAAAAAATCAATTATTTATAAGACTTAAATAAAAAAACAGTGAGGAAAATCATGGGCAAGGTTATAGGTATAGATTTAGGAACAACAAACAGCTGTGTGGCTGTATTGGAGAACAATCAGCCGGTAGTCATAACTAACAGCGAGGGGCAGAGAACCACTCCATCTGTAGTGGCTTTTACAAAAAATGGAGAGCGACTGGTTGGCGAGGCTGCAAAGAGGCAGGCAGCAGTCAATGTGGACAGGACATTTTTCTCAATAAAGAGACAGATGGGAAGCGATTTCAGGGCAAAAGTGGACGGAAAGCTGTATTCAGCTCCTGAGATTTCTTCTATGATTCTCAGAAAGCTGAAAAAGGATGCAGAGGACTATATTGGTGAGGCAGTGACAGACGCCGTAATCACAGTTCCCGCATATTTTTCGGATGCGCAAAGGCAGGCAACTAAGGATGCAGGAAGGATTGCTGGGCTTAATGTGCTTCGAATCATAAATGAGCCAACCTCTGCGGCACTCGCATACGGACTGGACCACGGACAGCAGCAGAAAATTCTTGTCTACGACCTCGGAGGAGGAACCTTCGATGTGTCTGTTATCGAAATCGGGGACAATCTGATAGAGGTGCTTGCCACAGCCGGTGATAATCATCTGGGTGGAGATGATTTTGATGAGAGAATCACGAATTATCTTGTCACAGAGTTTTACAGACAGCAGAATGTGGATCTGAGAAAGGATAATACTGCTATGCAGCGTGTCAGGGAGGAGGCTGAGAAGGCAAAAAAGGTGCTTTCATCCTCATCATCCACCACTATCAATCTGCCATTTATCACCACTGTAAAGGGACAGCCGGTTCACATGGAGATGAACCTCACAAGGGCTGAGTTTGATGAGATAACAAAGGATCTGGTGGAGAGAACTGCTATTCCTGTAAATCAGGCGCTTTCAGATGCGGGCATTTCCGCAGCAGAGCTTGGTATGGTGCTGTTGGTGGGAGGATCGACACGTGTGCCGGCTGTGGTTGAAGAGGTTCGAAGAATTACAGGAAAAGAGCCTTCACATAATCTCAATCCTGACGAGTGCGTGGCACTCGGTGCAGCAGTACAGGGTGGCAAGCTCGGTGGAGCAATTGTCGCAGGTAGCAGTGCGGCAGAGATTATACTGATGGATGTCACACCTCTTTCACTTGGAATTGAGACGGTTGGTGGTGTCTCAACCAAAATTATTGACAGAAATACGACTATTCCTACGAGATACAGCCAGATTTTTACAACTGCAGGAAGCTTCCAGACCTCTGTGGATATAAAGGTACTGCAGGGTGAGAGGCAGTTTGCAAGGGACAATAAGCTGATTGGAAACTTCAGGCTAAAGGGTATCAAGCCGGCTCCGGCAGGTGTGCCGCAGATAGAGGTGACGTTTGATATAGATGCAAACGGCATTGTGCAGGTTTCTGCAAAGGACCTGGGCACAGGAAAGCATCAGGAGATTACGATTACCGCAAGCTCAAATTTGTCTGATTCTGAGATTGAGCAGGCAATCCGCGAGGCACAGGAGTATGAGGCAACAGACGGACAGAGAAAGGCTTATATTGATGCAAGAAGTGAGGCTGATACGCTTGTGCGACAGGTGGAAAATGTCATGGCTGACAAGGAAAAAAGAAAGGCTATGGACAGCGCACAGAAAAAGAGTGTGAAATCGTCACTTTCATATGTTAAGAAGCTTATTTCAAGGACAAAGCCCACAAATGTGAGCGAAGAGCAGGCTGCCGAGATAAAGCATGCGGCAGATGAACTGAGAAATGCGGCAGCTGGATTGATTTAATTATAGTAACTACTATTATTCATTTGGCTATTTACGAGAAGCGGATTTTCATATAAAATATGGGTAAGTGGTGAGTATTTATAACCACCCTGAATAGTTATAATGTTAATTTAAATCCGAGGAAATAGAAAATGAATGCGAACGATAAAACAGAAAAGGTACTAAGAGAAATCCATATCATGCTCTCAAAGGCGGAGCAGTATAAGCCGGAGCCGAGCAGGGTGATCATAAACAAGCAGCAAATGATAGATTTACTTGCTGAGCTGAATAAGTGTATATATGCAATGCAGGATGAGTATGAGCTTACTGAGCAGAGTCGCAATCACGCAGAGAGAGAGTTCAGAAAGAAGGGGGATCAGATAGTCTGGGATGCAAGCAGAAAGGCTGAGGATGTGTATGCAGCATCGGTTATCTATACGGATGAGGCGCTTTCAAGAGTGCGTGATATCATCAATGATACCAACGAGTCACTTGAAAAGCTGTGCAAGAATATGAAGGATAGGATTGCCGAGCAGGAGAAGATAGTTAAAACTAACCAGTATGAGCTCAAGGGACAGCTTCAGGATTTGTCCGATACGGAGAAGTATCTTAAGATTATCGATGACAGAAATAAGGAGATAGAACGTCAGAAAAATGCAGGTAAGCCTGTAGAGGAGCGTACTATTGACAAGGAAGAGAAGTCCATCTATGCAAACAGACAGACTGAAATCAAGGTAAATATGGATTATATCAGAAAACTGGGACTTGCTGAGGGCGAGGACCTGGGAGATGGTGTAGTAGGTGAGGTGAAGCTTGCAGACGATACACCTGAAGCCGGATTAAATCATAGCAATGATAAGGATGAAGCCAAGGCTGCCGGCTCAAAATCGTCTGTTGAGGAGGATTATAAGGCAATCAGCCGCAAGGCTGCAAAGCCACCTGTCATCAACACTAAGGAGGGCAAGGAACTCACAGACGGAATACACAAGATGTGGCAGAGCATAACCGGCAATAGAAATAATTAGCAAATCTGATTAAAAATATAAAGCAGCAGTTCAAAACAGAACGGCTGCTTTTGGCTTATATTGAAAAATGGTCAATATTAAGCAGATTTTAAGAAAAACAAAGTGGATAATCTGATAAAATATAGCTGACTAACGGCAGGAGAAGGTTTCTGTTCAAAATTCATAGAAGGAGGATAATATGACAATATTAGTTTGTGATGACGACAAGGAAATAGTTGAGGCAATTGAGATTTACCTGATGCAGGAGGGCTACGACGTGGAGAAGGCCTACGACGGCATACAGGCGGTTGAAATTATGAAGAATAAAAAAATAGACCTCATGATAATAGATGTCATGATGCCAAAGCTCGACGGAATAAGAGCTACTCTGCAGATACGAAAGGAAAGCAGGGTGCCGATAATCATTCTATCGGCAAAGACAGAGGATGCTGACAAGATTTTAGGCCTCAATGTGGGGGCTGATGATTATGTCACAAAGCCTTTTAATCCGCTTGAGCTTGTGGCGAGGGTAAAGTCACAGCTTCGCAGATATACCACTCTCTCAAGCAATGATGCAGCCGGAGACAAGGTTTATGAAGCCGGAGGCCTTTTGGTAAATGATGATTTAAAAAAGGTGACTGTGGATGGCGAGGAGGTAAAGCTCACACCGATTGAGTACAATATCCTGCTTTTACTCCTTAAAAACAAGGGAAAGGTCTACTCAATAAACGAAATATATGAGAGTATATGGAACGAGGAGGCGATAGGCGCCGACAATACAGTTGCTGTGCACATCAGACATATCAGGGAAAAAATAGAGATAAATCCTAAGGAGCCACGCTATCTGAAGGTGGTCTGGGGAGTAGGCTATAAGATAGAGGACAACAAATGAAGCAGTATACGATAGGAAAAAAAGCAGCGGTCATAGTTTTACATCAGCTATGCATGATACTTATGGTGACAGGAGTGTTTGCCACAGGCTATGCATTCAGGCACGATGCGCATGAAAATATTGATATATATACACTCATATCGCTGGCGGGCCTGGTAGGCAGCTTTGTGAGCCTGGCATATATGGCAAACGTGGCCGGCAGAAAATCAGAGGATGATTATACAATATACTATTTACCGATTGACAAGGTATACTCTGATGTGATGCTAGTGATATTTACACTGCTCATGGTATTTATGGGAAAAGTGATTTCAGGCGTAAAAAACCAGCATTTTGACTATGCATCACTTATTATGACGGCCGGCACATTTTCTTTTTTGTTTGATCTGGCTTTTATTATTTTATACCAGAGCATTGTAAGGAAGATAAAAGGCAATATACTTTACACACACAGCCTGATGTACAAGGGCTATGAACTTTTGAAAAGAGTTATTGAGAAAAAGGATGTGCACACACAAAAAACCAAAGAGATAATGCGCATACAGGAGGCACTTGAAGCTATCTCGGAAGGAGCGCTTGACACTACACTCAATGTCAATGAGTTTCATGGGCAGCAGAAAAAGGTGGCGGAGGCTGTCAACCATATACGCCAGGGTCTTATGAGCTCGGTAAATGAGAGCCTTAAAAATGAAAAACTAAAGGCAGACTTAATAACAAACGTATCACATGATATAAAGACACCTCTGACTTCAATAGTCAACTATGTTGACTTGCTTAAGAGGGAAAATCTGGAAAATGAAAATGCTAAATACTATATACATGTGCTGGAGGAAAAGTCACAGCGCTTAAAGCAGCTTACAGAGGATTTGGTAGAAACATCAAAGATTACCTCGGGAAATGTGAAGCTCAATATGCAAAAGCTTGATCTGGTTGAGCTTTTATACCAGACCGGAGGTGAATTCAATGAGCGCTTTGAGTCGAGAAATCTGACAATAGTTACAAAAATTCCATCAGAACAGATATTTATCTATGCGGATGGGCGTCAGCTTTACCGCTCTATTGAAAATCTGTATACTAATGCCGCAAAATATGCACTGGAAAATACCAGAGTATATGTAGAACTTGAAAAGGCAGATAAAAAGGCAGTTTTTACAATAAAGAATGTGTCTAAGAACGAGCTTGACATAGTAAGCAACGGAAATGTGGACCTGACAGAGCGTTTTGTGAGGGGAGAGAGGTCGAGAACCACTGAAGGAAGTGGACTTGGACTTTCGATTGCAAAGAATCTGACCCATTTGATGGGAGGAAAATTCGAAATTAAGGTAGATGGTGATTTATTTATTGCCACAATTACCTATAATATTATATAATAGTAAATAATAGAATTTTGAAATACACATACGGAGGTAGAATAAGTGAAATTATATGAAAATGGTGCTTACCTTTTAAACGGTAAGGAAGTAATAATTGATGGACCTAAGGCTCAGGCAGCTGTCAAAAGCAAGACCGGCATGGACATCGATAAACAGACAGCTAAGCAGGAGACAATTGCTTACGGTATTTTAAAGGAGCACAATACATCCGGCAATATGGACAAGCTTCAGATTAAGTTTGATAAGCTTACATCGCATGATATCACATTTGTAGGTATCATCCAGACAGCACGAGCTTCAGGACTTGAGAAATTCCCTATCCCGTATGTACTTACAAACTGTCACAACAGCCTTTGTGCAGTTGGTGGAACAATCAATGAGGATGACCACATGTTTGGTCTCACATGTGCAAAGAAGTACGGTGGAATCTATGTACCACCTCATCAGGCAGTTATCCATCAGTTTGCACGAGAGATGCTTGCCGGCGGCGGAAAAATGATACTTGGTTCTGATTCACATACACGCTATGGTGCACTTGGTACTATGGCAGTCGGCGAGGGTGGACCTGAGCTTGTTAAGCAGCTTCTTGAACAGACATATGATATTGATATGCCTGAGGTAGTAGGTATTTACCTGACAGGAGAGCCAATCAAGGGCGTTGGACCACAGGATGTCGCACTTGCAATTATCGGAGAGGTATTCGGAAACGGCTTCGTAAAGAACAAAGTTATGGAGTTTGTAGGACCGGGTGTGTCTAATCTGAGCGTTGACTTCCGTATAGGTGTCGATGTTATGACAACAGAGACTACATGTCTTTCTTCTATCTGGAGAACAGATGACCAGGTTAAGGAATTCTTTGAGATTCACGGTAGGGCTGAGGACCACAAGGAGCTTAATCCAGGTGAGGTGGCTTACTACGACAGATTTATTGAGATTGATTTAAGCCAGATCCGCCCAATGATAGCTATGCCATTCCACCCAAGCAATACCTATACTATCGATGAGCTTAATGCAAACCTCATGGATATTCTCGATGACTGTGAGAAGAGAGCTGAGGTAAGCTTTGACGGCAAGGTGAAGCTTGATTTAAAGAGCAAGGTAAGAGACGGAAAACTGTATGTTGACCAGGGAATCATCGCAGGCTGTGCAGGCGGTGGATTTGAGAATATCTGCGATGCGGCTGACATATTAAACGGACATTCAATCGGAGCAGACGAGTTTACACTGAGTGTTTACCCGGCATCTACTCCAATATACATGGAGCTTGTGAAAAACGGAGCTGTAGCAAAGCTTCTTGAGACAGGTGCAATTGTAAAGACTGCTTTCTGCGGACCTTGCTTTGGTGCAGGAGATACACCTGCCAACAACGCATTCTCTATCCGTCATTCAACAAGAAACTTCCCTAACAGAGAGGGTTCTAAGGTACAGAACGGACAGATCAGCTCAGTGGCACTCATGGATGCACGTTCAATTGCTGCAACAGCAGCAAACAAGGGATTCCTTACATCAGCAGCGGATATTGATGTCAACTTTACAAAGCCAAAATATTTCTTTGACAAGACTATATATGAGAACCGTGTATTTGACAGCCATGGAGTGGCAGATCCTTCAGTTGAAATCCAGTTCGGACCAAACATCAAGGACTGGCCGGCAATGAGCGCGCTTCCTGAGAATATGCTCCTTAAGGTGGTTTCAGAGATTCATGATCCTGTTACTACAACAGATGAGCTCATTCCTTCAGGAGAGACATCATCATATCGTTCAAACCCTCTTGGACTTGCAGAGTTCGCACTTTCAAGAAAGGATCCTGAGTATGTAGGCAGAGCAAAGGAAATCCAGAAGGCCCAGAAGGCTATAGAGAGTGGTGAGTGCGCAGGAAAGGCTGTTCCAGAGGTTGCTGAAATCATGGGAGTAGTAAAGAAAAAATTCCCTGAGGCAAGCCATGAGAATATGGGCTTCGGAAGCACAATTTTTGCTGTTAAGCCGGGTGACGGCTCAGCAAGAGAGCAGGCTGCCAGCTGCCAGAAGGTACTCGGAGGCTGGGCAAATATCGCAAACGAGTATGCCACAAAGAGATACCGTTCAAACCTTATCAACTGGGGAATGCTTCCATTCATCATCGATGAGGGAGAGCTTCCGTTCCACAACCTAGACTATATCTTCCTTCCGGGAATCAAGAAGGAAATCGAGGATGCAAATACGGAGTTTGAGGCATATGTTGTCAAGGATGGTGAATTAAAGCCATTTACACTGAAGATGGGTGAACTCACAGATGATGAAAGAGAGATAATATTAAAGGGATGTCTCATCAACTATAACCGTAAATAAGGAGAGTTTAATCCGATGGAAGAAACCGGAAAAGCTGGTAAAAAATCAAACATTGAGATAAATGCAGATAAGGGTGCGAAGCAGAATTCGCACCCGGGGCGTGAGGAATGGCCACATCTGATCAGAATAGGTGTCATGGTATTTGTCACGTTTGCAGTCAGTATACTGTTTTTCTTTGCACTGTACAGATTTGAGGGCTTTGCGGGCATATGGAGCAAGCTGCTTGCGGCAGCAATGCCTATTATAATGGGACTTGTGCTTGCATACCTGATGAATCCTGTCATGCTGTGGCTGGAAAGATGCTTTAAAAAGCTTCTTTCAAAAAAGATGAAAAGCGAAAGCAAGCTGCGAAAGGTTTCAAGAGCTCTTGCAATCACAGGCTCGGTTATTATTCTTGTAGCGATTATTTCGCTCCTCATTGCGGCTATTGTGCCTTCTGTCATAGCAAGTATATCGGGACTTATGAAGACACTGCCAAATGACGTTGCGGCATTCATCAACATGATAAAGAACGGCAATTTCGGGGACAGCAAAATTGCTGAGCTCGCGAGCACAGGTTTACAGGATGCAACCGACTACATTGAGAATTATGCCACAGAAAAACTGATTCCTGAGGCACAGAAGTATGTTGCACAGATTACAACCGGTGTGATTTCGGTAGTCAGAGGCTTACTCAATTTCATTATCGGAATAATCGTGATGGTCTATGTGATGAGTATTCAGGAGACTCTCGCAGGACAGAGCAAAAAGATAATATATGCTGTCTGCAAGCCAAAGACAGGTAATATCATCATTGAGACACTCAGAAAGACAAATGAGATTTTTGGAGGCTTCATAAGCGGTAAGATTATAGATTCACTGATTATAGGTGTGATTGCATATTTCGGATGTCTGATTTTAAGGATTCCATCATCGGTGCTCGTTGCAGTGATTATCGGCGTAACAAATGTGATTCCGGTATTCGGACCGTTTATCGGTGCAATTCCATCGTTACTCATAGTGGTAATTCAGAGTCCGTGGCATGCACTTTATCTTCTGATATTTATTGTCGTGCTGCAGCAGGTGGATGGCAATATAATAGGGCCTAAGATACTTGGCTCATCTACCGGTCTTTCGACCTTCTGGGTCATGTTTGCCATACTAATCGGCGGAGGAATGTTTGGTTTTCTTGGAATGTTACTTGGTGTTCCGACCTTTGCTGTGATATACTATATTGTGAGAAGAGTTGTTAATTATGCTCTCAGGAAAAAGAAGCTTCCTGAGGACACAAGGGATTATACAAAGACAACAGGTGTAGATACAAAAAATAATAAGCTTAAATACGAGTAGGTGAAATAAGTGGATAAATACGAATACAATCTCAAGCTGGATCAGATAAAAGCCCTAAGCGCCGAGGAGGGCTATATGAGCGCAGCAGAGATTGCAGATAGCATAAATTGGAACAAAATTAAAAATGTAAATACACTCGTTAAAATCGGCGAAATCTACGAGAAGGCCGAAAGATACCAGGATGCAAGGGACATACTTTTAATGGCCTATGACCGTTCACCAATCGGCAGGATGATCATATACAGACTGGCTGAGGTCGCCATCAAGATGGGTGATTATGATGCTGCTACAGAGTATTATGATGAGTTTGTTGAGATAGCGCCTCATGATGATATGAAGTATGTATTAAGATATGCCATCAAAAAAGGGCAGGGAGCTTCATTTGATGAGCTTATCACTATTCTTGAAGAGTACAAGGATGAAGAATACACTGAGGAGTGGGCATATGAGCTTGCATATCTATACCACAAGGCCGGAAAAGCAGATAAGTGTATAGATGCCTGCGATGAGCTCATTCTGTGGTTCGGAGACGGACCATATGTGGAGCGTGCGCTGGAGCTTAAGATGCTTTATCAGCCACTTACCAAGGCTCAGGAGGAAAAGTACAGACGATTCAAGGCAGAGAAGGAAAAGCCGGCTAAGATAAAGGATGAGGCTGAGGTCACTGAGATAGGTGCCATGGAGATGGTAAAGGGCGGAGAGATAGTGCATGATGACGTAACTATTCCGCAGATTACTGTAAATCAGGAGAAGTTCAATACTGTAAATTTACAGCAGGAGATTGCCAAGGGTATGCAGCAGATCATGGAGGCCAAGGGCAAGAATGAAGTTGCTGATACGATGGATACCATCAAAAAAATAGTTGAGGATATTCCTTATCTCAAGCTCGAAAAGGAGCAGGAAGAGTATGTACAGCAGCCGGAAGAGACAGAGCATATCGCTACAGATGAAGAGATAGATGGTTCACTTAAGTTGAATTTCAAGGAGCTTTTGGGTGAAGACGCTGACGGACAGATGTCTATGGTCATGAGTGAAAAGACTCAGCTTGAGCATCAGATTACAGGACAGATGTCTATACAGGATGTGCTTGAAGAATGGGAAAAAACCAGACATGCGGCTGAAATTGCACTTAAAGAGGCTGAGCAGCAGAAGCTTGAGTCAGCTAAGGCAAGAGCACTTCAGGAGGCAGGAGACATCATGGAGAGACTAAATGATGTCATTCCAAAGCTGGATGCAGGTGTCACTCCGAAGGAACTTCTTGAGGAGGAGTATTTGAAGGTCCCGGTTGATATTATAGAGCAGAAAGCTGCCGTGAAGGAGCCTGAAGAAGAGCAGAAACCGGATATGCAGGAGCTTTATGCAGATGAGACTGTGGATGAAGTACAGGAGCCGCAGGAAGCACCGGAAGATACTATAGAAGAAGCACAGGAGCCGCAGGAAGAACCGGAAGAAGCTATAGACGAAGTGCAGGAGTCACGTGAAGTACCTGAAGATACTGCAGATGAAGTCAAGGAACCGGTTGGAGAGCCGGAGGATATAATTATGGCAGAGGAGTCTGAGAAAGACGAGATACTCACGCAGCCGACTACCATGATGCCTGAAATAACAGATGATATGTTAAATGCCGATGATGATACAGCAGATGATGAGGCTTCACAGGAGGAAGAAAACGTTTCTGAGAAGAGAGATTTTGATCATGTGACATCATTTATCGAGCAGGAAATAGCCAAGATGACAGCAAAGAATCCGGGACTGGAGAAGAAGCTGGATATGGCTAAGACAAGAAAAATGCCGGATATTTCATTGCCGGAGGATTTAGACAGCGAAGAAGATGACTCGAAATTGAAAGAAACAAAACATATAAAACAGCTTACAAGCGAACAGAAGGCTATATTTTCATATTTCATACCGGTAAAGGGTATGGAGGATCAGATCTGCAAGGCATATAATGCAGTGCTTGATCATTTCAACAGGAAAGAAAATGCATCCACAGGCAACCTCATTATACAGGGAGAGCAGGGCTGTGGAAAGACAATGCTTGCTACAAGCTTTATAAAGGTATTACAAAAAGATGGTGAACAGCTCACAGGAAAGATGGGCAAGATTGATGCTGCCGCACTCAATAAAAAGGATGTGCAGCAGGTAGTCAGAAAGATAACAGGAGGCTGTCTCATCATAGAAAGAGCCGGTGATATCGACCGCAGCATAGCTGCCCAGCTATCATTTTTGATGGAGCATGATATTACAGGAACACTCTATATACTTGAGGATACATCAAAGGGTATAAAGAAGGCTCTCTCAATGGATGAGGGCTTTGCATCCAAGTTCACGGAAAAGATATCGGTCCCTATTTTTACAAATGATGAACTCGTATTGTTTGCCAAATCGTACTCTGCAGAGCTTGGGTACAAGATAGATGAGATGGCTATTCTGGCATTGCATAACAGAATCAGCAATATTGAGAGGATAGACCAGGCTACCACTCTGACAGAGGTCAAGGATATAATTGACGAGGCCATAGACAGGGAGGCTCACAGCGGACTTAAGAAGGCTATAAGTATTCTGACAGCCAAGAGATATACAGATGATGACCGAATTGTACTCAAAGAGGATCATTTCAGAGAAAAATAAATACTTATGGGGGTATATATATGTGTAATTTTACAGCAATGGATTGTTACCTGTTTGGCCAGGCAACACACTATGATATCTACAAGAAGATGGGTGCTCACTTAGCTGAGCGCAAAGGAAAAAAAGGAGTGTGCTTTGACGTCTGGGCGCCACATGCGAGGGAAGTATACGTGTTTGGTGAGTTTAACGACTGGAATGAGACCAGTCATGAGATGAAGCGTGTAGAGCCGGAAACCATGGGAGTGTATGAGCTTTTTGTACCTGGAGCGCAAAAGGGTCAGATGTATAAGTTTATTATAGTCACTGAACAGGGTGATAAGCTGTACAAGGCGGATCCATATGCAAACTACGCAGAGCTTCGTCCGGGAACAGCTTCTATCATCACAGATATCGAGCATTTCACTTGGACTGACAAAGAGTGGATGGATAAGAGGGCAGCAAAGTCAGATGCTGATGTATATTCTTCACCTATGGCTATATATGAGTGCCATCCGGGCTCATGGATGAGACATCCGGGCAGAGATGATGAGGGCTTTTATACATACAGGGAGCTTGCAAAATCACTCATATCCTATGTAAAAACTATGGGATATACACATATTGAGCTTATGGGTATTTCAGAGTATCCGTTTGATGGCTCATGGGGATATCAGGTGACAGGCTACTATGCACCTACATCGAGGTATGGAGAGCCTGAGGATTTTGCATACTTTGTTGATCAGTGCCATAAAAATAATATCGGAGTAATCCTCGACTGGGTACCTGCACATTTTCCAAAGGATGCGCATGGACTTGCCAATTTCGACGGAACAGCCACATATGAGTATGCAGACCCAAGAAAGGGAGAGCATCCCGACTGGGGCACAAAGATATTTGACTACGGTAAGAATGAAGTAAAGAACTTTCTTATCGGAAGTGCACTTATGTGGATAGAAAATTACCACGTAGACGGACTCCGTGTGGATGCAGTTGCGTCAATGCTTTATCTTGACTATGGAAAGAACGACGGACAGTGGGTTCCAAACAAGTTTGGAGGCAATAAGAACCTCGAGGCAGTAGAGTTTTTCAAGCATATCAATACACTTATACTTGGAAGAAATCACGGAACTGTAATGATAGCCGAAGAGTCTACCGCATGGCCAAAGGTAACAGGCAAGGTAGAGGAAGACGGACTGAACTTCAGCTACAAGTGGAACATGGGATGGATGCATGACTTCCTTGATTATATGAAGCTGGATCCATATTTCCGTAAAAATAACCACAACAAGATGACATTTGCGATGAGCTATAATGAGAGTGAGAAATATATTCTGGTACTGTCACATGATGAGGTAGTACATCTGAAGTGTTCTATGCTCAACAAAATGCCGGGCTTAGAAGGGGATAAATTCAAGAACCTCATGGCAGGATATGCATTTATGATGGGACACTGTGGAAAGAAGCTTCTTTTCATGGGACAGGAGTTTGCACAGAAGCAGGAGTGGAGTGAGGAAAGAGAACTCGACTGGTATCTGCTTGAGAATCCGGAGCATAAAAAGATCCAGAACTGGGTAAAGGAGCTGCTTCACCTCTATAGGAGAAATCGCTGTCTGTATGAGCTGGATTCAAGCTGGGAAGGCTTTGAATGGATAAATGCAAACGATGCAGACAGAAGCATCTTCAGCTTTATCAGAAAGAGTAAGGATGGCAAGAATAATATGCTCTTTGTCATCAATTTCACACCGGTAGAGAGACCTGATTACAGAGTCGGAGTGCCAAAGCACAAGACATATCAGCTTGTTTTAGATAGTGAGGATCCTAAGTTTACCGGCAAAACGGTACAAGAGCCTGTAAAGAAGGCTGCAAAGGGCAGAGGCAAGGCAGCAAAACCGTCATATAAGAAGCTGGACTATAAGGCAGTCAAATCAGAGTGTGACGGCAGACCATTTTCATTTGCTTATCCACTTGCGCCTTACGGAGTTGCTGTATTTAAATACTAATATACCGGTAAACAGCAGGGTAAAGGACCGCGCCAATTTAAGGCGCGGTCTTTATTTTTGCGTATTATATGTCGATATAAAATAAAAAGATAACTATTCAGAACCACTGAGAACAAAAAAACTGATGCGTCATGCTTGCATGTAAGCAGCAGATTTTCTTGTTCTCAAGGTGGCTCGAATAGAGCCACCCCCTCACATATGAGCAAAATTAGCTGCGTAGCAGCGGGAAAGCACGAGTATCGTGCGATTTTGTGAATATGCGTGGGGTGGTTCTGAATAGTTGGATAAAAAATACGAAGTATGAATATCCATAAATAAAGGCTGCAGAGATGGTATATATGCAGGGCACGGAGCAGGAAATATGCAGATAGAGAATTTGATTAATAAAAGCACAGATACGAAAAATACGGACACAAAAACCATAAATGACATGACAGCGGGTATGCGTGTGTCAGACTATATAAAGACAGACAGCAGTGACAATATGTCAAAAAAGGCGGCTGTTGTCGGTTCGTCAAACTCTGTTGATATGTCGGATACGATATATGCAAGACCACAGGCTAAAAACGAAGCTGGGAACAAGGATGGCACAGATATGGCAGAAAATCTGCTAAATGACATGAATCAGACCTCAGAAAACAGGCGAAATGATATGATTGTCACTGCAAGCACCACCACGAGTGATGATTACAAAGCTGCAAAGGATGACGGCTACGATGTCATTGTCACCGAGACCGATAAGATAAAAGCAGTGCTGGCAGAGGCAGGTGTAGATATATCCATATATGGAGATGATCTGAGCAGGGAGCAGCTCACAGACATCACGGGAAGCCAGACTGAAGCGGCCATGCTTGTCAATCAGATGAAAGCATATGATATTCCTGCTACAGATGACAATATAAAGGCAGGTACAGATGCCATAGACCGGGCAAAGAGCCTTACAAATATATCCAATGAGACAAAGGCATATCTGGTCAGAAATAACATGAATCCGACGATTTCCAATGTATACAAGGCTACGTACAGCAGCAGTCAGGTACAAAACTACAAGCAAAAGGTTGGAATAACGGATAATGTTAAACAGCTGTTTGAAGAGCTTAAGCCACAGCTAAAGCAGATATTAGAGGAAGCTCATATAGACAGTAGTGATGAGAATCTGAATCAGTGCAGGTGGCTGATAGATGAAGATATAGCCGTTACACCTGACAATGTGCTGCTTGCGAATCAGATAGACGGCATCACCGCAGCAGGAGAAAATGTGGGCAGTGATTTTTATGCAAGGGCAGTCACAGAAGCACTGGCCATGGGGAAAAAGGCTGCTGATGCCACTATGTCACAGGATGGTCTGACCTTTGACATGGCAAGGGAGGTCTGTGATGTACTTGGTGAGGCAACTGCAGAGGACATTGTCACATTAGAGTCAGATAACATACCTGTCACGATAGAGAATCTTTCAAAGCTTATAGCTGCAAGGGGCAAGGATAGTGCAGCATCGCAAGCCTCAGCGAATAAAGCTTTAGATAATCAGATTACAGACAGCCGGGAAGCAAGGCTTGTGACAGCTCAAAGAAAGCTTGAGGAAGCGAGACTTTCCATGACAGCAGAAGCCAACCTTTCACTCATAAAAAAGGGAGTTTCAATAGACACAGAGCCTATTGAACGTGTGGTGGAGCTGCTTAAGCAGCAGGAAAATAAATACTACGGAGCGCTGTTTGGTGAGAGCAGCGTAGAGGCGTCTGATGACAGGGTACGTATGTACAATAATGTCTGTGATATTTTCAATCAGATGAAGCAGCAGCCGGCTTATGTACTGACCCTGGAATCCGCTGATGACACTGTGTATGAGCTGTATACAGCAGGCAAAGCAATGAAGCAGTCATTAGAAGCAGCAGCCTCAGGATATGAGACTCTTATGACATCACCGCGGGCAGATATGGGAGACAGTATATCAAAAGCATTTCAGAATGTGGATGATATACTTAAAGAGCTTCAGATAGATACATCTGAAAGCAATCGCAGGGCTGTGCGGATACTTGCGTACAACAGTACCGACATCACAGAGGACAATATAAAGCAGATAAAGTCTGTAGATGAGCAGGTGCAGAGAGCATTAAACGATATGACACCGGCGGTGACGATTGAGATGATAAAAAGAGGCATATCACCGCTTGATATGAGCATGAGTGACATAAGTGAAACTGCCAGACGGATAAAATCAGAAAATCCTGACGAAAGGGATGAGAAATTCAGCGAGTTTCTCTGGAAGCTTGAAAAGAAAAATGAAATCTCAGAGGAGGAAAGAGACTCATATATAGGCATATACAGGCTTATTTCACAGGTGGAGCAGTCAGATGGTGCTGTGATAGGCTCACTTGTTAATCAGGGAGCAGATATTACAATGAAAAATCTGCTTACAGCGGTCCGGGTACGAGGAAAGAGTGCCATGGACTATAAGGTGGACGATACCTTTGCCGGAGTGGACAGTGTAAGCAGGGGCATTAAAATTGACTCACAGATAGAAAGCGCATATCATACAAACTGCCTAAGGGATGTGCTTGATACACTTTCACCTGAGAAAATGGAGTTTGTGCAGTATGACAGCTGGCTTGATATGACTCCGGAGCAGTTAAGGCAGGCTGTATATGAGGCCAATGAGGATAATGCACTGTCAGAGCAATATGCTACAGAACAGCTAAGACAGTTCAATCAGGCAGTTTCGGTGCCTGAGAACGTATATGCTTTTCTAGAGAAATATGATGTAAAAACAACCGCGGTAAACCTCATGGCTGCGTCACGGCTAATGAAAAATCCGTCAGAGGCAGTAAGAAATCTCTGGGAGCGTGGAGACAGTGCTACGGCAAGGGCTCTTTTGGATGAGACTCTCAGACGGTTTTCTGAGTCGGTCAAAAATCCAAAGGAGCTTGCGCAGGCGCAGGAAACGCTGGCTGATACGGCAGAGCATGTTATGGATTCGATGATTATAGAGGATAGGCACACAGGTTCAATAGACATCAGACAGATGAAGCTATTATGCAGTCAGCTAAGGATAGCTTCAAATATGTCGAGACAGGAAAACTATATCGTGCCGATAGAGACTGCAGACGGAGTCACAGGCATGAAGCTTCGCATAGTAAGAGGTGAAGATAAAAAGGGACTGGTTGACATATTCCTTGAGGATAAAAAATGCGGCAGGGTAGCTGCATATTTTGAGGCAAAGGAAAACTCAGTATCTGCTATGATAGTCACAGACGATGAGCAGACTAAAAAGCTGTTTGAAGACAATATCACTATGTTTGAGGCAGGAATAAGTGATGGTGAACAGCGTGTGCGCATAGATGTGGCACTGGAGCATGATATATCTGCAAAAGAGCCTATGGCATCAGATACGAAATCGGCTACTGAGTCAGAAAAACAGCCTGATGGCAGCGAAAGAGTCCAGACCACCAGACTATATCACATCGCAGAGCAGTTTATTGTAAATGTCCAGAGGGTGATTGCGCAAGATAGTCTGTAACACCGATATATATTGCATGTGCCAGGTCATCCTGATAGTTTTTGTCAGTAAGAAGAAGTGTCTCAGCAGGATTACTCAAGAATCCACATTCTACGATTACGGTCGGGGATGTGGATTTTTTAAGTATAAAGTATTCTTTATTGGGCTTAATGCTTCGTGGCTTTGCGACACAAAGAGAAGTGTTTAAAGCTCCAAGAACAGAGGATGCGAGCTCTTTTCCTGCATCAGAGGCTTCATAATAGAATACCTGTGGACCGCAGCTTGAACTGTCCTCAAAGCTGTTTTGATGGATACTGATGCTGACTGCTACATTGCTTTTAGACATCAGGGCAGTTCTCTTTGTCAGATCATCTGTCTTTGGATGCCTGGAATTATCAGGGGCGAGGTCGCAGTCGGTGGTTCTGGTCATGACAACAGTAAAGCCTCTGTTTTCAAACAGCTGTTTAAGAGCCATTGCAATACTCAGGTTGACATCCTTTTCCATGACGCCGGAGGTGGAAATCTTACCGGGATCACTTCCACCATGGCCCGGGTCTATTACAATAACAGTTGAATTAGTGTTTTTGCCGGTATTTTTTGCAAGAGCGCAGACACCTCTTCCGAGGTAGAAGGACAGAATAAAGAGAGCTAAAATAAGACAGTATTTGTTTTTCTTAATAATGTACATATATTTTTTCATATAAGATACCTATAAAAAACCCGATGCACATAGAAGGCATCGGGTGTGTTTGTATATTATATGATTGGCTGATATCATTTATAACCTATAAAAGGTACAAAGTTAGACTGTAGCTGTAAAGGTACGGCCTCTTTCAGTAAGCCTTAAGCAATCAGTTCAGATATTTGATAACAGTATCCCAGACAGATGAATTCTCAAAGCCAAGCTTCCAGAATGCTGCACCGGCGAGCTTATTGTCGTCGACGAGCTTGAGCCTTTTCTCTAAAGATGTATTGTCCTCGAGCCATACCTTGTACAGCTTGTTGGATACAGACCACTCAGCGTAGTTCTGACCGGATTCCTCATCAAGAGCAGCAGTGGCATTGTTTGTGGCAAGCTGTGCTGCAGCTGCGTCCATACTATATACCTGTGAGGCAACAGTGTACTTTGACTGATCCTCGGTATCGGTTACGGCATCATCGTCCTCCTTTGGAGTGAGCTCCCATATTCTGGTATAAAAAGGCATGCCGAGAATAATCTGGTCAGCGGGAACCTCCTTCAGAGTGGATTCAACACCCTCAGTTACCCACGGAATGGAAGAAACTGAGCCGGCATCAGAGCCCTTATAGTGTTCATCGTATCCCATAATCACAATATAATCGGCAAAGTTTGCCATATCAGAGCGATTGAAGAACTTGTTGAAGCTGGCAGGTACTGTGACATCAACTGAAAGTGATATGCCGTTATTGTGACACTTTATGGCGAGCTCCCTGATAAACTCGATGTAAGAGTCTCCATATGCTGCTTCTGTGATATTTTCAAAGTCAATATTTACGCCATCAAGCTCATAGTTAAATGCAGCCGACATAATCTGATTGATCAGGGTAGTTCTCGTGGATGTATGTGTGAGCACATATGCTGCATCTACATCAGTATTTTCAAAGTTGCTGAACAGTCCCCATACCTCGATGCCCTGGGAATGGCAGTAGCTGACATAATCCTTGCTTGCTATATCTGCCAGATTACCGTTGTTGTCATTTAAATAAAACCAAGTTGGTGACATTACATTTATGCCCTTGGTTGATGAAATTACCTGGGGCACTTTACTGTTTGCTGACTGGCTTGTTACCTGATTCCAGGCAAGACAGATATCCTTATCCTTCTTGATATGCGTAAAGGTCTCTTCCTCATAGTCAGGATTCGTAAGCTTAGTTTTTTTGCTCTCGGACAGAGCCTTGCTCTTTATATATCCAATAACACCATCCTCAGTGGCAACCTTATCCCATTTGTCACCGGAATCAAGAATAGTAATCTTATCATCCTTTTTCACCTCTTTTAGAATAGGGCTCTTTATGCCGCCCTTCACGCGGACCTGGGTAGACTTGTTTACAGTGGCACTGTCTATTTCATCCCATTTGCTTGTGATGACGATGCGTGCCGGGTCATCATATGACTTAAAGGTGATATTGGAGTACTGTTTTACATAGTCTAAAGCGATAAGCGCAGAGTCAGAGGTGGCTTTCACAATCGGATAGCCAAAGTCATTGGTCTGCTTTGTGACACTGTAGCTATTGCTGTCAGCTGCAGCTGAGATGATATCAGATGCGGTTGTGTAAAGAAGCACATTCTCATTTGCATCCCAGTAAAATCTGGAATTTAATGAGTCATGAACAAATTTGTAATCAACGTATATTTTTTTATCTATTATTTTAGCCTTGTAATCGGATAGCTCATTATCTACAATGAGAGCAGCCTCATCATCAGAAGAGATATTGAAATACTCCTTCAGATCCTCTGTCTTTTTCGTAGGGGTGTATTTATTGATAAGAGCAGTTATACCCATTATTATTACAACGAGGATAATAAGTCCGGTTACTATAAGTGCAGGCAATACTTTCTTTTTCATGTGTAAAAATCCTTTCCTATTATTTGATGTCTAAATTGCTTAAGCTAATTATACCATTGTGAAAAAGCTTATTCAAATAATATGAAATAAATTTGTAATAAATTAAGAAATTCTTTTATGCATTTTGGCGCGGAAGGAGCAAAAGAGTCCCCCGCGCACAAAGCTTTTCTTTTTAAAATATGTCTTTTGGTTGTCTTTTTGCATTTAAACGGGGTAAAGGACCAAAAATATGCTGACATCGATTTCTTGTATAATTGAGAAAAAATGATGTTAATCATTAATTATTGATAGTTTATAGAAATTGATATTTCCGGAGCTTTCCACACCCAATTTAATTGCTGATTTTTTAGTTTCGTTTAATTTGATAAAATATCTGTAAAAATTCCAATATATAAATATAGTTTATTCTTCTATAAAAATACCTCCGTCTATATATAATGATTAAAAAACTGATAAGTAACAAATGGCCCTATGTCATGAAGCGCTCTGTGGCATTAAAAGTATAAGCCCTCCGAAGGCTTCGGACATAAAATTGATAAACAACTGGTTAAAGATGTCATTTTGCATCGTGATATTAATTCCTTTCTGATATCTTATCCAGAGTGCCAAACAGGCTGGTATTGATGAGGAACGGGTCCTCTAAGTAAGGAAAGCCTACCACCGGATACTTAAAATGTTTATGGTTAATTGTCTTTTTCTTTTCCACGAGATTAAACAATATTTTTACGCTTTCTGAATCAGTTATTTTGTTTGAATTGAATAGCTCGATAATTCTGTTCAAAGCGCCCCGGTTCCATTTACTTGTTGTACACACGGCGATTCTTACGTCACACCTCATAAATTCCTTCAGGGTGTTTGGGTTAAGTATGCCGAAATCAATAATCACACGCTCGTATCTCATGTTTAAAATCTCAGTTAGTGTGGACATGACTGCGTGAGGAAAGAAATCTACATTCTTATAAGTAAAAACCTTTTCGTCAGCTGTCTTTGACAGTGAAAGAATTTCGTGTGTACCATTCAGCTCAACATAGGCGGTTCTATACATGCATTTATTGCTCATATAATTACAAAGAGCAAGGCTTATATGTGTTGTGCCTACATTGTGAACGCTGCCACAGACCCCAACTAACTGTGGTGCAGAATGGACTTTCTTAAATATCCTTTTAAAGTGTCTGATAGTGATGCTCCTCCCTTTAGTTCTAACAGCTTTTGAATCAGCGTTTCCTTTTGAACTGAGCTCTTAAACATATCGCTGTCATAAGGAAAGTGATAAACACTGCAATTAAGTAGTGCCGCAATCGCGGAGGCATCCTGTCTGCTGCACATATTACATATAACACTCAGGGAAGCTGTCATTTTTTTGATAATAGAATGATTACTGTAGATATCATTCAGGTGCCAAAAGCTGCCGTTACATACATATAATACGAGATCCATGTCATATATTTTCTCGTTGCACACATCAGTGCCAAGGTCGTATATCTGTATAGCATCCTTTGGAATATTAAACTGTATACCGTCACTGTAGTCGGGTATGCCCTGAAAGCTTTTGTAATAATAATATCCGTTTTTCTGCTTAAAAATCTGCAGTCCGTCGTGATTACCATGGCAAAGTATGCTTTTTGCTGAGTCTATGTAGATACCATGATATCCAAGGATATTGAGTTCGCAGGTGAGTGAAACGGCCACGTGGGTGGAGCCGCAGCCTCTGTGACTGCCTAAAACTGCTATTTTGTGTATGAGATGTGGCTGACCGGTTAATTTTTGAATTTCCTGTATTTCCTGATATAGCTCTGCGACAGTCACGTAACGCAGTGATGCATCAGATGTTGTTGCTTTTTGGATAATATGCTGAAACTTATGGGAAAAGCTGTCTGGGGTAAAGGTCAGTATATACTGCAGAAGCTGACCTAAGCTGTAAATGTCTGCCGCCGGTGTAATTGTATCCTCGGTAAAGCATTCGGGGGCAGAGAATTCTATATTCCCATAGTGATTGAAGTTATTTCCCTTTCGGGTAACATATGTCGATACACCAAAATCGATAAGCTTAAGCTTATTGTGGCATACTATAATATGCTCCGGTTTAAGGTCCCTGTAAATAATGGGAGTAGATATCTGTGTATGCAGATAGATAAAAACATTGCATAATTGTTCACAAATATTAAAAAATAAACCTGGGGAAATTAACTGCTGATGAAGCAAAAATGAATCTAATGTCTCGCCGTCGATATATTCCTCGACGATATAGTAAAAAGCATTGTCCTCTTCGAAGTCAAATATACGTGGTATAGACGGATGCTCAAGAGACTTGAGTAGTCTTGCTTCTGATAATGCGGATTCGGCGAAAGCAGAAGCTTTAGGAACTTTCTTTAGAGCTCTCTCCTGATCCATAGATATGTGTCTGACAAGCATAACGCTACCGGAGCTGCCGGTTCCGAGATCTTTAATCATCTCATATTTGTCAAACAAAGAATGATTTGTATTTTTCATACGCTCCTTTTGGGTCGAGCGCACATCTCATGGATAACTTATAACATACCTGTAAAATAATTGCAACACTTTTTTTATTTTTTTTTAATAGGCCTCGCGCTTTACAATATGACAGGTGTTTATTATAATAGTTTTACGATTTACACGGATATTTTCGGAAAAGGATGTGAAAAATATGAAAATTGAGAAGGTAAATGATAATCAGATCCGCTGTACTCTTACCAGAGAGGATCTTGAGGACAGACATATAAAAATAAGCGAACTGGCATATGGATCAGCGAAGGCGAAAAGCCTTTTTAAAGATATGGTAGAGCAGGCCAATTACGAGTTTGGCTTTGAAACAAATGATATTCCACTCATGGTGGAGGCAATTCCACTGCCATCAGAGTCTATAGTGCTTATCATCACAAAGGTTGAATATCCGGATGAGCTTGACACCAGATTTTCAAAGTTTTCAGAGGCAGATGACGACTTTACGGACTTAGGAAATGCAGGACAGCCTCCGGTGATAAAGGGAGCTGCTGATATTTTGGAGCTGTTTGAGCGTATCAAGAAGGAAAATGAGAAGACAGCTGATAGTGAGCAGGGCACTGATGATATTACAGAAGAACAGGCTGAGGCTGACGTAGTCAAGCTGTTTGTTTTTGATAAATTTGATGATGTGCGCAGGATTTCGCATGTGCTTGACGGCTTTTACAGCGGCAGAAATGACTTATACAGGGATGCTTCAAGCAATAAGTATTATCTTGCAGCCCACAAGAGTGAGCATACTCCGAAGGAATTCAACAAAGTGTGCAACATCATTTCAGAGTACGCATATCAGAAGAACTATGTGCCTGCCAATGAAGCATTTTTCAAGGAGCATGGTAATGTGATTATTGAAGAAGCTGCCATCCAGACGCTGGCAGCACTTTAACAGAATATTGATTGCAAATAAAAGACGGCCTGCATAAGCAAGCCGTCTTTTCGTAAATTAACCGAGGTCGTGATCGATGAAAGTGTTGATTTCAACGACAAGATCATCCGGGTCAAGTCCGTGAACCATAGCAGCCTCTTCGATTGTCTCCATCTGTGATGATGGGCATCCGAGACAGTGCATGCCGATATTTAAAAGTAATGGTGCCACGTTCTGGTCAATCTGAAGAAGATCACCAATCATAGTGTCCTTAGTAACTCTAGCCATTATTGTTTCCTCCTATTAGTCTTTTAATGTGCCTATTATAATACGATTTGCATTTAATTGCAAATTATACTATAAAGATTTTTTTTGAGTAGTTCGATATACTTATTAGACAACGGAATGTTAATACTACAGCAAGGATGCCTGAGAAATTATCAGGAAAGGAAAACACATGAAAATAAACAGGAATATGAGTGCTGTCAGGGCAAATAAGCAGCTCCTCGGTACAGAAAACAGATTATCAAAGTCTATGAAAAGGCTTTCAAGCGGCTACAAGATAAATTCAGCAGAGGACAATCCGGCAGGAATGGCTATCTCCAACAAGATGAAGGCGCAGATAGAAGCGCTTGACCAGGCAAAATCAAATTCGTCAGATGCGCAGAATGTCATGAAAATAGCAGACGGAGCACTTGGTGAGGTAAGCAGCATGCTCCAGAGAATCAGGGAGCTTGCGGTACAGGGCGCTTCAGATACATATTCTGAGAATGATAAAAAGGCTTTGCAGTCAGAGATAGATGAGCTCACCAAGGAGGTGGACCGTATATCGGGCGATACAGAGTACAATACAAAGTCACTTCTCGATGGTTCGAGTGATACACGCGTTTATGTAAGGCAGAAGGATGCAAATGGCAATATGACTCAGGTGAACAGCTATATTACCAGAATCAATTTCTCAGACAATGTGGCGTCAGATAAATATGAGCTCACAGTGAATTCGCTCGCAACACAGGCAACAGGAAGTCTTGCGTCTGCCACAAAGCCTGACGCAGAGGGAACGATTTCCATAAACGGTGTGAGTGTGGCTGTGAAGGCAGATATGACTCAGGATGAGTATATCCAGGCGTTGCAGAAGGCAGCGACCACAGCCGGTACTACTATGCAGGTGAATGGTGATAGCATCAGCTTTTTATCCAATGAGTATGGCAGCGACAGCACAGTAAATATATCTCTTTCTTCGTCGCTTAAGGCTCTTGCAGGTGCAGGCTATGAGAATGCTGACGATGGAAGTGGAAATATGCAGCTCAAAAGTAATGGTAAGGATGCCGTGGTTACAGGCGGAGAAAATCTGTCGGACAAGACAATAAGAGCCGACGGTAACCGTGTATATGTGGTAGGAAACAGTGGATTTTCAATGGATTTTCTACTGAGCAGTGATATGGATATGACAGCGGGAAGCAGCAATCTGCAGATAGATATTTCAGATATCGGAAATATGGCTGTGCAGATTGGTGCAAACGAGGGCCAGGAGATGAAAATCAGGATACCGGAGGTATCATCGCAGACACTTTATCTGGATACGGTAGATGTGACTGTAAAGGGTGGTGCAGACAAGGCAATGTCCACACTTGATGAGGCGATAGAGTATGTCTCAGGTGTGCGGTCAAGGATAGGAGCCTTCCAGAACCGTCTGGAATCTGCTGAGAGCAGTCTTTCTGAGACTTCTGAGAACATGACCGGTGCATATTCCAATATCATGGATACCGACATGGCAACCGAGATGACGGAATACGCAGCACAGAATATTCTCGACCAGGCCGGAATCTCAGTGCTGTCTCAGGCAAATGACCTGCCACAGCAGGTACTTTCACTATTGTCGAGGTAATAAGCAATGAAAAATGAATTGAAGCAGGAGCTCACCAGAAGACTTTGTGCGTGCAACAATGGCGGACTCGTGCTTGTTATGTATGATATATATTTTGGTTTTTCAGATGATGTAAAAAATGCCCTCGTGTCAGAGGACAGGGAAGCCTTGAGAAAGGGAGTGTCGGATGTACAGGCGGCACTTGATGAGCTGATGGGGGCACTTGACTTTAAGTATCCTCTCGCAGGACAGCTTTATCCACTGTACTCATACTGCAAGAGGCTTTTTTCCACAGTGCTTTACTCACTTGATGTGTCGGTGGTGGATGAGGCCGACGTCATTATGAAAAAGCTCAGAAACAGCTTTGAAACCGCAGCTGCTGATGACAAATCGGCTCCGCTTATGGACAATGCGCAGAAGGTCTATGCGGGCATGACCTATGGAAGGGGCAGGCTCACAGAGAGCTTTATAAACGATGATAACAGGGGCTTCCTTGCGTAGGAGGCCTCTTTTTTAGTTCATTAAGCCTCATTAAGCCTCATTAAACCTCATTAAGCCGCTTGGCACAGTTTAATAGAAATTTATACCGCATGGAAACAGCCTTGGCCTGATAGATGTAGTAGTCAATTAAATCGGGCTCAACCACATTTTCCAGGTTAGTGTATACAATTTGAAGTTCATCTGTTGTTTTCCTGATGTCATCCTGTAAGGTCTTGTAACCGTCATTTACAGGCGTTTCTTTAAATAATTTCATGAATTCCTCCAACAAAATAAGTCTTAATACAAGTATAAGCAAAAGAGTTTCTTCTATTCACAGATTTTGTAAAAAGTGCTTTTGACATGTGAAAAACCAGTAAAATCAAGGTTTTGACTGTGGATTAATGAGTTGGGTTTGGCTGCATTTTGTGGATAACTAACAAAAAGTATTTATTTTGAAAAAAGCTATAGACAAAATCGGGATTGCGTTGTTATAATTCGTCTCACGAAAGGAGAGGTGATGAAAATACAGTGATTGTGAAATTAATATCACACCTCATGCTGTATATACTGCTTACAGTAGCAGCAATTGGGGATTTCAAAAATTATAGAATCAGTAACCGGCTGATTCTGACGGGACTTGGTTGTGCGTTTCTATTTCGCTTAGTGGGGGGCAAGGTAGCGAGCATCATCTGGTTTCTTCCAGATATAGTTTTTCCGGTTGTCATTTTATATTTCTTATATCTTTCAGGCATTTTAGGAGCCGGGGATATCAAGTTATTTTCAGTAGTATGTGCATTTACAAATTTAAGATTTACCGCCTTGTGCATGGCAGCCGCTTTTGTGGCGGCAGCGGGATATGGTCTCATAAGTATGGTGCTTAAAAAGGAGCTCTTTGTGCGTATGAGGGATGGATTTTTATACTTAAACGGTATACTGTGTGGCAGATTTATGCGGTACCGCGGACAGGGGAAAGCTGTTAGTTTCGCGGTATACGTGCTTTTGGGAACAGCCATGGCAGATATCTGGTTTTACGGCATGAGGTGATGGAAGGAGGGTTAAAGTACCATAGATGAAAAAAATCAGACTAGGAATTTATATTGAGGATTCAGAATATGGCGACAGACTGACATGCTATTTCATGAATCATTATAAGGATCAGCTGGAGATACATATGTATACCATGAAAGAGCAGCTGGAACACTTAGAGGGCGAGATAGATATCATGCTTTCAAGTGAGCTTGACCAGTGGAATAACAAGTATATCCCACTGATACAGATTGTTGAGGAAACGCCTATTGAGAGTGAGGAGGGTATATACTTTGTGGAAAAATATCAGGAAGTAAACCGCATAGTGGAAGAGATTTTAAAGCATGTGGGCGGTGAGGTGAGAGACCTTAAGAGTGAGGGCTCTTTGATAGGTCAGACGAGGCTTATAAGCGTGTATTCACTTGCTGATAATCAGTACCAGATGCCTTTTGCGATGACTTTGTCCTCTATTTTGAGTGAGAATGAAAAGGTACTGCTTATGGATTTTCAGGAGAATAGTGGATTATCGCGGATGCTTGAGCAGAGTGTGGAGCATAATCTGGACGAGCTATTGGTGATGGCCGAATCCGGACGATACTCGACCAACAGGATAAACAGCTGTATCGGAAGAAAGCATAAGCTGGATTATGTATATCCGATTGAAAATACAGAGTGTCTGTGTGAAATAAATACGGTAATATGCAACAATCTGCTTCAGATGCTTGGCAAGGAAATGCACTATGACTGTATAGTTCTCAATATGGGAACAAGATTTAAGGGCTTTTTTGATATCCTTGACAGATGCAGTGATATCTATCTGGTACAGAAAAAAGGCGGAATCAGCCAGTGGAGAGAGTACGAGTTTACAGAGGAGCTGATTGAAAGAGGCTTAAGCAATGTACTTGAGAGGATTAAGCTGATTGAGCCTCCGGTCATCACGACACCGGTATCTACATGTGATAAGCTTGTAGAGCTGTGGATGTGGAATGAGTTTGGAGATGTCATAAGAAACATGACTCGGGGTATTTCGTGTGCTGGATGATTTTGGACAGAGAATAAGAGATATTATACTTTCTGAAATGGATTTGTCCAGAGAGCTGAGTGATGAGGAAATCTGTGATTTAATTGGAAGCGTGGTTTCAAGAGAGGCACGCGACAGACCAATGACTATAAAGGATAGAGCGGAGCTTGAGCGCACCATATTCAACTCTCTGCGTAAGCTTGATGTGCTGCAGGAGCTGGTGGATGACAGGGATGTGACTGAAATTATGGTAAACGGTCCCAATGATATATTCTATGAAAAAGCCGGAAGAATCCAAAAGTTCAAGGGTCATTTTTCATCGGAAGAGAAGCTGGAGGATGTGATACAGCAGATTGTGGGACGCCATAACAGGGTTGTAAATCAGGCATCACCGATAGTTGATACCAGGCTTAGTGACGGCTCCAGGGTAAATATAGTGCTAAACCCCATATCTATAGGCGGCTCGGCTGTATCAATCAGAAAGTTTCCGGAGCATCCTATGAGCATGGAGAGGCTTGTTGAGATAGAAGCTCTCTCGCCGGAGGTGGCAAGGTTTCTACAGATACTGACGCAGGCCAAATACAATATATTTATTTCCGGTGGTACAGGCTCCGGAAAAACGACCTTCCTGAATGCTCTGTCACAATATATTCCTGATGATGAGAGAATTATTACAATTGAAGATTCAGCGGAGTTGCAGCTTCTGGGAGCTAAAAATATAGTAAGGCTTGAGACAAGAAATGCAAATACCGATGGGGTTACTCCAATTACAATAAGAGATCTTATCAGGACGGCTCTTCGTATGAGACCGGACAGGATAATAGTGGGCGAGTGCAGAGGTGCAGAGGCGCTTGATATGCTTCAGGCTATGAATACAGGACATGACGGCTCGTTGTCCACCGGCCATGCCAATTCACCACATGATATCATTTCACGAATTGAGACTATGGTGCTTCAAGGGCAGGATTTCCCACTCAATGCGATACGGCAGCAGATAGCATCGGGAATAGATATTATTGTCCAGCTTGGCAGGCTTAGGGATAAAAGCAGGCGAGTGCTGGAAGTTTCAGAGGTGGATGGATTTACGGATGGTGAAATTGTGCTGCATACGCTGTATCGTTTTGAGGAAACCGCTGTTTTGGACAGTGGGAGGATACAGGGCTTTTTAAAGAAAGCAGGGACACTTTGTCACACCGACAAGCTTATGGCAGCAGGACTTAGTGTATAGGCTGTTATGTGGCATTTAAAGTAAGAAAGGCTGTAGCTGTCAGTATAGGAATATATGTTACTGAACAGTTATGAAGGGTTTGATTATATGGATTACAGCAGATATTCCATGTCCACAAAGGATTGGGGGATTGTTTTCATAAAAAGTATGGCTGCCACAGTGATTATCGCGTATTTGTTTTATGACAGTCCTATTGTTGTTATTGCTTTTCCGGCGGTGTTTGTGTATTGTGCTAAGCTGTGCAGGCAGGAGGGCGTCAGAAGACAAAAGGAAAAACTAAATGAAGAGTTTATGAATGTACTAAAGGTATTGAGCTCGAATATGCTGGCCGGATACTCTGTGGAGAATGCATGGCAGGAGGCTGAAAAAGAGATACAGCTCATGTATGGTAATGACTCACTTATGCTGTCTGAGATACAGGAGATGAACAGGCAGATAAAGATGAATCAGACATTTGAGGCAGTGCTGTCTGAATTTGCTCATAGAAGCGGTCTGGAGGATATAGTCAATTTTTCTGATATTTTCTCATTTGCAAAGAGAAGCGGCGGCAGATTTGTGGATATCATAGAGTCTACCACTTACAGGATGTGGACAAAGTATGATACCAACCGACAGATAGAGGTTGCGGTTTCTGCCAAAAAACTTGAGCAAAAGACTATGAACTATATTCCGATATTTCTTTTGGCATTTTTAAAGCTGTCTTCAAGAGACTATATGTCTGCACTATATGGAAACCTGATCGGGGTAATCTTTATGAGTACCTGTCTTTTAGCCTATGCAGGGGCAATTAAACTGGCAAAGAAATTTTTACAGGTAGGAATAGGCATATGACGCAAGGAAAGAGGCTTAGAATAGCAGCATTATTTGTTATAGTTTTAGTTTTTGCTTTTATCATGGACATGTCGTCAAATGCTATAACTGATAATACACTTATACGCAATGATACAGGTGATGGAGATGCAGTATATGACCTGGTGCTAAATGCGGATGGACTTGACGAGGATTATAACTATCAGCTCAAGCTGAAGGAGGAGAAGCCTTCAGATAAACAGGCGAATGAGCTGTTTACACAGGCAAAAAAAGAGATAGACGACAGCTTTTGTGAAGAGAACCAGAGTGTAGAGCAGGTCAGAGGACATGTGATTATGAAGGAAGCATATGCCCAAGGAGCTGTGGAGGCAGAGTGGACACTGAGTGACTATGATGTGGTTGATATTGATGGAGATGTGAACCAGGAGGCATTTGAGTCAGTAGATGATGAACAGGGAAAGCTTATTAGCGCAAGCGTTGAGCTGTCCTGTGGCGAACACAGACAGGTGTACGATTTTTCATTTATGGTATTTCCGGATGAACTGGATGCAGGAGAGCGTCTCATAAAGGATATCAACAGGCATATTGACAGTGAGATGTCAAAGACAGGGACTAAAAAGCTCACACTGCCGGATGAGGTAGATGGAGTAAAGCTTAGCTGGTCGCAGGAAAAAAGCAATACGGCAGCTAAAATAGCCCTGCTTGAAGTTGTTGTTATAGTTCTTCTGGTGCTTGAGAAAAAGGAAAAAAAGAAGACAGCGCAGAAGGAGAGAAATATACAGCTGCAGCTCGAATATCCGGAGATAGTCAGCAAAATGGCTGTTTTGATGGGGGCAGGAATGACTGTGGAGCAGGCATGGAATAGGATTACCGCCCGCTATCTTGATGAGCGGAAAAATAATGATAAGAATATTATGCCCGCTTACGAGGAAATGCTTGTGACGGAGAGAGAAATCTCAGATGGCGTGACAGGCAGAAAAGCATACGCAGGTTTTGCGGAAAGAGTAAAGCTGCCATGCTATCAGAAGCTTGTACGCATTATTTTACAGAGTATTCACAAAGGAAGTAAGGGTGTATGTGAGATGCTCGAGAAGGAATCGGAGGATGCATTTGATGAGAGGAGGCTTTTAGCCTTAAAGCTGGGTGAAGAGGCCGGCACCAAAATGCTTATGCCGATGATGATTATGATGGCTATAGTCATAGCAATAGTAATAGCACCCGCAATCATTGATTTTAAGATATAGAAAGGAAAAATTATGTTAGGATTTAAGAATTTTTTATTAGATGAGGATGGCGCAGGAGTAGTGGAAATGATACTGATAATTGTCGTGTTAATCGGCCTGGTGCTGATTTTTAAGAAGCAGCTTACGACACTTGTAAACAATATCTTTCAGACAATCTCAAGAGAGGCTGGTAAAGTGTGAGAGGCAGTATAACGATATTTGCCACAATGCTTCTCATGCTGGTGTCACAGTTTTTGTTTACTGTACTGGAAGCCGGCAGGAATCTGACACTTACCAATATAGCATGCATGAATTCAGAGGCTGTAGCAGAGTCAGTTTTTGCACAGTATTGCAGACCATTGTGGGATGAATACCATCTGTTAGCGTATGATGCCGGAAGTGACGCAATGGGCAATGTGGATATCGAAAATGTCAAGTCGTATATGAAGAAGCTTACGACTGACAATTTTAAGATAAGCGATTCAGGAGCTTTTGCCGGGGGTACTATTGTAAACGGCACCAGTATGCTAAGGTTGTCAATGGATGAGCTCGAATCCATGAAATATGTGCTCATGACGGATGATGGTGGTGATGTGTATACAAATGCGGTTGTCTCATATATGAAGAAAAATATTGGTTATGAAACAGTCAAAAATCTTTACAGTCAGTATAGCTCATTGAATGAAAACAAGTCTGCGGGCGAGTATGATGACAGTAAAATAGACAGTGCGTTAAATGCCTTAAAGGATAATGCAGCTTATGAAGGCGGAGGCAAAAGCATAGCGAGGTCGTCACCGCCAAGAGCTTACAGTGCTCCTTCATCGGCTTCGAAAGATAAGCAGACGTCAGAAAGTAAGGCAGGAAGCACAGAAGGCGGTAATGCAATAGAAAATCCGCTGGTCAAGGTGCAGAAAGTAAAGGCATCAGGCATATTATCGCAGGTGGTTGATGAGAGCACGGTGTCAGGAAACAGTATTGATACATCAGCCAGAGTGTCCGGGCGAAGTCTGCATAAAGGAACAGGAGGCTGGTCCGAAAGTAGTGATGACTGGTATGCGAAAGTACTTATGCAGCAGTATATTCTGACATATATGAGCTGCTACACTGATACAAATCCAAACCATGCCCTAAACTATGAGGTGGAGTATATCATAGGAGGCAGGGCGAGTGATAAGGATAATCTAAAGATCGTTATAGCTGAAATACTGGCTCTGCGTACGGCTGCCAATATGGCATACCTGGCAGGAAGCGCATCAAAGCAGGCACAGGCGATGGCGCTTGCCACAATTATCGGTGGAATTACTCTGCAACCGGAGGTGATTGAAGGGGTGGAAAAGGGAATTCTGGCGGCTTGGGCATTCTGTGAGAGTGTGCTGGATTTAAGGGCACTTTTGGATGGGGATAAGATTCCACTGATAAAAAGTGATACGTCATGGACATCGAGTCTGTATGGCATGACAAGCATGCTCACAGGGCAGGTGAAGGCAAAAAGCTCAAATGAAGGAATAGGCTACAAATCATATCTGGGCCTGTTGCTTTTTACAAAGAGCATGAAAAATATAGCGTATCGCTCGATGGATGTGCAGGAGGCTACAGTGCGTATGACCGGTGCACATGAGAGCTTTAGGATGGACAATGCAATCTGTGAGCTTAGTGCAGATGTAAGCTACAAATATCATGGCATATTTTTATGCTTTGTGAATCTGTTAGATGGGGCGGATAACGAGTATACCATTAAAAATCAGGCAAAGTATTCCTATTATGGACGATGACGAAATAAGAAAGGCAGGTGTATGAAGGTGTCTTTTGTTAATAAAGTAAAGTTCCACATAAAAAAACTTTATAGAAAGGCCAAACTCCCAGGCGATGATAGTTCTCAAAAGATGCCCTCATGCACCTGCCTGAAAGCGTCATATACACTTGAGGCTGCGGTAATATTTCCGCTTGTAGCAGGCTTTTTTGTATTTATACTTTTTTTCTTCAGGGTGGTTCAGGTGGAGTCGCAGGTAAAAGCGGCACTGTACTATTCAGCCAGGATGAGTGCGTTAGCGAGCAGTGCAAATGATTCGTCCGTTGTCTCAGTGGCGACAGCAGAGGTACTCTTTAGGAGTAGAATATCTGATTCAAAGCACATTGATACATACGTGAGCGGTGGAAGGTATGGAGTGTCACTGCTTGGCTCAAGTATGGATGGTGATGATGTTGCACTTAAGGCAAAGTACAAGGTTAAGCTTCCGGTGAGCTTTTTTACGGTAGATGGAATATGGATAGAGGATTATAGTAACAGCAGAAAATGGACAGGCAAAAATCCCGGTGAAAAGACGGACCCATATGTGTTCTATACTGACTATGGTAGTGTTTATCACCTGTCCGAGCAGTGCAACTACCTGGATTTAAGTATAAAGAGCATTAAATGGTCACAGGTGGGAGCAAGCAGAAACAAAGATGGTAGGAAATACCACGCATGTTACTGTACCGCGGATAAAAAAACAGAAGGTTCAACGGTATTTATAACAGATTATGGCACGAACTATCACGGAAAGCTTGGATGCAGTAAGCTTAAGCGGACAGTACACAAGGTGCACAAATCGGAGGTAAATGGCAAAAATCTGTGCAGTAAATGTAAAGGAGAAGGAACATGATACAACTTATCATTTTACTTGGAATAATCAGTATAATTGACTTTTCAACCAAAAAGATACCGGTAGTTGTATTGGTAGTAATGGGGATTGTAGGTATTGCAAGCTCTTTTTATGCGAAGCAGTCAATTATATCAGTGGCTGTTGCCCTGATTCCCGGTATAGTGCTTATGGCAGCTGCATTTCTTACAGGAGAGCAGATAGGCTATGGAGATGCAGCTGTTGTGACGCTTATGGGATTGTTTGTGACAGCTGACATAGTGTGCAGCACTATGGTGATGGGACTGACAATAGCGGGAATAATTTCTGTTATTTTAATTGCATCAGGCAGGGCTGGAAGAAAGAAGCAGATTGCATTTACACCATTCCTACTGCTTGGATATGGATTGACGGAGGTGTTTATGTGACTGGAAATAAATTAAATGTAGATTTATCTTACGGACTAAAAGGCAGTTATACAGTAGAGGGAGCAATTATTATACCTATATTTATTGTTATGCTTGCGATAGCGATGAAGATGGGACTTGTGCTGTATAACGAAATGAAGGAAGACAGCTCTTATGAGTATGCTACTGATATGTGGCTGGTGGATGATTTCTATAATTATCAGGTTTTGAAAGAGGTAGTAAATGAATTCTAATGAAATAGTATATGAAAGAAAGATGACAGGCAGCTTTATGAAGCTGCGTTGTGACGAGGTGAAGCCGTTAGATGAAAAGATATTGCTGAAAAACAATATTCCGGGCTTTCTGAAGATGGAGAAGTGTTATGTGAATAATGAAGGGCAGTACTGGTATGATATATCCGGAGTTCAGTCTTTGGAAATGCGCTGCCAGTATAATGATATAAAGCTTGAGTTTCTTGAAAAGCTTGTGGTGAGTATCTGTAACAAGATGGAGCTTTTGGAGAATCATCTTGTAGGCACAGATTGCCTGGCACTCGATCCTCAGCTAATACACATAAAAGGGGTAAATCAGGATGAGGAAATATATTTCACAGCATACCCGGCACAGATGAAGACTATGTGTACTACATTCCAACATCTAATGGAGTATATGCTCACGAAACTTGATCACAGTGATGCTGAAGCGATACATATAGCATATGGTATATACGAGAAAACCATAAATGGCAATTACAGTATCGCTGATATTCGAAATGCCATAATCGAGGAGCGACAGAAAAAGGTGGCAGAAAAGCCGGTGGAGGAGGTGATTGCGCCGATTTCACAGCCACAGGTCAGAGTAGAGGAGCCTAAGGAGCAGATAAAGCCTACACTGTACGATAAGCTTCGGGTGTATCTGCTGGAGCAGCTGGATATCAGGCTGCCGGAGCAAAAGAAGCAGGCGTCAGTGATAGAAAAGCCTAAAAAACCGGACATAAACAGAAAATGGTTTAAAAAAGAAAAACGAAAAGAAAATCGTGAAAAGTTAGATGACACCATGCTTATACATCCAGGCTCAGAGGCTGCACCGGAGCCTGTACCGCGTCAGATACACCCCACTGTATGTCTGAGCGATTACAGGGAGCACCCACAGGGCATGCTTTTGTATGAGGGCATGGAAAACCGCAGTAATATAATAATAGACAAAGATTGTACGCGTATTGGTCAGGGCGATGAGGCCGATGCAGTAATAGGCAAGGATACAATAAGTCATTTTCATGCAGTTATAAATAGGGAAAACCAGGAATTTTATCTGGAGGATTTAAACTCCACAAATGGAACCTTTGTGAATAATGAGGTGCTTGCGTACAAGCAGAAGAAGCAGCTCAAGTCAAATGATATCATCAGATTTGCTGATGTTAAGTACCGGTTTGTATAATTGTTGCAAATAAGCTCCTTAAAATTTATAATAAGAAAAAAGTATTTAACAGGAAAATTAAGGAGACCCCACAGATTTGCAGAATATAAAAAGATTTTATGATAAACCATATATGACAATTGGCATAATAGTGGTAAATATAATAGTTTTTGTGCTGATGAGTTTATCAGGCAGCACACTTGATGCACAGTATATGGCTGCCCACGGAGCCATGTACCCTGAGTATATAAAGGATGGCCAGTATTGGAGGCTGCTCACTTCTATGTTTATGCATTTTGGATTGATGCATATACTTAACAATATGGTGGTTTTAGGCGCTGTCGGTCAGATAGTCGAGAAGGCTATGGGACATGTGAAGCTTCTGATTATATTTCTTGTGTCAGGCATGTGTGGAAGTGTATTATCGTACATTGTGATGCTTTATAATAATGACTTTGCGGTATCGGCAGGCGCCTCCGGGGCGATATTTGGTCTGGTGGGAGCACTTGTGTGGATAGTTATAGCAAACAGAGGCTTTTATGAGGGCATCAGCAGACAGCAGGCTGTATTTATGGTTATACTGATGATATACTATGGAGTTTCAACGCAGGGAGTGGACAATTGGGCTCATGGAGGCGGACTCGCAGGCGGATTTGTTATTTCAATTGTTTTATATCGCAAAAAGAGATATAATAAATATAGTATCAACTAGAAATTAATGGTAGGAGAAGCTACATGAAGATAAATATTTATTATGGTGGAAGAGGCTTACTGGATGACCCGACACTGTATGTGATAAGCAGGATAGAAAATGTGCTAAAGGAGCTCCGCGTAAAGGTAGAGAGATACAATATCTATGAGCACAAAAATGAAATAGCTACATTGCCACAGACCTTTAAGGATGTAGATGGAATCATTCTCGCAACGACGGTTGAGTGGCTTGGTATAGGTGGATATATGCAGCAGTTCCTTGATGCATGCTGGCTCTACGGTGATAAGGAAAAGATAAGCAATACATATATGCAGCCTATTGTCATGTCTACCACATATGGAGAGCGCGAGGCAGAGACCACACTATGCAATGCATGGGAGATACTTGGAGGTCTGCCGTGCTCAGGGTTATGCGGATATGTAGAGGATATTACTACGTTTCAGCTCAATAAGGAGTATAATCTCATAATAGAAAAACGCGCGGAGAATCTGTATCGCACGATATCCCAGAAGATTAAGAGCCTGCCTACAAGCAATCAGGCAGTGAAGCAAAGTGTACTCAGGACACAGCAGCTCAATCTCACCCCACAGGAGAGCGAGCAGCTGTCGAAGTATGTGTCTGATGATACATATGTAAAGCAGCAGAAGGAGGATATCGAGGAGCTTGCAACCATGTTCAAGGACATGCTCGGGCAGCAGGCATCTACAGATGACATGCCATATATAAAGGAGCTTGAAGCACATTTTATTCCGCTTCGTGAATTCAAAGCCTGTTATTCATTTAATATAGAGGGCATTAAAAATCCATTATATATAAAGGTGGATGAGGATAAGCTGGATATACACTATGGCGAAGAGGATATAGTGGATGTATACGCCAAATTTTCGAAGAGTATCATGGAGTCTATAATAGATGGTCACATGACCTTCCAGAGAGCATTTATGACCGGAGAAATGACAGCAAAGGGTAATTTCAAGACACTGCGCATGCTTGATCAGATATTTCCGTTTTAATGGGCTTTTTGATTCTGAACAGTTACAAAATAATTATATATATGAGGTGACAAAGATGAAAGATGACAACTGTATTTTCTGTAAACTGGCAAATGGGGATATCCCGACCAATTCAATCTACGAGGATGATGATTTCAAGGTAATACTCGATGCAAGTCCTGCTACAAAGGGACATGCACTTATCCTTCCAAAGCAGCATTATGCAAATATTTTTGAGATTGAGGATGAGACACTTGCAAAGGCAGCAAAGCTTGCAAAGAAGATTATGACACACGAGAAAGATGTGCTTGGCTGTGAAGGTTACAACCTGGTACAGAACAATGGCGAGGTGGCAGGCCAGACAGTATTCCATTTCCATATGCACCTGATTCCAAGATATGAGTCAGATGACAATAAGAATGTCATAGAGTGGAACCATAAGGAGTTCACTGATGACGAGATGAAGAAAATCTGCGACGAGATGAGCATGTAGTAGTTATTATATATTATGATATGAGGGTCAAAAGGTATTTTGCCCCTCATTTATGATTAATCAGATTATTGAAAAACAAAAAGCCCGGATATGCAAATGTAGTTCATATCCGGGCTTTTCTTTTTTATGATATGCAATGACGCTTTAAACAGACTCTGACACTATGACGACTTCTTCACCTGAGAGTTAATCAAATCGATTATAGTGGCGATGGAATCCATCTGACCGCTTTTTGCCATGGCATCCTTATATTTATCCCTGTTGCCGTACACCTCTTTTACTGCGCTAAGCAGAGAATCCTTTGTGAGCTCCTCCTCCTCGATGACATATGAAAAGCCCTGCTTTTTGAAGGATTTTGCATTTAATACCTGGTCTCCGCGGCTGGCAGCAGCAGAAAGAGGAATCAGGATGTTTGGCTTGTGCAGAGCAAGCAGCTCGCAGATGGAGTTGGCTCCGGCTCTTGAAATAGCCATGTCAGCCAGAGCAAACATGTCGGTGAGCTCAGCATTGGCGTACTCAAACTGTGCATAGCCTGTGATTCCGGCAAGCTTGTTGTCCAGATTGCCCTTTCCGCAGAGGTGAATCACATAGAAATCCTTTAGTAGTTCAGGAAGAATCTCACGGACAGCTTCATTAACCTTTTTAGAGCCGAGGCTTCCTCCGATGATGAGGATGACAGGCTTATTGTGGTCAGGAAAATTACAAAGCTTTATGGCATTTTCGGCAATGCCGCTAAAAAGCTCGCGTCTGATAGGTGATCCGGTGAGCACAGCCTTGTCTGCAGGCAGATATTTCATGGTCTCAGGGAAATTGCAGCAGACCTTTTTGGCACCCTTTATGGCGATTTTATTGGCAAGTCCCGGGGTGATATCCGACTCGTGGATGATGGCAGGCACATGGCAGTGCTTTGCGGCAAGCACGACAGGTACGGAAACGAAGCCACCCTTAGAAAATACTACATCAGGCTTGAGTTTTTTCATGAGGCTTACAGCCTGACCGTAGCCCTTTAACACGCGGAACGGGTCTGTAAAGTTCTTCCAGTCAAAGTATCGGCGCAGCTTTCCTGATGAAATGCCGTGGTAAGGAATCTTTTGGGCTTCGATCAGTCCCTTCTCCATTCCGTTTACTGAGCCAATGTATTCGATATCGTATCCGGCCTCCTTAAGTGCCGGCATAAGAGCTATATTTGGAGTGACATGACCTGCAGTACCGCCGCCTGTCATAACTATTTTCTTCATATATATGTATCCTTTCTTGCATTCCTGTTTGTCTCATATTTATATTATACTCAACACAATAAAAGTCAATACCAAGTTACTGGCGAAAGTTTGCCATGCAATACCGGATAAATGTCGAAACTTGCGACCGATAGGAACTGTTAAGTTCAAGTGAATTGGTTATAATAATCAATAGTACATCAATCTGAGGTTTAGGGTAAGTTAAATTTTGAACGATGTACAAGAAAAAGAATGACAGGGAGGAAGAAGCAATATGGAATTATTAATGGACAATATGGACATCATGGCAGGAGGCATATTTGTGATAATGCTTGCACTTTTCATGCTGACGGTCATAGTGACCTTGTTCGCACTCTCACACAGGATAAGACTTTTGAGCAACGAGATATATAAAATAGAAAAACAGGTGAGCGACTACATAGACGAGCTGTCGAGAAGCGAGAATGACAAGCTTGAGATAGAGCATAAAGCGCATCAGAATGGGGTGATTTCATCGGTGCTTCAGGAGATTTTTCCATGAAATTTGACAAAATGCTATTACTGTGATATTATACCGACTGTAACAAAGTTGTAACAAATGCAACATAGGTGTAATAAACTTAACAAAAACAACATATACTACACCATATGGAGGATTATATGAAGCTAAACAAAAAAGTAATCGATAGCATTACGGTCTGTGGACTGTGCGCTATGCTGACGGTTACCGCGGTTACTAACAGCGGACGCTCTGAGGTCAAAGCAGAGGATAAGGTGCTAGCAAACACTGGTTTAGAGCATACTGGTTATAATAGTTATGCTGGCGTAGCAGCGACTCTTTTTGATTACGAGAAGAGCCTCACAGCAGAGAATGCTGTTACATTAGAAAAAGAAAATGTTGAGATGGTGGCAGCAGCACAGGATGCACAGCAGGAGGCACAGCCCCAGCTCACACAGGAGCAGCAGGAATGGCAGACAAAGCTTATGCCAAACGTTGAAGAATCACTCAACGTAAGAGCACAGGCCGATGAACAGTCAGATATTGTTGGAAAACTATATAAAGGAAGTGTGGCAGACATCGTAGAAAACGATGGCACCTGGGCTCACATCAAGTCAGGAAATGTAGACGGATATGTCAATGTCTCTTACTGTGTGACCGGAACTGACGCACTAAGCTATGCTTATGACACATGCGGAGAAATCGCCACAGTAAATACAGACGGACTTCGTGTGAGAGAGGCAGCAGATACAAACAGCAGGGCCTTAGCGGTAGCTGACCAGGGCAAGACCTATCAGGTGGACCGCGCAGCGCAGGCGATAGACGGCTGGATCGCAGTGGTCTGTGATTCACAGACAGGATATATCGCAGCAGATTATGCGACACGTTCCTTAAACACAAGAGTGGGTATCACAATTGAAGAGGAACAGGCTCAGATAGCTGCACAGAAAGAGGCTGAGAGAAAGGCCGCAGAAGAAAAAGCGGCAAAAGAGGCAGCCAAAGCAGCAAAGGAATCAAAGAAAACCGAGACCACACAGGGCGAGGCAGTAAGTGCAGGAGCAGATGACCTGACACTGCTTGCAGCAATCATCGAGTGTGAGGCAGGCGGAGAGAGCTATGAATGTCAGCTTGCAGTAGGAGCGGCAGTTATCAACAGAGTAAAGAGCGGCTCATATCCAAACAGCATCTCAGGTGTTATTTACCAGAAAGGCCAGTTTGGACCGGCATCATCAGGAAAGCTCGCAAGAAAGCTTAGCGGACGCATTTCTTCTTCATGCTACAGTGCAGCACAGGAGGCAATGTCCGGAGTGGACAACACAGGAGGATGTACATCCTTCAATGACCACGGCTCAGGAATATCAATCGGAAATATGAAGTTCAGATAATATACAGCCGATATAAAGAAATAACAAAGAGGCTGCAAATCAACAAAGCTTGTTGGTTTGCAGCCTCTTTAATTATTTGTACGGCGTGGTTTTACAGTCAGAGCGTCAATGCTTCAAACCTCTTGCAACATACCACAAAATAGAGTAAAATGACATCATTATAGCAATCTACAGATATAAATTACAGCAACCTGCATCTATAAACGATGCAAATAAAACCCAGGAGGCAAGAGCAATGCAGTTAAAGGGACGAAACTTTTTAAAACTTATGGATTACACTCCGGAAGAGATTACTTATCTGATTGACCTCTCACAGGAGCTGAAGGAAAAGAAGAAAAAAGGCATCAGACATGATGACCTCACAGGCAAGAATATAGCGCTGATTTTTGAAAAGACCAGTACCAGAACTCGCTGCTCTTTTGAGGTAGCGGCACATGACCTTGGAATGCATGTCACATACCTTGACCCGAGCGGTTCACAGATAGGTAAAAAGGAGAGCATTGCCGATACAGCGCGCGTGCTCGGCAGAATGTTTGACGGAATCGAGTACCGTGGATACGGACAGGAAATCGTGGAGGAGCTGGCTAAATACGCAGGCGTACCGGTATGGAACGGCCTGACAAATGAGTTCCACCCGACACAGATGATAGCAGATATGCTTACAATCCGTGAGCACCTCGGCAGACTCAAGGGCGTGAAATTTGTATACATGGGCGATGCAAGATACAACATGGGCAATTCACTCATGGTCACATGTGCAAAGCTTGGCATGGACTTCGTGGCATGCACAAACAAGAAATATTTCCCAAATGATGAGCTTGTAAAATACTGTAAGGACGTTGCAGAAACAACCGGCGCATCAATCACACTCACAGAGGATGTGGCAGAGGGCACAAAGGACGCAGATGTCATTTACACAGATGTGTGGGTATCAATGGGCGAGCCACAAGAGGTATGGGCAGAGCGAATTAACGACTTAAAGCCATATCAGGTAAATGCAAAAGCATTTGAAAATGCAAAGGATAGCGCAATCTTTATGCACTGTCTGCCTGCATTCCATGATTTAAAGACCACAATCGGCAAGCAGGTCTATGAGAAGTTTGGACTGAGCGAGCTTGAGGTGACAGACGAGGTATTTGAGTCAGAGCGCTCAGTGGTATTTGATGAGGCAGAGAACCGTATGCACTCAATCAAGGCTATCATGCGTGCAACACTTGCTGACTAGTACGGCAAGCAATGACCGCAACAAAAGATTGACGGAAAGCTAAGGAATAAAGTATGAAGGAAGAAATACTTAGGCTTCTACGCAGCGCTGACGGCTATATTTCAGGGCAGGAGCTATGCAACCGATTCGGAGTATCGCGCACAGCCGTGTGGAAGGCCATAAACCAGCTAAAGGAAGCCGGATATGAGATAGAGGCACAACAGAATAAGGGCTACAGGCTCATGGCAGCGCCGGATCTGATGACAGAGGCGGAGATAAAAAGCCTCATGCACACAGAATGGGTGGCAAAGGAAGTGCTGTATTTTGATACAATAGACTCCACCAACACCAAGGCTCAGGAGCTTGCCGAAAAAGGCTATCCGAGCGGCACCTTAGTCGTAGCGGACAAGCAGGAGTCAGGCAAGGGGCGCCGCGGCCGCAGCTGGGTATCGCCGTCCGGCACAGGTATTTTCATGACACTTATGATAAAGCCTGATATCAATCCAAACAATGCATCCATGCTCACGCTTGTGGCAGCGCTTGCTGTCGCAAAGGCAATAACAAGCGTAACCGGCGAGGAGGCCATGATAAAGTGGCCAAACGACATTGTGGTAAACGGCAAAAAGGTGTGCGGCATACTCACAGAGATGAATGCGCAGTTTGACTATATCAACCATATTGTTGTAGGTATCGGTATCAACGTGCATAATGAGAGCTTTCCGAAGGAAATCAGTCAGATGGCGAGCTCACTTATGATAGAAGCAGGTGGCAAAAGATTTCACCGTGCGCAGATAATCGCAGAGACCATGTCATACTTTGAGCAGTATTATGACACATTTTTAAAGACGCAGGACCTTTCAGCCCTCGTCAGGGAGTATGATAAGCTGTTGGTCAACAGGAACAAATCAGTAAGGGTACTGGATCCTAAGGAGCCGTTTGACGGAAAAGCGATGGGCATCACGCCTAAGGGCGAGCTGATCGTGGACACATGGGAGTCGCGCAAGCTGGTTTCAAGCGGAGAAGTATCAGTGAGAGGAATATACGGATATGTCTAAAGAGGTAGTACTTTGCGTGTCAAACGCATATCAGAAAAAATATTATCTGAACGAGAATTTTAACGGACTTCCACAGACTATAAGGGACGAGCTCAAAATCATGTGCGTCCTGTATACAGAGGATGTGGGAGGCATACTGGAGCTGGTGTTTGATGAGGACGGAAACCTCGATTTCAGAACATCCTGCAAGGAAAATGACTTTTTCTATGACGAGATAGGAAGCGTGCTAAAGATAAAGCAGTACCGCAACGAGCGAAGAGAGCTGCTCGAGTCGATAGAGACGTATTATCGCATAGTATTTTTGGGAGAAGGACTCGAGGAGGAATAACAGATGATCTTAGCGCTGGACGTAGGAAATACAAACATAACATGCGGCGTGTTTGATGGTGACAGGATAAAAGCAAGCTTTAGAATTACAACCAAAATGCCACGTACATCGGATGAATACGGCATGCTTCTGAGCACTCTGCTTGAAAGAAATCAGGTAGGCATGGACGACATACATGATGCAATCATATGCTCCGTTGTACCGAATATCATGCATTCACTGCAGAATGGCCTAATAAAATACTTCAATATCAGGCCGATAATCGTGGAGGCGGGCATCAAAACAGGCATCCGTATCGCCACACCAAATCCGCAGCAAATTGGCGCAGACCGTATAGTAGACGCCGTAGCTGCATATGAATTATATGGAGGACCTGTTTTGGTCATAGATTTTGGCACAGCAACCACCTACGATATGGTCGATGAAAACGGTACCTTCATGGGAGGAATCACAGCACCGGGCATACGTATCTCAGCCAAGGCACTCTGGGAGGATGCGGCAAAGCTTCCTGAGATAGAGATTAAAAAGCCTGATAATATCCTCGGAAAGGACACTATCACCAGCATGCAGGCGGGACTTGTGTATGGACAGATAGGACAGACAGAGTATATCATCAACAAGGTAAAGGAAGAAACAGGCATGTACGATGCAAAGGTTGTAGTGACCGGTGGACTCGGCAGAATAATATCCAATGAGACAGAAAACGTGGATGTATACGATCCGGATCTGACATTAAAGGGCATAAACCTCGTGTATCGCAAGCAGAACCGCAAGGGAGTGAAGTAATAGTATGGCTATTCATCAGATACGAAAGCTTCAGATAGGAAGTGTGACACTCCCAAACAACCTGATACTGGGACCTATGGCAGGCGTGACAGACCTGCCATTTCGCTTATTGTGCAAGGAGCAGGGAGCCGGCCTTTTATGTATGGAAATGGTCAGCGCCAAGGCAATTTTGTACAAAAACAAAAATACAGAGTCGCTTCTTTCCATAGATGAAAGAGAAAAGCCTGTTTCTCTCCAGATGTTTGGCTCAGACCCGCAGATAATGGCTCAGATAGCAAAGCAGATAGAGGAAAGACCATTTGACATACTGGATATCAACATGGGCTGTCCGGTGCCCAAAATCGTAAACAACGGTGAGGGCTCAGCGCTCATGAAAAATCCGATTCTTGCAGGTCAGATTATAGAGAGCATAGTAAAAGCGATAGATAAGCCGGTCACCGTAAAAATACGAAAGGGCTTCGATGATGAGCATGTCAACGCAGTAGAGCTGGCACATGTGGCTGAAGAAAGCGGCGCAAGCGCAGTCGCAGTGCACGGCAGGACCAGAGAGCAGTACTACTCCGGTAAAGCCGACTGGGACATCATAAGGCAGGTAAAAGAGGCTGTCTCAATACCGGTCATAGGAAACGGAGACCTGCTTTGCGCAGAGGATGTCATAAAAATGCAGGAGCAGACAGGCTGCGACGGCTTTATGATAGCCAGGGGAGCGCAGGGCAATCCATGGATTTTCTCACAGATACTGCATTACTTTGAGACCGGCGAGCATCAGGAAAAGCCATCCTTTGAGGAAGTGCGCCGGATGATACTGCGCCATGCACGCATGATGATAGAGTTCAAGGGCGAGTACACGGGAATACACGAGATGAGAAAGCACACAGCGTGGTATACGGCAGGATATCCGCATTCATCAAGGCTGCGCGCGGCGGTGAATACGGTGGAGAGCTTAGAACAGCTTGAGGAGCTTTTGTATAAGGAAAAGCTTAAAAATTGAAATCGGTCAAATCCTTGACAGCGTGGTGATTTTCAATTATAATACACGCGTTAAAATAGGCTTTAAATTTAGTATGTGAAACTTCCCACATTCAGTTTATCGAAGTTACCGGCATAGCATACAGTATATTCCTCAGAAAAATATGAAGTTAGCCACGGGTGCGAATCGCGGATAGAGGGGGTTTCTTTGCTACCGGGTTTCCGTTGCCGGGTGTAATGGGACTCCGTGGCAGTTCATATTTTTCTTCGGAACATACTGTATACTTTCCGGTATTGAAGACCTTGGTGTGGGAAGTTAATATACTAAATGAGTACAATAAATATCAAAAATAAAAAAGGAAGATAGAAGGGTAAGAATCATGGATAACAAGAAAAATATTCTGACATATGCAGGTCTTAAGAAGCTCGAGGATGAGCTTGAGCATTTAAAGGTTGTTAAGCGTAAAGAGGTTTCCCAGAAGATCAAGGAGGCTCGTGAGCAGGGTGATTTATCTGAGAATGCTGAGTATGATGCAGCTAAGGATGAGCAGCGCGATATCGAGGCTCGTATTGAGGAAATCGAGAAAATCCTTAAGAATGCAGAGGTTGTTGTTGAGGAGGAGGTTGACCTTGACAAGATTTCTATCGGATGTAAGATCCGCATCTTAGATTGTGAGTTTGATGAGGAACTTGAGTACAAAATCGTTGGTTCAACAGAGGCAAACAGCTTAAAGGGCAAGATTTCAAACGAGTCACCTGTAGGTAAAGCTCTTCTTGGAAAGAAAGTCGGAGATACTGTAACTGTTGAGACTCAGGTAGGAGAGCTCACATACAAGGTACTCGAGATCCAGAGAGCAGAAGAGAACTAAAAGAGGTAAAAAATGGCAAATCAGAATAATAACAAGGGTGGACAGCAGCAGGACGTAAACCAGCTCCTTAAGGTTCGCCGTGAAAAATTACAGAATTTACAGGAAGCAGGAAAGGATCCCTTCCAGATTACAAAGTACAATGTCACTCATCACAGCAGCGATGTAAAGGAGCTTTACAATGCTCATGAGGCTGAGATTCTCGGTGACAGAAAGGCTCCGGATGTTGAGGGCTTGGATGACGCTGCAAAGAGAGAGGTAATCAACAACGATTACAACGAGAGAAGAGAAATCATGGATGCAAAGCCAATCGAGGTAAGCATCGCAGGACGTATGATGTTCAAGCGTGTCATGGGTAAGGCTTCTTTCTGCAATATTCAGGACTTAAAGGGCAATATCCAGGTATATGTGGCAAGGGACAATATCGGAGAAGACTCATACGCAGACTTCAAGAAATCAGACATCGGTGATATCTACGGTGTAAAGGGCTTCGCCTTCAGAACAAAGACAGGCGAAATCTCAATCCATGCAGAGGAGATAACACTGCTTTCAAAATCACTCCAGATACTCCCGGAGAAGTTCCATGGACTGACAGACACAGACACCAGATACCGTCAGAGATATGTAGACCTCATCATGAATCAGGAGAGCAAAGAGGTATTTATCAAGCGCTCACAGATACTCAAGGAAATCCGTAACTTCCTTGCAGGCCGTGATTTCATGGAGGTTGAGACACCTATGCTTGTCTCAAACGCAGGTGGTGCCGCAGCAAGACCATTTGAGACACACTACAACGCATTGAACGAGGATGTAAAGCTTCGTATTTCCCTTGAGCTTTACTTAAAGAGACTCATCGTCGGAGGTCTTGAGCGAGTATACGAGATCGGACGAGTTTTCCGTAACGAGGGCGTAGATACACGTCACAACCCTGAGTTCACACTTATGGAGCTTTATCAGGCATACACAGACTACGAGGGCATGATGGAGCTGACAGAGTCAATGTTCCGTTACCTCGCTGAGAAGGTATGCGGTTCGACAAAAATATCATACAACGGCGCAGAAATCGACCTTGGAAAGCCATTCGCTCGAATGACAATGATAGACGCAATCAAGAAATACGCAGGCGTAGACTTCGACCAGGTACCTGATGATGCAGCCGCAAAGAAGCTTGCAGACGAACATCATATCGAGTACGAGGAGCGTCACAAGAAGGGTGACATCGTAAACCTCTTCTTCGAGGAGTACTGTGAGAAAGAGCTTATCCAGCCAACATTTATCATGGATCACCCAATCGAGATATCACCTCTCACCAAGAAGAAGCCAAGCGACCCTACAAAGGTAGAGCGTTTTGAGCTGTTCTGTAATACATGGGAGATGTGTAACGCATACTCAGAGCTCAACGACCCAATCGACCAGCGTGAGCGTTTCGCAGCACAGGATGCCAACGCAGCAGCAGGCGATGACGAGGCAGAGCACACTGATGAGGACTTCCTCAATGCGCTTGAAATCGGTATGCCGCCAACAGGTGGAATCGGATACGGAATCGACCGTCTTGTAATGCTTCTGACAGATAGCCAGGCAATCAGGGACGTATTACTGTTTCCAACAATGAAAACATTAGACAAATAAAAAGTGTTGAAAAGCCAATAAAATAAGGCATTCCCGAGATTTTAGGGAGTGCCTTTTTTAGTGTTACTGTTATAAATACTGTTATTTTTGTTGAAATACTGTTATTAAAATAGTCTTTTGGGAGTGTCTTTTTCTGGATGTTGTTTATTTATTCTTAACTGGGATAAACTGTCTTGTATTTCATACATTGCGATAGCGGATTGTTTGTTATCTGTCTCTTTTATATATTTTTCTATAGAATCAAATAATTTTCCTATTGTATTATCTGAATCATAAGGAAGAAGTTCTTTTGATATATATTCAATTAGATATCTAAATGATGGAATCATTTTTATCCTCTTGATAGTTTCTTCCGTCAAGTGTGTTTCCTTTTGTATATCTGCATTTTCTCTTGTTTTGCAGGGGATTTTTCCGCTTAGGTAATCAATATCACATTTAAATAAATTACATAGATTAACCATATCTTGATAACTAGGATAAGTTTCGCCCTTTTCCCAATTAGCAATTGTTTGTCGGGATTTTTGCTTGTTGTTATAATTTTTTGATTTTGAAGCAATTATATCTAATTGTTCAGCTAATTTTTCTTGTGTGTACCCAAGTAATTCACGTTCGTATCTGATTTTTTCTCCTACTATTGATAGGTCATAGTTATTGATGTTACTCAAATTTAACACACCTCCTTGAAAATAAAAATAAATGTATATTTGTGTTAATTTACAATAACATATATTTGTTGTACTGTAAATATATAAAATAGACAAAGCGAAAGGAAGTGATTAAATGAGGGCAACTAAAAAAAGTGAAATGGTTATGAATCAAGTAGCTGTGACAACGGAAAATTTACAAAACATTTTAGATTGCGGTAGACCTACGGCAGTGGAAATCGGTACACTTGCAAAAGCAAGAGTGGAAATAGGTCGGCGTGTTTTGTGGAATGTTTCAAAGGTTCAAAAGTATCTTGACACAATAGCCACTGAATAAGATAGGAGAAAAATATGATACAACGAAATGAAATTTTAACAACAGATGAAGCATTAGCAATGATTTGTCGCAGTAAATCATGGTTTTATGCACATTGTAACGAGAGCGATTTCCCAAGAAGAATATACTGGGACAATGACAGGCAGAAATATTTTAAGCGTGATGAATGGCTAGAGTTTTGTGAGCAACACAACTTAGCAATAACAGGGAGATGAAAATATGAGTAAAATTTTTGTTGTAGGCGTTGATTGTTCTGTTTCTCAAGCAATTAGATATGCCTTAAAAGGGTACAAAATTCTTGTGCCAGAATCAAAAAATGGGAAACCAAGCATTGAACTAATCAACTTCACGGAGAAAGAAGCAAAGAAAATTTTTAAGGAAATATCAAGCGAGGCAGATATAAACGCAAAATTGATTGTCAAAAAGTAGGTGGTTCTTTGAGGATAAGTTGGCAAGACATTGACAAATACGAGAATCCAAGAAAATACAAATTAGTTGATGATTATAACGTGTATTCCTTTGTGTTTGATTGTCCGAACGATATGAAATCAGCAGGCAAGCAGTTCAATAACCTGTATGCAAGAATTGTCTATGACGTGAAGAAAGATAGCAATTTCAATAGTGCTGTATTTATCTTAGGTTTGAGTTGCCACGATGGAAAAAATAGTTTTAAATGCAGACAGAAAAGCAGTTCACCAAAAGGTGGTAGACCAAAGCAAAAGGTCGTTGGAAAAACTACAAAAAAGCATATTCACGGATATATTGCTCTAAGCAAGGAAATTGACGGATTGTATAGCCTTGTTAAACGAATTGTTGATAAGGAAGATAAGCGACAACTAAAGCGAGGATTGAAAAAGGGGCATTTTCAAAGGAGCAGTAACAAAGAAAATCGTAATCTTTGTTGTATGCCAGTACAATACGTCATGCAACAAAGCGAACCCAATTATTATCGAGAATATGGAGATACAAGCCCATTTATAAGCGACTAGGTTTTACTTAGAAAATTGTATGAATGTTTTTTAGAAAAACCTAGTATTTACAATGGTTTGAGTAGTGTTAGCAGAAACGCAGGACAATATTATATTTATTATATATTGTCCTGCGTTTCTGCTAACACTAC
>ERZ1035032.177-NODE-177-length-54225-cov-11.148606_pt1 | contig 54225 bp, 35 predicted proteins | sample MGYA00520693_ERZ1035032 | MGnify/ENA primary metagenome ERZ1035032 (study PRJEB33766, sample SAMN09781740) | gut metagenome | biome: gut microbiome | host: Homo sapiens | place: Madagascar | study: EMG produced TPA metagenomics assembly of the PRJNA485056 data... | reverse complement strand
ACTTTTAACAAAATAAAAAACATACAGTATATTTTATGAGGATGGCTGGTGAAAACCGGCGGTTTCAGCTTACTGCGCGGTAATGAAATTTTGTTAAAGGAGACCGAAGTGGAGTGAATGATATTGTCTACCAGCATGAAGTGATCGTTCCGGACAGGGGACTTCCGTTTAAGTTGTTTCTCTTTGAGGGCGGCGGCGGAAAATACATCAGGGAGAAGCACTGGCACCGTTCTATCGAGATATTTGCCGTGAGACAGGGGCAGCTTGATTTTTTCCTGAATGAGAAAAAATATGTGCTTGCAGCGGGGGATTTTGTGCTGGTGAACAGCAATGAGGTGCATGCGATCCATGCCCCTCTGCCAAACGAGACGATTGTGCTGCAGATTCCGCTTGGCGTCTTTGCGGATTATTATACGGAAGAACAGTTTATCTGGTTTTCCCACAGCGGAAAAGAGGATGACCGTCAGGTATTTTCCCTGCTCGAGACGATGTTTGTGGCGTACGGTGAGAAACAGACCGGTTACGAATTAAAAATGCTAAGCTGTTTTTATCAGCTGGAGTATCTTCTGGTGACAAGATACCGGAAGCTTGAGGTGGGCGAAGAGATACTTAAGAACAATAAGCAGCTTAAGCGTCTCGGAAGGATTACCGGGTATCTGAAGGAGCATTATATGGAGGATGTTTCGCTGGAAAAACTGGCGGGGATTTTTGGTTATTCACCGGCATATCTCTCCCGGATGTTTCAAAAATATGCGAAGATCAATTACAAGGAATACCTGTCGAGTGTGCGTCTGGAGCATGCCGTGAGGGATCTGGAAGAGACGGATCTTGCGATTGGCGAGATTGCATTGAACCACGGCTTCCCAAACAGCAAGGCATTTTCCAACCTGTTCCGGAAGCGGTACGGAATGCTGCCGAATCAATACCGGAAGATGGTCACATCAGAAAAAGAACGGTTCTCCTCATATTACTTACCGCATAAAGGCAGCCGTTTATTTCTGATGTGACGGCTTCCGGTAAAACGCTCCGCGGGGGCAGGGGCAAGAACACTAATTTATCGTAGTAATATCTATAGTTTCTCCCGCGTATCCGGAAGGAGATCTGTGCTACCATAGATGTATATAAAATAAAATGGCAGGAGGAGCACAGAATGACAGGACCAGTGGCACCGAGAGACCCGGAAAAAGCAAGAGCATATTTTTATATTATGCGTGAAAAAGAGATCTGCGGACTGAAGCAGGGAGATGGCAAAGCAGTGCAGTTCATCTATGAAAGTGACGGCCGTCTGGCAAACAGTGCACAGATTGTCGGAAATATCACGGATAGCAGAATACTTGAACTGCTCGGTACAGTGAAAGGCTTCCGCACGCTTGTACACAGTATTGGTGTGTCGGTTGAGATGGAGCATCCGGCTGAAAAGATAGAATTTGTTTTTCAGATGTACGGCAAAAAGGATTTGTATGGGGGCGGAACGAATCTGGTGGCAACACTGCAGGGAGATGGGATGGAACAGAGGATCTGTCTGTCGGATTATGAATGGAGTCTGGATGATGATGTGCCCGGACAGATCCGCTTTACATTTGACAAACCGGAACGGGTGGGAAAGGCAGATGTCCGTTTTTATTTAAACGACGGATTTACGGCACCGGAAGATCTGACAGAAGAAAAAGTGGATCTCCATTCGGAAGAATATTATAAGATGGTGCAGCGCTCTCTTATGAACCTGGGAAATACCTACCGCATCCGGAAAGTGATTGAGAAAGCGCGAGCCGGAAAAGAAGTGACGCTTGCTTTTATCGGAGGGTCCATCACACAGGGGGCAGGGGCAGTGCCGATTCACACAGAGTGTTATGCGTATAAGGCATATCAGCTGTTTCAGAAACGATTTGCACGGAACAATAATGTCAGATTCATCAAGGCGGGAGTAGGAGGAACCCCATCGGAGCTTGGAATGATCCGTTTTGACAGAGATGTGCTGCGTGAGGGGGAACAGCCGGATCTTGTTGTAATCGAGTTTGCGGTGAATGATGAGGGAGATGAGACCAAAGGGGACTGCTATGAGAGTCTGGTGCGTAAGGTATTGAAGCTGCCGTGGAGACCTGCGGTGGTACTCTTGTTTTCCGTATTTGCAAATGACTGGAATCTTCAGGAACGTCTGCAGCCGGTGGGAAGACAGTACGACCTTCCGATGGTAAGTATTCTGGATGCGGTTACCCCGCAGTTTTCCGGAAAAGAACAGAAAAGAGTGATTACGAAGAACCAGTTTTTTTATGACATGTTTCATCCGACCAACCTTGGACATACCATTATGGCAGATTGTCTGGAATACCTGATGGAGGTATGCGATACGTCCGACCATGCGAGGGTGGACAGCTTCCGGCAGGGCATGACGGAGGAGGAAGTCTTAGAACAGTGTCTGCGCGGGGAGCCTGCGATCGGCAATTCGTTTGAAAAAGTAAAACTCTTAGACCGGCGGGACGGATATGAGGGCGCCAGTATGAGAGAGGGAGGCTTTGATGCGACAGATCACGAACTGCAGTGTGTGGAAATGGATCAGGATCTTTGCACTACGCCGGAATTCCCATATAACTGGATGTATGATGGAACTAAGCCGGATCGGGCGTTTTTTGAACTGACGATCACATGCAGAGCGTTATTTCTGATATTTAAGGATTCCGGCGAGGTGGATGCCGGGACAGCGGATGTGCTGGTGGATGGGGAATTCCGGTTCACAGCAGATCCACATGTCAATAACTGGTTGCACTGTAATGCGGTGCTCGTATTTCAGGAGAAGGAAACGGCAGCACATACCGTGAGAATCCAGATGAGCGGTGAGAATCTGGATAAGAAATTTACGATTCTCGGATTTGGATATGTGGAGTAGGGGGGAAAAGCTATGGTTACAGTTAAGAATCCGATTTTGACGGGATTTTATCCGGACCCGTCGATCTGCCGGGTAGGAGAAGATTTCTATCTGGTAACATCCAGTTTTGCATATGCACCAGGTGTTCCGCTGTTTCACAGCAGGGATCTGGCACATTGGGAGCAAATCGGAAATATTCTGCAGAGAAAAGAGCAGCTTGCTGTTGGGGGAGAGGAGATTTCCAGGGGAATCTATGCGCCGACCATCCGATACCATAAGGGTATTTATTATATGATTACCACAAATGTCAGCTATGGAGGTAATTTTATTGTGACGGCGGAGCACCCGGAGGGACCGTGGTCAGATCCCTGTTATCTGGGAGAAGAAGCAGCCGGGATTGATCCCAGCCTGTTTTTTGATGAGGATGGCAGGTGCTATTATTGCGGAACCAGACCGAATCCCGATGGAGTAAGGTACAATGGGGACTGGGAGATCTGGGTGCAGGAACTGGATCTGACGACGAAGAAGCTGGTCGGAGAGAGCATGGCAATCTGGAAAGGGGCTGTGAGAGGGGCAATCTGGCCGGAGGGACCACATCTGTACAAAAAAGACGGCTATTATTATCTGCTGCATGCAGAAGGAGGAACCGGACCGGAACACAGCATCAGTGTGGCGAGAAGCCGAAAGCTGTTTCAATGGTTTGAGGGATGCCCGCGCAATCCGATCTTTACACATCGGAATCTTGGGGCGGATTATCCTGTGGTCTATGCTGGGCATGGGGATCTGGTGGAGGATCAAAACGGGAACTGGTATGTGGTGATGCTCGCCACGAGACGCTGTAAGAACCATGGAAGTATGGGGCGCGAGACTTTTCTGGCAAAAGTTGTATGGCAGGATGGATGGCCGGTAATTGCTGCCGGAACCGGACGTCTGGAGAAGACACTGGAAGTGCCGCTAAAAGAGTACCGGTTTCCGGAAGAAACAGGAACGTGCGATACCCTGTGTTTCTGGGAGACGAGACCGGATCAGAGGCTGCTTGGGATCGGGGGAAGAAATGAGGCATCCTATTCGCTGACAGAAAAACGCGGTGTATTCCGCTTATACTGTGGAAAACAGACGATCGGTGAAAAAGGATGCAGCAGTTATTTCGGACTCCGGCAGAAAAGCTATCATTTCCATGCAGCGGTCAGATTCCGCTTTGAACCACAGTCGGAGGATGAGACGGCGGGAATGGTATTATACCAGAACCATGAGAATCATCTGAGGATGGAGATCGGGAAAAAGGGAGCAGATGTCTGCTTTCGGGTGAGCACATATGTTCATGCCAGGGAAGAGGTCATCCGTGAAGTTCTTCTGAAAGAAGAGCAGGAGTTATGGGAGATTCTGATCCGCGGAGAGGAGCAGAGTGCGGGTATCTGGGTAAGGCTGGGAGAAAAAATGATCTGTGCCTGCGATAAGGTCAGCCTGCTTGCGTATACCACGGAAGAGGCGGGAGGCTTTGTGGGATGCACCATTGGAATGTACGCGTCTTCGCATGGAACTGACAGTAAAAATTATGCGGATTATGTGAGCTTTACGTGCAGTGGAGCAGAAGAATAGAGCAAAAGGAGAGGGAGAGAGATGAGTCTGGAGACGAAAGAATATGCAAAAAGACTGGTGGAACAGATGACGTTGGAGGAGAAGATCAGCCAGATGCGCTATGAATCACCGGCGATTGAGCGGCTGCATATTCCGGCGTATAACTGGTGGAATGAGGCGCTTCACGGAGTGGCAAGATCCGGTGTGGCGACAATGTTCCCACAGGCAATTGCCCTGGCAGCGACTTTTGATGAAGAACTGATTGAGAAGATCGGAGATGTGGTGTCCACCGAGGGACGGGCAAAGTTTGAAGCGTATTCAGGAAGAGGAGACAGAGGTATTTATAAAGGTCTGACTTTCTGGGCGCCGAATATTAACATTTTCAGAGATCCACGCTGGGGGAGAGGACATGAGACGTACGGGGAGGACCCCTGTCTGACGGCAAAGCTTGGCTGTGCGTATATCAGAGGGATTCAGGGCAAAGATCCGGATCATTTAAAGGCGGCTGCGTGTGCCAAGCATTTTGCCGTGCACAGCGGTCCGGAAGCATTGCGCCATGAGTTTGATGCAAAGGTGTCGCTGCACGATTTGTATGATACGTATTTGTATGCATTTAAGCGGTGTGTCAAGGATGCCGGTGTGGAAGCCGTGATGGGCGCTTATAACCGCGTCAACGGGGAACCGGCGTGCGGAAGCAAGACACTTCTGCAGGATATTTTAAGAGAACAATTCGGTTTTGAGGGACACGTAGTGTCCGACTGCTGGGCAATTCTTGATTTTCATGAGCACCATCATGTGACAAAGACGGTAGAAGAATCTGCGGCAATGGCTGTCAACCATGGCTGTGATTTAAACTGCGGGAAGGCATTTCTGTATTTAAGCCGTGCCTGTGAACAGGGACTGGTGGAGGAAAAGACGATCACAGAAGCGGTGGAGCGCCTGATGGATGTCAGAATCCGGCTGGGGATGATGGAGGATTATCCGTCTCCATATGCGAACATTCCTTATGATGTGGTGGAGTGCCCCGAACATATTGCACTGTCCTTAGAGGCCTCGAAAAGAAGTATGGTGCTGCTTAAGAATGACAACCATTTTCTTCCGCTGAAGCAGGAACAGATCCATACCATTGCAGTGATCGGACCAAACGCGAACTCCAGAGCAGCGCTGGTTGGAAATTATGAGGGGACATCCTCCAGATACATTACACCGCTGGAGGGAATTCAGGAATACACCGGAGAGAAAACCCGCGTCCTATATGCGCAGGGCTGCCATCTGTATAAGGATCAGGTAGAATTCCTCGGGGAGCCGAAGGACCGGTTTAAGGAAGCGCTGATTGCTGCGGAGCGGGCAGATGTCATTGTGATGTGTCTGGGATTGGATGCGGGCATCGAAGGCGAAGAGGGAGATGCGGGAAATGAGTATGCCAGTGGTGACAAGCTGGGACTAAAGCTTCCCGGACTGCAGCAGGAACTTTTAGAGGCGGTCGCAGCAGTCGGAAAACCGATTGTGCTCACCGTGCTGGCGGGAAGTGCACTGGATCTGTCGTGGGCGCAGGAACATGCACAGATACGGGCAATACTGGATTGCTGGTACCCGGGAGCGAGAGGTGGAAAAGCAATCGCAGAGGCATTGTTCGGAGAATTTTCTCCGTGCGGAAAACTGCCGGTTACCTTTTATGAAGGAACGGAATTTCTCCCGGATTTTACGGATTATTCCATGGCAGAACGTACTTACCGGTATACGGACAGACATGTGCTCTATCCGTTTGGATATGGTCTTACCTATTCGCAGATCCGTTATTCTGATGCACATGCAGATGTCACAGATTTTGGAATATTGGAGCCGGTAACGGTGCATGTAACGGTGGAGAATACCGGTACCTACCCGGTACAGGAAGCGGTACAGGTATATGTCAGATTCAGTGAAAGAGAAGCTTACGATCCCGGCTATCAGCTGAAGGGAATCCGGTCGGTTGCACTGGAATGTGGGGAAAAGAAAGAGGTTTGTATCACCCTTTCTCCGCGTGATTTTGCACTGATCTCCGAGGAGGGAAAATGTCTGGTGCACCCGGGAAGCTATGAGATCGCAGTCGGAGGGCAGCAGCCGGATGAGAGAAGCAGCCGTCTGACCGGACAGACGGTGAGCACACTTTTTATATGCAAAACGGGAAATGTGACGGAAGTGGAATACTGATGCTGCCGGTATCCGTTGCACTCGATGAAAAACAATGTTAGTATAAAAATACTGGGAGAGGATATGAAGAGAATTCTGCATGCGGTTGAAGTCTGGATGGATGACTTTAAAATAAAAAATAAATTTTATATCCTGTATATCTTGTGCGTGCTGGTTCCGCTGATTGTGACGGACAGTGCGGTATTTTCTGTTGTCATGAAGTCTGAGCGGGAAGCCAGAGAGCATGAGATGGCGAATATTGCCAATGCAGTTGCATACAGTATTTCAAATACGGTCAACAATGCAGCAGAGATCGGGAAGAGTATTTATACGAGCAAATATATTAACCGTTTTTTGGCGAATACCTACAGCGATCCGTTGGACTATGTGGTGAGTTATCAGGATTTTTTTAAAGATACCCTGTTTGAGAGCGGACTTGGCATGAACAACCTGGTAATCACGATGTATGCGGATAATGACACGATCGTGAATGGGGGAAAGGTATGTAATATGAAGGAAATACGCGGTACAGAAGTGTACCGCTATTTTCAGGATAACGGATTGAATAAGGGATTGTATTTTCAGTATGATGACAGCAGGGCACCTTCGGTGGAGCCGCAGAGACGGATGCTTTTTTTCCAGAAGCTGGACTTTTATGCGGAAAATAATATGGAAAAGGTGCTGCTGATCAACATCGATTACAGTGCAGTAAACCGGACGTTAGAGAAAATGAATTATGACACGGATGTATTTATCTGCCAGGGAGATAAGATTGTCTTATCAAATGGCAGATATTCCAGTATCGGAAAGGAATTTCAGACATTTGACCAGACGGGCAGGGTCGGATATTGTCAGGAACTCGAGTTTTACGGAATGAATCTGGATATTTATGTCATGCAGCCCAAACGCCAGCTGTGGACGGAAATCCGGAAAAACCTGCCGCTGATTGGATTCTTAATTGTTGTAAATGCGATTCTGCCACTCCTTCTGGTGCGGGGATTTAACCGGTCATTTACGCAGAGAATCAGTGAACTCAGCAAGGTGTTTGAGACAGTCGGCGGGGAACATCTGGTGCCGATTTCGTATGTGCGTGGAAAAGATGAGATTGGAAGCCTGATGCGCAATTACAACCGCATGGTTGCGAGAACAAATGAACTCATTCAGATTGTGTATAAGAATAAGATTAAAGAACAGGAGATGCTGGTGGAAAGACAGAATGCAGAACTGCTCGCGCTGCACAGCCAGATCAATCCGCATTTTCTGTTTAATGCGTTGGAGAGCATCCGCATGCACAGCCTGTTGAAAAACGAATATGAGACGGCAGACATGGTGGAAAAGCTGGCGCTGATGCAGCGTCAGTATGTGGAATGGGGAAACGACAGTGTCGAGATCCGCAGGGAAATGGAATTTGTGAGAGCGTATCTGGGGCTTCAGAAGTATCGGTTTGGAGAGCGGTTAAGTTACAGTCTTGAAGTGGAAGAGGATTGTCTGGATATTAAAATTCCCAAAATGACAGTTGTCACCTTTGTGGAAAATGCCTGTGTACATGGAATTGAGGCAAAGACAGCTCCCGGCTGGATTTTTGTGCGGATCTGCCAAAAGCAGAAAGCACTTTATCTGGAAGTGGAAGATACCGGATGCGGCATGGACGCCTCCCAGATGCAGGAATTAAAAGAGCGCATGCTAAACGCCAGCATTGATATGCTAAAGGATGGCGGAAGAGTGGGAATCATCAATGCATGTCTGCGGCTGAAAATGGTATTCGGGGAGCAGGTGGCATTTGATATAGAGGGGGAGCAGGGTGTCGGTACGACAGTGAGTATCCGGATGCCATTGTAGAGAAGGGAAGGAAAAAGATGGGGGAAGCATTGTTAAAGGTATTGCTCGTGGATGATGAGCCGTTTATATTACAGGGACTGAAGATACTGATTGACTGGGAGCAGGAGGGATTTGAAGTTGTTAAGACGGCGGCAAACGGAGGGGAAGCACTGGAATATCTGCGCGGGGAGCAGGTAGATCTCATTATTGCGGATATAAAAATGCCGGTCGTCACAGGACTGGAACTTCTGGAGAAAATCCGCGGGGAAAAGATTTCCGATGCACATTTTGTGATCCTGAGCGGATATGCAGATTTTGAGTATGCGAGAAAGGCGATCCGTTATGACTGCACAGATTATATTTTGAAACCGGTAGATCGGGAAGAATTGCTGAAGGTGCTGAATAAAGTCCAGGTATTGCGAAGGGCGGACAACCAGAAGAAGCAAAGCAGCCGGGAAATGGAGCAGGCGTATCTGTCCAGACATCTGATCGCATTGATTCAGGGAAAGTTTGACAGTGTGAATCTGGAGTATGTGAAGTCGCATATGGATGGGGCATCCGGTATACGGTATGTAGAGATTCAGATGGATGATGACGGCAGAGCCGAGGAAATATCAGATAAGGAAAAACGGGGCTTTCAGCGGCAGCTGTACCAGTATTGTATTGAGTTCCTGGGACCCCATGCATCACATTGTGTCTTTGATGTCTCAACGCATGAGAAGATTTATGACATCGGGTTATTGTATTGTGATGCGTTTGCAAAGGAGCAGGGGATTGATGGGAAAACATATCTGAACCGGTTTCTTGAGTATCTGATTGCTAACATGCACCAGCCGGTCATCATGCTTGTAGGGAAAAAGGTGCAGGATATCAGCAACATTGCCAGATCTTATGGAAATGCGTGTATGCTCCGGTCTTTTCAGGGATTCCGCACAAAAAAGCCGATCTATTACTATGAGGAGGAAGTGCAGGTTACTTCCGGAGGAATTGTTTTATGCAAGAGCAGTCTGGATCGTCTGTTAAAAGCTGTGGAGCAGAACAACCATGTAGAGATACGGAGTGCGATTGAGCAGTTTTACGGGGAGATGATAAGCAGGGAAATGACCGGTGAGACGATGAATCTGAACATCAATTATCTTCTGTTTCAGCTGATCCATCTGGCGAGTGAGCAGGATGACGGGGTAAATCAGGAAGAGATTCTGCGCCTGATCAGTGAGAGCAGCTTTGAAAAGGGGGTAATGCGCGGCAGCAAGGCGCATCTGACCCGGTTTGCATGTGAATACGGTGACTATCTGTCGCAGCTTCGCAAAAATGTATCCAGAGGAGTGCTAGGAGAGATTGAGCGTGAGATCCGGGAAAACTATGCAAAGAATATCACATTAAAGAGCCTGAGTGAAAAATATTACGTCAACAGCGCATATCTGGGACAGCTGTTCCGTAAGAAAAACGGGCAGTCATTCAAAGATTATCTGAATAATTACAGAATGGAACGGGCAGCGGATCTGCTGTTACATACCGATAAGAAGATTGTCGAGATTGCGGAGGAAGTCGGGTATCATGATCTTGATTATTTTGTGAACCGTTTTATTCTGGTAAAAGGCTGTACACCGGCGAAGTTCCGGCGTGAGGCATAAAGGAAATACGGCAAGTTCAAAAGCAGGGCAAAGTATGGAAATAAGAACCTATACTTTGCCCTGCTTTTATCTATACTTCCTCCAATTGTCTGAATCTGCCAGAAAGGTAAAATAGTATTATCAAATAGGGAGGTAGTTACAAGATGAAGAGAAGGAAACTTATCAGTGTATTGCTGGCAGCCACAATGATGGCAGCCATGTTTGCCGGATGCGGGAGTGATGCGGCATCGACAGACGCAAAGGAAAACGCAGACGGTGCAGACAGCACGGAAGCCGGTGGGGTAAAAGAATTTACGGCTTTTTTTGCAGTTCCCGGTTCAGAGATCAATGACGACAATGAGATTCAGCAGATCATTGCCGATAAGACCGGCGTGAAAGTGAAGGAAACATGGCTGACCGGACAGACGGCAGAGGAAGCTGTCGGCATGATGATCACCGGTGGTGAGCTGCCGGACTTTATCTGCGGGGGAAGCGGACAGTCACAGCTCTATGATGCAGACGTTCTGGTAGCACTCGATGATTATCTGGATGATTATCCGAATATCAAAAACTTCTTTACACAGCAGCAGTGGGATCAGCTTCGCCAGGACGATGGACATATCTACTGGATACCGCAGTTCAGCAATATCAAGGGAGAAGAGAAGGTTTGTACACACAACGATGAGGCATTCTGGATTCAGGCCAGGGTATTAAAATGGGCGGATTATCCGGAGATCCGTACCATGGATCAGTATTTTGATCTGATTGAGAGATATAATGAGGCAAATCCGACCATGGAAGACGGAACAGAGAACATTCCGTATACGATTCTCTGCGATGACTGGAGATATTTCTGCCTGGAGAATGCGCCGCAGTTTCTGGATGGATATCCAAACGACGGCTCCTGTATCGTAGATCCGGAGACATTGACGGTGATCGATTATAATACGACGGATACCGCAGTAAAGTATTTCCAGAAATTGAATGAAGAATATCAGAAGGGAATTGTAGATCCGGAATCCTTTACACAGACCTATGATGAGTATATTGCCAAACTGTCAACCGGACGTGTACTTGGCATGATTGACCAGTGGTGGGATTTTGCTTACACTGCGGGAGATGCAATCAAGCAGGCAGGGCTGGATGCACAGGGATGCGATTACATTCCGCTTCCGATTACCATTGATGAGAGTGTCAAAAACCAGTGGCACTGTTCCGGCGGTGTGTTAAATGTATCAGACGGTCTTGCGATCACCACAAGCTGTGAGGATGTGGAAGCTGCACTGCAGTTTGTAGATGATCTCCTCTCACAGGATATTCACAACCTGCGTTTCTGGGGAGTGGAAGGCGTTGACTATAATGTGGATGACAACGGTGAATTTTACCGCACAGAGGAGCAGAGAACCAGAGCGGTTGACACTGCATACAAAGCATCCCATACCTGTACCTATTCTTATTTTCCGCAGTATTCCGGTACAAGTGATGACGGAATCAATGCGAATAAGCCGGATGGACAGGCGAATGAATTCTTTGACGGATTAAATGATGATGTAAAAGAAGCATTTTCTGCTTATGGCGCAGAGACCTATGTGGATATGATCGGAACAAATGAAGCTCCGGGTGCATGGTATCCGATGTGGTCCTATTCAAACAGCTTCACTACCGATACGGAAGGCGGTATGGCATGGAATAAGATCGGTGAGATCAAGCACGAGTATCTCCCACAGGTCGTGATGGCAAAAGATTTTGACGCGGCATGGGCAGAGTACATGGATGCATACAACAGCTGCGATCCGGGTGCGTTTATCGGTGAGTTACAGACAGAACTTGATAAGAGAATGGAAGAAGCAGCGAAATACGAATAACACATAAAATGAAATTGGAAACAGGCAGATGCAAGGAAGATTTCATCTGCCTGTTTTTTTAAGGAGTGGGGTATGGCTTTGACGAGAACAAGATCCAAAGAAAAAGAAAATCAATATAAAGCAAAGATCACCTGGAAAGAAATAAAGAGACAGAAAGTTCTGCTGTTCTGGAGTGGTGTGATGGTAATCTATGGCATCATTTTCTATTACCTTCCACTGGCGGGATGGGCGATGGCGTTCCAGAATTATAAGCCAAAGCTTGGAATTTTCCACTCTGAGTTTGTGGGACTGCAGAAGTTTCAGACCTTATTTTCGGATATGACATTTATCCGTGTCATCCGGAATACGCTTGCGATGGGTGTGATAAACCTGGTTGTGACATTTGTGACTGCAATCGCATTTGCCATTCTTTTGAATGAGATAAAATCACATGGCGGGAAAAAGGCTGTCCAGACCATCTCTTATCTGCCGCATTTCCTGTCCTGGATTATCGTAACGGGAATTCTGCATGATATGCTCTCAGGAAGCGGAATCATCAATGAGATATTGATGAATCTGCATGTGATTACACAGCCAATCAATTTTTTTGCACATCCGAATTATTTCTGGCCGATCGTCGCGTTTGCCAATGTGTGGAAAGAGACAGGCTGGAATGCCATTATTTACCTAGCAGCCATCACATCCATTGATCCTTCTTTGTACGAAGCGGCTTCCATTGACGGTGCGGGAAGATGGGCAAAAATCAAATACGTGACACTTCCGGGAATCAAACCAACGATTATGATTCTTCTGTTAATGAATGTAGGAAATGTATTAAATGCAGGATTTGAGATTCAGTATCTTCTTGGAAACGGACTGGTACAGAAGGTATCCCAGACGATTGACATCTATGTACTTAAATGGGGCATCAGCCAGGGGGATTACTCTATCGGTACGGCCGCAGGTATTTTTAAGAGTGCAGTAAGCATCATTTTGATTGTGATTGCGAACCAGATCGCAAAGCGCAATGGAGAAGAAAGGTTATTCTAAGGAGGGTAATAGCATGCAACAGCTGGCAGGAACAAAAAAAAGAAGAAAGGAAACAGGATCCTTTGATGCATTCCCACTTGTAAATGGAATCATTATGTTTATCATTGTGGTTATCACATTATATCCGGTACTCAACACGCTTGCAATTTCATTAAACGATGGTACGGATGCCCTGCGGGGAGGCATCTATCTGTGGCCGCGAAAGTTTACATGGAAAAATTATATTACGGTATTGCAGAAAGACAACCTGATTACAGGCGCGTATGTCACGGTAGCAAGAACCGTGATCGGAACTGTGCTGGCATTGGCTGCAAATGCGATTCTGGCATTTGTTGTCAGCCGGAAACGATTTCTGTTTAAGAGAAGCCTGTCTCTGTTCTGGGTAATTACGATGTATGTGAATGGAGGTATGATACCGACATTTCGGCTTTACAAAGGACTGGGACTTACCAACAGCTTCTGGGTGTATGTAATTCCGGGAATGGTGAGTGCATTTAACATGCTGGTGATCCGCACCTATATGAACGGAATTCCGGACAGCCTGGAAGAATCTGCACAGCTGGACGGCGCAGGTTATACAACGATCTTTCTGAAAATATACTGTCCGCTGTGCAAGCCGGTATTTGCAACGGTAGCATTATTTGTCGCCGTCGGACAGTGGAATTCCTGGTTTGATGCCATGCTGTACAACCGCATGAATTCAAATCTCACAACTCTGCAGTATGAGCTGATGAAACTGCTGTCATCCGTCACGAATCAGGGAACTACAGCGGAGGCGATGAAGAATGCAGTGGGAACCGTCACGCCGACATCTGTGCGCTCCGCCGCGACGATACTCACGATGCTGCCGATTATCTGTATCTATCCGTTTTTACAGAAATATTTTGTCACCGGTCTTACACTTGGTGGCGTAAAAGAATAATTCCATATAAAAGCGAAGGAGCGTATGCAATCCCATCTTGCCGGTGTCCCTTAAAAACAGTATAATTGACTGGAAAAGAGGGAAAACAGATGAAAAAAAGACTGGCAGAAGGAATGAGCTTAATGGTACTGCTTCTGGTGCTGTGGAACATGGCGGCACACACAGACCGCATGGCAGAAGCGCAGATAAAGCATTTTACGGCTTTTTTTCCGACGGAGGGAAACAGCCTTGAATATGGAAATATCATGAAAGCGAAGATTGCAGAGGTGACAGGAGCAGAGTGTGAAGAACTCTGGCTGTCCGGTCAGACCAAGGAGCAGGCGCTCAATTCATACATCGCCAGCGGCAGATATCCGGACTTCATACAGGGGGGGGAAAACCTTATACGAAGCAGAGGCATTGATTCCGATTGATGAGTACTGGGAGGAATATCCCAATATCCGGCAATACATGACGAATGAGCAGTGGGATATGCTGCGCCAGGAAGACGGACACATTTACTGGATTCCACAATTCGGGGTGACAAATGGAAAAAGCAGCGATGTGATCCATGACGGGGAAGCATTCTGGATTCAGACGAGGGTTTTAAAATGGGCAGGATATCCGGAAGTTCATACGGTAGAGCAATATTTTGATCTGCTGGAGGCTTATGTGAATGCCAATCCCATGATGGAGAACGGAACCAGGAATATACCATTTACGGTTCTTAGCGATGACTGGAGATATTTCTGCCTGGAGAATGTGCCGCAGTTTCTGGATGGATATCCCAATGACGGCTGCTGCATGGTCGATCCGCAGACCTTTCAGGTGATGGATTACAACACGACAGAGACGGCGCGGGCTTATTTTGAAAAATTAAATGAAGAATATCGTAAGGGAATACTGGATGCGGAGGCGTTCACAAACAGCTATGAAGAGTATCTGAATAAGCTGTCCACCGGAGCGGTCCTTGGAATGGTGGATCAGTGGTGGCAGTTTTACTATGCGATTTATCCGGCATATGACAGACAGAAATTGAGTGAGCAGGGATGCGATTATGTACCGCTTCCGATTACGATGCAGGAGGGGGTGGAGAACCAGTGGCATGTCGAGAGAGCGGCATCTATCGATACGTCCTCCGGCCTGTCGGTTACGGTCTCGTGTGAAGACATAGACGGTGCCTTGCAGTTTGTGAATGATCTTTTAAAGCCGGAGGTGGAGATTCTGCGTTTCTGGGGGCAGGAAGGAACGGACTACTGCGTGGATGAGGAAGGGGTTTTCTATCTGACGAAGGAACAGTCAAAGCGTTTTTCGGATGATCTGCTGGCATCGGACTATTTTTGCTATTACTCGTATTTCCCGCGTTGGGAGGGAATGCTTCCGGATGGGAAAAATGCTTTTTCACTGGAATACCAGCCGGCAGAATTTTTAAAAAGCCAGCCGGGGGACGTCCAGGAATGTCTCAGGGCGTATGGCTGTGAAAGCTATGTGGATATGATTGGGAATCATAAGGCACCGGGAAACTGGTATCCGATGTATTCTTATGCTACATCGCTTTCTGATGCCACAGAAGCAGGAATGATATATGAGCAGATCAATGAGATCAAGCACGAGTGGCTTCCGCGGGTTATTATGGCAGAGGATTTTGATACAGCCTGGCAGGAATACATGGATGCATACAATGCCTGCAGTCCACAGATTTTGATGGAGGATCTGCAGCAGGAAGTGATGCGCCGCATCTGCCGGTAGAACCTTTCATTCTATACGATATTCTCACAGAAGATCTTATAGAATGGGAGGTTTTTTTATGGGGACAGAACTTAACCAGGCGCTGGTGCAGCAGGCACTTTCGTTTGCGCCGGAGATAACGGAAGAACGGCAGGCGGTGAAGGTGTGGGAAGATGGGACGGTAGAATTCTATCTGTATGCACCGACGGCTGAGACGGTGGAAGTGGCGGGTGTGGGCGGTTATTTTGATGCGGCGCCGCTTGCACTCCTGCCGGATGGAAACGGAGGGTTTTACAGGAAGATAGAGAATTTCCCGCGAGGAATGCACTATTATCACTGGTTTGTGGACGGAGTGAAACTGTTTCATCCGAAGGCCGGTTTTTCATATGGCTGTTTTGAGACAATCAACACATTTGAGGTGCCGGAGCGCGGAGCAGAATTTTACTATCTGAAAGAGGTACCGCATGGAACGGTGCATCTGGCAAAGTACGCATCCGGTGTAAACGGTCACCTGAAAGAATGTTATGTATACACGCCTTATGGAAGCCAGAAAGATCCCAGCCGGCGGTATCCGGTCTTATATTTACAGCATGGTGTCGGTGAAAATGAGACGGGATGGATCTGGCAGGGGAAGCTGAATTACATCATGGACAATCTGATCGCGGAGCATAAATGCAGGGAAATGATCGTGGTGATGAGCTGTGATTATGCGTTTATCGAGGGTGAGGAGGCAGTTTTCTTTCCCGGGGATTTTGACAGAGAGCTGATGGAGGATCTGATTCCTTATGTGGAAACACATTTTCCGGTAAAACGGGGCAGAAATTACCGGGCACTGGCAGGTCTTTCACTGGGGTCTGCACTGGCGGCAAGAAGTGTATGCAGGCACCGGGATAAATTTTCGGCACTTGGAATGTTTTCCGGGGTATCGCTTTATGACGCAGAGAGGATCTGCACGGATGAGGCAGAAAAACCGGATGTTGTGTTTTTCTCCTGCGGGAGCAGGGAAGAGGAGATTTCGCGCGGAATAGAGGATATCTGTAAAAAAATGCGCGAATCAGAAACGCTTTGCGTAAAGAAAGTATATGAAGGCTATCATGAATGGCATGTCTGGAGAAAGAGTCTGAGAGATTTTGTGCCGCTTCTGTTTTGTGGCGCAGAGACTGTGGAAGAAACGACATCTGCATGCTGCATGGAGCGCCGCCTGGATGAAAAACAGCTGTCCGTCCAGAGCATGGAGGAGCAGATGCTCTTTTTTGATCCGGTACACCGGCAGATCCGGTTTGAAACGGATGCGCAGGGGAGACCAGCAGGGAAATATCCAAAGACCATACCGGGCGTAAAAGTGTGCAGTGACGGCACGGCAGAATTCTATCTGGAGGCACCCGGTGCGGCTCGTGTGGAAGTCTGTCTTAAGGAGAAGCATGAGATTTTGGCTGCGTTAACGGAGCAGCAGCCAGGAATATGGCGAGGAAAAATAGGAGGACTTTCTGCCGGCTATCATGAGGTACATTTTATTGTCAACGGCGTGGAGACGATTCATCCGGAAGTTCCGGCAGGGTATGCCGGATATAACGGACAGGGCAGTTTTGCATGCAATTATTTTGAGATTCCGGAACCGGAGTTCTGTTATCCGCAGCTGGCGGATGTGCCGCATGGCATGCTTCATATGGAATGGTACCGGGAGGAAGAAAATGGCGGATACCGCCTGTGTTATGTGTATACACCGGCAGGATATGAGAAGCATGCAAAACAGAGGTATCCTGTTCTTATTGTGGAGAGCTTTCGGTGGGAGAGCGAATGTGTGTGGATTCATCAGGGAAAAATCGCCAACATGGCTGACCGGCTTATCGCAGAGGGAAAAATGACGGAAATGATTCTTGTGATGCAGAAGTGCAGCAAGCGGAAAGAAGCGAGGATTCCGGAGGAGATCATTCAAAAATACCGGGTGATACCGGGAGAAGAGCATCGGGCGACGATAAAGGCACAGGATGGATCTGACTGGACATCCCGCAGGCATCAGCTGGCAGAGCAGCTGAAGAACTCTTTCCGGTAAGGAGAAGGATTGAAAATATGGAAGAGATTATATTTTGGGTGGAAGATGCAGCAGATTCCGGGGTAAAGAAGATAGCGGATAAAGTTGCCGGCGATGTGGAGCTGGTAACGGACAGACGCCCGCGGGTGCTGTACGGCACATCACAGGAAGAACTTGCGGATGTGGCAGAACGGGCAGAGACTGTGATTGTTCCGGCTACGGTTGGAAAAAGCAGACTTCTGGAGCAGATGGAGGAAGAAAAGAGAATCGGTCTGGAACAGATCCGGGGAAAACGGGAGTGTTATGGCTGGTTTTTCCTGAACGATCCAGAATGGCATGGAACACAGATTCTTCTGATTGCAGGGAGCGATAAGCGTGGAACAATCTACGGACTGTTTCATCTGTCAGAACTTCTGGGCGTATCTCCGTTTGTCGACTGGTGTGGTATCAGGCCGCCTCACCGTGAACATGTGGGGCTTCGTGCATCGATGGCGTGTGTGGCGGGAGAGCCGTCTGTAAGATACCGCGGTTTTTTTATCAATGATGAATGGCCGGCATTTGGAACATGGTGCAACCGGCGCTTTGGGGGATTTGGGACTTCGGTTTATGAGCATGTGTTTGAACTGCTGCTAAGGCTCAAAGGGAACTATCTGTGGCCGGCGATGTGGAGCGCCAGATTTGGGGATGACGGCCCGGGACTTGCAAACGCAAAGCTGGCAGACGAATACGGAATCATTATGGGAATGTCGCATCATGAGCCGTGTCTGAGACAGGGGGAGGAGTATAAGTACCTGCGCGGAAAAGATTCGGTATATGGCGATGCATGGAATTTCCGGACGAACCGGGAAGGCATCATCCGGTTCTGGAAAGACGGACTGCTTCGGAGAGGAAAATTTGAAAATGTGATTACTCTGGGCATGCGTGGAGAGGCGGATACGGCAATTCTCGGAGAAAAAGCAACATTGGAAGACAATATTGAACTGCTGCGCGATGTGCTAAAAACGCAGAATGAGCTGATCCGGGAGTGTGTGGATGAGGACGTAAAGCGTGTCCCGAGAATGCTTGCTCTCTACAAGGAAGTGGAAGCGTTTTTTTATGGAAATGATCAGACGGCGGGGCTGATGGGATCGGAAGAACTGGAAGATGTTATTTTACTGCTGTGTGATGACAACTATGGAAACCTCAGGACACTGCCGACAAAGGAGATGAGGACGCATAAGGGCGGATATGGGATGTACTATCATCTGGACTATCACGGCTGGCCCATTTCCTATGAATGGATCAACAGTTCGTACCTTCCGAAAATCTGGGAACAGATGACAACGGCATATGAATTCGGGGTGCGGGAACTTTGGATTGTCAATGTGGGGGATATTGCAACGCAGGAGTTCCCACTGTCGTATTTTCTGGATATGGCATATGATTTTGGACGTTGGGGAAGTGGTGCCGTCAATCAGACCGCAGAGTATACCAGACAGTGGACGAGGCAGCAGTTTGGAAGCTTTACGGAGGAAATACAGGAACAGATTGCGGACGTTCTGCAGGGATATACCAGATTGATACAAAAGAGAAGACCTGAGGCAATGCGTGCAATGGTGTATCACCCGGTGCATGGAAGAGAAACGCAGGATACACTGGAGGAGATTAAACGGATACTTACGGAAGCGGAGCGTGTGTATGCGTGGGTGAAGGAACATGCGCCGGAATACGAAGCGGCGTTTGTGGCGCTCATCTATTACCCTGCGGCAGGAACACTGAATCTGACCAGGATGCATCTTCTGGCAGGGATGAATCAATACCTGGCAAAGCTTGGAGCACTTTGCGCGAATGATTACGGGGATGCGGTAGAACAGTGTCTGAAGCGTGACCGGGAACTGGTGACGGCATATCATCAGATGGATCACGGGCGCTGGGATGGCATGGGAGCATCGGAGCATATCGGATTTGTGCACTGGAATGAGGATGAATGTTTAAACCCTGTGATTCACCGGGTACTGCCCGCGGATAAACCGAGACTGGTTGTGACAGTGGATCAGACGATGCAGCATGCAGAGGGAAGCCCGTGGCTTACGGAATCCATGAAACTGCCGGATTTTTTAGACCCTGCGTGCAGGAGCGCCGGGATCACCCTGTATGGGCTGAGTGAATGTGAGGCTGCATACGAGGTCACAGAAAAACCGGAATGGCTTTCGGTGTGTCCGATGCAGGGCGTGCTGGACGGGAAAAAGCACAATTATGAAAAGCTGGAACTTGTAATAAACCGGGAGCGTTGGGCAATGAACCGGGATGGAAATACAGGTACGTCTGCTTGTGGAGTGCTTGAAATAAAAACGCCTTCCGGCTGCTGCCGGATCGAGATACCGGTATGTGAAAATTTGCCGGAAGTACCGGAAGGTACCTTTGTGGATACGGCAGGTTATATTGTGATGGAGGCAGAGCATTATGCAGACCGGAAGGATGGATATGCAGCGGATGGTAAGCGGGAAGGAAAAAACGAAAAGCTACGGTTTCAATGCATCAGGGACTATGGAAAAACGCGGTCTGCCATGAAAGCATTTCCGGTCACAGCGTATGGTGTGCCGGGAGAAAATGCACCGTATCTGGAGTATCATTTCTGGGTATCAAAGCCCGGCGGGTATGTACTTACGCTTTATATGCAGCCCTCCAATCCGGTGGCGAACGATCAGAAACTCTGCTACGGTGTGCAGAATAACGGTGGTGAGATCCGGACTTATAACGCGGTACCTGAGGGATACCGGATCGGAGATCAGGGAGAGTTCTGGGCAAAAGGTGTATTAGACCAGATACGCAGACAGGAGATTCCGGTTTCATGCAGAAGTGGTATCAACCGTCTGCGCATTTATTCCGTCACACCTGGGTTTGTTCTGGAAAAGCTGTTGATCCGCCCGGAAGGAACGGATGTCCCGGAAAGTTATCTGGGACCCAAAGAGACGTATCACACATAAAGGAAAGAGGAGAAAAGGAGTAGAACGATGGCGGGAGCATTTGAGACGGGAAAGTATCGCAATGTGTTTGCAGAGTACGGGTATCCGGAAGCGGAGATTCAGAGAAGAGTGGAGCAGACATTTGAGACAATTTTTTATGGGAATGAGGAGGAGCGTTTCTATCATGAGGTGGGAGCCGACATGGCATACATAGAGGATACGGGAAACCATGATGTGCGCACAGAGGGAATGTCCTATGGAATGATGGCATGTGTGCAGATGAACCGCAGGGAAGAGTTTGACCGGCTGTGGAAATGGACCCGGACATATATGTACATCGAGGGTGGACCATGTAAGAATTATTTTGCGTGGTCCTGTGCAACAGATGGCAGTAAAAATGCGGAAGGTCCGGCTCCCGACGGAGAAGAATATTTTGCCATGGCACTGTTTTTTGCGGCAGACCGCTGGGGAAATGGAACCGGAATATTCCACTATGCAGATGAGGCGCGGGCAATTCTGCGGGAATGCATCCACAAGGGAGAACCGGGGCATCCGGGGGAACCGATGTGGGACACATCCAGGCATCTGATCAAGTTTATTCCAAATTGTAATTTCAGCGATCCGTCTTACCATCTGCCACATTTTTATGAATTATTTGCCAGATGGGCGGACGAAGATGACCGGGAGTTCTGGAGAGACGCGGCAGAAGCGAGCAGAGCGTATCTGCATCTGGCATGTCATCCGGACACCGGTTTGTCGGCGGAGTATGCGGAGTATGACGGGACTCCGCATGAGGGAGATCAGGAGATTTTCGGCAGGCATGACTGGTATTACAGTGATGCGTACCGGACGATTGCAAATATTGCCATGGACTGGCTGTGGTTTGGGAGAGATCCCTGGCAGCAGGAGATCGCGGGAAAATTACAGAGTTTTTACTGCGAAAAGCAGAGCGGACACTGGGATGGTGTGTTTCTGACGGACGGCACGCTTCTTAGAGAGCGGGCGCTGCACCCGGTTGCGGTGATAGCGGTAAATGCAGAGGCTTCGCTGGCTGCGAAGGGAGAAAATGCAAAGGAGTGCATCAGAAGGTTCTGGGAGACGCCGCTTCGGACAGGGGAACGTCGTTATTACGACAATTTCCTGTATCTGTTTGCCATGCTGGCACTGTCCGGGAATTATCGTATTTACTGAATAAAGTTAGGTCATGAATCTGATATTTTAATGTCGTATCTGGTATTCTGATTTTCAAAGGAAGGTTATATTTAATGCAGAAAACCTTAGAAAATCAAAACAGGAGAAAGCATATATGAAATATGGATATTTTGACGAGACGAAGAAAGAGTATGTAATTACAAGACCGGATACACCGGCACCGTGGGTTAATTATCTCGGTTCCCCGGAATATGGCGCGATTATTTCAAATAATGCAGGCGGATACAGTTTTGCAAAATCCGGAGCTAACGGAAGAATTTTAAGATACATCTTTAACCAGTTTGACGAACCCGGAAGATATATTTATATCAGGGATAATAAAAGCAAAGACTACTGGTCGGCTTCCTGGCAGCCGGTGGGAAAGGATCTGAAAACTTACCGGAGTGAATGCCGCCATGGAACTGCTTATACAAAAATGCAGGCGGATTACAGCGGTATTCACTCAGAAGTGAGATATTATGTGCCGCTAGACCGGGCGTATGAGGTGTGGAATGTATGCATTGCCAACACATCTGCAGAAGAAAGAGAACTGACGGTTACCGGGTACGCTGAATTTACAAACAACAGCAACTATGAGCAGGATCAGGTGAATTTACAGTATTCGCAGTTTATTACGCGCACGGTTTTCTGCGGGGATCATGTGCGGCAGATGATTCATGCGAATCTGGATCAGATCGAGGAAGGCAGCGATGTCGATGATAAAATCGTTGTCAGCCGTTTCTTTGCACTGAAGGGAGCGAAAGTGACATCCTGGTGCGGCGACAGAGAGAAGTTCCTCGGAAGATATCATGGATATGGCAATCCGGCAGGTGTGGCAGAGGGAACATTGTGTAACGAGGGAAATGAGAACGGCAACAGCTGCGGAGCACTCAGTACGGTGGTGCGGCTTGCACCGGGAGAGCACTGTGAGTTCGCATTTCTGGTTGGAATGAAAGAGGAACTTGAGGTGGCAGAGATTTTGGCCTCCTATGCGCTGCCGGAGCAGGTCTGTGGAAAGGAATTGCAGCAGCTGACCGATTACTGGCATGGAAAGCTTGCACATTTTCAGATAAAGACACCGAGTGAAGAATTCAATGCCATGATAAATACATGGAACGCCTATAACTGCTTTATGACATTTATCTGGTCGCGTGCAGCGTCGTTTGTCTACTGTGGACTGCGCAATGGATACGGTTATCGTGATACGGTACAGGATATACAGGGAGTCATTCACCTTGCACCGGAGATGGCAGTTGAAAAAATCAGGTTTATGCTTTCCGCACAGGTGGATAATGGAGGCGGACTGCCACTGGTAAAGTTTACACACAATCCGGGACATGAAGATACGCCGGATGATGCATCTTATGTAAAGGAGACCGGGCATCCGGCATATCGTGCAGACGATGCGCTCTGGCTGTTTCCAACCGTCTACAAGTATATAGCGGAGACCGGACATCTGGAATTTATGGATGAAGTGATTCCGTATGCAAACCGGGGAGAGGCAACTGTTTACGAGCATCTGAAGCGTGCCATCGATTTTTCCATGAACCATCTGGGAAAACACGGTATGCCGGCGGGTCTGTATGCCGACTGGAATGACTGCTTAAGACTGGGCAAAGAAGGGGAATCCACATTTGTTGCCATGCAGCTTTATTATGCGATGAATATATTGCGAAAGTTTGCAGAATACAAGCAGGATAAAGAAACGGCTGCCTATCTTGATGAAAAGCAGGAGGAACTGGGGAAATTGCTGCAGGAACTCTGCTGGAATGAGGACCGCTTTATCCGTGGATTTACAGAAGCAGGCGAAGTGATCGGAAAGCGCACAGATCCGGAGGCAAATATGTGGCTGAATCCGCAGAGCTGGGCGGTGATCAGCGGGCTGGCAAAAGCGGATCAGGCGGATATGGCGCTTGAGAGGGTATATGAGAAATTAAACACGCCGTATGGTGCAATATTGATGGACCCGCCGTATCATGCGCACGCCTTTGACGGAGCACTGGCTGTCATCTATAATCCGGGTGCAAAAGAAAATGCAGGTATTTTCTCACAGTCGCAGGGATGGATTATCCTGGCGGAGGCATTGCGGGGACATGGAGACAGAGCATTTACTTATTTTATGGAAAATGCACCGGCTGCACAGAATGACCGTGCACAGATCCGCGTGATTGAACCTTATTGCTATGGACAGTTCACGGAGGGAAAGGCAAGTCCGAATTTCGGAAGGTCACATGTGCACTGGCTCACGGGAACTGCTTCCACGGTTATGGTCGGCTGTGTGGAGGGAATTCTGGGTATGCGCCCGGATTTCTATGGACTGCATCTTACGCCTGCAATTCCGCATGAATGGGAGGAGTTTGAAGTAAATAAAGTTTTCAGAGGCTGCCAGTTACATATTGTTGTGAAAAATCCGGGACATGTGCAGTCGGGATGCGACAGACTACTTGTAAATGGAGTCAGGATGCAGGGAGATTATATTCCGCAGGAAGTATTGAAAAAGCAGACAGAAATCGTATTGTATATGTCATAAGATGGGAGGAAAGATTCGTGGGAAAGATAGAATTTTTGGATCAGCAGGGAAGCTTCCGGGTGTATCAGCCGGAAGACTACAGTGGATTGTATTTTCCTCTTGCAGGAGACGGTGGGTTAAAATCCTGCATTACACCGACACTGGGCGGCGACAGCAAAAGGGATCAGAACCATTTCCTGATGGAGCCGGTCAGTATTGAAAATCTCCATAACAATAAAAATACAAGAAATTTCTGGTGCCGTATCAAAAACCGGGGATACTGGTCAGCCTGCGGTTCGTCGGCAGAGGCAGAATTTCTGCGGTTTACCGGAGAACAGGAGAAAAGCGTACTGGAAGCCGGATTTATGTGGCAGAAACTGACGCGGACATCCGCAGTCCATGGACTAAAAGCAGAGATTACTTCTTTTGTGACGGTAGACGGAGCGATGGAAGTGATGATGACGGAACTTACCAATATAACAGAGGAACCGCTTGAAATGACACCGATTGCAGTGATGCCGGTCTATGGAAGAAGTGCGGACAATATCAGGGATCACCGCCATGTGACTTCCCTGTTGCACCGGATCTGTACCACGGATTATGGGGTGGAGGTGACGCCTGCGATGTCGTTTGATGAGCGGGGGCATCAGAAGAATCATACAACGTATTTTGTATATGGTTCCACCGGAGAGGGAGAGGCACCGGCAGCTTTTTACCCGACCGTCGGGGAGTTTATCGGGGAGGGAGGTTCCTATCTCATACCGGAGGCAGTCCGGACAGAAAAGCCGGGAGCTGTGGCAGGAAGTAAGGCAGAGGGAAAAGAAGCAGTGGGAGCTCTTAAATTTGCGGAGATTTTATTAAAACCACATGAGACAGTCTGCTATCTGACTCTGGGCGGAATGACCGACGAGAGATCACAGATCGAACCTCTTACAGCATCTCTCAGACAAAGAAGCCAGGTAAAGGAAGCTTATGATGAAGTAAAACGGTACTGGACAAAGAAAGTAAACATCACATTTAAAACGGGTAATCCGGATGCAGACAATTATCTTAAGTGGATTACGTTCCAGCCAATTCTGCGGAGAATTTACGGCTGTTCGTTCCTGCCGTATCATGATTACGGAAAAGGAGGACGTGGCTGGCGGGATCTGTGGCAGGATTGTCTGGCATTGCTTCTCATGGACCCTTCCGCAGTCCGGCAGATGATCATCGACAATTACGGCGGTGTCCGGGTGGACGGAACCAATGCCACAATTATCGGAAATGCGCAGGGGGAGTTTATTGCGGACCGGAATCATATTACCCGTGTGTGGATGGATCATGCGTTCTGGCCGTTTGTGACGACAAAATTTTATATTGACCAGACAGGAGATCTCGAGATTCTTTTTGAGAAGGTTCCGTATTTTAAGGATCTGCAGTCCAAAAGAGGCACAGGTCACGATACCGGATGGGACGAGACATATGGAAAATGCCAGCGCACAGAGGGTGGCGTCGTCTATTTCGGAAGTGTACTGGAACATCTGCTTCTTCAGAATCTCTGTGCATTCTACGATGTCGGCGCGCACAATGAGATGCGGCTGCACGGGGCAGACTGGAATGACGCGCTGGATATGGCATGGGAAAATGGAGAAAGCGTGGCATTTACAAGTGCTTATGCGGGAAATTTAAAAGAGATTGCGCACTGTATCCGGCTGTTAGAGCAGGAGACCGGTTGCAAGCGTTTTGAGATTGCAGAAGAGATGGGAATGCTGTTTGCAGGTGACAGGGAGCTGTATGAGAATGTGGAAAAGAAACGAGGGATACTGGACGCCTATCTGGAGAAATGTGCACATAATCTCAGTGGTCAGACCATGATCGTAAAAGCAGAGCAGATCTGCAGCAATCTGGAGGAAAAAGCAGACTGGCTGATGGAGCATATAAGGATGCAGGAGTGGATTGCTGAGGATGAGGCACGCGGATGGTTTAATGGCTATTATGACGATCATAAGAATCCGGTGGAGGGCTGTAAAGACGGAAAGGTACGGATGATGCTGACGAGTCAGGTTTTTGCGATTATGAGCGGCACGGCAACACCGGATCAGATCCGCAAAATCTGCCAGAGTGCCGATAAATATCTGTATGATGAGAAAGCGGGCGGCTACCGTCTGAATACGGATTTTGGTGAAGAAAAAATGGATCTGGGAAGAATGTTTGGATTTGCTTACGGGGAGAAGGAAAACGGAGCAGTATTTTCCCATATGGCTGTCATGTACGCCAATGCACTGTACCGGAGAGGATTTGCGCGGGAGGGAAATAAAGCCCTGCAGGCTCTTCTTAACGCGGCAATGAATTTTGACAACAGCAGGATGTATCCGGGACTGCCGGAATATTATGATCTGTCAGGAAGAGGCATGTATGCATACCTGACGGGTGCGGCAAGCTGGTATCTCCTTACGATGGTTACGGAAGTATTCGGCGTAAAGGGGGTCATGGGAGATCTGGTAATTGCGCCGGCATTCATGCCGGAACAGTTTGATGCGCAGGGAAATGCAGAAGTAAAGCTGATTTTTGCGGGAAAGAAATTCGACATCCGGTTCTCAAATCCGGAAAAGTGTGAGTGTAAAAAAGAGTGGATAAAAAGTGTCCTCTGCGATGAAAAGCAACTGGAACCGGAAGCGGGGACAGCATATGCCGTGCGGATCAAAAAGGAGTGGATCAAACAGCTGGATGCAGAGAAAGAGCATGTCATAAAAATCCTGTTTGGAAGATAGGAAGCAGATAGTGGAAAGTTCCGGAATAAACAGATGGTGCAAATTCTTTGAAGCAAAATTCGTGTATTTCTTCCATATCGCTGCTGGCATCCCATTCCGTGTCTCTTCCACGTTTGGACACTCCCGGAGTGTGTCCGACAAGCCACAGACAATGAGCGGACTTTCTAGTGTCCCTAATGATGCCGCTTCACAGACAATATAAAACCGCGCGAACCGAAACTCGTTGGCATCTGCTATTGAAAACATGGCAGATGCCAATTCAGACATCGGCTTCGCGCGGTTATGTTTTGTTCAGCGGCATCCATAAGGGACACACACGAAAGTCCTAAAATTGTCTGCTGGCTTGCGGACACAGTCCGTGGAGTGCTCCAAACTTGGAAAGACACGGATCATAACAGATGCCAGCAGCGGTATGGTTAGAAATACCGGATTTTGCGATCAGAATTTGCGCCATCTGTTTATCCCGGAACTTTCTGCACTCCGGCATTCCGGTAATGATACTTACCGTTTAGCGTCAGCAACCTGCTTAAAGCGTCAGACCTGTCTCCGGTGGCGGCTTCTTCGTGGGGAGTTACCACATGGATTTGTAATATTTATTGCGGTATTTTTTGGGAGTCATACCGGTAAAGTTCTCGAACGTCTGGATAAAGTGGCTCTGCGAAGAAAAGGAAAGGTAATTGGCAATGTCTATGATGGACTTGTCAGAGTAGCGCAGGAGATGCGTTGCCTTTTCTATTTTTTTCTCGCGGATATAGTCACTGATGGAAATGCCGAGGTTCTGCTTGAATACCCGGGAGAGATAGCTCTCGGATAATCCGGTATATTCTGCCAGCACGGCGACGGTAATGCGTTCTTTGATATGACTGTAAATATAATCCACACACTGTACGACCGGCTTGGATAAGATGGAACTTTTTTTCTGAAGAACCATCTTGCCGGTAAAGTCTTTAGCCATTTCATGGTGAAGATCCGCAATCTGCCGGACGGTTGTGCAGGTGTCCATTTTCAGAATGTAAAAGTCGCTCAGACGATAGGCCTGTTCCGGCTCCAAACCGCCGTCAATGCAGTAGCGTGTAAGCATGGCGGCAGTGACTACAAAATGATATTTTATGTTGGTAAGCGCATTGCGCGAGAGCACACCGGTTCCCTCCAGATGGATAAATGCATCCTCTTTGCAGTTGGCGACAACAGTTTCCATATCGCCTGTTTTGACTGCCGTATAAAAGGAATATTCCACGGTTGGCGGTCGGTGAAGGGTCTCAAGTTCACTGCTTTTTAATTCGGTCTCGTACCATTCTTCTGAAAAGGCCATTGGCTGTTTCCTCCGTAAAATAAGAATATGGTTATTATGACATGAATCTGATATTTTTACAATTGATTTAGTATATTCCAGTCATAAAATTCAGTACAATTCTATCTGTAATCAAGAAGACGGCAGACATTATAGGGAAAGGGTCTGACGTTGAAAAACTAAAATACAGGGAGGAATTGAAGTATGAAACAGCGGGTTATCAGCTTAATGCTGACAGTGGCTATGGGGGCTGCTTTACTTGCAGGATGTGGAAGCAGTGCCACAGACAGTGCCAATGCCGGAGCAGACAGCGGCAAGGAGAGTGCAGCGGCTGCAGGCACAGAGTCGGACGAGAAAGATTTCAGTGGTGAGGGAAAGGTAATTAACATCTATTCCTGGAACGATGAGTTCCGTACACGTCTTGAGGCAGTATATCCGGAGGTGGAATCTACTTCCTCAGACGGAACGGTAACAACGCTGAAGGATGGAACAGAGATTCACTGGGTGATCAATCCGAATCAGGATGGTGTTTATCAGCAGAAGCTGGATGAAGCGCTTATGAATCAGGCAGATGCTGCGGCAGATGACAAGGTAGATATCTTCCTGTCCGAGACGGATTATGTATTTAAATATACCGATAAGGATGCGGATGTTGCCATGCCTCTGACAGATCTTGGAATTGATCCTGAGACGGATCTGGCGGATCAGTATGATTTTACGAGAACTACGGCTTCTGATTCTGACGGTGTGCAGAGAGGATCTACCTGGCAGTGCTGTCCGGGACTTTTAGTATACCGCCGCGATATTGCAAAGGATGTATTCGGAACAGATGATCCTGAGGCAGTCGGCGAGAAGGTGAAGGACTGGGCAACCATCAAGGACACCGCGGCAGAGTTAAAGGCAAAAGGATATTATACCTTTGCATCCTATGCGGATACGTTCCGTCTGTACGGCAACAGTATTGATGAATCCTGGGTTCAGCCGGGAGATACCACCGTCAAAGTAGATCAGAAAATCATTAACTGGGTGAATGATTCTAAGGAATGGCTGGATGCCGGTTATCTGGACAGCAACATCAAGGGTCAGTGGAATGATGACTGGAATAAGTCCATGGGCTCCCAGTCCAAGGTTTTTGCATTCCTGCTTCCGGCATGGGGCATTGACTTTGTGCTGAATCCGAACTGGGATGGAGAGTCCGGCAACTGGGCAGTTACGAACCCGCCACAGGAATATAACTGGGGTGGTTCCTACATCCATGCGGCAACAGGAACAGATAATGTAAAATATGCGAAGGATATTATTCTTGCAATGACAAGCAATCAGGACAACCTGTTAAAGATTTCACAGGATTACTCTGATTTCACGAATACGAAGTCCGGAATGGCAGAGGCAGCAAAAGATGATGCAGACTTCTCGTCAGAATTCCTTGGCGGACAGAATCCGTTTGTCTACTTTGCACCGGTAGCTGAGAATATCAAGATTGCTCCGTTATCTGCATACGATCAGGGATGCGTGGAACTGATTCAGAATTCGTTCAGCGATTATCTGCAGGGAAATGTAGATTTTGATAAGGCAAAGGCAAACTTTGAGACAGCAATCAAAGAGCGTTATCCGGATATCACAGAAGTTCAGTGGCCGGAATAAGACCATGACTGCGGAGCAATTTTGCTCCGCAGAACTATTATGGCAGAGAGGGCAAAGGAATGAAAAAAAAGAAAAAAAGTATCAGCTATGGAAAATGGGGACAGATATTTATTCTTCCGTTTTTTATTATCTATTTTATTTTTTCGCTGATTCCGTTGGCAGATACCGTCAGATACAGTTTTTATGAATATTACCGTTCCGGAATTAAGGAGGTCGGACCTAATTTCGTTGGAATGGCAAATTATATCAGTCTGCTGAAATCCGATATGCTGGCATATGGAAAAAACACGCTGATTCTGTGGCTGATCGGTTTTATCCCGCAGATTGTGATCGCACTTGTTCTTGCGAGCTGGTTTACGGATGCCAGATTAAAGATATATCACAAACAATTTTTTAAGGTTGTCATTTATCTGCCCAATCTGATCATGGCATCTGCATTTGCACTTTTATTTTTTACACTGTTTTCCACGAGTGGACCGGTCAATTCCATTCTGATGTCTCTGGGATGGATCAATAGCCCGATTGATTTTATGGGATCTGTTTTCGGCACGCGTTCCCTGATTGGACTTATGAATTTCCTGATGTGGTTTGGCAATACGACGATTATGCTGATGGCAGCAATCATGGGAATCAGTGTGGAGGTATTTGAGGCCTGCGAGATCGATGGGTGCAACAGTCTGCAGAGATTTTTCTATATTACGCTTCCGATGATCCGGCCGATTCTTGCATATACACTGATTACCTCGATTATCGGCGGATTGCAGATGTTTGATGTGCCACAGATCTTAACGAACGGTCAGGGAAATCCGGACCGGACATCCATGACACTGATCATGTTCTTAAATAATCATTTAAAGAGCAAGAACTATGGTATGGCAGGAGCGTTATCTGTTTATCTGTTCATCATCAGTGCGATCTTATGTTTTATCGTGTATAAGATGACAAATGATAATGATCCGGACGGATCGAAGGCAGCGGCGAAAAAAGCTGCCAGAGAAGAAAGAAGAAGGAGGAGATAAAACATGAAATCAAAATCAGGAAACAGTTTGCGGAGTGTTCTGGCGCATATTGTGTTGATTGTACTGTCATTTATGTGTCTGTTCTTCTTCTATATTCTGATTATCAATGCAACCCGTTCTCATGCGGAGCTGCAAAAGGGGTTTTCGGCATTGCCGGGCACCCATCTGCTGGAAAATTTAAAGAATGTGGCAAATGACGGAAGCTTCCCGATGTTCCGAGGAATTATAAACAGTATCTGTATCTCGACTGCCTGTGCGGGTTTGTGTACTTACTTTTCCGCGTTGACGGCATATGGTCTGTATGCTTATGAATTTAAGACCAGAAAAATAGCATTTACCTTTATCATGGCAATTTTGGTCATGCCGACTCAGGTAACGGCAATGGGATTTTTGCGGCTGATCACGAAAATGGGGTTGTATGATACCTGGTATCCGCTCATTATTCCAAGCATCGCGTCGCCTGCGGTATTCTATTTTATGTACAGCTACCTGCAATCATCACTGCCCCTGTCCTTAGTGGAGGCGGCAAGAATCGACGGCTCAGGCGAATTCAGGACGTTTAACTGTATTGTGCTGCCGATTATGAAGCCGGCGCTCGCGGTACAGGCGATTTTCACTTTTGTCGGTTCCTGGAATAACTACTTTGTTCCGGCACTGATTCTTCAGACCAAGAGCAAAATGACAGTGCCGATCTTAATTGCGACATTGCGTGGAGCAGACTATATGAACTTTGACATGGGAAAAGTTTACATGATGATTACGGTGGCGATTGTGCCGATCATTGTGGTATATCTTTTATTATCAAAATATATTATCGCCGGTGTGACACTTGGTGGAGTGAAAGAGTAAACACGATCTGGACAGAGAATCATATGGAAGAAAATTCTGTATGGTTCTTTCTGTCATTTTGAAGGGAAAAGCAGAGAATATGGAAAAAAGAGAATGGAGATATAGTGGAACCATAGAGGAAAGAACGTCCATCCGGGAGCAGGTGCACGATGTTCTGGCAAGAAAAGTGGCAGAAGAGGCAATGGTTTTATTAAAAAATGAATCGCTTTTGCCGCTGCCTTTGGATGTTCCTATGGCGCTGTTTGGAAGCGGGGCAAAAAAGACGGTAAAAGGTGGAATCGGCTCCGGGGATGTCAACAACCGGAAGACAATTTCTGTCTATCAGGGACTGCTGGAAGCGGGCGCAATGATCACAAGTGAAGCGTGGCTGTGCGACTATGAAAAGCGGTATGAGCAGGCGAGAGAGGAATGGAAAAAACTGGTTCTCGAAGAAACAAAACGGGTTGAGAATCCGTTTGACGCATATTCCAATCATCCGTTCTGTTTCCCGGAGGGAAGAGCGGTTACAGAACAGGACATTGCCGGGGCAGGGGTGGCAGTTTATGTGCTGAGCCGCATTTCAGGTGAGGGAAGTGACCGCAGAAAAGAGCGTGGCGACTATGAATTAAGCCGCACGGAACAGAAAGACCTGTTATTTTTGAATGAGAAAAAGATTCCGGTAGTGCTCCTGCTGAACACCGGTGGTCCGGTAGAACTGACAGACATTTTAGAGCAGGCAAAAAATATACGGGCTGTGTTAAATATTTCCCAGCCGGGACAGGCAGGTGGTTATGCGGTGGCGGACATCCTGTTTGGAAAGGCGGTTCCAAGCGGAAAACTTACGGCGACATGGGCGAGACATTACGGGGATTATCCGTCAGCGGACACTTATGGATACAGGAACGGAGATCTGGAAAAGGAAGAATACCGGGAGGAAATTTTCGTTGGATACCGTCATTTCGACCGGGAAAATCTGCCGGTATTATTTCCGTTCGGGTACGGACTTTCCTACACATCCTTCCACATTCGCCAGCGGTCTGTACGCGAGGAAACGAATTCCCTGGAACTTGCAGTGTCTGTGCAGAATACGGGTGGAACCTATGCCGGGAAGGAGACAGTGCAGGTCTATGCGACACTCCCGCAGACCGGAATGGAAAAGGAAAAAAAGCGGCTGGTGGGATTTGCCAAAACAAAATGTCTGCTGCCTGGGGAAATACAGCAGCTGGAGATTAAAATACCAAAAAACATGCTTGCAAGTTTTTCGGAAGAACAGAGTGCCTGGTATCTGGAAGCCGGAACGTATGGCATATGGATCGGTGCCGATTCACAAAAGTTAGAACAGGCATGGGAATTTGATATGTACGAACGGACGATCACAGAGCACACATGTCGGCTGGAGGCAGCAGAGAGTGATGCAGGAAAGCTTTCTGCCGCTGAAGAGCAAAAAGTGCATCTGACCGGAAAAATACCGGAAGAGGAACTGATTCCGCTCTTATATGGCCATGTGGAACAAAACAGCAGTACACTCGGAGCGGCGGGAATCCGTGTCCCGGGATCGGCGGGAGAGACAACACACGCGCTGGAACAGCCCTATGGAATAAGGTCGTTAATCATGGCGGACGGACCGGCAGGAATCCGGCTGCATCAGTCGTATGAGGTAGACACAGATTCGGGGAAAGTCTATGGAAAAAGTGTACTGGGAGCACTGGAAAATGGCTATCTGGAGCCGATGCAAAAGCATGAGAATGCCAAGACCTACTATCAGTTCTGTACGGCGTTTCCAGTCGGAACGGCAATGGCGCAGACCTGGAATGAGGAACTGCTGCAGTCTTTCGGAAGAGCGGTATCACATGAAATGAAAGAATTCCATATTGATCTGTGGCTGGCACCGGGAATGAATATCCAGAGAAATCCGCTGTGCGGGCGGAATTTTGAATACTATTCGGAAGATCCATTTCTCTCAGGAAAGATGGCTGCTGCGGTTGTCCGAGGTGTACAGGAGAAGGGAACCTGTGGAGCTGTGATCAAGCATTTTGCATGCAACAATCAGGAAGACAACCGTATGGGGGCCGATGTGCATATTTCAGAGAGAGCCCTAAGGGAGATCTATCTTAGGGGATTTGAGATTGCAGTCAAAGAAAGCGCACCGGTTGCAATCATGACATCCTACAACCGGGTCAATGGAGTTCACGCGGCAAACAGCAGAGCGCTATGCACTGTAATTGCCAGAGAAGAGTGGGGATTTGACGGTGTACTCATGTCGGACTGGAGTACAACAGCGCCGGAAGACGGCAGTATTCCATGGAAGTGTATCGAAGCCGGAAATGATCTGATTATGCCGGGAAGTGAGAAAGATGATGCGGATATCCGGCAGGCGTATGCAGACGGAAGGCTGTCGGAAAAGAAAATCCGTCTCTGTGCGGGAAGAATTATTTCACTGATAAATAAATTAGATAAAAAGACAAAAAAGTGACATTGGAAAGACAAGAAACAGGTAGTCTCCATGACTGTCTCCTGTTATACTCTGCTCATAAGGTACACTTATGGAAAGGAGCACAAACAGGGGGAAATCATGGAGATTTATTCAATTAAAGACGAAAAGTTCCGCAGGTATGGGAAAGTCTGGAGCGGCTTTGACTGCACGAGACTGATCCGCGAGATGGAACACACGCCGCTGCCGGAGGATGTCATTTATGTGCCATCCATGGAGGAACTGGAGGTGCTGCCGGAGGCGGGAGAGTTTGCCAGACGGATCTACGGCGGACTTCCGATTCAGATCGGTTATTGTAACGGCAGCAATCACAGATTAAATGCGTTGGAGTATCACCGCAATTCGGAGATCAATATTGCGGTGACCAATATGGTGCTGCTGTTAGGATGGCTGCCGGATGTGACCGATGCGTTTACTTATGACACATCCAAGGTGGAAGCATTTTTTGTCCCGGCGGGAACGGTTGTTGAGATGTATGGAACGACACTTCACTATGCGCCGTGCAATGACGGGGAGGAAGGATTTAAATGTATTGTGATTCTTCCGAAAGGAACGAATACGGAGATTGATTTTGCCTTGCCCAAAAGCGGAGAGGATGCGCTTATGACTGCGAAGAACAAGTGGCTGATCGCACATGAGGAAGCAGGAATCCGTGGCGCTTTTAACGGACTTTTGGGGGGCAATATTGAGGTGTAAGAAAGATACAGGAAAAACGGAACAGGAAGGTTTCTATTTTTGAAACGGAAAGGAGATTTTTATGAACAAAGAAAATATGCCGGAGATTAAGATCGGAGTTGTGGCAGTCAGCAGAGACTGCTTCCCGGAGAGCCTGTCGGTGAACCGGAGAAAGGCGTTAATGGACGCTTACACGAAAAAGTACGGAAAGGATCACATCTATGAATGTCCGATCTGTATCGTGGAGAGTGAAATACATATGGTGCAGGCACTGGAGGATGTGAAGGCGGCCGGGTGTGATGCACTTGTCGTATACCTCGGCAATTTTGGACCGGAGATCGCCGAGACACTGCTGGCAAAGCATTTTGACGGACCGAAAATGTTTATCGCTGCGGCGGAAGAATCCGGGGACAGTCTGCTGGATGGCAGAGGGGATGCTTACTGTGGAATGTTAAATGCCAGCTATAACTTAAAGCTTCGCAATATCAGGGCATACATTCCGGAGTATCCGGTTGGAACGGCAGAGGAATGTGCGGACATGATTCATGAATTTGAGCCGATCGCCCGCGCGGTAGTTGCGCTTTCCAATTTAAAGATCATAAGCTTCGGACCAAGACCGTTAAATTTCCTTGCCTGCAACGCACCGATAAAGCAGCTTTACAATCTGGGGGTGGAGATTGAGGAAAATTCAGAGCTTGATTTATTCGAGGCGTTCCATAAACATGACGGGGATGAGAGAATCCCGGCGGTTGTGGCAGAGATGGAGGCGGAGCTTGGAGCCGGGAATAAAAAGCCGGAAGTGCTTGCAAAGCTGGCGCAGTATGAACTGACCTTAAAAGACTGGGTGCGCGATCACAAGGGCTACCGCAAGTATGTGGCGATTGCGGGCAAGTGCTGGCCGGCATTCCAGACACAGTTCGGTTTTGTCCCGTGTTACGTCAACAGCCGTCTGACCGGACAGGGAATTCCGGTGTCCTGCGAGGTGGATATTTACGGCTGTTTAAGCGAGTTCATCGGCACCGTGGTGAGCGAAGATGCCGTGACACTGCTTGACATCAATAACTCGGTGCCGGCAGATATGTATGAGGAAGAGATCGAGGGAAAATATCCATATACGTTAAAGGACACCTTTATGGGATTCCACTGTGGAAATACCACTTCCGGAAAGCTTGCGTTCTGTGAGATGCGCAATCAGAAGATCATGGCGAGAAGCCTTCCGGTCGAGGTGACAAACGGAACCCTTGAGGGGGACATCATGCCGGGGGACATTACGTTTTTTCGTCTGCAGAGCACCGCAGACTGCGAGCTCCGCGCTTATATCGCACATGGGGAGGTACTTCCGGTGGCGACAAGATCTTTTGGATCGATCGGTGTTTTCGCCATCCCTGAGATGGGAAGATTTTACCGCCATGTGCTGATTGAGAAGAATTTCCCGCACCACGGCGCGGTGGCATTCGGACATTACGGCAAGGCGCTGTACGAAGTATTTAAGTATATCGGTGTGCCGGTGGAGGAGATCGGTTATAACCAGCCGGCAGGCGTGCGCTATCCGACGGAGAATCCGTTTGCATAGAAAAGTCTTGCAATGCATAGCGAAGTCTTGCAGTGCATAGCGAAGTCTTGCAGTGCATAGCGAAGTCTGCAATGATAAGAAAAGGGGAGAGTATGTTATATATAGGAATTGATCTTGGCACATCAGCAGTAAAATTGCTGCTGATGGATGCCGATGGTAAAATAAAAAAAATTGCATCGCGCACCTACGATCTTTCATTTCCACATCCGGGCTGGTCGGAACAGAATCCGGCAGACTGGTATGAACAGTCGATCGACGGCTTAAAAGAACTTCTGGCGGAATGTGATAAAAGCCGGGTGGCGGGGATCAGCTTCGGGGGGCAGATGCATGGTCTGGTGGCATTGGATGAGCGGGATGAAGTGATTCGTCCGGCGATCCTCTGGAACGACGGGCGCACGGCAGAAGAGACCGATTACTTAAATCAGGTGATCGGAAAGGAAACACTGTCGGGATATACCGCGAATATTGCCTTCGCCGGATTTACGGCGCCAAAGATTCTCTGGATGCAAAAGCATGAGCCAGATCTGTGGAAACGGGTGAAAAAGATCATGTTGCCGAAAGATTATCTCGCATACCGCCTGTCCGGAACGTTCTGCACCGATTATTCGGACGCCTCCGGTATGCTGCTCCTTGATGTGGAACACCGGGCATGGTCGGAGCAGATGCTTGAGATCTGCCATGTGGAAAGAGAGCAGCTTCCGAAGCTTTATGAGAGCTATGAGGTGGTGGGAACCTTAAAGCCAGAGATCGCGGAAGAACTGGGACTTTCTCCTGAAGTAAAGATCATTGCGGGAGCGGGCGATAATGCGGCGGCAGCCGTCGGCACCGGGACGGTCGGTGAGGGGAGATGCAACCTGTCGCTTGGAACGAGCGGCACGCTCTTTATCTCCAGTGAGAAGTTTGGTGTGGACGCACACAATGCCCTGCATTCCTTTGATCACGCGGATGGCGGTTATCATCTGATGGGGTGTATGCTCTCGGCGGCATCCTGCAACAAGTGGTGGATGGATGAGATTTTAAAGACGACGGAGTATGCGCGGGAGCAGGAAAAGATTAAAAATCTGGGAGAAAACCGGGTATTTTTCCTGCCTTATCTGATGGGGGAGCGCTCTCCGCACAACGACCCGGATGCGAGAGCCATGTTCCTTGGAATGTCGATGGACACCACACGGGAAGATATGACGCAGGCGGTGTTAGAAGGCGTAGCGTTCGGCCTCAGGGATTCCCTCGAGGTGGCGCGCAGTCTGGGCATCCGGATCGAACGCTCCAAGATCTGCGGCGGCGGTGCAAAAAGCCCGCTGTGGAAGAAGATTCTTGCAGCCGTTTTAAACCTTAAGCTTGATCTCATAGAGAGCGAGGAGGGACCGGGATATGGCGGAGCGATCCTTGCGGCAGTGGGCTGCGGGGAATATGAGAGTGTGCAGGCGGCATGTGAGAAGCTGGTGCATGTTGTTGACACCGTTGAGCCGGATCCGGTGCTGGTGGAGAAGTATGAGGCGCGCTATCAGGAATTCCGGAAGCTGTATCCGGCTGTGAAAGAGTTTTTCTGATGGTGCAGATGGCGAAGCATCCGTTGGCGGATCATGGAATGGAAAAGTTTTAGGCGGATGATGGAGCGGTTTTTGGAGACTGTAGACAGATACGGGAGAGTTATGGAGGCAGAAGCAGAACAGAAGTATTTAAACTTGTTGGAGCAGCAGATTGCAGAGGGGAGTTATCGACCGGACTGGGCGTCGCTTGCGGGGGCGCCTGTGCCGGACTGGTTTTTGCGGGAAAAGCTTGGAATCTTTTTACACTGGGGACTTTACAGTGTGCCCGCCTGCACCAATGAATGGTATTCCAGAAATATGTACATCAAAGGAATGCCGGCGTATGAACATCACAGGAAAACGTATGGAGAACAGCGGGAGTTTGGTTATAAAGACTTTATCCCGCTGTTTTGCGCGGAAAGATTTGATCCTGCGTCATGGATGCAGCTTTTTAAGGAGGCGGGTGCCGGCTATGTGTTCCCGGTGGCGGAGCACCATGACGGGTTCCAGATGTATGAGAGCGAACTTTCGCATTGGAACGCGAAGGAGATGGGACCCAAGAGAGATCTTCTCGGGGAATTAAAGTCGGCAGCAGAGTCTTGCGGGCTGCAGTTCTGCACTTCAAGCCACAGGGCGGAACACTGGTTTTTCATGGGACATGGAAGGGAATTTGACAGCGATGTGAGGGAGCCGATGAAAAAAGGGGATTTTTACTGGCCGGCAATGCCGGAACCGGACCCGCAGGATCTTTTCAGCAAACCCTTCCCGAGCGAGGAATTTCTGGACGACTGGCTGGCGCGCACGGTGGAGCTGATTGTGAAGTATCGACCGAAGCTTTTGTATTTCGACTGGTGGATTCAGCACGAGGCGTTTCATCCTTACTTGAAAAAGCTGGCAGCGTTCTATTATAATTGTGGTAAAAGCTGGGGAGAGGATGTCATGATCTGCTACAAGCATGATGCCATGATGTTCGGAAGCGGGATCGTGGAGGTGGAACGCGGCGGATTTGCGGAGGCAAAGCCGTATGCGTGGCAGACGGATATGGCGGTAGCGCGCAATTCCTGGTGTTATACCGACAGCCTCGATTATAAGAGTAGCAGGGAAATCATATGTACCCTTGTGGATGTGGTAAGCAAAAATGGAAATCTGCTCTTGAATATCGGACCCAAAGCGGATGGTACAATTCCCGAGGGCGACCGGCAGATCCTTTCGGATATGGCGTCCTGGATGAAGGTAAACGGCGAGGCGGTCCGTGGGGCAAAGGTGTGGAGAAAAAGCATGGAAGGACCGACGCGGGCGGCGGACGGGCAGTTTGCGGACGCGGCGGAGATCCTGTATACACCGGAAGACTATCGCTTTACCGTGAACGGCGGCTGCATCTATGCGATCTGCATGCGCTGTCCGAAAGACGGCAGATTTCTGATCCGTTCGTTTGCAGAGAGTACCAATCAGAATCTGCCGGAGTTTCACGGGATTCTGCGTGCGGTTACGCTGCTCGGTTATGCGGGGCAGGCTGCGTGGCACGTGGATTGGGAAGGGCTTCACATAGCGGCGCCGGGGTTCGAGAGTGATTTTCCGGTGGTATTCCGGCTGGAAGTGGATTAGCAGATAAAAAGGGGAGGGCAATGTACGAGAAAATATGGAATCAGAACAAAATTGCGTTTGGCGGCGACTACAATCCGGAACAGTGGGATGAGGCGACATGGGAGGACGACATGCGCTTGTTTGGGCTGGCGCACATTGATACGGTGACACTCAATGTGTTCTCCTGGGCGATGCTTCAGCCGGACGAGAGTACCTATGATTTTACAAAGCTGGACCGCATTATGGAACTGGTGAAGAAAAACGGGCTGAAGGTTGTGCTTGCAACATCGACCGGCGCGCATCCGGCATGGATGGCACACCGGTACCCGGAAATCCTGCGCACGGAGTTCAACGGAATGAAGCGCAAGTTCGGTGGCAGGCACAATTCCTGCCCGAACAGTCCCGTCTACCGCATGTATTCGGCAAGACTGGCGGAGAAGCTGGCAGAACATTACAAAGACTATGACAATATTGTGGCATGGCATATCTCCAATGAATACGGCGGAGAGTGTTACTGCGAAAACTGTGAGAAGGCATTTCGCGTGTGGCTGAAAAAGAAGTACCACACGATTGAGGAGGTGAACCGCGTCTGGGATACGGCATTCTGGGGACATACGTTCTATGACTGGGAGGAGATTGTCCTGCCGAATCTGTTGAGCGAACATTTCGCCTATGAGCGCACGATGTTTCAGGGAATCTCCTTAGATTACCGGAGATTTAATTCGGACAGTATTTTAGAGTGTTACCGTCTGGAATACGAGGCGGTGAAGCGGCATACGCCGGATATCCCGGTTACAACCAACCTGATGGGATTCTATAAGCCGCTTGATTATCAGAAGTGGGCAAAATACATGGATATAGTGTCCTGGGACAATTATCCTTCCAACCAGGACACACCGGCGCAGATTGCCCTGTCCCATGAACTGATGCGCGGTATCGGCGGCGGAAAGCCGTTCCTTCTGATGGAGCAGACGCCGAGTGTGACGAACTGGCTGCCGTACAATGCTTTAAAACGTCCGGGGGTCATGCGCCTTTGGAGCTATCAGGCGGTGGCGCATGGGGCGGATTCGGTGATGTTTTTCCAGATGCGCCGGAGTATCGGTGCCTGTGAAAAATATCACGGAGCGATCATTGACCATGTGGGAAATGAAAATACCAGAGTGTTCCGGGAAGCGGCAGCCCTTGGCGCGGAATTAAAGGCGCTGGGAGATGAGACTCTGGGCGCGCGGGCAAGGAAGGAAGCGGCGATTCTGTTTGACTGGGAGAACTGGTGGGCGATCGAGTATTCCGCAGGACCGAGCGTGCTTTTAAAGTACCGCGATGAGATCCAGAACTATTACACGGCGCTCTATGAGCAGAATATGGCGACCGATATCATCGGGGTGGAGGATGATTTCTCGGACTATCGTGTGATCATCGCCCCGGTCTTATATATGGTAAAGCCGGGTGTGGATGAGAAGATAAAAGCGTTTGTGCAGGCGGGAGGTATTTTTGTAACCACTTTTTTCAGCGGCTATGTGGATGATCATGACATGGTGGTGACCGGAGGGTATCCGGGGAAACTGCGTGATCTCTTAGGCATCTGGGTGGAGGAGAGCGATGCCCTGCCGGAGGGAGAGACGAATCATTTTACATGGAAGGGTGCGCGGCATGAGGCGGTCCTGCTGTGTGATCTGCTGCATCCGGAGGGAGCCGAGGTGCTTGCAACCTACGAGGAGGATTTTTATGCGGGAATGCCGGTGCTCACGAAAAACCGTTGCGGAGCGGGAGCGGCGTATTATGTGGCGGTGCGGTCGGACGCATCATTTTATGAAGCGCTGATACGCGAGATCTGCGAAGAAGCCGGGATCACGCCGGTAGCACAGACTCCCGGGGGCGTGGAGGCGGTCTTACGTGTGGGACGCGATGAAAAAAAGGAGTTCCTTTTTCTGTTAAATCATGAGAAAATAGAGCAGAGTGTGCCGGTGGAGCAGGATGCAGCGGATCTTGTGACCGGTATGGAGTGGAAAAAGGGGAGCAAGCTGACACTGCCGGCGTACGGCGTGGCAATACTGAAACGAAGCGTATGAAGACAAAGATAAAACAACTGATAAACCGGATACTGGGAATGAAGCTCGTCTACCGCATGATTTTAATCTATGTGATAGGCGGGCTTTTGCCGCTTTCCGCCATTATCGGCTATCTGATTCACGGAACCAATCAGGTGCTGGTGAGTCAGGCGGAGAATGCGGAGATTGCGGAACTGCAGACGATCGGAAGACAGATCCTGGAATTGGAGAATACGATGACCACGGTCTCCTCATACTTTTACTTTGATGACAAGCTTGAGGAGATTGCGGCAAAACAGTATACGGATTATCAGGAGATGATCAATGACTACAGAGGCTATACTGCTTTTAAGGAATATCAGAGTTACTACAACACGATGATCTCCAGAATCAGTATTTTCCTGCAGAATCATACGCTGCGCGGCAATTCGGACTTCGTGGTTGTGGATGCGGACACGGAGGCCGAGGCGTGGTATCAGAGAGTGAGTACAGAGGGAAGCGGCTGCGTGTGGACGTATCTGCCGATCAGCCTGCCCAAATATGACCATGCACCTGCCATTGCCCGCATGATCAAGACCAAAAAGAGCGAAAATGTCGGGGTGCTTGTGATTTATCTGCGCCCGCAGCAGTTTGAGAAAATGATCTGGGAGCGGGAGGAAAGCACCTATATTGTGCTGGATGGCGAGACCTTGCTTACGAGCCGTCATGAGACGATTCCCTTTGAAGAATTAAAGCAGTATCTGCCGGACGCTGCCGAGGAGAAGTATCAGACGCGTATCAAGGCAGGGGAGGAAGAATATGTCCTCACCTGTGAGAATGTAAAGCAGGAGGATACCAGCGATTATTTTCAGGTGGTCAGTGTGCGTGCGGTGGATGAGATCTTAAGGGAAGCGTATGCACAGCAGCGAAAGAGTATCTGGCTGTTCCTTGGGAGCGTTGTGCTTGCCGGGACGTTGATTTTTGCATTTTCCTGGTCGTTTGCAAGGCGTGTCGGCAGATTCCGGGAACAGATGCAGAAAGCGTCTGAGGGAAATTTTGAACTTGAGGAAAAGCTCGGAGGAAATGATGAGATCAGTCAGCTTTATGATTACTTAAGCGTCATGATCTGGAGAATTCAAAGGCTTCTGGCGCAGGTGTATCAGGAGAAGATTCACGCGGAGCGGCTTAAGAGCAGCCAGAAGGATGCGGAGTTTAAGATGCTCACCAGCCAGATCAACCCGCATTTCCTGTATAATACACTGGAAACCATCCGCATGAAGGCGCGCATCAACAAGCAGTATGAGATCGAGGAACTGGTGAAGATGCTCGGAAAGATCCTGCGCAGCAGTATCCAGGCAGGTTCAAAGGATATGACGATCCGAGAGGAGGTGGAATTGGCAGAATATTATCTGAAGATTCAACAGTACCGCTTCGGCGAACGGATTCAGTATCAGATCTATGTGGAGGAAGGTACCGAGAGGCAGAAGATCCTTCCGCTTCTGATCCAGCCGCTGGTGGAAAATTGTATCATACACGGACTTGAGGGAAGCGAGGATGTCGGTCACATCGATATCTGTGTCAAACGCAGCGGACAGAATGTGGTCATCACGGTTACCGATGACGGCGCCGGCATCTGCGGGGAAAAGATTGCGGAGATCCGCAGAGAGCTTGCAGGCAACCGCACAAAGGGAGAACATATCGGCATCTGCAATGTCAATCAGAGAGTGCGGCTGCGTTACGGGGAGGAGTACGGCGTGACAGTGGAAAGCATCTGCGGCGAATATACCCGGGTGGAGATAACGCTTCCGGGTGACTGGGAAGAAACGGAATCATAAATCACAAAAGCCTGTTCTGTGGAAGAAAAAACGATCCGCAGAACAGGTATTTTAATACATGCAAACCTCCTATAAAAAATGCAAATTTTATGGTAAAAATAATGAAAATAGTAAGGTATTAAAATTTTGCTCCCAATCCTATAATAAGGATGAAAAGAGGAGGAAAATGATATGAAGACAGAAAAGAAACAGAAAGTCAAAGTGGCCAAACAGAAATTCAGCTGGCAGCTTATGTGGAAGCAGCGGTATCTGCTGTTGATGTCGGTACCTTTTGTCATCTGGCTCATCATTTTTAAATATGTTCCGCTGTGGGGATGGACAATGGCGTTTCAGGAGGTAAAGCCAAACAGCTTTGCACTTCCGGTATGGCAGAGAAAATTTGTGGGGTTTGACAATTTTAAAAAGGCATTCACAGACCGGCTGTTCGGTCAGACCATGATCAATACGATTGGTCTGAGTGTGCTGGGAATTGCACTTGGAACCGTCATGGCGATCCTGTTTGCACTCATGCTCAATGAGATCTGTTTCAATCGTTTTAAGAAGGTCACACAGACCATTTCCTATTTACCGCATTTCGTATCCTGGGTTGTCATCGCAAGTATTGCAAAGATGGTATTAAATGACGGTGGCATGTTAGATACACTGGTCGGTAAAAATCTAAAGCTTATGTCTACAAACTCGGTTCTGTTCTGGATCGTCGTCTGCATCATCAATGTCTGGAAGGAAGTCGGCTGGGATGCGATCGTATATCTCTCCGCGATGGCAGGAATCGACCAGGGGCTTTATGAGGCGGCAAAGGTGGACGGCGCGAACCGTCTGCAGAGAATCTGGCACATTACACTGCCGGGGATCAAGCCGACGGTGGTGGTGCTTCTTATTATGGGAATCGGTGGTGCTTTAAATGTCGGTATGGAGCGTCAGATGCTTCTCTCTAACGGTATTGTGCAGGATCATGCAATGGTGCTTTCCTGGTTTGCTTATATCCGCGGTATCGGTAACAATAACTACGGTCTCGGAACTGCGATCGGCATGTTCCAGTCGTTAGTCGGAATTGCACTTTTGTTTATCGCCAACAAGATAGCCGGATGGCTCGGCGAGAGCAGATTGATCTAAGGAGGGAAAGCATATGGCACGCAGTCATACAAAAATAAAAAGTAAAGATAATATTTTGGATTACATATTACTGGTGATCTTCATCGGCGTTATTATTGTGACTTTATATCCGTTTTTAAATGTACTTGCAATCTCATTCAACGACCCGATCGATACCATGCGCAATATCAATTTTATCATTCCACGAAAGTTCACCTGGAGCAATTACACTTATGTGTTTCAGGAAAACAATCTGTTTGAGCCGTTTGCCATGTCGATTGTGCGAACGCTGATCGGTACGCTGACCGGCGTGGCTGCGACAGCGATGGTAGCGTATGTTTTAAGCAGAAGGGATTTCTATTTTAACAAGCTGTTCACGGTGCTGTTTGTAATTACCATGTATGTCAGCGGCGGACTGGTACCCGAATATCTTCTGATTACAAGATCGTTAAAATTAGGAAATCATTTTCTGGTCTATATACTTCCGGGACTGATCTGGGTGTACAATATCATTCTGATCCGTTCGTTTATAGACGGACTGCCGATTGCCCTGCAGGAGGCAGCCAGAATTGACGGGGCAAACGATTTTATTATTTTCGCAAAGATCGTTCTGCCGCTATGTAAGCCGGTACTTGCGACGGTGGCACTTTTTGTGGCAGTCGGACAGTGGAATTCCTTTATGGATACCTATCTGTATGCAAGAGATCTTCCGACCTTACAGTATGTATTATATGAGATTATGGAGAAGGCGACGATCAAGGTTGATCCGCATGCCGCAGAACAGTTAAAGAGCGCGGTATCTCCGATGTCGATCCGAATGGCAATCACGATCATTGCAACGGTTCCGATCCTGATTGTGTATCCGTTCCTGCAGCGGTATTTTGTAGGTGGTATGACGATCGGTGCAGTCAAAGACTGATTACTGATAGAGCAAGCAAAGAAGAGAGGAGAAGAAAGATTATGAGGCAAAAAAGGTTATGTGCATTGATGCTGGTGGCATCTATGGCAGCAGGGGTTCTGGGCGGCTGTGGAAATGGAGAAGCAGCAGACACTTCTTCCGTGAGTGGGGGAACAGAGAGTGCGGGCAGCGGAACATCTGGTGATGTGGTAGAACTGACGTTCTACAATGCGGACGGACAGGAGGATCCATGGACCGATCCGGTGGCACAGGCACTGACGGAGGCAACCGGTGTGAAGTTAAAGACCGATTATCCGGTGTCAGCCGATGATGAGAAGGTCGCACTGATGATCGCGGAGCAGAATTACCCGGATATGATCTATGCCAAGGGGGATGCAGGAGCACTGATCGATGCAGGAGCCTTGATTGATATGACGGATCTGATTGAGGAGTATGGTCCGAATATCAAGAAGCTTTATGGAGATGAGTTTGACAAATTAAAATATTCTGAGGATGATCCTTCGATCTATCAGCTTTCGGCTTATGCAACGGGAGGAGAGACATTTAAGACATCCGGTACGGCACAGCTTCAGTGGGATGTTTTAAAGGAGAATGACTACGAGGTACCGAGGACGTTAGATGAGTTTGAGACGATGTTAAAGGATTATATTGCTGCACATCCGACCACGGACGACGGTCTGGATACGATCGGTTTTACGCTGTCGACTTCGGACTGGCACTGGATGATCACGCTTGGCAATCCGGCAGGGTATATCGCGGACGGAGCACCGGACAACGGACAGTGGATCGTGGATGAGAACAATAATGCGATGTACAAATTCCGCTCTGACAAGGAGAGAGAGTATTTCCGCTGGATGAATAAAATGTACAACGAGGGAATTCTTGATCCGGAATTCGCAACCCAGACACACGAGGACTACATCGCAAAGATCGCATCCGGACGCGTGCTGGCGTTGTTTGATACAGACTGGGATTACGGCGATGGCGAGAAGGTTTTGAAAGCGGACGGAAAGTACGGTAAGACGTATGCACCGCTTCCCCTTGCCATGGATGCGGACACCAAGTGCCCGTCTTTGATGTATCAGGGACTTACGACTGGCTATGGCGTTGGAATCACTACTTCCTGTAAGGACCCGGTGGCGGCAATCAAATATCTGGATTATATCTGCTCCGATGAAGGACAGGTGCTTGTACAGTGGGGAATTGAAGGTGTGAACTACTTCCTGGATGATGAAGGACACCGTTACCGCACGGAAGACGAAGTAAAGTATGCAACGGAGGACAAGGATTATCAGAAGAAGACCGGTGTCGGTTTCCACAATTATCCGTTCCCGTACTATGGAAACGGTGTTGAAGACCCGACCGGAAGCACCTACACAACCACGAACAAAGAGAGCGTCATGGCGGATTATGATGAGGAGCAGAAAGCGGCATGTGAGGCATGGAATGTGGAGCTTCTGACCGATATTTTCCCGCAGGCGGATGAATTTACCACACCGGACTACTCTCCGATCTGGGCTTACGCAAAGCCGACGGAGTTTGACGAGATTGCAAATCAGCTCGATGAGATCGCATGGTCTGCGCTCATCAGCTGCGTGATTGGATCGGAAGAAGAATTTGACGCTTCCTATGACAAGATGATCTCGGATTTGGAGAATGCAGGAATGGCGGATGCCGAGCAGATGCTGACGGAGATTATTCAGGAAAAAGTAGCTGCTGTGCAGTAGAACAGAGGAGTATTTTGGCGGAATGGCCACATAGAACAGAGAATTAGGTTTTATTGATAAAAGGAGCAGGAACTCTTGCGGATGAAACGGAGAGTTCCTGCTCCTTTTGTTTTACTGCCGGTGTGTCCTGCGGAATTCGGCGGGCGTCATTCCGACCTGACGTTTGAATTTGATGTGAAAATAATCGACATTGCGGTAGCCGACTTTTTCAGCAATCTCGTACACCTTCATATCATTGCCAAGGAGCAGTTCCTTGGAGTGTTCGATACGCACATGGTCGAGATAGGAGTTGAAATTTTCCCCGACCTTTTTGCTGAAAATCTTGCCGAGATAAGAACTGTTGTAGCCAAAAAGCGGCGCGATTGCTTCCAGTGTGAGATTGCGTGCGTAATTGTGCTCGATGTAATAGAGAATGTCGTCAATCACGCCCTCCTTCGACGTGCGGCCGCTGGAGGATAAGATCAGTTCAAACTGTTCTGTCAGAAAGCGGATGATTTCATACAGATAATATTTTTCGGAGATGATGCGTATGATTTCTCCGTTTCCCGGAAAAGGAATATCGATGCTGGTGTAAGAGCGGCCGATGCGCTCCTTGATCTGAAGATACAGATCTGCAAAAAACAGCTTGATGGTATCAATGGAATCGGACGATTGATACAGCTTTGTCTGCAATTCGCCCAAAATCTCTGCAGTGCGGCTTCTACTGAATGAGGAGAGCCCGTCAAAAAGGCGGTCCGCATATTCATCCAGAAAGGCACCGGTAATGAGCGGAAGACCGCTGCCCAGCGTCGGGAGATTCTCATAGCCTAAGGTATGCTGATCTTCCTCGCAGAAAAAGCGCTGGTCGATCAGCCGGGAAGCGTCTGTATAGGAGAGCGCGATCTCTTCCAGATGTGATACAGGGCGACCGTAAGCGAGAAACAGACTGTCCAGCGGGGAATCCTTTTGCGGCTGATACTGCCGTTGAAAGCGTTCCAAAAAGCTGCCGAATTTTTCGGTGGCAAAGCTGCCCTTAAGCAGGATGATCTCGCGGCTGTCATCTGTGATATGATCAAAGGAATTGTGATCCTGGTTGGTCACGCGCAACAGGTCGGAAAAGCGGTAGGACGCGTCCTCCGTGCGGTGGCTGTATTTTTCGTAGATGATTACCTGATATACATCTGCATTCAGATGCAGTTCCGCACGATCCAGACGGTCATAGGCGGCAGTGCCGGCAAGCAGATCCCGGATGATGGAATCGTATGCTTTCTGCCGGTAATGCGCAGAAGAATCCCGGGCGCTGGCATCGGAATCCAGCTGATGCCGTATCTGCGTGACGATCTCGAGAAGCTCATCTTCGTCGATGGGCTTGGTGAGATAGGAGAGTACACCGTAGCGTATGGCGGTTCTGGCGTAATTGAAATCCGAGTAACCGCTTAAGATGACAACTTTTCCGTCATAGCCGTGTTCCCTGGCAATGCGGACAACATCCAGTCCGGACATACCCGGCATGCGGATATCGAGCAGAACCAGATCCGGCGTTTCAGACAAAAGAAATTGCAGGGCGGCATCGCCGTTTGCCGCTTCTCCTGCAATGGTAAATCCCAGTGTTTCCCAATCAAGCAGACAGCGGAGCCCCTCGCGTATGATGGCCTCGTCATCTGCAATGAACAACTTATACATAGTGCATCCTTCCTGATTTTACTGCTGGAAAATAATCTTTCAAAAATTATAGCGTTTGGGGTGGTGTTTTGTCAAATTTGTACCGTGTTTTATGTGCAATTTGTATGGTATATTTTTCCGTTTGGGTACGGTAAGATGAGGATGCTGGGAAATAAAAAATACAATACGAGGAGTAAGGAGGAGAACGATGAAATTCAGTAACGGATGCTGGTTACAGAAGGAAGATTGCGCCTGCTTTTCACCGGCGCAGATTTATTTTACGAAGATAGAGAAAGACCGGGTTACGCTATGCGCACCGACGAATAAGATTAACCACAGAGGGGATACGTTAGGCGGGGTGAACCTGACGATTCAGATCAGCGCGCCGTATCCGGAAGTGCTCCGTATCCAGACGTATCACCACATGGGACTTAAGGAGCGCATGCCACAGTTTGAACTTGCGGCGCCACAGAACGGAAATCTTGCGGCGGAAGAAACAGAAAAACAGATCATTGTAAAGAGCGGGGAACTTCGCATCGAGATTGAGAAAGAGAGTGGAGCGTTTGTATTCTGGCGCGGAGCGGAGAAGATCACCGGAAGCGGATGGAGAGATCTCGCCTACATGAAGACGAACTGGAGGGGCAGCGCATACGATAAGGGACCGGAGGATGCCTACATGAGAGAGCAGCTTTCCATCTCGGTCGGTGAGTTGGTGTACGGACTGGGCGAACGCTTTTCGGCATTTGTAAAAAACGGTCAGAGCGTGGACATCTGGAACGAGGATGGGGGGACTTCCACGGAACAGTCTTACAAGAACATTCCGTTTTACCTTTCCAATAAAGGATATGGCGTATTTGTCAATCATCCGGAAAAAGTTTCCTTTGAGGTGGCAACGGAAATGGTGACCAAGGTGGAGTTTTCCGTACCGGGGGAGAGTCTCGATTATTTTCTGATTAACGGCCCGACGATGAAGGAGGTGCTGATGCGCTACACGGATATTACCGGAAAACCGGCGCTTCCGGCACCGTGGACGTTCGGTCTGTGGCTGTCTACTTCCTTTACGACGAATTATGATGAGAAGACGGTGAACAGTTTTGTGGACGGCATGATCGAGCGTGGAATTCCGCTCTCGGTTTTCCACTTTGACTGCTTCTGGATGAAGGATTTTCACTGGTGCGACTTTACCTGGGATGAGCGTGTGTTCCCGGATCCGGAGGGAATGTTAAAGCGACTGAAAGAAAAAGGGTTAAAGATCTGCGTCTGGATCAACAGCTATGTGGGACAGGAGTCCCCGCTGTTTGAGGAGGGCGTAAAGGGAGGTTATTTTCTGAAACGTGCCAACGGTGATGTATGGCAGTGGGATATGTGGCAGCCGGGACTTGCCATCGTGGACTTTACCAATCCGGCGGCGTGCGAATGGTATGGAAAGAAGCTGGAGGCGCTTTTGGATATGGGAGTCGACTGCTTTAAGACGGATTTTGGTGAGCGGATTCCGACAGACTGCGTGTATTATGACGGATCTGATCCGGTGAAGATGCACAATTATTATACATACATGTACAATAAGACGGTGCATGATGTGATTGCAAAGAAAAAGGGCGAGAAGGAAGCGATTCTTTTTGCGCGCTCCGCAACGGCGGGCGGTCAGAAATTCCCGGTGCACTGGGGCGGTGACTGCTGGTCGGATTATGAGTCAATGGAGGAGAGTCTGCGGGGCGGTCTGTCGCTGACAAGTTCCGGTTTTGGCTTTTGGAGTCATGACATCGGAGGATTTGAGAGCACTTCCACGCCGGACGTCTACAAGAGATGGTGTGCGTTCGGTCTGCTTTCGACACATTCCAGACTGCACGGTTCCACTTCCTACCGTGTGCCCTGGGCTTATGATGAGGAAGCGGTGGACGTAGTGCGCTATTTTGCCAAATTAAAGGCACGTCTGATGCCGTATCTGTACCGCAATGCCATCGAGACGGCAAAGACCGGTGTGCCGATGATGCGGAGCATGGTGCTTGAGTTTACGGAGGACCGGAACTGCGCATATCTGGCAAGCCAGTATATGCTGGGCGACTCCCTGTTGGTAGCTCCGATTTTTAATGAGGACGGAATCGCGGAGTATTATCTTCCCGAGGGACGCTGGACATCACTGCTTAGCGGCGATGTGAAGGAGGGCGGCAGATGGTATAAAGAGAAGCATGGTTATCTGAGCATCCCGCTCTACGTCAGGGAGGGCAGCATCGTTGCGATGGGCGCAAGGGACGACAATGCGGTGTATGATTATGCAGATGGAACGACATTTCGGGTCTATGCGCTTGCCGATGGATGTGAGGCACAGACGACGGTGTATGATACGGAAAACCGGGAAGCGGTGAAGGCAGCGGTCACACATTGTGGCAGCGGGTACGAGATTCAGGTATCCGGAGGCACGGATGTGAAAGTGGCACTCATGCATGCAGGAACGCCGAAGACGGTAAGCTGTGCCTATGAGATGGAAGGGAATCATGTCGTGATCGCGGTTCCAAAGGAAGGAACCGTAACGGTCGAATTTTAAATGCAGCCGGAGGTGGCAATGAAAACAGAGACATATGAAGTACAGATCGGGAAATTATTAGAACAGCTGACACTGGAAGAAAAGATCGGAATGATCCACGGCGCGGGGCTGTTCCGCACCGAGGGGGTGGAGCGGCTTTCCATACCGCCGCTCTTTTTCTCGGACGGTCCGATGGGCGTGCGTGCGGAATTTGCGGACAATGAGTGGAGAAATACAGGCACGACAGATGATTTTGTCAGCTATCTCCCGTGTAACAGCGCGGTGGCATCGACCTGGAACCGCGAGCTTGCGGGTGAGGAGGGCAGAGTGTTGGGCGAGGAGGCAAGAGGAAGAGGCAAAGACATGATTCTCGCCCCGGGAATCAATATCAAGCGGAGCCCGTTCTGTGGAAGAAATTTTGAATATATGAGTGAGGACCCGTATCTGATTTCGGAACTGGTCGTGCCGATGGTGAAGGGAATCCAGCAGTCGGATGTTGCGGCGTGCATAAAGCATTTTGCAGCCAACTCGCAGGAGACAGAGCGTCTCTGGGTCGACACGAAAGTGTCGAAACAGACCTTAGAGGAAATTTATTTTCCGGGATTTCGCGCGGCGGTGCAAAAGGGCGGTGTCCATGCGGTGATGGGAGCATACAATCTGTTAAACGGGGAACACTGCTGTACCAGCAAAAAACTGTTAAACGGCACACTGCGGCGCGACTGGGGATTTGACGGTGTGGTCGTCTCAGACTGGGGCGGTGTCCATGACACCAGAGAAGCGGCGGAAGCTGCGATTGATGTGGAGATGGAAGTGACGTACGATTTCGACCAGCAGTATCTGGCAGAGCCGCTTTTAAAGATGGTGCGTTCCGGAGAGATCTCCGAGGCGTTCATTGATGAAAAGGTGCGCAATATTCTGCGGCTGATGTTCCGCCTGCATATGATCGGAGAAAAGAGAGAGACCAGAAAGACCGGAACTTACAACAGCAGAGAGCATCAGGACACGGTATTAAAGATCGCCAGGGAATCGGTGGTTCTGCTAAAAAATGAAGAGGAATGTCTTCCACTCGATGCAAAAAAGGTGAAGCGTGTTGCAGTGATCGGACAGAATGCTGCGGCAATTCACTCCAACGGGGGCGGCAGTGCTGAGATCAAGGCGCTCTACGAGATCTCACCGCTGCTCGGAATCAAAAAGCTCCTCGGCGGGAATGTGAAAGTGGAGTATGCACCGGGCTACTATATCCCCGGCAAGGAGGCACAGGGCAGTGTGAACTGGCAGGCGGACAGCACCAAAAAGGACTGGGGCAAAACTTCTGAAGAAGCGGAAGTGTCCGATGAGACGAAGGAGTGTAGGAAGCGCTTCCGCGAGGAGGCGGTGGCGCTGGCGAAGGAATGTGACACGGTGATTTTTGTGGGAGGCCTGAATCATGATTTTGACTCGGAGGGCTATGACCGGACGACCCTCACGCTTCCCTATGAACAGGATGCGCTGATCGGGGAACTTCTTGCCGTCAGACCGGACACTGTGATTGTGCTCTACGCCGGATCACCGGTGGCGATGCCGTGGAATGAGCAGGCAAAGGCGGTGCTCTGGAGTTATTATGCCGGAATGGAGGGAGGAACGGCGATTGCGGAGATTTTGTTTGGAAAAGAGAATCCATCCGGCAGGCTTGCGGAGTCGTTCCCGAAGGATGCAAACGATTGCCCGGCACATACGATCGGAACATTTGCAAAGAAGAACGTGGTGGAATACAAGGAGGGCGTGATGGTGGGATACCGCTATTACGACACTGTGGATACACCGTTATACTATGGCTTTGGACACGGGCTTTCCTACAGCCGTTTTGTCTATAAATATATGACGGTTCGTCCGGTCACGGCATCCGCAGAGACCGGGGGGACGATGGACGCCCCGCGGTATGAGCTTGCAGTGACCGTGAAGAATGACAGTCTTCGTGCCGGAAAAGAAGTGGTGCAGGTGTATGTGGCACCGAAAGAGCGGCAGGACGACCGCCCGGCACATAAACTGTGTGCGTTTGAAAAGATGGAGCTGATGCCGGGGGAGGAAAAGACGGTAACGCTTCTTCTGACAGCGGAGGCATTTTCCGTGTATGACGAGAAGCAGCATGCATTTGCAGAGAAAACGGGTAGCTACGAGATTGAAGTCGGAAGCTCGTCAAGAGACATCCGGCTGCGCCGGGAACGGGAGCACTTCTTATCACACCCGGGCAGGTGATCGTCACGACACCGGGGGCTGATAATAAAAAGGTTCTGGCATAAGACAAAATTACAGGTAAAGAGGTGCCATGGAAAACGGCTTTTTGTGATCGGAAAACATCTGATCGCAGAGAGCCGTTTTACGGTTCACATTGCTATGAAATTTCATGGTTACTTCCATGATACACAGAAATTAAGTGCAGGATATTGCATCGGGCGAAGAAGGCGCTTATAATGTGTTCTGGTAAGAGACCGGCGCAGGGAGGAAGAGAAGATGACAATCAGACATGCGGCAATGGAGGACCTAAAGGCGGTTACAGAGTTGGAAGCAAAGTGTTTTCCTGCGGCGGAAGCGGCGGGGAGAGAGGCATTTTTCGATCGGCTGGCAAGTTTTCCTGATCATTTCTGGCTGCTCTACGAGGATGAAAAACTGGTATCCATGATTAACGGCATGGCAACCGACGAGGAGCATCTGACCGACGCGATGTATGAACATGCCGATATGCACAGCAAGGATGGTGCGTGGCAGATGATCTTTGGTGTGGCGACGGACCCCGCAGAGCAGGGAAAGGGATATGCGGCAGCGCTGATGCGCAGGGTAATTGCGGATACAAAG
>ERZ1035032.173-NODE-173-length-54465-cov-9.980187_pt1 | contig 54465 bp, 46 predicted proteins | sample MGYA00520693_ERZ1035032 | MGnify/ENA primary metagenome ERZ1035032 (study PRJEB33766, sample SAMN09781740) | gut metagenome | biome: gut microbiome | host: Homo sapiens | place: Madagascar | study: EMG produced TPA metagenomics assembly of the PRJNA485056 data set... | reverse complement strand
ACCTTTTGTTTTATTTTAATTTTGGTCAAAAAAACATTTTGTTGTTATCAACATTTTTTTTTATTATACAAGACCGGCAAAGCAAGCTATTTTATTGGTAAATAAAACGAAAAAATAAAGAGGAAAAATGTCGTTATTTAAGTCTGTCGCCACTTTTGGCGGATTAACGCTGGTCAGCCGGATTACCGGTTTTTTGCGAGATATGGTTTTAGCTAATTTTTTGGGTGCCGGAGCTATTTCGGACGCATTTGTCGTGGCTTTCAAATTGCCGAATTTATTCCGCAGCCTGTTTGCTGAAGGCGCGTTTACCAGCGCTTTTGTGCCGCTTTTTTCGCAAAAATTGGTGGCCGAGGGCAAAAAGCGCTCCGTTTTTTTTGCCGCGCAGGCAATTTCCGTATTAGTTTTGTTTGTCGGCGCTTTTGTACTGGCTTTTGAAATTTTTATGCCTTATGTGGTGGAAATTTTAGCGCCGGGGTTTCGTTCCGAACCGGAAAAATTAACACTTGCTACTCAGCTTTGCCGCATAACATTCCCGTTTTTGCTGCTGATTTCTTTAGTCTCATTTCAAGGCGGCATTCTAAATTCATTTGAAAAGTTTGCAGCTCCGGCTACCGCTCCGATTATCCTTAATCTGATGATGATTTTTGCCGTTTTCCTGTTTGTGCCGTTTACTCCGACACCGGCTCACGGCTTTGCTTTAGGCATAACCTCGGCAGGACTGCTGGAAGTTTTGTGGCTGCGGCACTTTTTGCGTAAGATAGATATTAAAATCCATCCGTATCTGCATATCAAAAAAATTATACAGAATCCGGAAATAAAAACATTGTTCAAACGTATTGCTCCGGGTGTGGTAGGCGCCGGAATTTATCAAATAAATATGGCGGTTGACACTATTTTGGTTTCATTGGTCGGCACCGGAGCCATTTCTTGGCTTTATTACGCCAACCGCTTGCAGCAGCTTCCTTTGGGCGTTATCGGCGCAGCTATCAGTGTGGCTTTATTGCCAATTCTTTCAAAATATCTCAAAGAACAGCAGATTGATGAAGCCCGCCGCACTCAGGACAAAGCCGTCGAATATGGCCTACTGTTGTCGCTGCCGGCGGCAATTTTGCTGATTGTTTTGGCCGAACCGATTGTCTGCCTGCTCTTTCAACATGGTAAATTTTTACCAAGCGACACTGTAAAAACTGCATACGCAGTAATTGCCTATTCGGTAGGGCTGCCGTGCTATGTGATGACCAAAGCGCTGATGCCGAATTTTTTTGCCCGCGGTGATACCGTTACTCCGGTAAAATACAGCGCCGTTGTTTTTATTACCAACTTAGTGTTTATTCTGCTACTGATGCACGATTTCGGACATATCGGCATTGCCGGCGCCACCACGATTGCTGCTTTTGTTTCGCTGCTGCAATATATTATCGGACTAAAAAAACGAGGCTATTGGCAATGTTCCCGTCAGCTTTTGGGTAAAATCATGCGAATAACGCTGGTATCAGTTTTAACCGGCGCTGCCGCTCTGGGCGGACGTTTACTGCTCAACCATCTTTCGCCGGATTGGATTTATGGTTCAAAATGGCTGCTTTTGCTCTATCTCTGCATTCTTGGTATCTTTGCGCTTGCAATTTTTCTGATTTCAGCTAAAATATTCAAAGTGATAGATTTTGCTGATATTATCCGATTACTGCGGAGAAAAAAATAATGGATAAGGCTCGTTTGCTTGATTTTGCTCAAAAAATAAAAAATATGGCCAAACACGGCTTGGAATATTTGCGCGGCATAAACATTCGCGAACGGCTGCAAATTTTATGGATAAACATAAAAAATATAAAACCCCGTAAACTCCGCCGTTTATACAAAAGAATCAGTAAAAAAATATCCTCATCATGGAAAATGCTTCTGAGCGCCGGCAGCTGCTTTTTGTTTGTTTATTATGTGTTAGGCAGCATGTTTGTAGAAAATATGGATGTAACCAGCGGCTATCAGCTGCCTAAAAACAATCAGCATAAATCAGAAATTGCCAACACCTTGGCCTTTTTAATCAATCGGGAAATCGACAGCAAAATGTGGACACCGAATCTACCGATTATTTTTCCGGCTTACGTTCTGGATAATATGCCAAACTTTCAAACAGGTATAATGGCATCAGTGCGGGACGGCGCAATAACGCTTAAAAACTTTGTTAATAAAACGGGCGAACAGCAAAAAAATACCAAAAAAGCCGAAGAACTGCTGAGATATCCCCCGCATATCTGGCTGATGTCTAAAAAAGGCTCATTCGGGCTGGCACCGTCGGCCAATGCTCAATACCGTAAAGCCCGCAGCGAGCTTTTGAAATTTAATAAAGCCGACTTTACTATATATTACTCCGATTTTGAAACATATCTGCGGAAGCTGTCTAATGCTTTGCGGCTGCTGATTCAAAAAAATGACAGTCAAGTCATTGAACATTCTGCTTCTTTACTGGATACAAAGGCTGATGATGTGTTTTATAAAACCCGCGGTTATGCATTTGGTGCTTGGCAAATTGCCCGCGCGGCCGGTTTTGACTTTAAGCCACTGATTGTGCAGAACGATATTTATACCGAATGGACATATTTGTTGTCATATTTACAAAAAGCCGCTGAATTCAAGCCGCTGATGGTTCGAAACGGAAAACCAGACGGGATATTCGGCGCCAACCATCTGATTGTGCAAAACTATTATTTGGAGCGCGCACTGGTTGCCGTCTCACAAATTCAAACCAAATTGCAGGAAAAAAATGCTCATAAAAATTGAAGATTTAACCCCGAAACATATCATAAATTTTTATCCGCCGCGAAAATTATGCCGTGCTAATCAGGCTAAATTGTTTGGAGCAGACTCTGTTGACAAACCACAGATTGTGCAGAATATTTTTGATATAAGCGGAGTTGAGCGCTGTTTAGTCTCAGATACTTTGCTAAGTATTTTTTACAAAGAATCTGCGGCTAAAGATGATTTATGCGCTTTGGTTTTAGCGGAATTGGATGATTATTTAAGCACTAGTCCGCAGGAACAGGATTTTATAAACGCCACGGCAGATATTGATTTTATTGAAGCTCTGGCAGATGCGTTTATCCGACCTACTCTCAACCGCGATAAAGGCGACATATCCATAATATCTTATCAGAACAACAGCTTATTGTTGCAATTTACCGGCCACTGTGCCGGCTGTCCTTATGCGCAAAATACACTAAATAATGTTATTGCCGGATGCTTCAGGCAATATATTCCACAGCTGAAAGATATTCAGGTAAAGGCTTAAAATGATAGTACACGCACTGATATGTTTGTTTTTTTTGCTCTTTTCCATAACTGCCGATGCACGACTGATTACAGAAAAAAGAGACGGTGCACTGTATGTAAAATCTGCCGATATGCAAGAAACGCAGCAGCTGTTTGAACAATATAAATTTGATAAATTTACCAAACTGAATGCCAAATATCCGCGGATTTATTTTTTAAAACTTCCTGAGAACTGGGAGACAATTCCGGAAAGCGATGAAAAGCACCTCGTGTTTTTGAAAATTATGCTGCCGCTGGTTCTGCATGAAAATGAAAAAGTATTAGCCGAACGCAAAAATATTGAAAATATGCTACAGAAAATTAAAAATGGCGCCGATCTCTCTGCTCCGGAACAAAGTGTTTTAGACAATTTAGCTCAAAAATACGATGCGTTTACACGCCTGAAAGGCAAAGAAAAAAACATTGTTTTGCTGCATCAGCTTTTAGACAAGGTTGATGCGATTCCTCCGTCCGTATTGCTTGCCACCGCTGGAATTTACAGCAACTGGGGAACATCTCGCTTGGCATTGCACGCCAACTCTCTATATTTGCAAGAAGTATGGTACGGAGGACAAGGACTGAAACCGCTGGACGATCCTGATGCCGATTATCGTTATAAAGTTTACAGCACCTTGTCAGAAGGAATTGCCGACCACCTGTTGAAATTAAATTCAAGCGTCAACTATGAATATCTGCGAAAATCACGCACTACTGCCCGCAAAATAGAACGCCCGCTTTACGGTCCACAAATAGCAGCCACTATGCTACTTGATAACAATCTGAAAAATATTGCAGGAATGATTGACTATACTTTTTCATATTATCAACTGCAAAATACTGACTATAAAGCTCAGCTGGAGGATATACAATGACGCTGCAAATCCGCCCTATCTTATGCAATGCCGGATATATGGATAATTATGCCTATCTGATTACCGATGAAAATACCAATACTTCAGCTATTGTTGATGCGGCCGAAGAAATTGCAATTGTAAATTTTTGCCGCACGCAAAATATCACTCCTCAATATATTTTGACAACGCATCATCATAAAGACCATACAAATGCCAATTTAGCTCTGAAAAAGCGTTTTCAAGCGCAAATTATCGGCTCTGCGGCGGAGGCCGAAAAAATTCCGGGGCTGGATATAGCTTTGAGTGACGGCGACACTTTTAATTTAGGCAATTCGAAAGCCAAAGTGATTTTGGCACCGGGACATACTGACGGACATCTGCTTTGGTATTTTTCCAAGGATAAGGCGTTGTTTACCGGAGATGTGCTGTTCAACTTATGCATAGGCGGTTTGTTTGAAGGAACTATGCGGCAAATGTGGCAAAGCCTGCAGAAAATAAAAGCCTTGCCGGACGACGTGCGTTTCTATCCCGGGCACGAATATACCGGTGCTTCTTTAAATTATTTGGCAGCTTCGCAGAATGAACCTGAAATTCAGCAATATTTGCAATTTTTGGAAACTTGCCGCAAAAACAATCTGCCTCCGGTCGGAATTCCTTTGAATTTAGAAAAAAAATGCAATCCGTATTTAAAAATTGCTTCTGAAACAGATTTTATTAACAAAATGAGTTAGCCTATGTTTATCAGTTTGAATAAAAAGATTTTATACAGCATCTTAGTTTTTTTATTTGTCATAACTTGTCTGTTTTTCTTAATCTTTATCAATTTTTATGCCCGCAACCTGAAAGACCGGCAAAATTCTTTGTATTTGCGAAACCAATATGTTGTTGATTTGCTGTATGATAACATCTCGCTGCAAAAACAGCTGGCCGAAATTTATGAAAAATATCCCAATGCTCTGCCCAAATACCGCCTGCAATCAGCATCGCAGGGCATTGACTTAACGCAGAAAGAACTGTCTAAGGAACAACAATTAAATGCAGAATTGCAAAAAAATTATAATAATAATAAAGAAGCCATAAAAGTGGGCGCGCAAATTATAGGCTTTAGTCTGTTTATTGTAGTTTTGTTTATTTTCCTTTTGATTTTTATGCTGGATTATTGGGTTATCCGTCCGATTGAAAAACTAATCGAAATAAGCCGCAAAGTATCGCTTGGTATATTTTCGAGCCGTATCGCCCCGCAAAAAGGCCGCTTTCAAGATGAATTTGATATATTATATTCCGCTTTTAACAAAATGCTGGACAATGCCGAATATAATATTGAAGAAACAAAATCACGTGAAATCTTTTTGCAAAAGCTGATAGATGCCATCCCGGACGGTATTCGGGTAATTGACAAGAACTATAACGTTATTATGGCCAACAGCGCTTTTCATTCTTTACTGCACCTAAAAAAATCTTGTGTCGGACAAAAATGCTATCGCGCCTACAACCATAACTGCGAAGGGTGTCCGCAAAGACAATACGCCTGCCCGATAAAAGAACTGCTGCTTGACACCGAAAATAATATCGAGGACTTTCATACTATTCACGAAGTCGGAAAAATTCCGCTGTATCTGAATGCCACCCGCCTGCACTGGAGCAAAGGCAACGATAGCTTCTACTATATTGTAGAAGCATTCCATGACTTGAGCAATGATGTGCGCTTTTCTCATCAGCAAAAAGTTTCGTCTTTAGCTTTTCTTTCGACTTCAATTGCTCATGAAATGAAAAACAATCTCGGCGCTATTCGAATGATTTTTGAAGGAATATTGTCAAACTACTACAGCAATGTACCTGATAACGATGACCAGAAAAAATATTTGCAAATGGCTTATAATCAGCTGGTAGAAACGATAAAAACTCCGGAACGATTGCTGCGTCTGGCGCGTTATTCTGACAATGAAGAAGTGGAAATCAATGTGGAAGATGCCATAAAAGATATGCTGCTGATGATAGATTATGATGCCAAACGACACGGCATTGCCATAAAAACACAGCTTGAACAGAATGTAAAATTTAGCGGTAACGATGCCGATTTCAAGATGATTATTTTAAATCTATCTCAAAATGCCATAAAAGCCATGCCAGAAGGCGGAGAGTTGTTTTTAGGCGCCCGCAGCAAAAATAATAATGTATATTTAACCATTCGCGACACAGGTATCGGCATTGATGATGATAAGCTGAAACACATTTTTGAACCGTTTTATTCGGCAAATGACAATGCTAAAAGTTCGGGTTTAGGATTAGCCATTGTCAGCAGCCTGATAGAAAAAATGAGAGGGCGCATAAGAGTAAAAAGTAAAATTGGCAAAGGCACCGAATTCAGTATACGCATACCTCTCAAATAATTAAAAACCAAACATATTAAGCATAAAAAAACGGAGCACTTGCCCCGTTTTTTAACTTTACTTAAACTGAACTTTATTCAGCAGAAGCAGCATTTTCGGCTTTTTCAGCTTCAGCAGCGGCTGCTTTTTCGGCAGCTACACGGGCCAAATCTTTAGCGCCTTTAGCGTTTACATCGCGGTCAACCAATTCAATGATTGCCATCGGAGCGCAGTCGCCATAACGGAAACCGGCTTTCAATACGCGGGTGTAACCGCCGTTGCGTTCTTTATAACGTTCTGCCAAAGTAGAGAACAGTTTAGAAACTACTTCATTATTGCGCAAGAAACCTGCGGCAATACGACGGCTGTTTAAGTCGCCTTTTTTAGCAAAAGTAATCATATTGTCGGCAAAAGTTCTCAATTCTTTAGCTCTTGTCAAAGTAATTGTAATTTGTTCATGTTCCAACAAAGAACTTGTCAAATTAGAGAACAAAGCTCTTCTTTGGCTTTTCGGCATACTAAATTTTCTGTGTCCATCACCATGTCTCATGATGTAATTCCTTTCATTTTCTCTAAAGCTTTGATGGGCAAAGCGGATAAATACAAGGTCTTTACTACGGTGGCGCCAAGCGCTCATACATAAAAACCAACTCAATTTCGGATATTGTGTAACACACTTATTGCCTAAAAGCAAGAAGATTCTGTAAAATTACAGTATCCATAATCCTTCACTTCAGTTCAGCAGTTTTTTAATTTGCGGAGCTTCCGCGCTGATTTGCATGCCTATTTGATTAAGAGCTTTGCGCACATTATCTAAAGAGGTTTTATCAGCAACATCATTCATATTGTATCCCCAATATAATGCGACCCAAGTTTTATTGTCAACAACAGCTGAGTAACGGCGAATCATTTCTTTACGGTTATTATAAATTTCAACACTCAGTTTCATTTCATCTTCGTAGCTTTTTACCGGAAAACCGACAAGAGGCAATGTATAAATAGAAAAAAATGTAGCTAAACCGGTTAAAATATTGGTATAATTTTTTTGATGATTGCGATAATCAACAGTCAGGCGCATTGAGCCTTTTTTAGCTCCGTAAGGCGAGGTGATTTTATCTTTTACAAAATCATTAAATAATGTAACTGTGTTTTGAATGCGGGAATCTTTGATGTAAGCGCTGCTTATTGAGGTAGTCTGTACCCAGCTGCTATTGTCATTATATAGTGTGCCGTTATTGTAAGAGGTGCCATAATAACCGCCGGCGCTAAACACGCTTTCTAAATTATTAACATCTACAACAGCTTCTAAAGGCGGTAATTTTTCAGATTGAAAGTCAGACAGCTGAAAATCTTTTTGTGAAATATTTTGACAAGCGGCCAATAATAACACAGTTCCGCATAAAATTATTTTTTTCATAGTATGTTCTTCCTTTTTCTAAATATAAAAAAAGCCGCTGATAAAGCGACTGGAAGTTGACAACTATCATACACGAACTAGTGTAGCATATTAGTTATAAATATAACATATTTTGCTACCTTCCAGTCTTTTAACCGGAAGGCATATTTACGTCTTTGCCCTATTAGACGCGTATATGAGAGGTTGTCACACCCCGAACGGTTTTATCAATCCCGTCTAAAAATCAGAGTATAGAAAAAAGATATAAATGTAAAGATGAAAAATCCCTTTGTTTAAAGTAAAAACAAAAGGATTTTTTTAGTTTGATAACTTAGACAAGTTTTCTTACTGAAACGTCCACATAATCGTATTGCCGCTTGCGGTACAATAGGCACGGGATGAATATTTAGCGATTGGCAGTTTATGCTCCCCACCCCAAGAAAATTCAGCAGTATTCTGCTCGTTTGTTATTGTGATTTTCATCAGTGTAAGTTTGTCTTCATCTTTTAAATTCATTTCACTGAGCGAAATGCAAGCCGATTTGTTCATATTTTTTACGGTAATGTCAAAGCTCATATCGCTGGGCAGGCCGGCATCGCCGTTGCTGCCTTGCCCGATTTGAATATTATATTCTTTATATTTCAGCAAATCTTTCCGCAGTAAATTGTCATCTTTGGCGCTTTGCGTTGAAAGTTTCCAATACCCCGGACGGTCGCGGTAATATGAATGTACACGCTCAGCAGTGCTGAATACGGCTCTTTGCAGCTCTTTATGCGGGTTGTTCAAAAGCAGCAGACTTAAACCGAAACAGCAGACCAGCAACAGCGCCAAGAGCGCCAACCCAAACAAACCGTTCATTCGGGCTTTTGCCATATCAACGTGTACAACCATAGCCGGCCTCCTATTTACCCATTGCGCTGGTAATTTGATCTTGCATATCAAACGTACCGAACACAGCCCAAGCAATAATACCAGAAACGGTAAGCATTGCCACCATGTTCATAATTTCAGCTCTTTGTTCAATCATATATACGGATTCTTCCAGCCATTCATTAGCCAGCTTGTCCAAAGCTTCTTCAAAGTTATCCAATTCAGAATAAATTTTCAAATCGGTAATAATTTGTTTATCCGGAAATTCATGACCGGCTTTATCCAAGGCTTGACCTAAGTTATCACCGTTTTTGATGTGAAACAGGGCTCCGTCTATTTTTTCTTTTAAGTATTTATTAGAATCGCGGCGCAGAGAAGTCAGAGCCACAGACACCGGCACGCCGCCTTTTACCAAGGCTGATAAGGCTAAAAGCCAAGTAATACCCGTAAAAATCTTATACAAAGACCAAGGCGGGCATCGGTCTATTTTTACACGAACCGGCCCTGTCCATATACCGATAGTTATATAAATAATGATTGCTAAAATCGGAAAAATTGAAAAAGCAATCAGCCAGTTGGCCTGAATCCATTCCGACAAGTCAATCAATGTTTTGGCGGTGCCTGTCCAGCGTGTGTTTGGCGCAGCATCCAGCATTGGCGGCACCATATAAACACCGATGGCGTACAGAATCAATACTGACATCATCAACAAAAACGACGGATAGGTGATGGCGCTGACAATCGGGCGAATCATACGGGTGGAGCCTTCGGTTACTTTAATCAAGTTTAAAAGTGCGCTTTCCAAGTCAGATACATCGCCAACCGAAAGCATCAAGCGTTCGCGGCTTGGCGCCCAGCCTTTTAAACAATCCGAAAACGGATGACCTTCTTGCAGAGCACGTCCCCAAGCGCCGACGGCAATCGCCATAGGTTCTGACGGATGCTTACCGTCATCGGACAGGCCGTTATAAATCATATCAAGCGCATTCATAAGTGAAAAACGGTTTCGCAGCAAAGCCGCCAGCTTACGATATATTTTCAGGCGACTTTTGTTGGAAAGAGAACACATAATCTTGGCGTATGACATCAGCCATTGGTTGCTGTTGCGCATTGCTTTGTTAAAGGCACTTTGTTTTTTTACTTCAGGCATTTTTCACTCCTAATAAATCGGGCGTTGATCCAGCAAGCCGCACCAGCGTTCAATTTCATCTAAATCGATATATCCTTTAAGCATACGTTCAATCGCAGCTTCGCGCAAAGGCCGTCCGTCCAGCTCGCTTACCCAATAGTCAATAGCGTTTTTGGTATCGCCGTTTACCATCAGCTGTAAAAAGTGCGCATCCGGCACAATAATTTCCGGAACCGACATACGTCCGATAACACCCTTGTGATTGCAATATTTACATCCCGGACCGCGCAAATACGTGTTTTCTATTCCGTAGTCGCCCAAAGCAGTTTTTAGGCGCTGATAAGACGGATCATTCATCCGCTCTTTTACAGATATGCGGCAATACGGGCAGATTTTACGGAACAAGCGTTGAGAAATCAAACCTTTCATAATTTCCGGATCGCTCAGCATATATGGCTGAACGCCCATATCGCGCAAACGAGTAATAATAGCCGGCGCTGAGTTGGCGTGCAGCGTGGACCACACGCTGTGGCCTGAAAGGGCACCTTTAAACACCAAGTCCGCAGCTGAAAGCGAACGAATTTCACCGACCATCATCACATCCGGGTCGGAACGCAGGGCTGCTGACAAGGCTTTTGTAAATTCTTCATCTTTTTCTTCTTCGGTATTGGCGTTTGTCACCGGCATTTGCCGTGCGCCCGGAATCGGATATTCCGGCGGATCTTCCACTGTAATCACGTTGATTTCACCGTTACGTTCTTGAATCAGTTTAATCATATTGCGCTGCAAGGTGGTTGATTTACCGGAACCTGTCGGGCCGGCCACAATATTCAGCCCAACTGCAGTGGCGCGCAAACGATAAAACAGATTGAGCTCGCGTTCGCCCAATCCCAAAGATTTTAAGTCGCCGTTTCCGTTCGGATTATCATCGGCATACAGCAAACGCATAACCAAATATTGCGAACCAAAAGCCACAGGGTTGAATTGCAAACGAATAGCCAGCACGTTGTGCGGCAAGGTTAATTTGCCGTCAGTGCCGCGCAGAGGTGTTGAACCCAGCTTTTGTGCGCCTTGAAATTCATTTTGTGCATAGTTGGCATCGGAAATATCCGCCGACGCAAAGGCCGCGCGCACAAACGCTTCGCCCCAATCTTTGGAGTATTCAAGCTCGCGTTCCATCATACCGTTGACACGGAACATAATCAGTGTTGAATCAGCTACAATAACGTGAATATCAGACACTTTTTTAGAAGCTGCACGGTTAATCACACTCAAAAAGTCAATCTGCATCTGATAGTCTACAGATTCTTGAGCCGTCATCTTAATTTCGCCGGAGCCGCGGGTTGCATATGCGTAAATTGCAGCAATTTCTTGCGCTGAAATGTATTTAGGCGTATGTATAATTAACTTGCGGCGTTTAGCAATTGACGTAAAGTTTAAAACCTGTCCGTCAAAGCGGTGAGCTTCATCAATAAGATATGTACCGTCGGAGAACAGCACCAGCATACGTCTGGTTTCGCTGTTTATATTCAAGTCGCCATCTTCGGCGGTTAAAACTTTGTTGCCGTTGGCAAATAGGGTTTGAAAAATATTTTCATTATTGCCGGTATTGTCGCTTTTATCTTCTTCAATATCCGAACTTTTTTTTATCGGCGGCGGAGCAAGCACCGAAGAAAGTGTGGCCGCAGTTTCTTTTTTGGGCGATATTTTTGTTGTTTCGGCAGGTTTTAGCGCGCCGGAGCTGATACGCTCGGCGCTGCTTAAAGTTTGAACCTGTTTAACACTTTCTTCAGTCATCTTTTTATTTTACAAACATTCCTTGTCCCAGAGAGCCAATTCCAGAACCTCCGCCTGTGGAGGCAGTTCTGCGCTTAGGCCTGTCGGACGAGCCGTTGTTGCTTTCGGCCGGAGCAGCAGGAGCTGCTTTACCTCCTGAGTTTTTAGTCTGGGCAGCTACCGCGCCGCGTACATTTTTGATTGCAGCATTGCGGTTTATAACGCCGGATGCGGCAATAGGCGTTTTATCGGCACCGTTGAATGAAGATTCCGGTTCATATTCACGTACTGTTCCGCCGGTATACAGATAGCTCTTGGCTCCTTTGTTATCAAAAGCAATATAGTTGTCTGTAATGGCAGTCACAACTTCGCCGCCCTTCAGCATTGAACCGACATGGACAATAAATGTTGTACCTTCTTTGTTCAAAATCTTAGCTATAATGTCTTTGCCTTTTCCTGTAATATCCATAATAGCATATTCATCAGACATATCAATAGCATCTTCGTCTATACCTTCGGCAAACGGATTGGCGGAATTGCCGTTTTTAAGCTGCTGTAAGGTTTCCTCGCTTTGCATAATAGTTTTTTTCAAATTCTTGATTTGAGTTTCTAAAGAAGCGACCACTCTTTCATGAGCTGCTTTGGCGTTTTCAGCTTTTTGAACAGTTGCGGAAACTTCGCGGCGTATAGCGGAAACCTGTGTTTCAAAATTTTTAATCAAAGTCCGGCGTTCGTCACGTAGTTCTTTTACCTGATTTTGCAGAGCCGCATTTTTCTCTACCCATTTTTGGTTTGTAATCAGCATTTCATTCATATATTCATTCAAAACGCGGGCTTGACGGACTTTTTCTAATTCCATTTCCGCTTTTCTTAATTTTTCCTGCGCTTCCAATTCTTTAATTTTACGCTGATTTTCTTCTTCTTTTAAACGTTCTTCTTCAGCTTTTTGGCGAGCTGCTTCTTCTTGTCTGGCTTTCAGACGCTGCATGCGCAAAGCTTCAATTCTGTTTCTGACCTCTTCACGTTTATATTCAAGGTTTAAGATAGTGGTTTGTTTTTCAATGTTTGACATCTGGTTAAACAAACTGTTATCAACCTTAGAAAGAATGGTGTTACCAAAACTTTCAAACGGAGATTTAGGAGCTTCGGCAATCGCTTCGGCTGCTAAATCGGCATCGGCCGCGTCTTTATCGGCCGCTTGAGATTTTTTCAAATCAGCGTTTAAATCGCCCTGAGCCTGTTTAACATCATCAGCCGAAATATTATTTAAACTGTCAGGCTGAGGCTCTTTAGCCTCGTCAGTCAGTCCGGCATCAGCCGGTTCCTCCGGTTTAGCTTCATTTTCGGCCTGCGGAGCAGAATTGCTTTCAGGATTGGCATCGGCACTGTTCAACGCCGGAGCATTTGCAGCATCGTCGGCTTTTGTTTGAACTGCCTCGGCTCCTGCCGGTTCTTCTTCATCAAGGCCAAACAAATCATCAGACTGCTCAAGGGATTGATTGTCCTGAGCTGCCGGAGTTTCTGCCGGTGCATTTTCTACCTGCGCATAACCGGTTTGGCTAAAAGCCATTGTTGCCATAAACATCACGGCAATCAAGGCAATATTTTTATTTTTAATTTTATAGCTCATATATTTCCCCCTTGTAAGTCCAAGTGCTGCTATTGATATCGTATGTTATTTCTTTAACAGATAAACCTGAAAATTTCATTAACAATTCAATCCAGGTAAGCGGATCGTTATTTGATGCAACGCTGAAATCCATAATACGATAGAGTGTACCGCGCGGAGAAGTCCAGCTTTTTCTTTCCAGATGAATTTCTGTTGTCAATGTTTGGTTTAAGTCGTTAATAATGTTGCGTAATTCTTTTTCGGTATATTCCGGAGGAGAATTTAATACGGAAATTTCCCCGATAGGTACTGTTACCATAAAAGTATTACCGTCTTCAGAAATTTCTCGTGAAGTAAAGTTTACGCCTGAAACATTCAAAGCTTGCTCCATCCAAGTAATACGTCCCAAATCACGCTTCCAGCTGGTTATCAGACCGCCGCCGTTACAGGTAATGCCTTCAAGCGACCAGCCCGGAGTTACAATCTGCACAACTTTTTTAGCAGCACTGTAGCATTCACGCATCACATCTACCGGATTGTCCAGTTTTTCCCAAGGCTTTGGTTCAGGAGGCTCCGGTGCCGGAGCTTCTACCTGTTCGACCGGAGCAATTACCGGCGCTTCCGGAGCCGAGAAAAACAAGCTTTGCAGTGTGGAATAGCCGTACCATAAAATAATGGCAAAACCCACAATCACAACGCCCAGCATAATCATATCGTTGCTGCCGTTGATTTTATCCAGCTTGACCAGCAAACCGCGGTTGATAAGGGTGGAAAGAGCATCAGGTTTGGTATCTTCTATTCCCCATTCCTGCGGAGCAAACAGCATATCCCAGTCCGGAACTGCCAGCATGGATATAAACTGGTCTTTGGCATCTTTTTCATTTACAAACAGCGTATCGCCGTCAGACAAGATAACATCATTTCTGAAGCAGATGTACCACCAGCCGCCGTCAACTTTAAACACGCCCAAAAAAGAGGTTACGTTGCCAAGTGCCGTCACCAAAGCGATGGCGGCAGAGGGCGTGCCTTTTACAAAACCTTGAGAAGAGGCGGCCAAGCCGAACTGAGAAGATTTTCCTTTTCGGACAGCGTATAAGTCAGCGCCTTCCAAAATATTTTCGGCAGCTTCTTTTACTTCGGGCAGCGGGCTGTCTTCGTTAATTAAAGGTTGCCAGAACAAGCTGGCGGCATAGGTCACCCCGCCTTCAGTGAAGGATGATTTCCATGCTTTTTCTTCTTCAAAATCTTCAGCCACGAGCCTTCTCCTTAAAGTTAGTTCATTCTAGATTCCGGCGATAACGGGGATTCCAAAACAACCGGAGTCAACATAATAACCAAGATTGTTCTGTCTTTTTCAGCGCTTTGCGATCCGCCGAGTAAGGTGTTTTTAGGATTGCCCACACCTTTTTTGTCTGCGGAATCTTCAACACGTTCATAACCTGCCAAAATCAAAGTTTCGCCTGATTTCATAGCCACTTCTTGAGTAAAGCCGCGGGTTTCGATAACCGGATTTTGAATAAATTCGCTGTCACCGCCGGACTTGCTGTTTGAGTTACTATCGCCCGAACCGCTATCACCCGAACTGCTGTCGCCGGAGCCACTGTTGCTGGAAGATGAACTGCCACCGGAAACATTTACGGCATCCAATGACAACAAGTCAGACAAGGTCAGGTTAAAGAACATCAAAATTCTGCCATGGTCTAAAATACGCGGTAACACGCTCATCGTAAAGCCGGTTTCAATTTCTTCTGTTTCTACAGAAATATCGTAGGTATCAGAATCGCCGCTGTTTGTTTTGGTAATCTGCGAGATATAGTTCTGAGTCTTTACCACTTGGATTGGTGCCGGCTTATTGTTCATGGTTGTAACTGTACCGCTGGTAACCAAGTTGGTTTGTCCTTCCTGCGACAAAGCCTGCATAGCAGCATCTACGCTCCAGCGGCTTGAGCTGATACCCATTGTCAAATTAGAAAGCGCATTATCCAGCGTAGAAGTCGTATTTCCGGTAATGTCTTTTATTGAACCGCGCTTGTTGAAGGTGGCAGACAAGTCCAAGCTGTATTTATCAGCGTTGGAAATATTAACTTGAATAACCTTCACGCTGATTGCAACTTGCTTGGAAACACGCTGGTTTTGCTCATTGATATATTTTGCCACGCGTTTAATATCCGTCGGGGTTGCCGTCAGAGTGATTGTACCGGCACCTTTATCCATAACTAAATTAGAGTCGGATGTAATCATGGAGCTGATGGTGCTTTGAATGTTGCCCCACATATCCATGCCGTCAACCGAGCTGCTTTGTGAAATGCTTGATGAACCGCCGGAACCGCCTACGGAAACGCTCAAAGAAGGGTTAGTCGGCAAAGAATACAGCACGAAAGTTTTGGTAATATATTTATAAAAATAAATTTCATTTTTTTCGTATTTCCACCAAATTCCGAAACGATTTGCAACTTCATCCAAAAGTCCGCTGATAGGACCTTTATAGTTTACAATCATTTTTGTTGAATCAGTCCATTGCACGCCGATATCTTTCATTGCCGGTTGGTTTTTGTCGGCATTAGCAACGGCATTTTCTTCCAATTCCGGAGCATAACGAACCGAAAGCGAAGTAATTTTGTTAATCATACTGCCGATTTCATATAAAGTAATCGGGCGGTTGCTGATTAAAGTAATTCCGTCTTTTGTTTCCAAATAAGCCGGAACAGGCTGTCCTTCAAATTCAATAGTGCTGGTGTCGCCAAGCCAAATATCATTTTTAACTCTGACAACATCATCCGGAATAGGGTCTCCCGGAACGGCCGCCTTTTGTTTCAAATCCAAAGCGTTTTCGGTTTGGCGGGCCAGGCTTTCATCCATTTCCGGAGAAACAGAGCAGGCAACCGTTACTCCCAAAATACCGATAACGGCCAGTTTTACTAAATTAGTCATACGCATTTTCGTCCTCCATAGTTTCAATTACCAAGACGCGGTTACCTTTATAAAATGTAGCTACCGGAGCCGGTCTTGCTCGGGCAAAAGCGCGTACAAGGGCAGACGACACATCGGCAAAGTTGCCTCTGAACATTGCGCCTGCATTTAGTGTGTAGTTGCGGTTTGTTTTCCAAATCAATCTCCAGCCGGATTCTTCGCTCCATTGAGTCAGGAGCTCTTTCAGGCTTTGTCCTTCTTCTGCCAGCCAGTCTTTATTTTTATCTTCTTCTTCGGCTTTAGGCTCTTCTTGCTGAGTTTCTTCAGTCTGGACTGTTCCTTGAGATTGAATATAGGCTGCATTTCTTCCGCCCGGCAGAGCAGAATCTTGAATATATCCTGTGCCTGCAGGTGCGCCGGCAGCGCCATCGCGTTCCATAACTTCAGCTTCATAATCGACAACTTCATTGTCAATGCTTGGCGGCACGGCAGCAGAAATATTGTTTCCGGCGCCGGCTTGCGTTATACGATGATCCCTAGGTGTACGCTCGCCGTAAGTGCGGAAATCTGCTTGTGTGCGTGTATAATTTATGTCTGCTGCTGGTTCAGGTGCATCTTCGCATACGCTGAAGCCGTCAGGCGTTTCGGTGCAAACTTCGCGATATTCCTGTTCGCTGGTGCAAATACCGTCTTGGCATTCTTCTTCTAAATAGCTTTTATTGCTGATACAGCCGCTCAATGCAAAAAGGCACAGAAATAAACTTAATGCGGTAAGCTTATTTGTTATAATATTTCTTTCAAAGTTGTATATCATCGTATTTTCCTATAATACAGGTTGCAATTAAAATAGCAAGCAAAAGTTAATACCAAGGGTTATAAGCCTTTTTGCGGGCTTTGTTCGCATCTTCTTCGCTGGCGTATCTAACATTTCTAATAATAAAAGAGTTTGGCTCTCTTTCGGTAAAAATTATGTTAATTTTATTGTAATCAACACCATTATTTACCAAAATTGAATACAAAAGGTTCAAGCGTTTTTGCTGCAGTTCATATGAGCCGGAGCCGTCGATTCTGATTTCAATAAAAACATCATCGTTTTTTACGGCGTTATCAGAAAAAGCTTTAAGCCATTCCAGAGTTTGTCCGGAAATTTCCGCGCGGTTTACCTGAAATGACAATTTAAGCTCGGACGGGGCAATGCTGGAGTTGTCTTTGCGCCCCAAGCCTAAAAGTTTGCTGAAAGCGGAATCTCCGGATTTTGTTTTAGTGTCATTATTTGTACTCTTATCATCGGTTTTGTTTTTTGATGATGAAAACCACGCACTGATACTGTCGGTCAAACTGGTCGAATTTTCTGCATTTTCATCGGCTTTCGGCGTTTCTTGCTTTGGTAAAGGCGTAGTTTCCGGTTTATCGGGCTTTTCATCATCTTTAGCCGCAGTGTCACCGAGTTCTCCGCTTTGTCGTAGTTTTTCGCTTAATTTTTTATTTTCCTCTGAATAAGAAAGCTGAGGTGTCAGATTTTCATCATTGGCAATATCTTCCGGAATAGGAATCAAGATGTTTTTCACCATCTTATAAGCAACTTTTTTCTCATTATCTGACTTTGCCGGTTCCGGTTTTTGCAAATCAAGCGCAGCAACGTTTTTTTCGACAGAAGATGCTGCTTCAAGCTTGTTTTTTGTTATATGGTCATTTCCGGCAGTTGCAACTACCCAAGGATCAGAGTATGGTTCAGCCTCTTTTCCCGTTTCGTCAACTGCAGAATTGTCTATGCTGGCGGAAGCTATTTTGTTTTCAGTCCCCAAATTTTGCACTCGGACATTGTTGGAGGCAAGCGCTACTTGGCTGTTCTCGGCTTCATTGGAAATTTTTACTTCTTTATTTTGCACGGTAAAGTTATGTTTAATCGGAATCATGAATATCGGTGCTTCCGAGGCATCGGCAATTTTTAGCACTTCTTCATTGTCCGCGTTGGCTGTTTCTTCTTCATTATTATTATCTGTATTATTATCTTTTATATCAGAATTATCTGTCGCTACGGTTTTTTCAATGTCATTTTGCGCTATATCGGCGACAGCTTGAAAGCTGGGAGCCGCGGTTTCGTTTTCCGGTTCATCCGGCTCATATAGAACTCCGCTTGTAATTTGCACTGTATCATCAGTTTCCGGAGCTGTTTCGCTTTGTGCGATTTCAATCTCCGAGGCAGTCTGAGGCAGGTCATCGCTCGCTTTAGATAAAGAAGCTGCAGTTGAACTGTTATTCAGCTCATTAAATTTTTCAATAATCGGATTGTTTTCTTCAGTATCGGCAAACAGGTTTATGTCTTTAGTTTCAATATTGTCAAAATTCGGAGCTTCGGTCTTATTTTGCTGTGCAACCGGCAATAGTAAATACACCTTAGTGGCAGCAAATACCGCCGCTAAAGAAAATAAAAAGCTGCCTATAAAGCATTTCCAACCGAATTTTGGCATTTTCAAACCCTTAAATGCAGGAATCCGTATGCAACACGGCGCACGGACACCCGTCTTAGCGGCAGAATACAACGAATTTTGTTAAAATAGAGTCAATAGAAAAAAACAAAGTAAAACAAAGCTATACGGGGTAATTTTTTATTATCAAAATATTTACTTTTTAATGCTATATCAAAAGCGTTAAGACAGTTTTATAAATATGAATTTTTTGTGACAGCATATTTTTTATTGTAAAAACAGATAGTTGCACAATTTGGAAAATACTGGAATTTTTTGCAAAAATGCGTTAATATAAAATTGTATAAAATTCGACTTAAGGAGAACTAAAATGAAATTTTTAAAATCAAATATCCTGAGCATTACTACAATGACATTTATGTTTGCTATGGTAATGATGGGTGATGCTTCTGCATCTGTATTTGGTACTGCAGCCCAAAAATTGGTTGACTTGTTCCAAAACAGTAAAATGGTTGTGTTCGTTATCGGCGGTTTCGGCTTAATCGCCTTGGCATTCCAAGCTATTTTCGGTAAAATTAAATGGCCTTGGTTTGCGGCTTTGGCCTTTGGTTTGGCCGTAGTTGCTGCAGCCGGTGCTATTGTAAACTACGCAGCTAACACTTCTACCAGAGCGAAGGGATTTAATGATAGTCTTTCCGGTGGTGGTGATGACTGGAGTGTTGATAAATAATCAATATCTTGTATACAGACTGCCGGTTTTTGTCCGGCAGTCTGCCAATTTTATAAAGGGGAGCGCAAATGTTTATGAATATACTGAAATTTATCTGCAAAAATAGATATACGTTGATTCTAATACTTTCTGTATTTTTATACACATCTGATGCTTTTGCGGTGTTTGAGGCTCTGAATACTGCCGGAAACAATATTTTTACCGGTTTGAAAAAGCTGATTGCACCGGCTGCAACCATTGGTATTGCTTGTGTTTGTATTGCAGGTATGTTTGGCAATTTTAACTGGAAATGGTTTGCCGCTATAGCAATTGGTGTTTTTGTGATGACTGTGGCGATGGCTATCAGCGAAAGCATTTCTGTTGGACATTTTGATGCCGACGGTGCAGATATAACCGGAAGCAAATAAGATTAAGGAGAGCGTCTATGAAAAAAAATCGTTGTATAGGCCTGATTTTACTTAGCGTTTTGTTGCTGTGCACATTTGGGGTGTCAGATACTTTTGCTGATGATGCAACTTCAGATGTTTTTGGGCGGCTGGGCTCGTTAGGCGGTAGTTTTGGAACCGGTTTGGCCCGCTTAGGCTATTTGATCGCCGGTTTGGGATTGATTGCCTTTACGGTTGCAGCTATTTTCAACAAAGTCAGCTGGAAAACTTTGGCTTATATAATGCTGAGCACGTTTATTCTTACAGCGGTATTAGGTGGTTTAGGGGACACTATCTTTTCTTATTTGGGGGCAGGCGATGATTTTGGGGCATCGTATGTGGGGTTAAAATATAATCCTAAAGGTAATGGCTCATCAGGTGGTAATACCCAAACGGTTCCGGCCAATAAAAACAGCTGATTTTATAAAGGATTGTACAAATGAAATTATTATTGTTTTTTATAGTCAGTCTTTTGCTCTCGGCGTTTGAAGCGCAGGCGTATTTGGATACTTCTGCCGCGGCCGGAGAATCTACAGCTACTGCCGGTGAGCAAAATACAAGCCTTTATCGCTTGCAGGCATCTAATTTCAGTCGTATCAAAAAAATGCGCCAGATAGATGATATTTTAGCCCGCAATCCAGGCGCTAATCTGGAAGACTCCCAAGAAATTGAAGATTTGCTGAATAATAAAAAACAGATAGATATGGATACACAGAGCCAGTTGGCGCAAATGTATAAAGATACTGTTGAGATTACAAAGAAAAAAAACACTTTAGTTACGGTTTTAAACACTGATGTTTATCGCCAGCTGATGCAGACTGCTGCAAATTCAGTAAAAGATGAAGCAACAGCCTATGAACTTAAGCGAAAGATACGGAGGAGATAATGCGTGAAGAAATATTAAAAGCCGTTGCTCAGCCGCCTAAATTTTTGTTTGCACCGATGGTGCCGGCTATTATTAACTTAGGTATTCAATTTCCGATGCTGTTTATGGGAATTGGTGTGGCAGATGTCAATCCGCTGTTTTTTATTATGACAATTCTCGGCGCTCACACGGCTCTGGTTATTGCCGGCATAAAAGAACCCCATCTTTCCACAATGATGCAGGCATACGGGCAAACAAATAAAATCAGTCACAATTTATATGCGGTACAGGGAAATAAGTTTGAACCATGAATAACTATGATTTTATGAGTATATTTGTAGAAGGGCTGAGCAATGTACAGATTGTGGTGGCTCTTATCGGTATTGCGTCGGCGGCTTCTTTTGCAGTGCTGCTGTCAACCCGTTTTGGCCGCTGGGTTTTGCCGCAACCAAGAGAGTCCCGTGTATCTGATTTTTTGCCGTTCTATAAGCTTATGTCCGACGGCGTCACCATTCAATGCAGCAACAATTCGTATGCCCGTGTTTTCAAAATTGACGGTGTCGATTTAGCGTCTGCTACCGGCGAAAAAGTATATTCGATGATGGAAGCCCGCAAAGCTTGGATTGATGATATGGCTAATATGCAGGTGGTTTGCCGCGTTATCACTATTCGTGAAAAAATCTCTCTGGAAAGTGAAAAACGTGATTTTAACAATCCGCTGCTTGATACAATTTCTCAGATTTGGTTTAATAATATGAACCGCATCTACAGCAACAGCCACTATATTATAATGTCGGTAATTGATCGTAAGGATGCGCTTAAAGATTTAAACTATGCGTCGCAAAGTTTGCTTTCTACCATGAGCGAATACGGCGTGCGTCCGATGTACGAAACTCCGGAAAGCAAGGCAACTGACAGTCCGTTTTATGTATTTTCGCGCCTGTGCAGCCCAATATCCAAGCCAGAGCCGAAAGTGCGCAACACCGAAGGCGCCAGATTATGTGAAATGCTGACGGCAGACCATATTCATTTTACCAAAGAAGAAGGGATAATTAAATTTTTCTCAGGCGAAAAAGAATTATATGAAATTGCCATGGGCATACGCGTGAGCGGAGAAGCCATGGATGAAAGTATGATTTATTCTTTGAATGCAGTGGACTGCGAATTGGTAATTCTGCATAATATTCGTCCGCTGTTTCGTTCAGAAGGCCGTCTGCTTTTGGTGCAGCAACAGCGTATGGCGCGTGTAACCAGCTTTTCTGAAAACGTGGCGGAGCAATACAGTGAAGCGCTGTCGGCGATTGATGACAGCGATAACAACTACCAATCGCTTTGCGAATATGCCATGACCATTATTATTAAAGGTGAAAGCAAGGAAGAAGTCAATTTCGGTGAATCCGAAGTTCAGCGTATCTGCCGTGCTTTTGGCGTGACGCCGGTGCGCGAAGGCTGGGTAAATCAAGCCGTATTCTTTACGCAATTTCCGACTTACGATACTTATCCGAGAACATATCGTTATTTGTCAAGGGTTATTGCTATGGCTGTCACCATGGATCATCCGGCAGAAGGCTTTGGTAAAAGTGACTGGGGACAGGGCGCAATTACAGTGTTTCGCACCATGTCCGGTTCTGCTTACCGTTTTCAATTCCATGTATCCAGTGAAGAGTCTGCGGTGGCTCACTGCTGTATTATAGGTCCGACCGGACAAGGTAAAACTACTTTGCTGACCTTCTTAGCCGGACAGGCTATGCGTCACGGCGATTTGCGTGTATTCTTCTTTGACCGTCACTTAGGTGCGCAAATTTTTACGCGTGCGGTTAAAGGAGCGTATGTCGGTTTTGATGGTGATGAAAAAAATGTGTCGCTTAATCCGTTTGACTGCGCCAATACTCCGGAAAACCGTTCATTTTTACGCCGCTGGCTGAAATCAATTACTATGGTTGATGATGCTTTGGCCGAGCGAGAGGTTGCCCGTGCCATTACGACGGCGTTTGACTATCTGCGTCCGGAAGAACGTTTGCTCAAAAATTTGTATAAGAGCTGTTTTTCTCCGACAGGCAATATGCGGCGTGAATTATACCGTTGGATTAACCCTGATCAATACGGAGCGATTTTTAATGGACAAAATGATAGCTTGGATTTGAAAAGCCGCCGTTTTATGGCGTTTGACTTTACGCATATTTTTGAAGACGAGAATTTGGCTCCGGCGGTTATCAGCTATATTATGCACCGTATTCAATCAGAAACCGGCGAAACCGGCGTTCCGTCACTGATTATGATTGATGAAACGGCGCCGATGTTAAAACACCCTATGTTCCGTGACTATTTTATTATCGGTTTGCAAGAAGGACGTAAAAAACGCCAGGCATATCTTTGCGCTTTCCAACAACCGAATATTGTTGACAAATTAGGCGTGGGCGAAGTAATTCGCGGTCAATGCCAAACTGTGATTTTCTTCCGCAACCCGCAAGCCCAGCTAGAGGATTATGCCAACTGGAACTTGACGCAAAGCGAATTGGATTTCATTTTCGGTAAAAGTTACCGCGATTTTCCGTATGCAATTCTATTGTCGCGTCCGGTAACCGGAGAATCTGTGATTTTAGATGTAAACTTAGGCGGTTTGGGGAAATACCTGCGTATTTATAACTCCGGCCGAAAGAATGTTTTGCTGGTTCAGCAGCTTATAAAAGAATATGGCGAAGACGGATTTGTTACAAAATATTTAAATATTGCCTAGGTTTTTGAAAAAGTCTTTCTTTTTGCAAAAAATTAAGGTATAATTTATCATATATTTAAGGATTAGAGGAGGCTATTATGAATGTTATAAAATCAATAAAACTGGCGGGATTTCTGCTTAGTTTGTCTGTAATCCTCTATGGTCGCACAAGTTTTGCGTTTCCGCTGCCGACAATGGATATGACACGTTTGGCGCAATCGGCTAAAACGGTAAAATTGCAAATAGACCAAGTCCAACAAGAAATTGAAAGCAATCTACACATTATTAAGCAAATTCAAAACGGTGGCTATGCAGCTGCGGCGCGTGAATTGTTTGGAAAGATTCAAAACGGTGACTATGACCGTTTTGGTGCCTTGGTAAAAAATTTAGGCGTCAATTTGGAAATCAGCGCCAAGAGTGCACAAGCTCTTGCCTCTAATCGTGAAAAACGGAAAGAAATTAACCTTGGTTTGGCCGAAGCTGAAGCTCGGCGTAAACAAGCCGCTGCCGAAAAAGCTAAAGCACAGGCTGAAGCCGCAGTTAATGAAAATGTTGAACAGGCCAAAAAATCCGGCTTTAACCGAGCTTATAACTGGGCAAAACGCTATGGCTTATCGGCAACTAATACGGTTATCGGCACGGTTGACGCTATTGATGACGGCGGCAATATTATTGATGTGGGTAAAAATATCAAAAATAACACCAGTGCATCGCTTGGCGATATCACTAACAAAGTAAAAGAAGATCAAAAAGATTTGGAGGATGCTAAGAAAAAAGCTCAGGAAGAAATTGATAAGCGCAATGAAGAAGAGCTTAAAAAGACTTTAGAAAATATGAAAAAAGACACTCCGAGTACTGATGATTTAATCAACGATTCTTTGAAAAAACAAGCCGAGCAAACAGGTCTACTGGGTGGAAAATAGGGGGCTGATATGAAAAAAATAAATTTACTGTATACCGTTGCCGTTACGGCTCTCTGTGCCGGAACTATGCTTTCAACATCGGCTTGGGCTCAGGTGCTTGCCGGAGAAGGAAGCAATAATGTGTGGGAACAAATAGCAAAAGAAAAAGAAGGAGAGCCTAAAGATTGGACAGATTCTTCCGAAGATGAGGATAATGCCGACTATGGTAACGAAGAAAGCGACAGTGGGCAGACAACTACCACCACAACAACTGATGGACACGGTGTAACTACTACAACAAAGACTACCGGTGAAGGCTCTCCGGAAACTTCTGGTAAAACCGGTGGAGCAAGTTCGGGCACAGGAATTTCCAGTGGTTCCGGTTCAGGCGCTTCCGGCGATAAAAAATCGGACGCTAAAAAGCCTGAAAAAAAGAAAAAAGAGGCTAAAGTTTACACCGGTGTGTTTAACAAACGCCAAATCATTCCTAATAGTATGGCGATTTATTGCGAAACCAATGCCGAAGATATGTTGAAAGAAAGCAAAAAGCTTTATGACTGCATCAATAAAATTGCTAAAAAAATCAATGATAAAGATAGCTCGATAAGGGCAGAAAACCTGCAGCGTTACAATGAAATCCGCTATGAGCAACTTAAAATCCTGATGGCGGATGCCGTAGCCAAAGGTGCAACCATCGCCAATTATGAAAATATCCAAAATGAAATAGGTAAAGCTACCGGCGAAACCAGAACAGAGCATGAAGACAACGCGGCTATTGCCAACACGGTCAGCACTCTGACTGATGTTATCAATACTATGCGCGATTTATATGCCGAACGCCTAAAAAGCGAAGCAATTACAGGTATCAATTCGATTGATACTAAAGTTATTACCGATTTGATTAAAGATGACGAGGATATGAAAGCTGCCGAAGAAAAAGACAACGGCAAATCCGGCAAAAAAGGTTTGGAAACCAGCTCTACCAGTGTTGTGCTTGATACCACCAATCCGAAGCTCAGTGCATTTAAGTGGGTTAGCGGCAACCAGTGTACGCGTACGGTTTGCTCTGATGCCAATACCTGTGCTGAAGAAACGACAACTTGCCCGAACAACATTTATTCAACGGATGATCCGAATATTAAAGTTATTTGCGCTGACGAGAAATGCCAGCAATTTAACGAATTGGACGTTTGCACAAGCGATATATTGTCTGAGCAAAGCGGTTTAACGTCTCCATCAGAGGCAAAATGCGGCAGCAAAAAGTGTGAAGCCGGTATCTATACTTTGAACGGAATCAAATACGCTTGCTATAATGGAGAATGCATAAATTGCAGTGCCGAAGTTACTATTACGGCAACTAAAAAATAACCATAGAAGATGAGGAGACAGGATATGAAAAATAAAATAGCCATAGTTTGCAGCGCTATATTAGCCCTGTTTCCTTATGCTGTACGGGCAGATATAGACTTTTTATCAAAAGTAGAAGACGTTGCAAAAAACGTGCAGGAAGAAATTAACAAGCAGCTGGAAACCAGAACCAAGGGATATCTAAACTTACAGCGGTTGACTAACAGCCGTGAAGCTTTTGAAACGCTGAAAGCGGAAGGAAAAAACTTTGCTAAACAGCAGCTTATTGCGTATGCCAGCAATATCAAGCTTTATTCCATCAGCGTTAAAGGGCTGAAAGTTGATATAAAAGGCAGCTTTGCTACGCCGGATTTAATACGCAATGTCGGTAAAAAGATGACCCGTAAAGAAATGGTTTCTGACGATGTGAACGAAGCTTTGCGTCACCAAAAACTGATAAATGACTTACAGGTTGAAAATTTGGCTACCATGTATGCAAAAGCGTTGGTGTTACGCCGAGCGATTATTGATGAGAACAAGCAGATAGATATAGAAGAAAAGTTGGAAATGAGTGATTTGACGCAAATCACCAATGCTTACAGCTCGGTTGCGCAGCGGGCAAGCGCGCGGTGGAAAACAATTATGGACACCGAAGCTAACTATATCGGCCAGCAGGCTGCTGCCGATTTGCTGAATATTCGTGCCAATACCGCTAAAGAAGAAGAGGAAGAAGCCGCGGCAAAGTCGGCTAAAGCAGCTGCCGAAGAAGAGAAAAAGGCTGCCGCTGAAAAAGATAATTCTTTGGATGGCACCGGTGCGGAGGCTGACGGTGTGTCTTTGAAAGAATTGATGGATAAAGGCAAACAGGCATCAGATGATATTAAAAACGGTGACTATGGCGACACTATCAACGATATTCGAAAAGGCAATTACGGAGATGCGATAAAAGGTATCGGCGATACTGTCAGCGGAACAAACGGCACCGGAAATATCGGAGATTATATCACCGGAGCCGGCAATACTTTAAATAACGGCAGTAATATAATCGGTAATATCGGCAGCGGCAACTGGACTGGCGCTTTGGATGATATCGCTAACGGGATGAAAGATATTAACAACGCAGCCGGCCAGAATGAAGAAGAAATCAGCAAACGCGAGGCAGCGCAGGAAGAAATCAATAAACAAAATCAAGAAGCGCTGAAAAAAGCGGCCGACGAGTTAGCGCAAAAGGCCAATCAAGATGCTATAAACGAGTCTTTGCGCAAACAGGGCGAAAGCAGCGGCATCGGTCGTGGTTCCGGCTGGAAATTGGGCCCTTCAGGCAAATAATATAGGGAAAGGAACAAATCATGAAACATATTTCTAAAAAAATCCTTGCTCTGATGTTATTGAGCGCTGTTCTCTACAGTCCGCGGGCGGCGGCTATCTCTAAGCTGGACTTTTTTGCACCGGCCGAAGGTATAAGTACGCGTGTTGAAAAAATCGCCAAGAAAGTGGCTGAAAAATATAATAAAGCCATGTCGGATTTAGAAGATAAAGTTATGAGAGGCGGCTGCCGTGAGTCAAACGGCGTAAAAATCTGCCGAAAAGAGGGTAATGCGCTCTATAGCATGCTGAAAGATCAGTTTGAAAAAGATTCGGGGAGCATTATCGATAATGTAAAATCACAGGTTACGTCCGGCAATTTGGATATCCGAAATATTTTGAAAAACAGCATTAAAGCGACAACCCAAAAATATGCAAACGCCAAACTGGATTTGCAGACGGCGAACTATGCACTTGCCGATTATAAGGCAGCCTTGGCTACCGAGCGTGCCAATAAAGAAAAAGATATCAATCAGGATATTATGATACTGAAATTGAAATTGGAAACGGACGAGGTCAAAGAAAATAAGGAGGCAAGAGAGCAAATTGTACGGCAAATTGCCGATTTGGAAGAGCAAAAAGCTGCTTTGAGCGCCGAAAAATCTAAACGCGATGCCAAAGCTGAAAGTATGGAAAAAGATATAAAAAACAAAGCCGAAGCAGTTGCCGGCTGGAGCAAGCAGTTGGATGAAGAGCAAATGAAGCTTAAACTTGATAAGGCTTCCGACGCTTTGTTTGACATCAAAATCGGCGACAACAAAGAATTGGGCGATTTATTTGAAGATGCCGATGAAGACGAAGAAAACAAAGAGGTGGAAGAAATGTACGGCGCGGATTATCAGGCCTTTTTCCTTGCCAAATATGAACCGGCAACATCCGAAAATATTCTCCGTGTCAGAAACAAACGCAAGGCCGAATATTATAAAGCGCTGCAGAATCTGATGCGCGTGCTGATAATAGGTACGGCAAAAGGCAAAAATATTTCCGATAGTTCAACAGCCTATTTAAACCGCGTGGCCGGAGGTACTGATGCTGACGGCAAAACCGAGGTCAAAGGACCTGAGGGTATTTTCGGTGCTATGTCAATGAAAATCGGCGCCGATATCCAAAATGCCAAAGTCGCGGCGCGTTATACCGAAATGCTGCTGGCCGAAATCAGATTCAATACCATGTCGGATATAAACTTATGGAATGATAAATACAAATTGGTGGACTATAAAAAAGATTTTACCAAGTTTAACTTTGACGACTATGTTGAAAAGAAGAAAAGTCTGAAAGATAAAATAAAAGACAAGGTCAACGGCGGTATACAGCAAGGTTTGAACAAATTTACCGGTTTTTAATGAGGAGCAGAACAATGAGAAAAATTTTAGGTATATTTTTAGTTTGCGGCAGTGTTTTGTTCACTCAAGCCGCGCGAGCTTCAATATGGCCGGACTATACGCCGTTGCTGCCGTTTGCACCGCAGATTTGCTTCCAATGCACTCCGGAGGCTATCAGTACTTTATTGACCACGGCGGAGCAGGTTAATGAAATGAAACAAAAGCTGGAGGGCGCGAACTTAATCAAACAAGCCACGCAAATGCTGCAGAACTATACTATTGATTTAGGTAAAAGCAGTTTTCAAAAGCTGCTGAAGAAAAAATTGCAGAAGAAAAAGGTTGTCACCGCTTCCCGTTTGATTGAAGACAGCTCTTTAACCGTGGCTGCCGATATCAAGGATATGGAATTGGTAAAAGAAGCTTTTATCACGCTGTTTTTGCAATATCCGTCCAAAAACAGTACCGACAAGCGCAACTATTTGGAACATGGCCGCCAGCTGACTATGGACACCACGCTGGAAATGTATATAACGGCGCGCGAGATGAATAAAGAGCTTCGCACCATGTTGGCCGAGTTGGATAACATTGAAAAATGTCTGGTGGCCGGCGAAGATTGCAGCGAGCAGGGAATGGAACAATATAATTGCCAGCAGGACGGTGCTGAAGACAAAGTTTGTATTTGGCGCAATGCCCTAACGGCAGGACGCATTTATGACAAAATTATGCGTTATAACGAATTTTTGAGCGCAATGAACGCCCAGTATAACGCTGTTCGCGGCATTAACAGTTTGGCAAAAGTCCGTGAATTTGAAGAAGATAATGAATCTGAAAACAGCTCCGGCGGCGAAAAGCAAAGCTATCTGCAGGATATCCGTCAGGCTCCGGCCTACCGCGTAGCTTCGGCAAGCAGCGTAATTGTGGTTATGAATGCGTCTGCAGATACCAAAATGGAATCTAAATATGATACGTTGGATGACGCCGGCGTGCCGTCTCCGCTGGAAGGTAAAGAAAAAGAATATAGCAGCATGGTAACGATATCTGCGGCTAAAACGGCACTGAATAACGCATTGCGGGCGCATAATTTTAAGCAGTCTTTGCCGCAGTACCGCCATGTTTTTGAAACTTATAACAATTTTAAGGCTTATTATGAGCAGGCGCGGGATAATCTGGAAAAATCGGAAGACTGTGTGAACAGCTATGTCCACAATTACTATACGGACAATGCTGCATGGTTCGGGATGGATTGCGTTCGTTTCAATCACAAATATCAGTGCCATTATTTGCCGGAAAAAGAATTTGAAGATAAAACTGACAGTATCGGCGAATATGACGTGGCCTGCGAAGATGATGCCTCTAAAAAATGCTATGTGATATCCTATAACGATTTATCCGAAAAAGTATCAGGTATCTGGGGCTGGCTGAAAGCCTTGTCTGATACTGCGCTGCAGAAACTGGCCGATAAAGAAACCGATGCTTATGAAAACGGTGAAGATGCTGACACAGAAGATATTCAAAAAGAGACAATTTATATGTCGCAGAACACAGATTTGAGCCAAGACGGCTTGCTTGATAAAGATAAAATAAAAGCCACCGCCGATAAAAGTTATAAAAGCGACAATAAAGGCACCAACGCCAAAATCTACAAAACTCCGTCCATGGAAGAAGACATGTATGCCCAAGCCCGCATTGACGCATTGGCTAACTGGGAGCTAGGCAAACAGACTTCACAAATGCTGAATGGCGAATTTGTTAGCGGCAGCACAAACTTTGGCACAAAGTCCGGACGTATTTCGCTTTGGAATGACCAAAGATTTTTCTACCGCGAATATCTTTCGGATAAATATAAAAATATGATGAGTTATGTTGAGTTGGAAGCGTTCGTGAGCGAGTTACACAGTGCATCTATGGCTATAAATGCCGCTTATCCGTATACAGACATTAAAAATGCTGCTGGACGAGTTGTTAAATCGGCAGCAAAACAACGCGCTGAAGCTGCCGCAAAAATTCAAGGGCTGAGCGGTGTAGGCACACCTCCAAGCAGAGCGCAGCTGGAAACGATTGTTGCCGCTTCCAAAACTGCTTTGCAAGGTTTAATCGACGGATATAAAAGTCAGGTTGAAGTATTGAAAAGTCAAAAACCGGCGATTTATGCTCAAATGGATAAAATCAGTCAGAAATACAGTGAAGTGCAGGATAAATTGAACAAGGCCAATTCGGATATCAGCGATGCGGATTCTGAAATGCAAGATTCCAAAGATGCGCTGGTTAAAGGCCAAGATTTGGAGCGCTCCGAAAAAGTTTATCCTCAAAGTATCGGTTTCAATGATAATATTGATGAAAATTCTGAACAGAAAGACAAAGCTGAAACCGAAGCAGACAGTTTGGAATTGTCGGCAGAGAAGTTGCAGAAACAGCTTGATGAATATCGGGCTGAGTTGGAAGATATTGACCAAAAAATTTATCAGGCTAAGGCGGATTTTGTTTTGGCTTATAATGATGCTAAAGATTCTTATAAACAGTCTATTGATGATGCGGCTGGCGCCTATATTGCTTCTAAGCAAGAATTTTTGCAAAAAGTTGCTACTGTTGTTGCGCTGACGCCGGAAATGGGTATTGCTCAGACATTGTTAGACAATGCTAAAAAACAGGCAATAGAAGAAATCGCCCGTGTCGGATTGAACATAGAAAATTCCGGCGATATTATCTTTACGGAAGCCGGCTGGACAGGTTCAGTGCGTAATCCGCATAATGAGCTTTTGGATTGGCTGTCGAATATGCCGTTGGTGCCTCCTGTTATCTTGGTAAAAGGAATTGATTTCGGTGGGTATATTTCATCATATCAGCAAATGTTAAGCGCCGCTGCTGCCGGTGGAAAAAGCGAGGTTGGTGACAGTGAAAATTATGTCGGCAGAAATTTTGCTAGAAACGGTTCATCAGTTATTGCTCCGGCTGCGCGTGACTTTATGACACCGAAATCGGCTATAGATTTCAGTTCTGCACCGCTGCGTGAGGTATTCCATTTTGATACGGATGATTATGACGCCGTGCTGAAATATATGAAAGGCGGTGTCGACAGCAATCCGGAATCTAATGAAGAAATCACTTTGGTTGGACCAAGTCTGACTTTGAGCGGATTAGAACTTCCGAAAATTTGGTATACGATTCTGTCTTATTTGCCGTATTCTGAGACGGAATTGGATTTTGACAAGTTATTCCACAGTTATGGCGATAATGTTGGCACTCTGGCCGGTTCCGGTATTTATCCGTGCAAAGACGGCGGCAAAGCAATTACGGCGACAGAGGACGGATATGCTTATACCTCCCCTGATACCATTGATGTGTGTACAACCATTGTGGATGGTAAAGATAAAGAGGCCGGCGTTTCAATTTCAATTTCAAATAACAGCACGGTTGATACTAAGAACTGGAAACAGACCAGCGAACTGGGACAGATTATGGACTATGTGGTAGGAATCAAAATCACTGGACCGCTGAAAATAGAAAAAGCCGGCCATTTGACTTTTAACCGCGGTTTGCAGAAGGCAATTTATAACATCAAAAAATCGGATAAAATTGATGAGGATGATAATCAAAGCCGCAACTATTTCAGATATTCCCGCTTTTTGATGGAACACAACCAATTCGGCGACTATCTGGATAATGTTGTGGTTTTGAAAAAAGCCGAAGATGCTTTGAATTTGCAGCAGCAACAGGTTGACGGACTGCGCAAGCAGCTGCAGGATATGTTTGGTCAGTTGGAGCCAAAACAAGAGATAAGCTCTGATTTCGATTTAAGTAATGGCGGAACAGACTGTAAAGAGCCGAAAAATCAAGATGGCGACTACTGCAAGGCCATGAATGCGCTAAAAAGTGTTAAAAATGGTGCTGTGCGCAATCTGGGGGATTTAATTGCCCAGATAGACGGCAAAACAAACCTTATCATCACCAATAAAGAAAAATTGGTGCATGCTAAAGAGGTTTTGGAAAAAGATAGCGAAGAGCAGGCTCAGATAACCGGCGAAGAGGATTTGACGGATTTGGAAGAAAAAATCAAGAACTCCGCCGCTGATCAGGCTGTTACCGATACTTATGAAAGCGAAAGCAACAAGAGCTTCAATAAGCAGATGGAAAGCCTTCGTCCGCCGTATTGCGCCGTATATCCGTACTGATTTTGAGGAGGGATAGAATTGGAACTGGGTAAAATCGCCGTACGAAAATTGCTGACGGATAATAACAAAGCGCCGCAAGAAGACGTGAAACTGCAATATATTACTGACGACAAAATCAATAACAACTCCGTGAAAGAAATATATTTTAGGTGGCTGTCGCGTCTGGTGGTTATCTGTGCGGTGCTTTCACTTGGGCTGTTTTTGAGCGCGTCGCTGGTAATTTTCAGGCTGGCGCCGGAGATTATAGTGGAGCCGCTGCTGATTATCAGCCAAAACGATTCCGAAACCATGGTGCGTTATGAGCCGATAACCAACAAAATGCCGTCGTTAAAGCAAATGACTGAGTTGTTTGTACGGCAATATGTGATTGTCCGCAATACTGTGATTAACGACGAGCAGGAAATGCGCACGCGTTGGGGGCCGGGCGGCATTATCGCCTATTTATCCACTCCAAGGGTTTATCATGAGTTTGTGGGCGAGCATATTGATAATATTTCTTCAATGTTTGATAATGAATATTCCAGTGAAGTACGTATTGACAGTATTCATAAAATCAGTGAAAACAGCCCGGCTTGGATTGTGAATTTTACTATCTATAATTTGTCCCGTTCCCGCACCGGCAAAAGCGGCGCTTTGACACTGAAAAAAACAAAAATGCGGGCATCGGTTACTCCGCGTTTTATTCCGGAACGGCGCACTGTTTTTGCCCGTTTGATAAATCCGCTTGGTTTTACGGTAATGAAATATAATCAGGATGAGATTAGAGAATAGTTTTTGTTTAATCAATTTTAATCTTTTTATTTTAGTATAATACCCAAAGGAGTATCCTCTGCTTGCCGCAAAAAGTCTGTAGCCGCGGATTATCCTTTGGTATAGCCGATTCTATGCCGAAATGTAACAAAATAAAAAAAGAGGCTGAAATGTCTAAAAAAACTTTATTGATTATGGGTTTGCTGTTGGTTTTGTCAGCTTGCAGCTTGTTTGGCTCATATTATGAACCGGAAGCTGTCGGCCCCGGTAAAGATATCAACGAATTGAAGTTGTCGCCGTGTGCCTGTATGCAGGTTGAGATAATCAAAAACGTGCCGGATTGGTTTTTTGAAACAATATAAAGGAAAGATACTGAAAAATGGCTGACCAACTGGGAACAAATAATACGCAGCAAAAACTGTTGAGATCCGGTTCGCAGGCTCGCCCCGGCGTGCGTCCTGGGATGCGCCGCATTAACCGCAACGAAGATAGTTTGGTGGTTAATGCCAGCGAAAAAAGATATTTATGGACAGCGCGTGCGTTTGCAGTGGTTACAGCCATCAGCCTTTGCTGTAATTTGATTTTGCTTTTAACCATTGCCAATATTTTGCCGATTTATCGTGTTGAGCCGTATTTACTGACTCTGAGCAGTAAAGAAGAGCAGGTATACCGCATTATTCCGTATACGCGCAATATGGATTCGGAAAAGTCAATTACTGAAACGTTTGTTCGTGAATATATTTTACTGCGTACGACACTGCTGAGCGATGTTGAAGAAATGGAATCCCGTTGGCAAAACGGCGGTGATTTACAGGAAATGTCGTCTTCTATTGTGTATCAGGACTTTTTGAAAAATACCGGCCGCAAATTGATGCAGCGTATGAAACAAGACGGTTTAACAAGTTCGGTAAAAATTTTGACAGTGAATGAAATTGAAGACAAAACCTGGCAGGTGGAATACAGCGTGGACTATTATTTGCCGACATCGTATAAGCCTAAAACCATCCGCTATCGGGCAAGCCTGAAAATTCAATATCAGCAGCGACGCGTTCAATATAAAGAACGTTTGAAAAATCCGGTTGGTTTCAAAGTTATTTCGTATGGAACAAAGCAGTTGAAAGATTAACCCATTTAAGGAAAAAAATATGAAAAATTTAGCTAAATGGACAATTTTGATAAGTTTATTTATCGGTTCGGAAGTGTGTATGGCCGATGATTTGCTGGAAGATACCGATTCTTTGGATCAGTATGCCGACCAATCGCAGGGCAATTATCAGGCTATGAACTTGGATTATGCCGGCATAGGGAGTAATTTGGGCATGACACAGAATGCTTGGCTCGATCCGCTGCAGAATCTTGGCGAAGGGCAGACAAGACCGGCTTATTCAAAATATTATTGGTCGCCGGATTTGGTGTTACCGATTCGTGTTCGTGAAGGTATGATTACAATGATAAACTTTCCTGAATGGGAATTGATTGAAGAAGTGCTTTTCGGCGATACAGGTTCATTTAACGGAAAAATCTCCGGCAACTCAGTTATATTGTATCCTGAAAACGGAAGAGTCGGAGTTGACAGCAACGTGATTATCAAGGGACGTTCCGGCAACAATTATGTGTTTTATATCAAGAGTGAAGGCGTAAATACCGAGCGTTTAACCAATGCTATTATTGATATTGATATTGTCGGCGGAAATAATCCGTCGGGAGGCAGTCCCAGTAGCGGTTCGGGTGTGGTAAAAAGCGGCTCGTCTTCAGCTTTCCGTGATTCTAAAACTGCCGATGCATCATATACCAGACGTTTTTTGAAAGAAGATTGGCTGAAAAATATACCTATTGATCCGACAAAATTCAGATTTGACATAGAAATTTATGTGCCGAACCCTGATGACGTGGTAATTGCTCCGGAGCGAGTTTGGAGAGATGATATTTTTACATATATAGATTTAGGTGAAAAAGCTTTGAATATGATTCAGCGTCCGATTGTGACATTGATTGTTGAAAGAGTAGAAACTCCGGTCGGTTTCCGAACCAAAGGGCCGAATAACCGATTGATTATTGTTGAAGGCATCGGCGATATGGTTATGCGCAGTGGCAAGCGTATGGTTTGTCTGAAATTGCGCCGTTCGGATGAAGAAGGCTTGCAATATGTTTCTTATGCCGATGATCAAAATAATTGGGATATCGCTCCGGCTATTCCGGGCGGCAAAAACGGCAGCGCCGGCGGCGCGGCTGGCGGAGCAGCAGGCGGTGCAGCAGGTGCGGAAGCCGGAAGCTCTGTTTCCGGAGCCGGTAACGGCGGTGCAATGAATGCCGGCGGTATTAACAGCAGTTCGGCAGCCGGAGGAAGTATGAAGGGGATGATTCCAGTGCCTAATTATGCTAATTCAGATACAGCTGCCGGTGGCGGAATGTCCGGCGTTGGTATGGACGGAACCGGCAGCGCCGGCGGTGTTGCGGCGGCTGGAGTAGATTGTTTGCCGACAATGGTGGAATGCAACAGTAAAAGCGCATATCCAAAATATAAGTACGGCAGCGCCTTTATCGGGCAGAAGGGAGAAAATCTGTCTATTGAATTGGGAACGGATTCTAACGTCAATAATCTGGAAAATTTGTGGAAAGATTTATCCGGACGCTATTCTTCGCTGTTGGGTGGCTATGAGCCGTTTTATTCAGTCGACGCTCCGGCGGACGGACAAGGCAAGGAATTGTTTCACTTGAGGGTAGGACCGGTTAAAAGTTTGGAAAGCGGCGATAATGTTTGCAGCCAGCTTGGCCGCAGTGGTATTTTTTGCAGTGTAGTTAGAGTTCAGTAAAGTAAAAAAATGGCTAAAGAAGTATTGACACATTCGGATAGGTATGTCCGCAAAACAAATAGGATTATTTTAATTGTCGGTATAATAACCCTGTTGGTATTTTTGTTTGGACTGATGCTGCTGACTGCTGAAGCTCCGGAAGAAGAACAGCATTATGAGGTGGAAGACACTATTGATGCAGAGTCTGATTTGGGAATGAATGCCAATACCAATAATGAAGCCGAGATTGAATTTGACGAAGGCGATGAAGTGGAGCGTCCGATTACTCTGACACCGAATCCGATTAACATGGGACAAGTTGTTTTGGGCAATGATTCCACTAATGTTTTGACTATCGGGACAAACGGCAAAAGCGCTATCAAGATTATTTCGGTAGATTTGGAAGAAGCTGCCTTTGAAGGCTTTGGTTTCGAATCTGACTGTAAAGATAAGGAGCTGCGCGGTAAAATCACTTGTAATGTTACGATGAAATGGAAGCCGACTATTGCCGCCAATGTGCAGAATAATTTTAAAGTTACCTGGCGGGAAACGAATGTTTCGGATAGCAATGCCAAACATGATGAAGTTCCGGTATACGGAAGCGCCGTTCATAAGGAGGATTGCAACTTCTGTGAAGGTGCCGGCAGCGGCGGGGCGGCGGCTCCTCAGGCTGATTTACAGACTAACGGACAGGTTCGCTATGCCGTGGGACCGGATGGAAAAATTATCGGCGTTATAGGAGAAGACGGACTTATCCACGACCAAAACGGCAATGAAATTGGCCGTGTGAATGCCGATGGTATGACGGTGGACAAAGAAGGAAATATTATCGGTGTTGCTTCAACCGGCAAATTGGTTATGGATGAAAACGGCAATGTCTCCGGTTATGTTGACGCGGCCGGAGTTGCTCATGACAATGATGGCAAAACCATAGGCACTATGATGTCGGACGGTACAATTATCGGCGAAAGCGGCAAAGTTGTCGGCAAGGCTATTGATGTCGGTTACGTTTATGATGAAAACGGCAATATCATCGGTCGGGTGCTTGAGGACGGCACGGTTGTTGATCTGGATGGTAATGTGATTGGTCGGGTTGATGAAAACGGCAATGTAATTGATAAAAACGGCAATATCATCGGCCATGTCGCTAAATCAGGCGATGTTGCGTTGGATGATGACGGCAACCGTCTGGGCGTTGTGATGCCAAACGGCGAAGTAGTGGACGAAAACGGCGATGTGGTCGGGTTTACGGACGAAAACGACAATGTTTTTCAAAAGCAAAAAGTCGGTACGCGCGGTTCTACGGCACAACTGGTTTATGATGAAAACGGTAATGTTATCGGTTATGTTGATGAAGATGGCAATGTTCGCGATTTTAACGGTAATATTATCGGTCGGGTTGATGAAAACGGCAATGTAATTGATACCAACGGTAAGATAATCGGGCGTATCGGCAAAGATTGGAAAGATTTGGCCGTTGATGAAAACGGCAATGCCATCGGCTATATTGATGAAGACGGTATTGTACATAATAATGACGATATTGTCGGCTACATTGATAAAGACGGCAATATTATCGGAGATAGGATGATTACCGAGAATATCGGTAAAGTCGGCACCGAAAAGCGTTTGGCTTATGATAAAGACGGAAATGTTATCGGCTACATTGATGATGACGGAACAGTATATGACTTTAACGGAAATGTCATTGGGCATATTGATGAAAACGGCAATATTGTTGATGAAAACGGCAATGTTATAGGACATGCAGGAGAACACCATAAGCTGGTTTATGATGAAAACGGCAATGTAATCGGCTATGTTGATGAAAACGGCACTGTGCATGATATGTCCGGCAAAGTTATCGGCAGGGTTGATAAAAACGGCAATGCAGTGCAGACTGTTAAAGAAGAAACTGAACATCCGGTTGTCGGCAAAAAAGGTGCGGCTATTCAATTGGCTTATGATGAAAACGGTAATGTTATCGGTTATATTGATGAAGATGGCAATGTTCGCGATTTTAACGGTAATATTATCGGCCGGGTTGATGAAAACGGCAATGTAATTGATACCAACGGTAAGATAATCGGGCGTGTCGGCGAAAAAGCCAATTTAGCACTGGATAAAAACGGCAATATAATGGGATGGGTAAACAATAAAAATGTAGCCTATGATAAGAGCGGAAAAATTATAGGTATTTCAGATAAAGACGGTAATATTCGAGCTTATGGTATTCAAAAAATAGGTTCATTGCTGGATAAAATGCTGCTGCCGATAACTCCTGACGGAAAAGTTTTAGGCGAGTTGAATAACCGCGGAGAAATTATCAGCCAAAATAAAGTTGTGGGAAAAATGCGTCCGAGCGGGTTGGTTACAGATAAAAGCGGCGCTAAAATTATTGCCCGCGGTATTCATTCCGGATATATCGCCAACTGGGGCTGCAATTATGGATATCGTCTGGATAGAGACGGCATTGTTCGCCACGACGGAGCAGAAACGTCCATAAGAATTTATGCTGATGGCACGGCTTGGACTGATGAAGGGCAGTTTGCCGGTAAAATTATTGAAACCGGAAGCGTTTATGATGATGAATGCAATTATATCGGCGAAGCAAATGCCGACGGCTATGTCCGCGACAGTTACAATAAAGAAGTTGGCTGTCTGAATCCTGATGGTTCGGTTTTGGATTTGGAAAAACCGCAGATTAAAGGGCACATTGTTAAACCACGGGTTGTTATGTCTACCGAGTGGCAAAACTTGGGTGTTCTCGAAGAAAACGGTACTTTGCGCGGCAAAGGCAATGAGGTTATCGGCTGTGTTAATCACAACGGCGAAGTTTTTGATAAAGATATGGCTTATTTAGGTAAAACCTCTAATGCTTATTATGCCTATGATTTTAACGGAAAACTTTTGGGTACATTTGATAAAAACGGTAAAATTTCTATACCGGGGCAAAGTGCGTCCAGATTGTTTTTGCATAATTTAATTGCAAACAGAAACAATAAAATCATTGGTTTTGCCGCGCCGGAAGTCAATGTGTTAATAGATGCGCAGGGCAATATTATGGGACATCTGTTTCCGGATGGCAATGTTTATGATGCCGAGGGAGAAGTTGTGGATAGAATCAAGGGAGCCGGCATCGGACTATACGGCGAAACTCCGGGTAAGTTTTTAGAAACCGGATATGTAGTGGATATGGACGGCCAGCCTCTGGGTTTTATTAACTATGATTTGAATATTATCAGCACAACCGGCAACATTATTGGAAAATCCGATGCTAAAGGTCGTTTCTTTGACGAAACCGGTCGTCAGTTGGGCGGAATTGTACACCAAGGCGGCGTGCGCGGCTATAATGGTGCTTATTTAGGCTATGTCGTGGCTTCAGGCGATGTGGTTGAGCTTGAAGATGATAATGAAGACGGCGACGGCAATCCGTACAGGCGCGGAGATATAACCGGTAGAATTATTCCAGACGGACATATTGTACGTGACGGACGTTTGGTCGGCGAGGTTCTGCCGGAATCGGCGATGGTTGATTTGTTTGGTAGCTATATCGGATATTCAAATGCACATGGCGTCGTTGTCAGTGCTGATAACACGGAAATAGCTGCATTGCTGCCGGGAGGAGTTACAAATAACAATATTTCAGCAATGCCTAAGGGATTGGTAATTGATTTCGGTGGGCATATCATCGGAGAGATTTTGCCGGACGGGCGGTTTATGAATGTGCAGAAAGTTATCTCCGGTAATGTTATGGCCGACGGCAAAGTCGTTAGCTCAGAAGGGCGTTTGTTAGGCGAAGTAGTAAGCGGCGATATTGTGATTGGCAATGATGACAAAGTAAAAGGATTTATCGGATTCGACGGTAAAGTTTACCGCAGCGGCAGCGCCATTGGTAAGCTGTTGACCGACGGTTTGGCAGTGGATAATCAAAACAATATACTGGGGCATGTTTATAATATTGGAAATACCGTGCTTTCTAATAATGGTGATTATGCCGGACGCTTGGCCGCCAACGGCAAAGTTGTAGAAAATATAAATAAAGAAATAGGCTTCATGAAGAGCAATGGTTCGTTTATTGATGCTGATAAAAATGTTGCAGGCTATTTATTGCCGGAAGTTGCAAAAAATCGGAGGAACTAATGGGTTTTGTTTTAATAAAAAAATATCTTAAATTAGTTATCCTGGCGGCAGCGGTTATGTGGTGCAAAGTTTATTCTGCCAAAGCTGCCGAGATTACGGCTATCGATTTTAACGGCAATGTTATCGGACAAGTAATTTCCACCGGTATGGTTATTAACGCCGATGGCGAAAACATAGGCTATATTACAGCAGACAGCTTGATTGTTGATAATGACAATGAAATTATCGGCGGTGTTGTGCCTCAGGGTGTGGCTATAGGTATTGATAATCGCCCGCTTGGAAAAATCAACAGCGATGGCGTGGTTCGTAGTGTGACCGGCAAGCCTCAGGGGCGGGCTTTGCCTAACGGTTTGGTTGTAGATAATCAATATAAGGTTGTCGGTTCAATATTGTTTCCGGGGTTGGTTTATTCCGCCGACGGAGCTACTGTCGGACGCTTGACCGGCGCAGGAACATATACCAACTTGGATGGAACAGAAATCGGTTTTGTTTCAGCCAATGGCTATGCCTACAAAAAAACAGTTGATGACTATAGCTTGGATGGCCGTTTAATGTCGTCAAAAATGGTTGTTTCATTAGATGGAAAATTTATCGGCAGCATAGCTCCTTCAGGTAAGGTTATAGACTTTGAAGGTAAGGAAATAGGCAATGTTCACGCCAATGAATATATTTATGCTGCAAATAAAGGTATAATCGGGCGGGTTGTGCGTACGGGCTATGCGTTTGATTTGAGCGGACGTTATTTGGGCGTGATTACATATAACGGTGTTGTGGTAAACGGTGTTGACGAAGTCGGCCGTTATCGTGCTGACGGAACTATTGTCAGCAAAGACAATAAAGTAATCGGTTTTTCCGTTTCTTTATCGGCAACCGCCAATGATAATAAAGGCAACTATCTGGGGCGTGTTTTGCCAAAAGGTTTGATTGCCAAAGAAACGGAAATTATCGGCAGAGTAGGAGCAAGAGGCTATATTTATAATAAAGACAATCAAAAAATCGGACAACTGACACAAGCCGGACCGGTGTTTGATACTTTGGGACAGCTGAGCGGACAAAGTATGAGTAACGGTACATATATTTCATTGAAAGGCGGAATTATGGGACGTATGCACGGAGCTTTGGCTTTTGACAGCAACGGAATGCTGTCCGGCGGTTTGGTTAAAGACCGCATAGCTCTGTCGAGTTCTGATAAAGCTTTGGGAGTGGCTGAAATAGACGCTTCTGTTATGGACGGCGCCGATAAACGCAAAGTTTCTCCGTTCGGCTATATGTTTTCGTCTGATAATAAATTTAACGGCAGCAGCCGTCAGTTTCTTCCGGTTTATGGTTTGGAAGGACAAGTTTATTCGTATGTTACGCCGAATGGCAGCCTTTATCGAGAAATGCCGGATGTTAAACTCAATATGAACGGTATTCTGTTAGGAAAAAACGGTTATGTCGGCTCGATGTTTGATGTGTTGTATGCTTTGGGATTTAAGGGGAATAATCTTGGATATTTGACAACCAATAATATTATTCTTGGTGCAAATGGAGATGTCGCCTACAAGGTTGTACCCGGAAACTATGTGGTTGATTCGGCCGGCGGTATTTCTCAAAACCTTATGCCGTTGCGCGGTTATGCCGGAGATAATATCGTAGCTGTCGGTACAAACGGTGATTTGTTGGGATATGCGGATTCTGAAGGCAATGTTCAAGACTTAAACGGCGCAAAGTACGGTCAGGTTATTTATGGCGGTTATGTAAGCGATAACAATAATTCAGTAACCGGTAAGCTGTTGCCGTTTACGGCTGTGAACAATGATAAATGTGCGCCAATCGGAGTTATGAACGGCCGCGGAGAAGTTATAAACAGCCGTGGTGTGGCTATGGGGCATATATTACCGAACGGACAGGCTTTATCCGATGTCGGTTCCTATATCGGCTATACAGTTTTGGATAAAGGTTTGGTCGATTTTGACGGCAATTATGCGGGAATTTCCAACGCCGGCAGCGGTATTGATTTTGATGGTAAAAATTTGGGTTGCATAAACCGAAAAGGAATAATATCTGATGCCGATAATCAATGGCAATATGGTATTATAACGCCAAATCCGGTTATTGATTTTAATAATAACATTATCGGTCAGATTTTGGAAAACGGCAGCATTGCGGATAATAACAATCAAATTTTAGGCGCAGTTCAGCCTAACGGCAATGCAGTTTCCAAATCTAAAAAGGTAATCGGTAATGCCATGCGCTATAAAATCGCTTTTAAAAACGACAATACGTTTTTGGGTATGGTGCAAAATTCAGGACAAGTTACAAATGCCAAAGGCGAAAATGTCGGGCAGATTAACTTTGACGGCAGCGTTCAGCACGGCGGCGAAGAAATTGGTTTTGCTTTGTTTGATTGGTATGTCTATAATGAAGATTTTATCGTTTACGGCTATATTATGAAAGACGGCACAATTTTGAACACTTCCGGCAGCCGTTTGGGAAAAATGGATAAAGGCTTTGTGGTTGATAAAACGGGACAGGTCGTTGCTCGCGGAAACCGTGATTATACAGTTCGCGATGCTAGCAATAATACAGTCGGTGAGCTGCAGCTTGACGGCAATGTTTTGGACTATAAAAATCAAAATATCGGTTATTTAGCTGAAGGCGGCATTATTCGCAATGTAAGCGGAGATGAAATTGCTAAAGCTTATCCGCTGCAGTATTATCAGGTTTCTAATTCAGAAAATTCAGCCGGAAACAGTAAACAAGACTGGGCAGACTATAAAAAAGTGCAGATTCAAGAAGAAAAGCCGATGGAACCGCAAGACAATCAGTCGTCTGCAACAGGCGGATTTAGCCGCCGCGTAATTGGTATTGCTTTAAATCCGGACGGAGATATTCTGGGCAGTATTTATGATGATAATAAAGTATATGATGAAAATGGCAATCAAATAGGCTATAGAACGCCGGAAGGTATGATTGTCGATATGAAATATAATCCTATAGGTGTTGAAGAAATAAAAAATTCGTCTGCAAAAAATATGTTTGTTCCGGCCGGAACTTTTGGCAGTGGCAATGCTTACGGCATCGGTAGCAAACCAAACTCATTAGGCCCGGGTGGCGGTTATGGACCTGGCGAAAAATATAATCCTCAGCTGGCTGCGGCTTTGAAAACACAACAGAGCAAGCGACGTGGAGATATATCTTTCGGCTCTATATCGTCAGGCACTAAATCATCTGTTTTTACAGGTTATGAAGAAGATGACTGGCCGGGGTCTGACCGAACAATTTCTACTTGGCGTGTTGATATGAGTGAAATGATTTTGGAAGATAAACCGATTCCGGCGGTTTTGGCACGTTCGGTTTATGCATCCGAAGGCTTTAGTTCGGGAATTCCTGTCACAGCTATTGTGGAACGTAATGTATATTCGGAAGAAGGGCGCAACATCATTATTCCAGCCGGCTCTCGTGTTATAGGTTCTGTTGGTGGAGATGGCGGCGGCAGCAGCGGTTTCGGCAGCGGCGACAGCGGCGGAGCTGTAAAGATAGGTATTGCTTGGAAACGCTTAATCCGTCCAGATGGTTCACAGTTTAATCTAGGCAATGCTCAAACGGCGGATGCGCAAGGTCGTGCCGGTGCTATCGGTTATTTGGATAAACAATTACTTAAAAAATATACGGCTCCGATGCTGATGACGGCAATGGAAAGCGCTACGGCATATATGATGGCAGCCGGAGAGGGTAGCACGACTTCATCAAACGGTACATCAACTTCTGATTCAAAAAGCGACGCCGCCAGACAAGCTCGTGAAAACTTCTTGAACCAGATGGATCAGATATTTGACGATATTATTCAAGATAAAACTAAAGTCAAATCCGTAACGTATATTCCGGCCGGTACACGCATTATTATCTTTGCTAACCAAGATATGTGGCTAAACAGCGAAAAAAGATATAAGCAGGCCGATAAGCAACGCGGTAAAATCGGTGATAGCGGTAACGGCTTAACAACGGACCGTCCGGAAGGCAGCGGAATGGTTGGAGGAGACGGTTACTCGCCTTCCGGAGAATATGAAGAAGATATTCGCCCGACCGGCGGCCGTGTTCGTCGGAACAGAAATAATAATGCTCGTCGTCAGAGAGCATTGCAGCAAAACGGTGAAGTTCCGGCCAATATTCAGCAATCTGAGCCAATCAGCACACCTGAAGATGATGATGTTCCATCGTTGTTATAGGAGGATAAAATGAGCGATTTTTCGGTATTAGAATCTGTCTTGCGTCCATTGTCATATTGGTATAAGCAAGATAATCTGGAAGAAGTTGCCATTAACCGCGCCGGTCAAATTTGGCTGCGTATGCGCGGTAAAAGAGCCTATCCATGGGTAATGTATAAAGATGAAAAGCTGTCTAAAGAATATTTGACTGATTTGCTGTATATTATTGCAAATACGTATGAATTGATGTTTGATCCGCTGCAGGGCTCGCCGCTGGTTTATGCGACTATTCCAGGCGACCACCGTTTTTCAGCGATTTGCGGCCGCAACGTGATGTATGACGAAGAAGATTTAACCGGCGGTGTAGCCTTGGCAATCCGTCTGCATGCTGATGATGTGGCTTTTGGACTAGAAGATTATGGTATGCGGCAAGGACATGCACTGCAAAAATTAAATCCGCTGAAAGATATTAAAGTGCCTGATGACGCTTACGAACGCCTGCTTTTGTATATCAAACGCGGCGAGCATATTTTGGTAAGCGGTGCAACCTCTACCGGTAAAACTACATTTTTGAATAATCTGCTGAAAATTTTGGATATTCACAAGCGTATTATTACGGTGGAAGATACGCGTGAATTGATTGTACCGCACCCGAACCGTGTTCATTTGGTAATGTCACGTACCGACCAAGCTAACGAAATGGACTATTCAAAAATCATTGACTTGGTAGTGCGTTTTACGCCTGATGCCATCATCGGCGGCGAGATTTCCACCAGCAACGCCAGCGGTATTTGGCAGCTGATGGGTTCCGGTCACGATAACTGTTTTGCCACCATCCACGCCGAAAGTTCTCAAGAGGCTTATCTGCAATTCATCAAGCGTATTCAAGCTTCTACGCAGGGTACGGTAAATGTGGAGCAAACTTTAGATGAAATGAAACGCAAACTGCACGTGGTGCAAATTTGCCGTTTAGGCAATACGCGTGCCATTACTGAAGTAACCTAGAATTTATTTCATAAAAGAGCAAACTTCGGCTTTGAGAATATCAAGGCCGATTTTCTTTTCGGAGCTTGTAGTCAATGGTTCGGGCATGGCTGCAGCATGCTTTTTTAATTCTTCAGCAATCGCTGCGCTGACGGAGGATAATGCCTTTTCCGAGATTTTATCAATCTTAGTCAGCACAACTTGATAAGTAACTGCGGATTCGTCCAGCAGCTTCATAATATCGCGGTCTTCTTTTTTTAAGCCATGTCGGGAATCTATCAACAGAAAAACCCGGCGTAAAGTAGGTCTTCCGCGCAAATATGTTTTCAGCACAACCTGCCATTGCTTTACCAGCTTTTCCGGAGCTTTGGCATAGCCATACCCAGGCAAGTCTACTAAATACAGCTTATTGTCAAAGTTGAAAAAGTTAAGCTGCTGTGTGCGCCCCGGAGTGCTGGAAGTTTTCGCCAGTTTAGTTTGATTAAACAATGCGTTTATAAGGCTGGATTTACCCACATTAGAACGTCCGGCAAACGCCACTTCATCAAAATCGGATTCAGGTAGCTGCACTAAATTTGCCACGCTTATTACAAAATTGCAGGGGCGAGTAAATTGTGCAGCTGCCGTTTGCAGTTCTTCTTTAGAGAATTTTTCACTCATTTCACACCATTTTTATGCATAATATATTTTTGTTGAATTACAGAAAGAATGTTGCTGAGTGTCCAATAAATTACCAAACCCACGGCGAAATGCGCAAACATAATCATGAAAATCAGCGGCATCATCGCCATCATGCGTGCTTGGTCTTTGTTTGCCGGAGCCGGATTCAGTTTTTGTTGAATAAACATTGTTACGCCATAAATTAGCGGCCATACGCCGATATCCAGCAAAGACGGAACATAAATATGCGCCCAAGTTGAAATTGTCAGCGGGTCTGGAGCCGACAAGTCTTTAATCCAGCCGATAAACGGTGCATGACGGATTTCAATTGCGATATTCAACACCTTATACAGCGAGAAGAAAATCGGAATCTGAATAAACAGCGGCAGACAGCCGGAAGCCGGATTAACTTTTTCGCGGCTATAAAGCTCCATAGTTGCGCGTTGCAACGCCATTTTATCATCTTTATAAAGTTCTTGCAAAGCCTGCATTTTTGGCTGCAGTTTTTTCATTTTAGACATACTTTCGTATGATTTGTTGGCAATCGGGAACATCAGCAGACGTAGCAATGCCGCAAACAGCAAAATCGCCCAGCCCATATTGCCGATTAAATGATATAAATAGTCCAAAATGTAAAAGAACGGTTTAGTCAAAAAGTAATACCAACCAAAGTCAACGTTTAAGTCAAATTTTTTGATGTTTTCGGAATACTTATCCAAAAGTTTAATTTCTTTAGCGCCGGCGTACATTTGTGAGCTGAAACTTGCCGAACTGCCGGATTGAATTTGCATCGGCAGACCTTTAAAGTCCAGCTGGAAAGTGTTGTCATTGGTTTTACGCAAGGTTACTTTTGCTTTATAGGTGTCATTAAAGATAAAAGCGCTGAACCAATATCTATCGGTCAAAGAAATCCAGCCGCCGGTGGTTTCAAAAGTTTCAGGCTCTTTCTCGGCATCAAGTTTGTTGTATCTGATTTCTTTTAAATCACCGTCAATAATACCGGTAAAGCCCTCATGCACAACACTGCGGCTCTGTTGTTCGTCTTTAATGGTTTTGCTGAACAAACCATACGGATAAACCGTGATTTCATGTCCGCTGTTGTTTTCTACTGTTTGTTTTATGTCAAACAGATAGTTATCATCAAGGCTGATGGTGTACATAAATTTAACGCCTTGCCCGTTTTGCCAAACCAGTGTAATCGGCGTGCTTGGCGTCAATTCCTGATTGCCGGCAACCGTCCATAAAGTGTCTTTATTCGGGAGTAATAAACTTTTGTCACCGGAAAGCCAGCCATAGTCGGCATAATAAGCGTTTTCGGTTTTAGCCGGAGCTAAAAGCTCAACATCCGGACTGTCGGCGTCCAAAGTCAGTTTGTATTTATCAAGCAGAATTTCATCAAAGCGAGCGCCCTTCAAACGGATGCTGCCGTTAATAACGCCGTTGCTGATTTTTAGGCGTTCATCTTGCTTCAATACCTCGTCAACCGGCGCATAAACTGTTACGGCAGTGTCATTTATTTCAGGCATTTCTTCGGCAACCGGCGTTTGCGCTTCTTCTATTGCCGCTGTTTCGGTTTCAGCTTTAGGCTGCGGAAAAAAGTAGTTGAACCCGAGTACTACCAAAGCCGACAAAAATACGGCGGTTATAAAACTTTTGAAATCATCACTTGACATAATAAGCTCCCATTTAACAAATCTTCTTCTATCTAAAATAAAATTACTGAAAAAGCAAGCGATTATAACGATTTATGCTTTGTTTCTTTCGGCGGTACGGGGTCATATCCGCTTCCACCCCACGGATTGCAGCGCAAAATGCGTTTTATGCCTAAATATAATCCTTTGCAAACCCCGTGAATTTGTATGGCTTCAATCATATACTGCGAGCAGGTTGGCCTGAAACGGCAAACGCCCGGACACCACGGAGAAATGCAGAGCTGATAAAATTTAATCGGCAGAATGAGGAGTTTTTTCAGCATTCTCATCCCCTTGCAGAATCATTTTGTTGGTTTTGCGGAAAGTCCAGACAATATCGCGTTTTAAATCGGCATACGGGCAGCACCAAGTGTCAAAACGCCCGACTAAAACATAGTCAACATTATCTAAAGCATATTTTTTATATATTTCACGCACAACAGCGCGCAAACGGCGTTTTGTGCGGTTACGGATATGCGCTTTGCCCAAACGCTTTGTAGCTGTAAAACCGATTCGGGCTTTACGGCTTTCTTCTGCCGGAATATCGGCAGATAAAGGGCGAGCCGCCTGTAACATTACGTTTTTAGAAACCATGGTAATGTCTTTGGCGGCTCTGAGGAAATCTTTTCTTTTTTTTAGAATTAAAAATTCACTCATTATTTGCTACTTTAAGCAGAAATTCTTTTACGACCTCTGGCTCTGCGGGCTGATAATACTTTGCGTCCGCTAACGGTTGCCATACGAGTTCTGAAGCCGTGACGGCGAGTGCGTACCAATTTACTTGGCTGATAAGTTCTTTTCATTTTAAAATCTCCGGTTAATTATTAGTTATTTAAAGCCTGCCCCATGCAGACTCTCGGTATTTTTCGCTCTCTTTATAAACATTTAATGCGTTGAAGTCAACAAAAAAGTTTTTACGGCTTATTGCCGATTGATAATGCGTTCTTTTTGCCTAAAGCTTAAAATTGTCTGATAGCCGCAGACTTCGCATTGCGTGACTTCATTTTTTAAGTAATCGCGGTAATATACATTATATTCATAGTGATGTCCGTCCTCGGTATAATAGGTTTTATTATAGAAATAACTGAAGGCGGAACGGCAATGCGGGCAAGTGTATTTTGCCATTTCAATTGAAATAACAGCGTATATATAAATGCAGCATAGCAGCACCGACAAATATATTGTCACGCTTAACACGTTATCGGAATACAGTTTAATTCCACGCGTGATAATGGATTCGCTGCCGAATTTATCAAGATTTCTTATATTGTCTATAAGATTTACCAGCGTATATAATGTAATGGCCGATAAAAGCAAAATTATCAGGCTGTTTTTGATAGAAATTGCTTTATTTATGCAATAAACCACATTGTTTGTTTTTACAAAAGACAAGCCTTTATCCGATTTGTGAATAAGGATTAGAATTGTGTGTAGAACGGTAAAAACAGTCAGAAACGCTTGAAATCCAACAAATGCCGACGAAATTATGCAGCCGGTTAAGATGATATTTTTTGTTTGCGGCGGCAAATCGCTGAAATAGTAATGTACTGCTGTATAGACCGCAGCAACAAAGATGGCAGCTGCAAAAATTTGTTTTAAGATTGACAGAGATTGATTTTTTATGATGTCAAAAATTTGCTTTTTCAATTTTATCGGCGGTATATAGGTTGAACTAAATTCTGAGTCTTGAGCGCAGCTGTCCGCGGCAGTTTTTTCTGTTTCCGGATTTCTGGTTTTCTCTTTAGTATCAGCCTCTTCCTCATCTTTTATATTTTTGTGCAAAAAAGGAAAAGTTTGTTTTTGCCGCAATTCTTCCTGATATTGGTACAGCTTGTCTTTTAGCTGACTGATTTGATTTTGTGTATCCTGAATGAGTTTTTCCAGATGCTCTTTTTCCAAATCTTTTAGTTTTTTATCATATTCTTTGCGCTGTTTATCATCAGAAAGAGTTGTATAGGCTTCATTTATTTTTTTGAATTTTTCTTCAAATTCTTTGCGGTTGGTATCTGAGCTTACATCCGGATGATATTTTTTAGCCATAGCGTGATAAGCTGCTTTTATTTCTTCGGGCAGAGCATCTTTTTTTATTTCTAAAATATCATATAATGTCACAAAATCATCCATATTTGCGATATTAAGAAGATTTTATTAAATGTCCAGTAAAAAAGCAAAAGCCGGATACCTTTATATCCGGCTTGCAAAAATATTTTTGCGAAAAATTATTTTCTATCACCCATAATTCTCATCAAATAAATAAACAGGTTGATAAAGTCCAGATAAAGATTCATTGCGCCGGCAATAGCTTTGCGAGACATAGTATCTTCATTATCCGAAGAATAGTACATTGCTTTGATTGTTTGCACGTCATAGGCTGTCAAAACAGTAAAAATCAATACGGCAATGTAAGAAATAGCGTAGTATAGACCACTGCTTTTCAAAAAGATATTGACAATGCTGGCAATGATAATTCCCCACAAGCCCATATACATAAACGAGCCGATTCCCGTCAAATCTTTTTTGGTTGTGTAGCCAAACAGGCTCATTCCGCCGAAAGTTGCGGCAGTGATTAAGAATACGCGGGCAATGCTGTCGCCGGTATAAATCAGAGCTATGTCAGCCAAAGACATACCCATAACTACCGAAAATGCCCAAAACATAGCTTGAGCTGCTGCCATGCTGCCTTTATTCAGAACCGCGTTAAAGCCGAAAATCATGGCGAGCGGAGCTAACGTGATAATCCAGCCGAATGCTGAAAGCGAGACGGTCTGAGCGGCTTGGTCAACCGAAAACATCCAGTTAATCACCGGCGTGTACAAAGTTACATACGCGGCAAGTGCAGTAACAACCAAACTCAATCCCATATAGTTGAAAACTTTAATCATATATTGGCGCAATCCTTCGTCCACGCGTTCAATAGCCGATTTGCGTACAATTTGTTCTGATTCTGACATTTAAAATTCCTCCTTAATTTATTATCATTATAAAATATAGGGCGAAAATTTGTTAAAATCAATAAATATTGCAAGCAAAACAAAAACTCTTGGCTTTTTCTGAAAATACTGCTATAGCTTTGGCAGGAGATATAAAAATGTATAGTCAGCGTTTTCAGCAGTTTATAGATATGTGGCGTAAGGATTTTGCCATTGAGCGCAGTATGAATGAAAAGGTGTGTTTAGACAGAGACGGCAATCCTATTCCGTGGTATACATATCCGGCGATTGAATATCTGTCGCAGTTTGACTATAGCCAAAAAAAAATCTTTGAATTTGGCACGGGCTATTCGTCTATGTATTGGGCTAAACGCGCGCAAAAGGTTGTTAGCATAGAAGACAAGCCGGAATGGTACGAAAAATTTTCTGCCGAGTTCAGCGCTCCGAATTGGCAAATGCGCTATTGCGATGAAAAACAAGGCTATGAAGATATGATTTTTGCCGACGGCAAAAAATATGATGTGATTGTGGTAGACGGCAAACGCCGCGCCGAATGTGCCGCCAACGCGGTCAAAGCCTTAGCCGCCGGCGGTTTGGTGATTTTGGACGACAGCGACCGGATTAACACCAGCTTGGAATATTTTAATGCCGTTAAATGTTTGCGTGAGGCAAATTTGCTGCAGGTTGATTTTTATGGCTTTTGCCCGATGAACAACTATACAAAAACCACGTCGCTGTTTTTTTCACGTGATTTTGATTTTAAGTCGCAGTATGAAGTGCAGCCGATAAACGGCTGGGGTAATATCTGGTCTATGAGCCGCAAAGAACGTAAAGGCTTTTTCAAAAAACAAGACTATCCTTTGAAGGAAGAAAAAGAAGATAAATAGAATCAATTTTATCTGATATATTTACCAATTCTTTTTAACATATTCAAACTCAAAATACTATATACAACACGGTGCAAAAGGCTATTATCGGCTCCAATGTCCGTATTTTTAAACTAGGGCGGTGCGGCTTTTGGCCGTGCCTTAGAGAAGATAGGTTTTGACAGCTTTGTTTATTTGCTAATGCAGATATTCACAAGATAAACCCTTCTTTGAAAAGAATACGTATATTGTCTGCTTTTTTTCCAATTCCGCTATTGCAGGCCGCGTTGACTTCCGTCACAACTCTGGAATCATAAAGATTGAGATATTTCAAATTTCTACAATTTCCTTTGTCCTCCGATATGCAAATAGCTGCATCAGGATTATTATCATCAGAACATTTCTTATTGCATTCTTTTAAGCAATTTCTGTCATTCTTACATTTATCATCACATTTATCCCAGCATTCATTCTTTTCCTTATATGCGTCATCCCTATTTTTTATCGTGGTATATACAGAAAACTCCCTAATATTACCTTTTAAGGGGATGACAATATTGTTAAAGGCTGAAATACATAACTCAGCGTCAACATCCCTCATAAAAACGTTTCCGTTTATATAAACGCCTCCAACCGGAGTATGTTGAAATCCGTCGCAGTATTTATCGGAAGGCAAACATAAGCCAAGAGTTTTTTTTGTTTTATTGTCAAGGTAGTAAATATTATCCCAACTATCATGTTCAGTAAGTTCTTTCCATTTAACAAGTATCTGTATGATTTCGCCAACTACTTTATTCGCCTGATATTTTTTCATAGCCTTTGAATATCCGGCAATGCCTCCGACACTCAACACCCCAATAATCGCCAGAACACCCAGCATTTCAATCATTGACCGACCTATAGAGCAAACGTCATTGCGAGGAGTGCAACGACGAAGCAATCCACCGCCCAGACCAGAAACGTCCGTCTGTTTCGTTCTGAATGTGTTATTTCCGGATGTGTGATTTTTTACGCCGAACTCCGCAAGAACACGCTGAGCGGCAAAAAATACGCCTTTAATCAGATGCTTAGGATTTGCAGAGAGAGAGAGAGACCTTTGCTTAGCTTATTTTTCATCTTTCTTTCCTCTAAAATTAGGTTGTTTACATACCAATACCATAACATAAGCTTAACTAAAGTCAACCGCTAAAATATTTGCAATTTAGCCGGTAAAAGTTTTTTTAATCAATCCTGTTTTAGCAGTTCCAGCCAAGTTTGTTGGCAAAACTCTGTAGATTTTCCGTTATCTTTGCATTCTATCAGGTATTGGTATTCCTGATAGTGCGGATAAATAAACAATCCGGCAACAACCAATAGAACAAGAATACCGATAAGTGTCAAAATAGTGCTGACAACACGGTCGGCTGCTTTATCCCATATTTTCCGTTTGTTTATCATCCGGCAGCTCCTTATTGCTAAAATAGTCTGTTTTTACAAGATTGTTCACTCAAACCGGCAGCCATACAGCCGGCAATAAACTGGTCGTTGCACTTATTGCCGTATTCTACATAATAACCAAAACCAAGTCCTATGGCTAGGCCGATAACTATTAAGGAACATAATAAAAGCAATATGTAACCAATATATTTACCAATTCTTTTTAACATGTTTAAACTCCAAATACTATATACAACAAGGTGCAAAAGGCAATTATCAGTCCCAATATCCATAGTTCAGCGCGGGACTTTAGATAATTAGTACAGATGGCAGCTCCCAAAATAGGTGTGAAAAATAACAACGTTCCTAGAAATGAATTGCCAAACAAGGTTAAATTAAATGCAGTAAGTTCTGTTACTGTCAAAAATAACAAGCAACCCCAATATAAGGCAAACCACACACAAACTTCCGTAATCCGCCAGCGAATAGCCGGATTAACGCCGGCTATTTTCCTGCGGACATAATCAAACAGTAAGTATAATGCCAAAAAGTAAATATAACCAATCAAAAATTCGGCGGTATAAACACAAGGCTGACCCTCCCAGAGCCATTGATAAATTTGTCCGTCAGCCCACGATTCGTAATCGCATCTTGAGCCTTGACTGTTATCATATAAACCGACTTCCTGAACTTTAGACATCAGCCAGGTAATAAGCGCAAACCACACGGTGTAACCAGCCGATTTCCGTGTTATAGGATTAAAGATATTTTTGGCATAAGACACTTCTCGATTCCTTTTTTACGGCTAATAAACTCTGTTTTTGCAAGATTCTTCACTGTTTCCTTGATTTATACATTCTTGAATGATTTTACTATTTTGCTCAAAGTTAATATAATAATCCCAATAGTAAAAAGCTTGGACAATTAAAAATGCAATACCGACAAACGCAATTATCCATATAAGCAAGCTAATAGAATCGTTTAATATATTTTTCAACAAGTTCATGGCATTTCACATTCAGCAGCTATTTAGTTTTATATTCTATTTTATCGTCAATATATTCAATTTTATTATCGTGTATCTTAACAAGTCCCATTTCTTCGGCTGCTTGGCATCTTCCCTCATTACAGTCGTCTAAAATCATTATCGTTTGCATTTCCGGCAGAGCTGCTAAACAATGAGCCATAAAAAATAAAATGAAATAAATCAGGGCTTTCCCATATTTCAGATTCGTCAAACTAATCGCCGATAACCCCAGTACGCATAAATAAAATTTATGTTCCGTATTTACTATTTCTATGCTGTTGCTGTTATTCAGAGCATATATATAATGCCCGATTATCAGAAGCAGAAAAAATGACCATATATACCAAAATAATTTTTTCATATTATGCTCCAAAGTTATAAGCTTGCTGTATAGATGGAATTTGATAAATAAAATATGGAATTAACAGAAACATTAAAATCCACAAAACAATTTCTATATTTACAATTTTCTGGTACTTATTTTTTAATACAAACAAAATACTTTGCAAGCATAAAAGGTTAAATATAAT